>Ga0207770_100356_pt1 | contig 26582 bp, 26 predicted proteins | sample A23E2SouthBayCA_FD_187729 | JGI IMG/M metagenome (GOLD analysis project Ga0207770, IMG submission 187729) | Aerobic enrichment media microbial communities from Eden Landing Ponds, California, USA - A23 E2 (SPAdes) | ecosystem: Environmental > Aquatic > Marine > Unclassified | place: Emeryville... | reverse complement strand
CCGTCCGGGACGGCGAGATCGTCCGCGTCGACTCGACCTACGAGGTGGAGTTCCTGGTCGGCACCGAGACGACGGTGATCGACGCCGACGGGCGGACGCTGCTGCCGGGGTTCGTCGACGCGCACACCCACATGGAGGCCCTGGGGCAGTACCTCGTCCACGCCGACCTCTCTGGGACGGCGTCGCTCGACGAGGCCGTCGAGACGCTCGCGAGGGAGGCCGACGACGACCGCGAGTGGCTGCTCGGGTTCGGCTACGACGAGAGCGACTGGCCGGCGAACCGCTACCTGACTCGCGAGGACCTCGACCAGGTGAGCACGGAGCGGCCCGTCGTCGCGATGCGGGTGGACATGCACACGGCGTCGCTGAACTCGGTCGCGCTGGAGCGATTGCGCGCTGACCTCCCCGAGGAGGACGTCCAGACCGAGGACGGCCGCCCGACGGGCGTGGTCGTCGAGTCGGCGACCGACCCGGTGTGGGACCGGATCGATCCCGACGTCGCCGAGACCCGCGAACTGCTGACCGCCGCGCGGGACCGCGCTCACGAACTCGGGATCACGGGCGTCCACGACATGATCCGCGACTCCCACGCACCGCGGGTGTACCGCGAACTCGACGCTTCCGACGAACTCGACCTCCGGGTGCGGATGAACTACTGGAGCGACCACCTCGACGCGGTGCTGGAGGCCGGACTGCGGAGTAACCACGGCTCGGAACTCGTCGAGACCGGCGCGATCAAGTCCTTCACCGACGGCAGCATCGGCGGGCGCACGGCGAAGCTCTCCGAACCGTACGCGGACGGCGAGGAGACCGGCCAGTGGGTCGTCGATCCAGACGAGCTGCGCGCGCTGACCGAGCGCGTCGACGACGCCGGCCTCCAGGTGACCTACCACGCCATCGGCGACGAGGCCGTCGACCTCGCGGTCGACGCGTTCGAAGACTGCGAGGCGCCCGGCGACAGTCGCCACCGCGTCGAACACGTCGAACTGGCGAGCGACGAGACGATCGAGCGCATGGCCGACGCCGGCATCGTCGCCTCCTGCCAGCCGAACTTCCTGCGGTGGGCCGACGAGGACGGGCTCTACGAGAGTCGACTGGGGACCGAGCGCCGCCGCGGTTCCAACCGCTTCCGGACGATCCTCGATTCGGGCGCACCGCTGGCGTTCGGGTCGGACGTGATGCCGGTCGGCCCCCTGGAGGGCATCGAACACGCCGTCACCGCCCCCGCCGAGAGCCAGCGGCTGACCGTCACGGAGGCGCTGCGTGCGTACACCCGCGGCGCGGCCTACGCCGGGTTCGACGAGGACCGCCTCGGCACGGTCGAGGTCGGGAAACGGGCCGACCTGTTCCTGTTGGAGCGGTCGCCGTGGGCAGTCGACCCCGACGCCATCGCCGACGTCGACGTCGCGGCGACGCTGGTCGACGGCGACGTGGTGTACGACGCGCTGGACTGAGCGCCTCCGATACCGGGTTTTGGGGACGTTTGGCAATCGGAGTTGTGTGCGGAGTTCTCTCGTGATTCACGAGACAGTCAGCAGTTCGGCTGTGCTTCAGTGTCCATTAATGAAGAACAAATCTTTTCAATACCTGGTGCTGTAGGTCAAGACAGTAGGTGACCTCACGTGCCGACAATGGAGACCGCCGACCTGAAGACGGACCTGAGCCTGTTCAAGTACGACAACCTCGAACAGCTCCCGCCGGAGTACCGGGAGCTCGCGGAGGAGGAGCGAACCGAGCGCATCGAGGCCGCGCTCGCGGAGCTCGGCGACGACGTCGTCATTCTCGGCCACAACTACCAGCGCCGGGAGATCGTCGAACACGCCGACTTCGTCGGCGACTCCTACCAGCTGAGCAAGGAGGCGGCGGCGGCCGACGCCGAGTACGTGATCTTCGGCGGCGTGACGTTCATGGCCGAGTCGGCGGACATCATCACCGACGACGACCAGACGGTGATCCTCCCGTCGATGGAGGCGTCCTGTCCGATGGCTGGGATGGCCGAAGCGCTGCAGGTCGACACCGCGTGGGCGGAGATCACCGACGCGACCGACGAGACGGTGATCCCGGTGACGTACATGAACTCCTACGCGGACCTGAAGGCCTTCTGCGCCGATCAGGGCGGCCTGGTCTGTACGTCCAGCAACGCCGCCGACGCCTTCGAGTGGGCGTTCGAGCGCGGCGACACCGTCCTGTTCCTGCCGGACAAGCACCTCGGCGAGAACACGGCGTACGAACTCGGGCTGGCGGACTCCATCGCCGAGTGGGACCCGTGGGACCCCGATGGGAAGGACGTCACGGAGGTCGTCGACAACGACATCGTCCTGTGGGACGGCTACTGCCAGGTCCACGAGCGGTTCCGCGAGAGCCACGTCGCGGACCTGCGCGAGCGCCGCCCGGACGCCAACGTCGTCGTCCACCCGGAGTGTCGCCGCGAGGTCGTCGAGGCCGCCGACGTCGTCGGATCGACGTCGACCATCACCGAGGCCGTCGAGACCGCCGACCCCGGCGAGACCTGGGCGATCGGCACCGAAATCCACCTCGCGAAGCACCTCGACCGCTGGAACCCCGAGGTGGAGGTGCTGCCGCTGTGTGGCGACGCCTGCATGGACTGCAACGCGATGCGCCAGATCGACCCCAACTACCTCACCTGGGTGCTGGAGGAACTGGTCGCGGGGCGCGAGCGCAACGTCATCGAGGTCGCCCCCGAGGAGAAGGAACTCGCGAACCTCGCGATGGAGCGGATGCTGGAGCTGTGACCATGTCCGGACAGACTCTCACCACGGACGTGCTCGTCCTCGGGAGCGGCATCGCCGGCTGTGCCGCCGCGCTGGCGGCGGCCCGCGAGGGCGCGGAGGTCGTCGTCGCGACGAAGGCCGAGCGCCCGGAAGACGCCGCGACCGACTGGGCGCAGGGCGGCATCGCCACCACGCGAGCCGACCCCGAGTCGTTCAAGCGGGACATCTTGGCAGCCAGCGACGACACGGCCGACCCCGACGCGGTCGACGTTCTCGTCGAGGACGCAGCGGAGGCCGTCGACGACGTGCTGCTCGACACCCTCGAGATTCCGTTCGACGAGACCGACGGCGGCGAACTGGACTACGCCCGCGAGGCCGCCCACAGCGAGCGGCGCATCCTCCACGTCGACGCCGAGACGGGCACACACATCCTCCGCCCGTTCCTCCGGTACCTCGACGAGCACGAGAACGTGACCGTCCTGGAGGACACCGCCGCGCTGGAACTGATCACCCACGAGGGCCGCGTGTACGGCGCGGTTCTGGACCGCACGGTGGCCCGCGACGGCGAGACGGTGCGGGCCGGCGAGACCGCCCCGACCGGCGACCCCGTCTACGCCGGGGGGACGGTGCTCGCGACCGGCGGCGTCGGGGCGCTGTACGAGCGCTCGACGAACCCCCGCGACGCCACCGGCGACGGCATCGGGATGGCGACGCTGGCCGGCGCGGACGTCGCGGACATGGAGTACGTTCAGTTCCACCCCACCGCGCTGGACCCCGAGAACGTCCCCGACGCCGAAGAGGGCGACGTGTTCCTGCTGTCGGAGGCCATCCGCGGCGAGGGCGCGACCCTCCGCAACGGCGACGACGAGCGGTTCATGCCCGACGTCCACGCCGACGCCGAACTCGCCCCCCGAGACGTCGTCGCCCGCGCCGTCGAACGCGAACGCGAGCGCACCGGTCGGGTCGAACTGGACGTCACCGGGATCGAGTTCGAGGCGTCGTTCCCCGGCCTCGCCGAGCGCTGCCGTGCGGTCGGGATCGATCCCGCCGAGGGGATTCCCGTCGCCCCCTGCGAACACTTCCTCTGTGGCGGCGTCGACGTCGACGCCGAGGGGCGGACGAGCCTCGACCGCCTGTTCGCCGTCGGGGAGTGCGCCCGGACCGGCGTCCACGGCGCCAACCGCCTGGCCTCCACGTCGCTGCTGGAGGGACTGGTCTGGGGGCTGCGCGCCGGCGAGGCCGCCGTGGGTGTCGACCCGGAAACGGTCGAGGCGCCCGAACTGCTGGACCGAGACCCGGACCTGCCCGCCCGCTTCGCCGCCGAGAAGTTCACCCGCCTGCGCCGGGTGATGAGCGAGCAGGTCGGGCTGGTGCGCTCGCCCGAGGACCTCCGGCGGGCCGGCGGCGTGCTCCGCCGCCTGAAGGGCGAGGTCGACGCCTACGTCCGCACCCGCACCGATCGCTCGCTGTACGAGCTCCGCAACGCCGCGGTGACGGCGCTGCTGATCGCACGCGCCGCCGCCGATAACCCCGAGTCCCGGGGCTGTCACTACGTCGAGACGGCCGAGCCGGCGGAGGCCGACTGACGATGCTGACCGACGGCGACGTCGAGCGGTGGCTCCGGGAGGACGTGGGACACCACGACGTGACCAACGACGTGCCCGGCGAGACGACCGGCCGACTCGTCGCGAAAGAGTCTGGCGTCGCCGCCGGGGTCGACGCCGCGGCCCGCGTGTTCGAGTACCTCGACGCAACCGTGACCGAGCACGTCGGGGAGGGGACGCAGGTTGCGCGCGGCGACATAGTGCTGCGCGTGGAGGGGCCCGCGCGAGCGGTCCTGCGCGGCGAACGCGTGGCAGTCAACGTCGCCGGCCACGCCTCCGGCGTCGCGACGGCGACCCGGGAGGTCGTCGACGCGGTGCACGAGGTGGATTCGGACGTTGCCGTCGCCGCGACCCGCAAGACGACGCCTGGGCTGCGCGGCGTCGAGAAGCGCGCGGTCGCGGCCGGCGGCGGCGACACCCACCGCCTCGACCTCTCGCACATGGTGATGGTCAAGGACAACCACGTCGCCGAACTCGGGCTGGCCGAGGCCGTCGCGCGGTTCCGCGAGGCGGCGTCGTTCGCGACGAAGGTCGAGGTGGAGGTCGAACGCCCCGAGCGCGTCCCCGAGGCCGCCGCCGCGGGTGCGGACATCGTCTTGCTGGACAACATGAGCCCCGCCGAGACCGCGGAGGGCGTGGCCGCGCTAGACGCCGCCGACGCTGCGGCACTGACGGAGGCCTCCGGCGGCATCACCCGCGAGACGGCGCCCGAGTACGCCGAGACGGGCGTCGACGCGCTGTCGATGGGGTCGCTGACCCACTCGGCGCCGTCGCTGGACTACTCGTTTCGGACGGGCTGAGCGGTGCGAAATCGAAAGGGGGGAACGGAGGGGGGATTGGGGGAGCTCCGTCCGCCGTGCGTGCGCGGCAATCGCCGCGACGCCGGCGGGAACCGATAGACGGTCCGGGCACATAATCCTGTGCGAACCAATGGTGTACGCCATCCGCTGGCAGCCGTCGCGGTCGGCGGCGGTGCGCGTCCGAACTCGACCCGTTCGCGGGGGGACGCGAACGGGATTGGCAACTACGACAGCTCCGACTCGACCAGCGCGTCGAAGTCGGCGTCGCCGTCGCCGTACGCCTCGCGGTGGGTCAGCGCCGCCCGCCCCTTCTCGGTGATCTCGTACAGGCCCGAGCGCTCGGCGGGGCCGATCCGCTCGACGAGGCCGTAGTCGGCCAGCACCGGCAGTCGCGTGTTGATGTACGATCGGTTTCGCTCGATCTCGATCGCGAGGTTCGCCGCGGTGTTGCGCTTGCCGTCAGACAGCGCTGAGAGCAGTTCGAAGTCCGTCGGCGCGGCGAGCTTCATCGTATCTTAGATAGGGGACGAGAGCATTTGTACTGTTGGGAACAACACTGGAAAAGGTGTATAAATACGTACTAGGAGTTGACAAAGATACTAATTACCGACAAAAACACCACGAACAAACACCGTCGGTGATTCCCCCGAGAACGTCCATTACATACGCTATCGTACCAAAGGTCAGTTCAGCGAGACGTTTTGTGGGGTCGGCACCTCCGTTCTCCCGAGACGGATGACGCGTGGGAACGGAGGGCGCACGGACCCGAGTCGCGGCCACGGGGAGGTACGCTGACTCGTGGTCGGTCGCTCGCTCCCCGCGCGGCCGGTGCTGAAGTACTACCTGTTCATGGCGACCAACACGGCCGCGCTGTCGGTGCCTATCTGGGTCGTGTTCCTGCGCTCGCGGGGGTTGTCGTTCACCGAAATCGTCGTGCTGGACGCGATCTGGTGGCTCGGGATCATCGGCGGCGAGGTCCCGACCGGCTACCTCGCCGACCGCATCGGCTGGCGCGAGAGCCTGCTGGCGGGCAACCTCGTGCGGACCGTCGGCGTCGTCGCGATGGGGCTGTCGAACACGTTCCCCGCGCTGGTCGGCGTCTACCTGCTGTGGGCGCTCGGCTCGACGATGCAGTCCGGTAGCGCCGACGCGTGGCTGTACGAGGTGCTCGACGAGCGCATCGGCACCGAAGCGTTCACCCGGGTCCGCGGCCGGGGCAACGCGCTGACGCTGCTGGTCGGCGCCCTCGCGTCGGTCACCGGCGGCTACGTCGCCGCCCAGGGACTGCGGCTCCCGTTCTACGTCAACGGCGCGCTGTGGTTGGTCGGCACCGCGGTGCTGGCGACGTTCCCCGCGGTGACCGTCGACCCCGGCGACCGCGTGAGCCCCGCCGAGGCGCTGCCGCTGTTGCGCGAGCGTCTGCTGTCGGGGGATCTGCGCCGGTTCGTGCTGTGGGTCGGCGTCGTCCTCGGGGGCGCACAGGGCGTCGCGCGGCTCACCCAACCGGTCAGCGTCGACCTCGGGATCCCGATTGCCGGGCTCGGATGGCTGTACGCGCTGTTCACGGTGCTGGCGGCGGTCGCCAGCGCCCGCGCGGAGTGGATTCGCGACCGCATCGGCGTCGACGGGTGGTTCCTGCTGGCGCCCGCGGTGCTGGGGACGCTGTTCGTCGGCGCCTGGGCCGTCCCGCTGGTCGCGCTCCCGGGGTTCGTCGCGCTGCGGGCGGTCAAGGCCACGACGACGCCGCTGGCGAACGGGTACGTCAACGACCGGATCGGCACCGCCGGCCGGGCCACCGTGCTGTCCGGCGTCTCGATGGTGTACTCGCTGGTGAAGATCCCGTTCTCGCTGCTCGGGGGCGCCCTCGCCGACGCCAGCGCGCCGCTGGTGGCCATCGGCGCGCTCGGCGCCCTGCTGCTGGCGGCGACCGCGCTCGTCCACCGCCGCGGCTCGCCGATCGCGACCGACGAGCCCGGCGCCACGCCCGCCGATTGATGGCGGCGCTTCGCTTCGAGAACCCTCGCTACGCTCGGCCTCTCGCTCTCGCTACTCCTCCACGGCTCCCTGCGGTCGCCGTTCCGGTTCGAGGGCCCTCACTTCGTTCGGCCCCTCGCCAACAACGACTCGCCACTCATCGCCTCGCTGAGACCGATCCCCGCCGCCGACAGCAGCGTCGGCGCGACGTCACACAGCGACCCACCCGAGCGCAGCGACCGCCCGCCCGAGAGGTCCCGCCCGGGGTCGCCCGTCGCGTCCGGCGAGAGCCCGGCGTCCGCGCCGTCCGGCGCGAGGTACGCGATGGGGACGTCGTTGCTGGTGTGGGCGGTGTGGGGGTCTTCGGGCGTACCCATGTCGTCGGCGTTGCCGTGATCGGCGGTGACGACGACGTGCGCGCCGGCGGCCAGACAGGCGTCGACCAGCCGCGCGGTCTCGCGGTCGACGGTCTCGACGGCCGTCACCGCCGCGTCGTAGTCGCCGGTGTGGCCGACCATGTCCGGGTTCGCGTAGTTGGCGACCAAAAGGTCCGGGTCGCGGTCGTCGATCTCGGCGAGGGCGGCGTCGGTCACCTCGCGGGCGCTCATCTCGGGAGCCTCGTCGTACGTCGGGACGTCCGGGCTCTCGACGATGCGGCGGCGCTCGCCGTCGAACGTCGTCTCCCGGCCGCCGTTGAGGAAGTAGGTGACGTGGGGGTACTTCTCGGACTCGGCGATGCGCAGCTGGGTTCCGCCGGTCTCGGCGACGCGTTCGCCGAGCGTCCCGGTCGGCTCCTCGGGCGGGAACGCGACGGGAAACGGGAAGTCGTCGTCGTACTCGGTCATCGTCACGAGTTCGACGTCGAGCGGATCGGGGGGCCAGGTCGCCGGGCGGTCGCCGGCGTCGTCGCTCCCCGACCGGGCCCCGGGCGGCAGATCGGCGAGCATCCGGGTCAGCTGCCGGGCGCGGTCGGCCCGGAAGTTGAAGAACACGACCGCGTCGCCGTCGCGAACCGGCGCGCCCCCCTCGATCACCGTCGGGTCGACGAACTCGTCGGTGTCGCCGCGGTCGTAACTGGCCTCGACGGCGGCGACCGCGTCGGGGGCGGTGTGGGGCGCCTCGCGGTCGACGATGGCGTCGTAGGCCCGACGGGTGCGCTCCCAGTTGCGGTCACGGTCCATCGCGTGGTAGCGCCCGACGACCGTCGCGACCTCGCCCGTGCCCGCCGCCGCGGCGTGGTCGGCGAGTTCGGCGAGAAAGTCGCGGCCGTCGGTCGGGTCGGTATCCCGCCCGTCGGTGAACGCGTGGGTGACCGCCTCGATTCCGCGGTCGGCGGCGCAGTCGATCAGCGCGTGGAGGTGGTCCTGGCTAGCGTGGACGCCGCCGTCGCCCACGAGGCCGAGGAAGTGGACCCGCCCGCCGTCGGCTGCGGCCGAGAACGCGCTGTCGAGGGCGTCGTTGGAGTCCAGTTCGCCCGCCGCGACGGCGTCGTCGATGCGGGTGTACGCCTGCGTGACGACTCGCCCGGCACCGAGGTTGAGGTGGCCCACCTCGCTGTTGCCCATTTGGCCGTCCGGGAGGCCAACGCGGCGACCGGAGACCGCGAGTCGGCCGCTGGCGCCCCGCGCCAGCAGCGCGTCGACGGTCGGCGTCGCGGCGGCGGCGACCGCGTCCCGGCTCTCGCCGGGGTCGTCGTTGATCCCCCACCCGTCGAGCACGATGAGCGCGGCCTGCATGCTCGATGGGAGGCGACCGCGCGACGAATGGGTGTCGGTTCGGCGCCGTTGCCGTCGGTCGCTATCCCCGGTGTCGTTCGGCGACCCGGATCGCCTCGGTGCCGAGGTCGACCACGTCCGGACCCAGGTCTCCATCTCGGAGGTCCGCAGGCGTGTACCAGTCCCAGCGGTCGGCGCCGACCTCGTCTTCCGCCGGTTCGATGTCGCGACTCGGTACCGTCGCGTAGTAGATGTGGTCGACGTGCTGGTGGCCGACCGCGCCGTCGTGGACGTCGACGTCGTACAGCAACTGGTGGCGCGGCTGCGGGAGCTGCCGGCAGTACGGCTCGTCGATGCGGTCGTCTTCGTCCCCTCGGCGAATGGTCGGCGTCAGGCCGGTCTCCTCCTCGCACTCGGGGATCGCGGCCTCGTGGGGCAGTTCGTCGCGGTCGACGTGCCCGCCGGGCGGGATGGTGATCCCCATCCGTTTGTGGGTGTGCAGCGCCGTCGCACCGCCGGCGACCACGTACACGGTTGCGGTGAAGTGTCTCGTCGTCTCCACCGTCCAGGGGACCCACCCCGGCGCTAAAAAACTCCCGTCAGGGGACGAACGTCGACCCGCACTCGTCGCACTCGATGTCGCCGTCGACGTCGCTCCGCGGGAGGACGGCACCGCAGTCGGGACACAGCGAGAACAGCTGGCGCTCGGCGGGCGCCTCCTCGTCGAGGTCCACGTGAATCCAGGCGTCGGGGTCGTCCTCGTCGTAGACGATGAGGCCGTCCTCCGTCCGGTCCCAGTTGACCGGCTGTTCGTCGGCCTCGTCGTCCTCGGAGACGCGCCACGGCATGCTACCTACCTCTGGTGCGTTCGCGGATATAAAGGCGCTGAAACGTGCCCGCCGTTGTATGACGCCGTGGTGGCGCCGACACCCACCGCGGGACTTTTGCTGGCCGGCGCCGAGGGTCCGGTCGTGACGCTCGACCCGGTCCACTTCGAGGGCATCGCCCGACTCGCCCGACGGATCAGCCAGGACGTCGACGACACGGACCACGAGGCGTTCGCGGAGCGCGTCTGGGCGGAGATGCTGGACCCGCTGGTCGACGGCGGGACGACGCTCCTGGAACCCCTCGGCGACCAGCGCCGGCGGCGCGTGGACGCGGAGACGGTCGCGCTGGCGAAGCCCGGGTTCGAGGCGGTCCACGGTCTGGACGCCGGCACCATCACGCCGACGACGTTCAAGAACGGGTTGACCATGGACCTCGCGCACGCCGCGATGGCCGCCGCCCCCTCGGACCTGGACCTGCACCGCGGGCGCAGCGTCGTCGCGGCGGTCCACTCCGCCGACGCCACCGCGCAGGTGCTCCACGAGGACTGGACCGTCGAGGACGAGGGGTACTTCCGGAGCAAGACCGTCGAGGCGCCCCGCGTCAGTCGGTTCAGCGAGCGGGTCGTCAGCGCGCTGGCGCTGTACCTCGCCGAGAGCGAACACGCCCTGAGCAACGCCGACGTCGTCGACGAACTGCTGGTGCTGGACGGCCCCATCTACCCGAAGGCGATGCTCCGGTGGGCCGACCGGGACCCCGAGCTCGCTGATCTGCTGTACGACGCCGACCTCCCCCGAACCGTCGTCGAGAACTACCTCCACCTGGTCGAACGGTTCGTCGACCGGGACGTCCCGCTGATCGGTCTGGTGAAGAATCCCGCGTCGAAGTCGATCACCCGTGCGGTTCGCTCGAAGGGGGCCAACGCGCCGTGGGTGGACGACGCCACCTTCTTCTCGCGGGTGCTCGACCCCGACCCCGAGGCCGACCCCGGCGAACGCGCCACCGACGAACTGACCTGCACCAACTGGTTCCGCTCGCGGGGCGGCCCCGACCGCATCCTCTCGACGGCCGGCGACGCGCTCGGCTTAGAGCGGTCGCTGCCCGACGAGGACTACGAGGTGGCGTTCGCCGCCGTCTACGACCCGCGCGACGACCTGCTCTACCGCGTCGAGGCGCCGGTCGGCCTGGTCCGCGACGAGGACCGGCGCGAGCGACTCCTGCGGTACGTCGTCTCGGAGGTGGCCGCCGAGCGCGGCCCACCGAAACCGGTCGCCAAGGCCGACGAACTGGCCCGCATCGGGCGCGAGGAACGCACGTCGCTGCGCGAGGAGCTGGCCGAGGCCTTCGACACCGAGCGTAAGCGCGCCTACGACGAGAAGCGGTGGGGAGTGGTGTAGCGAGAGGCCGAGCGCAGCGAGGGCTCTCGAACCGGAACGGCGACCGGAGGGAGCCGTGGAGGAGTAGCGAGGAGCCGAGCCCCGCGAGGCTCCTCGAAGCGAAGCGGCGACTGAAAGGAGCCGCGGCTACTCGTCTCGGGCGAGTCGGGTGTCCGGGTCGCTCTCCTCGACGGTCACCTCGACACCCGCCGAGTCGACACCGAGCCGCGCGAACTGCGTGCGGAGGTGCTCCTCAGCTGCCTCGATGGCCGTCTCGCGGGTCTCGAACCCTCGGGGCATCGGCGACTCGAAGGCGACCTGAATCTCGCGGCCGTCGACGACCTGGGTCGAGCCGCCGCTCTCGACCTCGTAGAACTCGTCGCACACCCAGACGTACGGCGCGTCGCCGTCCGGGGCGCCGCTGAACTCCGGCGCGCGCTCACCGCGTTCGTAGATGGTCCCGGTGAGCTCCGTCCCGCCGGCGGAGCCGCTCACGATCAGCATGCCACCGAATACGCGACCTGCCGACAAAAGACCACCGGGCGGCGTCGCTTCGTCGGCGGCGACGGGGTCGGTGAGGCCGCGATAATTCTGTTACTACAGGAGTAGAAACAGATGGGAACTATTATAATCCTCACAGCCGTATCGGTAACTGCGACGACCGACCGCGGCAGGACCAAACCATCATGGCCCGTCCCGAAAACACGCTGACGACGAGAGAGGCAGGGCGCACCGAGACCGAAACAGACGAGGAGACTGAGGAGACAGACCCGCTCGCATGTCCGGAGTGTGGTGCGGAGGGTGTCCGCGACGAGAGCCACGGCGAGACCGTCTGTACGGAGTGTGGCGTCGTCCTCGAGGACGACCTGGTCGACCGCGGGCCCGAGTGGCGCGCGTTCGACGCCAGCGAGCGCGACGAGAAGAGCCGCGTGGGCGCGCCGACGACCGGGATGCTCCACGACAAGGGGCTCTCGTCGGTGATCGACTGGAAAGACCAGGACGCACACGGCGCCGCGCTGTCCTCGAAGAAGCGCCAGGAGATGCAGCGCCTCCGAACCTGGGACGAGCGGTTCCGCGCCCAGAGCGCCCGCGACCGCAACCTCAAGCAAGCGCTGGGCGAGATTTCGCGGATGGCCTCGGCGCTGAACCTGCCCGACAACGTCCAGGAGACCGCCAGCGTCATCTACCGCCGCGCGCTGGAGGAGGACCTCCTGCCCGGCCGCTCCATCGAGGCGATGGCGACCGCCGCGCTGTACGCCGCTGCCCGGAAGGCGAACGTCCCGCGCAGCCTCGACGAGTTCGCACCGGTCAGCCGCGTCGAGCGCAAGGAGTACGCCCGCGCCTACCGCTACATGAACGAGGAACTGGAACTGGCGATCAAGCCCGCCGACCCGGCCAGCTACCTCCCGCGGTTCTGCTCGGAACTGGCGGTCGACCCCGACGTGCGCAACCGCGCCCGGGAGCTGCTGTCGGCCGCCGAGCGATCGGCGATCCTCAGCGGCAAGAACCCCGTCGGTCTGGCCGCCGCCGCCATCTACGCCGCGGGCCTGCTGTGCGAGGAGAAGCTCACGCAGAACGAGATCGCGGAGGTGGCCGACGTCAGCACCGTGACGATCCGCGAACGGTATCCGGAGCTGCTGGACGCCGGGGCGACCAACCCCGCCGCCGCGGCGGACTGAATGGGAGCGAGGATGACTGACAGCCACGATCCGACCGATGGGTCGGTCGACGACCTCGTGGCGGAGGCCGTCGACCTGCTCAAGCGGTTCGGGTTCACCGAGTACGAGGCGAAATGCTACGTGGCGCTGGTCCGGACGCGGACCGGCACCGCCAGAGAGATCGGCGACCTCGCCGACGTCCCCCGGGCCCGCGTGTACGACTGCGTCGACGAACTGCGCGAGCGCGGCCTCGTCGAGGTCCAGGGGTCCAGCCCCAAGCAGTACCGCGGCGTCGCACCGGACGCCGCGCTGGAGACCATCGAGGCGGCGTTCGAGGACCGACTGGATCGCCTCTCGGCCGTGTTGCCGCGACTCGAGGCCGGCGGCGAGGAGGTCGCGGAGGGGGACGTGTGGGTGATGGAGGGTCTGGACACCGTGGGCGAGCGACTGACGGCGCTGGTCGACGGCGCCGAACGCGAGGTCGTCCTGGCGGTCGCGACCGAGAGCCTCCTGGAGACGGACCTCCCGGCGGCGCTGGCACGGGCGAGCGATCGCGGCGTCGACGTCACCCTCGGCTCCCCCGGCGCCCCGGTCCGCGAGCGGGTCGCCGAGGGCGCCCCCGACGCAACCGTCGTCGAGACCTGGACCTGGTGGGAGGAGTTCCCGGTGCGGCCCGGCGCGCTCACGAGCGTCCTGCTGGTCGACGACCGCGCGCTGTTCGTCAGCTCCGACGCCGGCGGCGGCCCGGCCGCCGGCCGTCACCGGGCCGTCTGGACCGACGGCGAGGGGACACCGCTGGTGCCGATGATGCGCCCGCTGCTGACCAACGCCGTCACCGGGACCCTCGTGACCGGGTGAGCGGCCGGAGACGACCGCGCTACTTCTCGAACAGTTCGATCGCCGTCGCCAAGGTCTCCGTCTCCGCCTCCTGAACGTCGTCGACCGCCGGAGCGACCAGCGCGTCGGTCAGCGACCGGCCCATCGCCCGGACCGTCTCGCACTGCGGCTCGGTGAGCCCGCCCGCGTCCTCCATTCGCCGGACCGCACGCTCGACCTCGCGCTCCCGGATAGCCGCGGTGCGCTCGCAGATGCGCTCGACGACCGCCTCGGGGTCCGTGGCCGGCGGTTCCTGTGCGGCCCCGGTCACGCCGTCTCACCTCGCTGGCGCTCGGGGAGCGGGCCGTCGTACGCCGGTGGGACGTGGGCGCACAGGGGGTCGCTCGCGAGCGGATCGCCCGTGACGGCGTACGCCCGGGAGCGGCTACCGCCACAGAGGCCGCGAAACGAGCAGGTGCCGCACTTCCCGCGGAGCCGGTCGGGGTCGCGCAGGCGCTCGAACAGCGGCGCCTCGCGGTACAGCTCGACGAGGTCGTCCTCGCGGACGTCGCCCGCCGGCTCCGGGAGGAACCCCGAGGGGTACACCTCGCCGACGTGGCTCACGAACGCGAACCCGTCGCCGGCGGTGATCCCGCCGCCCCGCGGGCCACCGGCCCCGCGCTGGGCGCCGACCCGGCGGAAATGAGGCGCCTCGGTGGTCTTGACGGCGAACGGTGCGTCCTCGCTGACGGTCTGGAGCCACTCCATCACCGACTCGGCGCGCTCGGGGGTGACGGGGTCGAGCGTGGCGCCGCGACCGACCGGCACCAGGAAGAACACCGACCACAGCACGGCCCCGAGGTCGACGACCAGCTCGCGGATGGCCGGCAGTTCGTCGACGGTGGCGGCGCAGACGGTGGTGTTGACCTGCAGCGGCACGCCCAGCTCGCTCGCCGCCCGGGCGGCGCGGACCGTCGACTCGAAGCTGCCGTCCTCGCCGCGGAACGCGTCGTGGGTCGCGGCGCTGGCGCCGTCGAAGGAGAGCGCCATCCGACGCAGGCCGGCCCCCTCCAGCGCGGCGATGCGCTCGTCGGTCAGCGAACGCGTGCCGCTGGGCGTGAGCGTCATCCGGAGGCCGCGGTCGGTGCCGTAGTCGACGAGGTGGACGAGGTCGTCGCGAACTAGCGGGTCACCGCCCGAGAGGACGACCAGTTGCTCGTCGTCGAAGCGCGCGGCGGCGTCGAGGAGTCGCTGCCCCTCGGCGGTGGTGAGCTCGTCGGGGTGGCGCTGCGGCTGGGCGTCGGCGCGGCAGTGCTCGCACGTCAGGTCGCAGGCCTGGGTGACCTCCCAGACGAGCACGAGCGGTCGTCGATCGGTGTCGACGTCGGGGCGCATCGCTACTCGACGGACACCCGGACGACGTGGCCGCCACAGCCACACTGCTCGACGTACTCGTACCACACGTCGTCGCGGGCGTCGAGCTCGTCGTAGAGGTACGTCTCGGGGTGGCCGTGCTCGCCGTGGGTGACGAGGTTGACGTGGTTGCCCGGTGCCGTGTGCTCGATGGCCGTCTCGGCCCCGCGCAGAATCAGCGACCGGTCCTCGGCGTGGACGGGCTTCTCCAGGTTCGCCGACCAGGAGTTGTCGTGCGTCTCGTCGGTCACCGGCGCGACGTCGTCGTGAGTAACTTCGCTCATGGGCAAGAGTAAGGCTCGAGCGGGGGGATATCTGTCCCCGAACACGTTCGGCCGGTCGGCACGGCACCTCGGCTGGGCGCGGTGGTGGCGAACTGGCGACGCCGTGGGCAGAGGGGTCGGCCCTGCGGTCCCGAGCGGCGGCGTCGCACGGTCGCGAACCGCTCCGGGCAGTTCTATACGGTTTATTCTCGCCTTTGACCGGCGAGCGCTGCCACCGGACAAGGCGCTCGCCGGTCAACTGTGAGAATAACCCGTATCAGCGCACGCCGACCCTGGCCGCGGCTTCGCAGTTGAACCCGCGGAGAGGGGAAACGCGTTTTACCACCGGGCGGCATGGTCGGATATGACCGACCTCGGGGATTTCGAGGAGTTCGGCGGCGACGACGCCGGGACGGAGACGTCGTCGGAATCGGAGCCAGAACCGGAGCCGTCGGCCGAACCGGGCGAGGAGACCGACGAGGATTCGTTCGACACCCTGGACGTCTCGCCGGCGGGGCGGGACACCGGCATCGGCACCGTGGCGGTGTCCGATGGTCTGCGCATCGCCGAGGACGAACGCGAGACTCGCGTCCGTGCGTACGTCACCGCGGAGAACCGCTCGTCGGTGCGCATCGGCAGTTACCTCGTGGTGCCGTACCCTGACGGCGAGCGGCTGTTCTGTCGGATCAGCGGTCTGGAGTACGCCCAGGAGTTCCGCTCGGACGACGCGACGGAGATTCACGCCCGCCGCGCGATGCGCCGGGACGGCATCGACGAGGCCGACTTCAAGTTCATGGCGGACCTGGAACCGCTGGCGGTCGTCCACGGCGACGAGGACCTGTCGCGGCGGATGCCCGACCGCGTGCCGAAGCCGGAGGCGGTCGTCCGGGAGGCGACGGACGACGCCGAGATCAAGACGGGGTTGAAGATTCCCGAGGACGGCGTGTTCCTCGGGCACCTCTCGGTCGGGGGTCAGAAGGTCCGGACCGCGGCGGAGCCACCGACCATCGACTACCGACTCAAGGACGAGTACGGCGACGGCGACCCGCTGGTGTTCCGGCACACGCTGGTCGCCGGCGGGACGGGGTCGGGCAAGACCCACGCCTCGAAGAACGTGCTGCGGCAGTACCTCGGGGGAACCTACCGGATGGGCGACGGCCGCAGCCCCGAACTCGCGGTCGTGCAGTTCGACCCCCAGGACGAGTACGCCCAGATGCACGACGACAACCCCGATGTCGACGGCGAGTTCGCGCGCCGCTGCGAGCGCGAGGGCATCGAACACGGCGGCTACGACGACACCAAGGCGTTCGTGCCGAAGGTCGGCGGGGCGACGTACACCGCCGACCACCACCGCGCCGAACAGGTGGAGTTCACGCTGCCGTTCTCGATGGTGCGCTCGAACCCGTGGCTGGTCGCCGGCAGCGGCCTGAACGACAACCAGTACAGCGCGTTCGTCAACGTGCTGTTGCCGCGCTTCTTCGACAACTACGGCAACGGTGGCACGTACGACCAGTTCACCAGTTACCTCGACGACCCGGCGCTGAAGGAGGAACTCGACGAGGCCGGGCAGGTCCACGAGGCCACCTTCGACGCGATCAAGCGCCGGGTCCTCGGGTTCGGCCACGTCTTCGACCAGGACGCCAAACCGATCACCGAGCTCGTCCACGAGTTCGTCCGGCCCGGCGGCCTGACGACCGTCCCAACGTACCACGTCAGCGACTCCCGAGCGACGGAGACCGTCGTGCTCGCGCTGGCGTCGTTGCTGGTCGACCAGAAGCTGTCGAACGACCCCACCTACGAGCGCATCGAGGAGACGCCGCTGGTGCTCGGTCTCGACGAGGCCCACAACTTCCTCACGGACGCCGACAGCGTCCAGGCCCGCCAGGTCATCGGGAAGTTCGCCGACGCCGCCAAACAGGGCCGCAAGGAGCGCCTCGGCTTGTTCCTGATCACCCAGGACCCGCAGGACATCGCCGACCCGGTGTTCAAGCAGGTCAACACCAGCGTCGTTCTCAACCTCGGCGACGAGGACGCCATCAGCAGCGTGAACATCCCGTCGAACCTGGAGGACAAGGTGCCGTACATGGAGAAGGGCCAGATGGTCGTCTACTCGCCGGACAACTCCGAACCCGTCGAACTGATCGGGCTCTCGAAGTGCCTGACCAAACACGGTCGGGAGTGAGAGCGCGACGCGGTGCGGTCGCGGGTGCGGGGGCAGTAGTTGCGGTACGGGAGCGGTAGCGGTGCGGTGGAGTGCGGCGGCGGTTGCGGTGGCGTACGAGCGTAGCACCCGGTCGCGAACGGAGTGAGCGACCGGCATTTTTTGGTCGAGATTTTTTGCGCCACCGAGGGGCGCCGGTGGCGCCCCTCGAGCCGTGCGAACGGGCCGCGGAGCGGCCCGTGAGCAGAGAGTGGTTCGCTCGCGGCGCGAGCGAACCCGAGCGTCAAAAAAGGTCGTTTCAGAAGATATTGGCACCCTGGAACACCGAGATGCCGTCGCCGGTGATCTCGTAGGGCTTGGTCTCGCGGGAGTGGCTGGCGTCGCGGATCTTCTGGATCTCGATCGCGAGGCGAGTCTCCCGGAAGTCCGAGGGCCGGACGTACTGGAGGATGAACACGGCATCGGTGAGGTACTCGACGATGCCGTGCCGGGACGCGAACGCCGAGTTCTCGCTGGCCTCCGAGGTGAGCATCGTCGTGACGCCGGCTTTCTTGAGGCTGCGGGTGAAGTCGTAGATCTCGTTGCGGCGCTTGGCGCGGTCGTCGTACATCATCTCCAGCAGCGACACGGAGTCGAGCACGAGGCGGGTCGCGCCGAACTCCTCGACGAGCCGTGGCAGCTCCGAGCGGATCGAGGTCAGGGAGTTCGCCATCTCGATGGGGTCGATGTCGACGACAGCGAGGTCGCCACGCTGGGCGTGCTCGTCGAAGGCCATCCCCTTCTCGGTGGCGCTGTTGATCACCCGCTGGCGGCTCTCCTCGAGGGTGATGAAGATGGCCCGGTCGCCGTTCGCCAGCGCCTCGTGGAGGAACTGCAGGCCGAAGGTCGTCTTGCCGGTCCCTGCCGACCCGATGGCGACCATCAGCGAGCGCTCGGGGACGCCGCCGTGGATCATCTCGTCGAGGCCCTCGATGCCCAGGTCGATGCGGGGGATGTCGGTGTCCAGCTCCTCCTCGTCGAAGTCGGCGCCGGCGGCGCCGCCCATGCCGAAGTCCCCGCCGGCGCCCGCGTCGAACTCACCGCCACCCATCCCGAAGTCGTCGTCGCCGACGTCGAACTCGGCGCCCGGCTGGCCACCGCCGGGGTCGAACCCGCCGGGTGCGCCACCGCCAGGGGCGGGGTCGTCGTCTTCGACCGGTGGGGCCTCGTCCATCGCCGCCGCGAACCCCTCCTCGAACATGCCGTCGCCGTCGCTGTCGGTGTCGCCACCGTCCCCGGAATTCGCGTCGTCTCCCTCGTCCCCCTCGTCGACTGGGTCGGCGCTCGCGTCGCTCGTGGGCGGCCTCGCGTCGAAGTCGTCCCAGTCGACATCCTCGGCGTCGACGTCGTCCCAGTCCTCGACGTCGTCGGGCGGGTCCTCGTCGAAGGCGGCGTCGAACCAGTCCTCGTCGCTCTCGCCCTCGCTCACGGTCGCCACCCCCGGTGGCGTCGCTGCCCGGGACCGGCGGACGTGGCGACGGTGGTGACGCGACGAGTGGCGCTCATGAGGACGACTTCGCTTCTATCGCGGGGAACTCCGCCCCGCTGACGGATTAACCTTGTTGCCGCCGTGGGGCGAGGTGCGGTGCCGGGGGGTTTTTGCCCGCCGGCCGGCAACCGCCGACGATGAGAGTCGGAGTGGTCGCCCAGCGGGGCAACGCCAGGGCGGTCGCGCTGGCGGCGCAGTTGGAGGAGACGCTGTCGGCCGCAGACGTCGGCGTCGCGTTCGACCCTGCGACGGCCGCCGACCTGGACCGCGAGGAGACGCCGGTCGAGGCGATGGCCGACCACGACCTCGTGGTGAGCATCGGCGGCGACGGCACGTTCCTCCACGCCGCTCGCGGGGTGGGGACGACACCCCTCGTCGGCGTCAACCTCGGCGAGGTGGGCTTTCTGAACGCCGTCACCCCCGACGCGGCCGTCGACGCGGTCCGGACGGCCGTCGAGCGCGCGAAGTCGGGATCGCTCGACGTCAGGCGGGTCCCCAGACTGGCCGCCGAGGGAGAGGGGTGGTCGCTGCCGGCCAGCATCAACGAGGTGGTGGTCCAGGGGCCACAGCGCGGCCACGGCGGTGGCGTCGACGTCGAGATTCGCGTCGACGGGTCGCTGTACAACGCCAGCCGCGCCGACGGCGCGATGGTCGCGACGCCGACGGGGTCGACCGCATACAACCTCAGCGAGGGCGGACCGGTGGTCCACCACGAGGTCGGCGGCCTGGTCGTCACCGAGATGGCCGCGACCGACCCGATGCCGTCGCTGGTCGTCGATACCGCGGCGACGGTGACGGTCCGTGTCGACGGCGCCGACCGGGCCCACGTCGTCGGCGACGGGCGCGTTCGCGAGACGGTCACACCGCCCGAGGCAGTCGACATCTCGGCCAGCGCCGACCCCGTCTGCATCGCCGGGCCCAGCGTCGACTTCTTCCGAGCGCTGGAGAAGTTGGAGTGACCGCGAGGGGCATTCCCCGGTTCCGAAAGGTATTATCGGCGCTCGCCGCTAGAACGGTTCGATGACCGAGCAACTGCCGGACGTGCAGGCGTCGCGTCCCGACGTCACCGTCGGCCTGGGCGAGGTCGGCGTCACGGGCGTGGAGAAACTCGTGAAAGTCGCCCGCCCCGACAAGCGACCGTACGTGCTGATGGCGGAGTTCGAGGCCGTGGTCGACCTGCCGCAGTGGCGCAAGGGCGTCGACATGAGCCGGAACATGGAAGTCGTCGACGAGATTCTCGAGGACGCGACCAGCGAGGAGACCTACCGCCTGGAGGACGTCTGTGGTGAGGCCGCCGAACGGCTGCTGGGCAAACACGACTACACCACCCGCGCGGAGGTGTCCATGGAGGCGGAGTTCATGGTTCGCGACGAGACCCCCGAGAGCCGCAAGCCCACGCAGGCCTCGGTGGACGTCATCGCGAAGGCCACCGCGACCGAGGAGGGCACCCGCGAGACCATCGGCACCCGCGTCACCGGGATGACCGTCTGCCCCTGCTCGCAGGGGATGATGGAGGGCACCGCCCGCGAGAAGCTGCAGGAACTCGGCGTCGGCGAGAACGAGGTCAAGGAGTTCCTCGCGGAGGTCCCGCAAGCGGGCCACTCTCAGCGCGGCCACGCGACACTGAAGGTCGAGAGCTCGGGCGCCCCCGAGGTCGACCTGCACGAGCTCATCGAGGTCGCCCGAGACTCGATGTCCGCCCGCATCTACAACCTCGCCAAGCGCCCCGACGAGGACCACATGACCTACGAGGCCCACGCCAACGCGAAGTTCGTCGAGGACTGCGTGCGCTCGATGGCCACTGGGGTCGTCGAGACGTTCCCGGACCTGCCGAACGACGCCGTCGTCACGATGAAACAGTCCAACGACGAGTCGATCCACCAGCACAACGCCCACGCCGAGCGAGTCGTCGAAGTCGGACAGTTGCGCAGCGAACTGAACGGCGAGGCGCCCGGCCGGGCGGACGACTAGTCGCCGCGCAGCGCCGTCGCGATCTCCTGCAGGTCTCCCTTCCGGAACGACCGCTCGGGGTCCTCGCTGTCGATCCCGACCGCCTCCCGGATCGTCGCACGCATCTCGCCGGTCGGCGGCAGCGGCTCGCCGGCCTCGCGGTCCAAGGCGGCACAGATCGCCGCGAGCGACTCCTTGGTGAAGTCGGTCGACAGTTCTCGCTCGTAGCGACCGACGGCGACGCGAATCTCGTTGCGGAGCGCGTGGACGGTGGGTGACACGCCGGGAGCGACGACCGGAGGCGTGCTGTACGTTTCGGTCGGCGGTGCCGTCCTACCCCGACCACTCCTCGCGCAGGAGGGCGTACATCTCGCGATCGACGTGTTCGCCGTCGTGGAAGGCGTCGTCGCGTTTGGTCCCCTCGTGGACGAACCCGAGTTTCTCGACGACGCGCTGGGAGGCCCCGTTGGGCGCGACGATAGCCGCCGAGATGCGGTGGAGTCGCAGTTCGTCGAACCCGTGCGAGAGTATCAGACGGGCGGCCGCGGTGGCGTACCCCTCGCCCTGGTGGTCGGGATGTATCCAGTAGCCGAGGTTGGCCCACCCCCGGCGGTCGTCGATGGGTGCGAGCGACACGTCGCCGACGCGCTCGTCGCCGTCGCAGACGAGCAGGTGGACGACCTCGCCGCTCGAAATCCGGTCGAACCACTCGTCCTCGTAGCGGGGGCGGTTGTACGGCACGTCGCCGCCCGCGTACCGTCGCACCGCGGGGTGGTTGATCCCCGTCTGGAGAAAGGGAACGTCTTCGTCCTCGATCGTTCGCAGGTCGATCCCGTCGCCGTCGACGAACACTGGTCCTGGCATGGGTATGGTCGGCGACTGCCGCCGGTACCGAGTGCCGGGCGCGGAGCGCCCTTGTACCTGTCCGTCGTGTGTGGTGGGGTGGCGGTCGCCGATGCGCAGCGACGCCGATGGACTCAGAACTGCAACCGTTCGGCAGTCTCCCAGGTGGGCTGGAACTCCTCGTGGACGTCCGCGGCGAACTCGGGGTCTTTGAGGTCGATCATCGCGAAGGCGTCACCCGTCGAGAGCGGGTTCGGCACCTGGATGACGACCTCGGTGTCGTCGATGAGGTTGAACGTGCCCGACACCTCGGGACTGATGCGGACCTCGAACTCGGGGTGAGGCGACAGCGTGCCCTGGTAGCGTTCGCCCACCGACGACGGCAGGTCATCGACCAGTTGCGGGTGCATCAGCAGGTCGACGTCGACCCCCCGTTCCAGCGCGGCCTCCAGTTGCTCGGCGATGCGGTCGCCGAGAGTCGTGATGTCGAACTGCGGGGTCGGGGACGTCGACACCATGACGATGCGGCTGTCGGCAGCGGCCAGCCGCTCGAGCAGGAGGTCGGTCACCTCCTCGTGGCCGACCGCAGCGGTCCAGAACTGTTCCTCGACGGGTTCGGCGGCGTCGAGTTCGTCCGAGAGGTCGTCGACGATGGCCTCGTACTGCTCGGCTTTCTCCTCCAGTTCCCGCTTCTTGTCATCGAGCAGTCGGTCCAGCGCCGTCGCGGGCTCGACGGCGACGTACTTCTTGGGCCTGCTGGCGGTCTGGCTGCGGACGAGGTTGTACTGTTCGATGCTGTTGAGCACGTCGTAGATGCGCCCCATCGGCACGTCGCTGGCCCGGGACAACTCCTTGGCGGTTGTCGGGCCGGTGTTCAACAGCGCCCGGTACGCCCTCGCTTCGTACTCCGAGAGCCCGAGGTCGCGCAGACTGGCCATGGAAGACGAACACGACGCCAGGGGATAAAAGCACACCGACCGCTGGTTGAACCGGGTGGTCGTTGCACCGCCGTTCAGAGCAGCTCGGCGACGCGCTCGCTCAGCTCCTGCGGCGTCGCCGCCGGCGGCGCGACCTCCTCGCCGCGGACGACGTAGGCGTGACCCGACTCGAAGCGCTCGCCGTCGGCGTCGGGCAGCACGACGACGTCGTGGTCGGCGACCCGCAGGGCGGCGCGGTGGAGGTCCGACCCCGCGGGCGCGGCGACGGCGACGGTCAGTTGCGGTTCGAGCAGTCGGGAGACGACCGATCCGTAACTGGCGATCTGGGGGCCGAAGCGGTCGGCGGCGCCGGCAAAGGCCGCGGCGCTCTCGCGGGCGACCCCGCGGTACCGGTCGTCGCCGGTCATCGCCGCCAGGTCCAGCAGGGCGTCGGCCATCGCGACGTTGTCGTCCAGCGGCCGCAGTGGACGAGAGAGCAGCGCGGGACCGTCGGCGGGGCCGTCCCGGAACGAGCCCTCGTCGTGGAGGTGGTCGATCGTCCAGTCGGCGACCGCCTCGGCCTCGGCGACGGTGTCGGCCCCGAGCACCTGCGCGGCGGTCGTCAGCGCCCCGAGGACGGCCGCCTGATCGGCGAGCAGGCCGGTCGGGGCGGTCTCACCGTCGGCGCCGGCCGCGCGGAAGTGGACCGTCTCGCCGTCCTCGACGAGCGACGTCCGGAGGTAGTCCAGCGCGCGCTCGGCGAACTGCCGCGCGCGGTCGTCGTCGGTGTAGGCGTGGTAGGTCAGCAGGGCGTCGACGGCCAGCGCGGTCCGGTCGGCGAACACCGTCTCGTCGACGGCGGGCGGGTCGGCGTCGGCGCGCTCGGTCGCCCCAAGCCGGTAGTAGCCCGTCTCGTCGCCGGCCTGACTCCCGGCGAACGCGCCGCGGCCGCCGCCCGGCGGGTCGGCCACCCACAGCGTCGTCGTGAGGTACTCGACGGTCTCGGCGGCGGGCGTTCGGAACTCCTCGCGGCCGGTGTAGAGGTAGGCGTTGGCGAACGCTCGGACCAGCGCGGCGTTGACGTCGGTGATTTTCTCGTGGTGGAGCCCGCTCCAGTCGCGGTTCTCGGCGACGCGGAAGAAGCCGCCGTCGACGTCGTCCAGCAGGTTCGCCGAGACGGCCGACAGCGACCGCAGCGCCGTCTCGCGGTCGTGTTTCAGCGCGAACTCGATGGCCCCGGGCAGCGGGAACTTCTGGCTCTCGCCCCACCCGCCGGCGCGCTCGTCGGACAGGTCGCGCAGTCGGCCGGTCAGCCGCTCGACGATGTCGGCGCTCAGGTCGCCGCTCGGCGTGGGGTCCCCCGCCAGCGCGCGCGGGACCGTCCCCGCGGCGGCGCCCTTCTCGTCCCAGCTGCGCCGCACCCGGTCCAAGACCTGGCGCATCCCGTCCTGTCCGAGGTAGCCCGCGCCGGTCAGCACCTCGCCGTCGGGCGTCAGGAACACCGTCGACGGGAACCCGCCCATCGCGTAGCGCTCGCGGACCCGCGGCTGGCGGTCGGCGTCGACGCGCACGGGGACGAACCCGTCCGAGCAGTTCGCGGCGATACGCGGCTCGTCGTAGGTCTCCCGGTCCATCTCGTGACAGCCGACACACCACCGCGCGGACAGCGACAGCAACACCGGTTTGCCCGCCCGCTCGGCGACGGCGAACGGTTCGGCCCCCCACTCGCGGAACTCGACCTTCGTCCTCTCCGCCGACTCGTCCATGCCCACGCCACGGTCCGGCACCTAATGGGTCCCGCGGTTCGGCCCGCCGCGTAGGACGAGCCTACCGAGGACGGCGGCACGCTTAAGCCAGCCGCAGAGCAACGGCGGGGCATGAGCGAGGACCCCACGCCGGCCGGCGACGAGATGGACCCGAGCGTGCCGGGCGAGGAGGACGCCGCCGAACCAGACGACACGCCCCCCGAGGACACCCCGAGCGACGACGCCAGCCCCGGCGTCCCCGACCCCGACTCGGTCCGCGAGCGGGACGTGCCCGACGACGTGGCGCGGTACGACCGCTTCCAGAAGATGGACACCGCCGAGTACGAGCGTGTCAACGAGTTCCTGCGCGACCGCACCTACATCACGGCCCGGGAGTGGGCCATCGCGCGGCTGTGTGCGGACTTCCGCACCGAGACGGGCGTCGAGATGACGAAAATCGGCGAGAACCTCCCCGAACTCGTGCCGTTCATGACCGACACGTACACGCCACAGGCGGTCAACCAGGCCCGGGCCTCCTTCGAGGACAAGGTCCGAACCGCCGGCGCCACGTTCCTCTACGGCGCGATGTGCGACTTCTTCACCGCCGAGCAACTGGACGACGTGATGTACGAGGCCACCGAGGTCGCGAAGTTCCTGCTGGAGGTCGAGGGCGTCGACCTCTCCGTCGAGGAGGAACTCGAGGCCGAGGACCGCATCTCCTCGGTGATGCGGGAGGTCCGGTCGGCCAGCGACGAACTGCGCTACGAGGGCACCGAGTGCCCCGAGTGCGGCGCCGAGATTGGCGGGGACTGACACACAGCCGACACGTAACCGAATCCGAAAGTAACAGAAAACACTTATTTCAGCCGGGGACAGCCAGGGGTATGGCACCCCGGATCAACAGACGTGCGACGCTGAAACGCATCGGCCTGGCGACGACGGGCATCGTCGGCGGTCTCTCGGCGACGGCGGGCACCGCCGGCGCCAGCGAGGACTGTCTCCCCGAACTGAACGTCACCCCCGGCGACACCTGGACGGACGCCGTCGTCAAACAGGGCGACATCAACGACCGGAACTTCCACGCCGACGAGGAGTCGACCTGGTACGTCGACGAATTCCTGTTCGTCCGCTACAACGGGAGCAACCTCGACGACGGCACCTGCACCACGAACCCGAACGTCATCCACAACTTCAGCGTGTTCTCGTACTCGCGGTCGTCGGCCCGCGTGTGGGGGACGATCAGTCAGGACCACGACTGGTTCGACAAGATGACCGGCCACGGGATGCGGTTCACCTCGCCGTCGGCGAACCAGCACATCGAGATGCCGGTCACGTACAACGACGGCGAGGTCTGGGAGGGACCGGTCATCGAGAACACCGAGGAGGTCGAGAAGAGCACCGTCGAGCGCGAGTACCAGGTCGATCTGGCCGACGGCGCCATCGCCGCCGCCGAGACCCTGATCGCGGAGGTCGTCGACAAGTCGGTGGTCGGTTGGGCGCTGGCCGCCAAGAGCGTCCTCGGGGCGCTGTTCGGCGGCGTCGAGGAGAAGACCTTCGAGGACCACGACCTGGGTGACACCAAGGAACTCACCTGGGCGGGGGCGCTGCCTTCGGCCGCCTACGTCCACGACCTCGAACTCCAGCAGCCCGTCGACCAGTTGCAGGGTGGCGAGCGCTATCGCACCCCCGGCTCGCTGTACATCGAGTCGTTCCACCACGACGACATGGCCCACAACGGCTGGAGCGTCTACGGTCGAGACGCGCAGGAGACGTACACCGCGTCGGTGAACATCGACGTCAAAAACGACGCGGACGGTCTCCGCGGAAACCGGTAGCGATGAGCGCGTAACGTAACGCTTAACGACGCCACGGGCGCCATCTCGAACAAGATGGACCTCACGCTCGTGGCCGCGACGGTACTGGAGACGACGACGAACGCCACCAACACGACCGGCAACTCCACCGGCGGCGCCTGGGGCGGCACCATCACCAACGAGACGTTCGGCCTGTGGTTCGTGTTCCTGCTGATCCTCGCGGTGCTCGTGTTCCTGTTCTGGGAGTAGACGCGGTCGCTCCCCTCTCCACTCGCCCCGCCCGCGTCAGGCGAACGCCACGTCGTAGTCGCCGTGCTCGGCGCAGGAAAGCAGCGTCTCGACGCCCTCGCGGTCGAAGCGCAGCGGCCGCCGCCACCACGGTCCCTTCCCCGAGTCTCCCGAGAGGTCGGTGACGAGCCGGTTGGCCTCGCTGCCCGCGTCGCGGCTC
>Ga0207770_100354_pt1 | contig 26728 bp, 24 predicted proteins | sample A23E2SouthBayCA_FD_187729 | JGI IMG/M metagenome (GOLD analysis project Ga0207770, IMG submission 187729) | Aerobic enrichment media microbial communities from Eden Landing Ponds, California, USA - A23 E2 (SPAdes) | ecosystem: Environmental > Aquatic > Marine > Unclassified | place: Emeryville... | reverse complement strand
CTACCTCTTCGTCGCGGTACTCAACTGGGTCAACTCCTGGGCGTGGAACCGCTTCGCCCAGCACCTCCAGCACGACGTCCGCGTCGACACCTACGACGTCGTCCAGCGCCAGGACATGAGCTTCTTCGACGACAAGCAGACCGGCGAGATCATGTCCATCCTCAACAACGACGTCAACCAGCTCGAGAGTTTCTTCACGAACGACCTCAACACCGGCATCCGCATCTCCGTGCTCGTCCTCGGTGTCGCCGCCTTCACTCTCTATCTCAACTGGCAACTCGCCATCGTCGGGATGGTCTCGATCCCCTTACTCGCCGTCGCGAGTTACGTCTTCGTCCAGACGATCGGTCCGAAATACGGCCGCGTCCGCGGGTCGGTCGGCGGCCTCAACTCCCGACTCGAGAACAACATCGGCGGCATCGAGGTCGTCAAGACCTACGGCCGCGAATCGTTCGAGCGCGACCGCGTCGAGGACGCCTCCGCGGAGTACCTCGACGCCAACTGGGACGCTATCACGACGCGGATCAAGTTCTTCCCCTCGCTGCGGGTGATCACCGGCTTCGGCTACGTCCTGACCTTCCTCGTCGGCGGCTACTGGCTGATCTTCGGCCCGCCGCTCTTCTTCTCGGGTGGCCTCACGCTCGGGACGCTCACCGCCATCCTGCTGTACTCCCGGCGGTACCTCTGGCCGATGCGCCAGTTCGGCAACGTCATCAACAACTACAAGTACGCCTTCGCCGCCGCCGAGCGCATCGTCGGCCTGATGGACTACTACGACTTCGCCGAGGACGACGACGACAAGATCGACCTGGACGGCGTCGACGGCCGCGTCGAGTACGAGGACGTCTCGTTTCGCTATCTCGGCGCCGACGAGGACTCCATCGACGGCGCCTCCTTCACTGCGGAGGCCGGCGACTTCGTCGGCCTCGTCGGCCCGACCGGTGCCGGCAAGACCACCCTCCTCAAGCTCCTCTTGCGCCTGTACGACCCACACGAGGGGACTATTCGACTCGACGGCCACGACGTCCAGGACGTCTCGCTGTCGAGCCTGCGCGACCACATCGGGTACGTCAGCCAGGAGCCGTACCTGTTCCACGGGAGCGTCGCCGAGAACGTCGCCTACGGCCTCGAGGCCGACGACGAGGACATAATCGACGCGCTCTCGATGGCCGGCGCCATGGAGTTCGTCGCCGACCTGCCGGAGGGCATCCACACGACGGTCGGCGAGCGGGGCGTGAAACTCTCGGGTGGTCAGCGCCAGCGCGTCGCCATCGCCCGGGCCATCCTCGAAGACCCCGACGTCCTCGTCCTGGACGAGGCGACGAGTCACGTCGACAACGAGACGGAGGTCCTCATCCAGCAGTCGCTGGAGGCACTGACCGCCGAACGCACTACCTTCGCCATCGCCCACCGCCTCTCGACGGTGCGGGACGCCGACACCATCCTCGTGATGGACGACGGGGAGATCGTCGAGCAGGGCAGTCACGAGGAACTGCTCCCCCAGGACGGCCTCTACGCCAACCTCTGGAGCGTCCAGGTGGGGGAGGTCGACGCCCTGCCCGAGGAGTTCATCGAGCGCACCGCCGAGCGCGAACGTGTCGGCCTCGGTGACGACGACTGACTCGGCGAGTGAGAAGCTATATCGGGGGCGGGGCCAACCGCCAGCACATGAGCAGTGAGGACCCACCGGCGGTCGACGTGGCGGAGATGGGGATCGAGGCGGCGGTGGACGCGGTACTCGAGGCCGACGAGCGCCGCGACCGGACGCTCGTTCGCGACGCGCTCGAACGGTTCGTCGTCGACGGCGTCGTCTCGTGGGACGCGGTCGACGAGGCGCTCCCGGCGGTCGTCCAGGCGGTTTCGACCGCCGAGGAACGGACGAGTATGGCGTCGTTCGAACTCAGCAAGGTCGAGGACGAGGCCGACGCGGTCGCGGACCTGGCGACCGTCGAGGCGCGACTCGCCGACTTCGAGAGCGAGCTGTCGGTGCTGGCCGACCGGGCCTCGGAATTGCGCGACCGCGTCGACGCGCTCCAGGACAGGGTCGAGGCGGCCGACTCGCTGTACCCGCTCGCCGTCGAGTTCCGCGACGTCGCCGACGAGGCCGAGAGCATCGAGAACACCGCGATGGCACTCATCGAGGCGATCGAGGACCTCGGGGACGACCTCGACGACCCAGAGGGGTGGGTCCGGGGCGTCCGCCGGGACCTCGTCGCGGTCGAGGACACGCTCGACGCGCTCGAGACCGTCACCGACAACCTCGAGGCGACCCTCGCGGGCGACGGCGACGACTGGGCGGCCGAGATCGACCCGGCGGTCGCGTGGTTCGACGCGACGCTCAGGGCCGGCGTCGTGGACCTGATGGTCGCCGACGCGCGCTTCGAGTTACAGGACCTCCGGACGTGGGCCGACCGCGAGGACGCCGACTGGTATCCCGACGACGCCGACGACCAGGTCGCGAGTCTCCAGGAGCGACAGGCGACGCTCGCGACGCGCCTCGACGACCTCGCCGAGGGCGGGTGGCGCGAGCGGTTCGACGACCGACTCGACGCCTTCGAGGCCGACGTCGCAGAGACCGAACCGCCCGTCGACTGGCGCGAACTCCAGGTCACCCTCGAACGCTACCGTCCCGAGGACGCGACGGCGTAGCCCGCGCTGTTGCCGTTCTCTCCAGGTCTTCAGGACGGCCGGCCACTGCCTACTCGCGGTGTTCTCCGAGGAACGCTGCCAGGTCGGCTTCGACCTCGTCGGGGGTCCGATACTCGAGGACCCGGACGGCGTCGTTGCCCCGGACCATCGCCGAGAGGTCGTGGTCCGCGTCTGGTCGATAGAGTGCGAGGACCGGTTTTCCCCAGGCGACGGCGCGTCCGATCTCGTAGCCGACGCCGAGACTCGGCGTCGTGACTTCGGCGACGACGGCGTCGGCCTGCTCGAGCCACGAGAGGTCCTGCTCGTAGATGTCGGCGTCGGTGAGGCCGGCCTCTGCCTCGCTCTCCTCGACGTCCTCCTGGCCGACGTGTTCGGTCAGGACCGTGCCGTACTGCTCGACGACGTCGATGAGTTCGGCGTACAGGGCCACGTCCGAGCGCCCGCCGCGGATCGACCCGCTGAAAAAGACGTCCATACCCGAGAGGAGGATCGCCGCGGTTTCAGCGTTTCCATTCCGTCGGCCGCGGCCACACTGGAACGACGGACCCAAACGGTCGCAACCGCTAGCGGAGCGTGATGGATATCCGGTTTCTGGGTGGCGCGGGCGAGGTCGGCCGCAGTGCGATACTCGTCAACGACTCGCTGTTGCTCGACTACGGGATCAAGACCGCCACCCCGCCACAGTTTCCGGTCGGGTCGGTCGAACCCGACGCCGTCGTCGTCTCCCACGGCCACCTCGACCACGCCGGGGCGGTCCCGTCGCTGCTCTCCGGGAGTCGCCGTCCGCCGGTCCACTGGACGCCCCCGACGCGGGACCTCGCACTCACGCTCGCCCGCGACACGCTGAAGTTACACGGCGGCACCTATCGCTGTCCGTTCACCGAGACCGAGGTCAAACGTGTCACGCAGGTCTCCGGGACTCAGGGCTATGGAGAGTCCTTCACGGCAGCGGGCCACGAGGTCACGTTCTACAGCGCCGGGCACATCCCCGGGAGCGCGCACGTCCTCGTCGACGACGGCGACACACGGCTGCTGTACACCGGCGACTTCCACACTGACGACCAGCGACTGGTCGCCGGGACGACCGCCCGCCCGGACGCCGACGTCGTGGTCTGTGAGAGCACCTACTCCGACGTCGAACACGAGTCCAGAGACGTCATCGAAGACCGCTTCGCCGAGAGCGTGCGCACGACTCTCTGGGAGGGGGGAACCGTCGTCGTCCCGGCCTTCGCCATCGGTCGCACCCAGGAGCTGCTCATGGTCTGTGAAGCCCACGACATCCCCTGTTACGTCGACGGGATGGGCAAACGCGTCACCGAGACCCTCCGCCAGTATCCCGAGTTCGTCCGCGACGCCGACGCGCTGGGGCGGGCGAAGTCACACGCCCGGTTCGTGACGGGGCGGGACGGCCAGCGCAGACGGATCGCCGAACAGAACGCCGCCATCGTCACGACCAGCGGGATGCTCTCGGGCGGGCCGGCGATGACCTACATCCCCGCGATACGGGACCGCCCGGTCAACAAGATCACCCTCACCGGCTACCAGGTCGAGGGGACGCCCGGCCGGGACCTGCTGGATACCGGGAGCGCCGAGATCGACGGCCGCCGGATGCCCGTCGCCGCACAGGTCGAGTCCTACGACTTCTCCGCACACGCCGACCGCGACGGCCTCCGCTCGGTTCTCGACTCGTATCGCGACGCCGAGGTCCTGGTCAACCACGGCGACCGCTGTGGGGCGTTCGCGTCCGAGCTGGAGAACGAGGGGTACAGGGCGAGCGCACCGGAGATCGGGGAGACTGTCTCGGTCTGAGGCGTTCGATGCGGATCGGCGGTTCGGGCCCGACCGGTCGTGGTATTCGAACTTCCAGAACGTGACACCCGTCTTTCAGGCAAAACGGGTGGCGACCGGGACTTTCAGGATCCGTCGGGGCGTTTCCGGAACTACGACGACTGCCTACCGGTTCCGCGTCAAGTTCGCTCCCGATCCGCGCTCGCTGTGGCGGGATATCGTCGTCGGGGGCGACCGGACGGTAGACGGGGTACAGACGACGAACAACGCCACGATGGGGCTGGACCAGGGACACCTCTGGCTTTTCGGGACCGACGAGGACTACTGGAACAGCGACGTCACGTACCAGTGTCCCCAGCAGTTCGAGAACGAACCGACTCCGAGCGTCCTCGGTTTCGACGAGGAGATCCACGACGCGGCGGAGACGACGGTCGACGACCTGGTCGACCGGTTAGACCTGGCGGAACGCGACCGCGTCTGTTATCTCTACGACTACGGCGACGAGTGGCGGTTCTACGCGATCCCGAAAGAGGCTGACAGCGGAGCGTCCGGCGACCGAGCCCCCGAAGTCGTCGACGCGAAAGGCGACCCGGTCGAGCAGTATCCGCCCGCAGACGAGGGGGTGTGAACCGACGACCGGGAACGAAAGGCTGGCCGTGAACGGAGAAACAACACCTCAGTAGAACGCGACGGGGACGCCCTCGGTCTGGTCGGCCTCCTCGACTTTCTCCAGGGCGTCCTCGAAGTCCTCGAGGCGGACCTCGGTGCGGCCGTCGCGGATGGCGAACATCCCCGACTCGGTGGCGAGACTGGCCAGTTCCGCTCCGGAAAAGTCTTCGGTCCCCTCGGCGAGTGTCTCGAAGGAAACCTCGTCGGCGAGGTTCATGTCGCGAGTGTGGATCTCGAGGATGCGCCGCCGGCCTTCGGCATCGGGTTTGGGCACCTCGATGAGGCGGTCGAACCGACCCGGCCGCAAAATCGCACGGTCCAGCATGTCGAAGCGGTTGGTCGCGGCGATGATACGGATCTCGCCGCGGTCCTCGAAGCCGTCCATCTCCGAGAGCAGTTGCATCATCGTCCGCTGGACCTCCGCGTCGCCCGACGTCTTCGATTCGGTTCGCTTGGCGGCGATGGCGTCGATCTCGTCGATGAAGATGATCGCGGGTTCGCGCTCACTGGCGAGTTCGAACAGGTCCCGGACGAGGCGGGCACCCTCGCCGATGAACTTCCGGACGAGTTCAGAGCCGGCCATCTTGATGAAGGTGGCGTCGGTCTGGTTGGCGACCGCGCGGGCGAGCATCGTCTTGCCGGTGCCCGGCGGGCCGTGCAGCAGGACGCCGGAGGGCGGTTCGATCCCGACTTCCCTGAACTGGGCCGCGTTGATCAGCGGTTCCTCGACGGCCTCGCGGACTTCCCGCACCTGTTCTTCGAGGCCACCGATGTCGTCGTAGGTGACCTCGGGCGATTCGTCGACCTCCATGGCCTGGGCCCGGGCGTCGGTCTCCGTGTCGAGCTGGTCCTGGATGGAAAACGAGTCGTTGATAGCGACGCGGTCGCCGGCTTCGAGACCCTCGTCGAACTGCGGCGGGAGTTCGGTGAGGACCTCCTGGTTGTTTCCGTGCTGTTTGACGACGACGCCGTCGTCGGTGATCTCTTCCGCGGTGGCGACGTACAGTGAGGAGGTCTTCAGCGTCTCGTTTTCCCGTTCGAGACGGTCGACCTCTCCAGTCAGAGACCGGCGCCGTTCCCGGGCGGCGTCGAGTTGCTCCTCGAGCGTGCGGTTGACCTCGAGGAGTTGCTCGTAGTGGTCCCGGAGCGCCGCGAGCCGTTCCGACGGCGACATGTCCGGGTCCAGGTCCAGCCGGGGGCGGTCCGGTAGCGACGGACTACGAGACATGCAGTTGTGGATGGTAACAAACGCAGTACAAAGTGCCTTTGGGTCGGCGCTCGCGGTGCCGTTTCGCCGCCACGCCGACCGACCCGCGAGCGGGGAACTGGTACCCTTTTGGCCCCGCCTGCCGCAGGGATGGTATGGCCAGCAAGCAGGCGATACAGCAGCGCATCGTCGACAGCGGTGTCACCGCAGTCCTGCGAGGGATCGACGAGGACGACATCGTTCCCGTCGCCGAGGCGGTCCACGAGGGCGGCGTCACGGCACTGGAGGTCACCGCCGACGGCAAGCGCGCCAGCGAGAAGATCGCGGCTATCGACCGCGCACTCGAAGACACGGACGCGATGGTCGGCGCCGGCACGGTGATGGACGCCGCCGCCGCGCGCAACGTCATCGAGGCCGGCGCGCAGTTCGTCCTCGCACCGAACCTCAACGAGGACGTCATCGACGTCTGCAACCGCGCGGGCGTCGTCGCCGTCCCCGGCGTGATGACCCCTACCGAGGCCGACCGGGCGATGGCCGCCGGCGCGGACATGCTCAAGATGTTCCCCGCCTCGACCGTGGGACCGGGTCACATCGGCGCGCTCCGGGGGCCGCTGGGCGACATCCCCATCATGCCCACCGGCGGCGTGGACACCGACAACGTCGCCGACTACTTCGACGCCGGTGCCGTCGCGGTCGGCGCTGGGTCGGCGCTGGTCGACTACGAGGCTATCGCCGCCGAGGACTGGGACGGCGTCCGGGAGTCGGCGGCCGAATTCGTCGCGGCCGTCGAAGCGGCGCGGGACTGAGCGAGACGAGTTCGGCCACGGTGCGTGTCGCGCTCGCACGTTTCCGCGAGGCGAACATTGACCTGTCTGGCACGCGCCCGACCGGTATGACCTACCGCGCAGGTATCATCGGCACCGGCGGCGTCGCGGGCATGGGCATCTACAACGGGAACGAGGACGACATCGACGACGACCCCGAACCCGCCAGCCACGCCGGGGGGTACCACCGGGTCGACGACGTCGAACTCGTCGCGGTGGCGGACATCGACGAGGACGCACTCGACCGCTTCGGTCGCGCCTGGGACATCCCCGAGTCGGGGCGATACCTCGGCCACGAGGCCATGCTCGAGGACACTGATCTCGATATCGTCTCGGTCTGTACGCCCTCGATGTTGCATCGCGAGCACGTCGAGGACGTCGCCACGCTGGGCGACCCCGACGTGATCTGGTGTGAGAAACCGGTCGCCTGCTCGGTCACCGACGCTCACGCGATGGTCGAGACGTGCGACGACGAGGATGTCGAACTCGTGGTGAACCACTCGCGGCGGTTCCTCCGACAGAGCCAGCACGTGCGCGACGCTATCCAGGACGGGCTGGTCGGTGAGGTCCAGTCGATCACTTCGGGCAGTCCGATGGAGCTGTTGCGCGTGGGCACGCACGTCGTCGACTTCTCGCTGTATCTGCTCGACGCCCGCGCGGAACTCGTCGCGGGCCACGTGACGGGGGCCAACCAGGCGGCCGAGCACCTCACCGACGACCACATCGACGACGCCGCCACCGGCGGCTTCTTCACGCTCGATACGGGAACGTTCGTCACCTACGACGGCACTGCTCGCCGGGACACCGCAATGTTCCACCACCGGATCAACGGCACCGAGGGCCGCCTCGTGAGCGCGGAAGACGGCTGGCGCTACTGGGACTCCTCTGGCGGGAGCCACGAGGAGAAAGAACCGCCCACGGGCGGCTACGACGACGACCACGAGCGGACGTTCGTCAACGCCGTCTCGCACCACGTCGACCTGATCGAGGGGCGCGGGGAGAATATCTCTCCCGGGAAGGAGGCTGCCGAGACGCTGGAGGTGCTCGTCGGGTTCTACGTCTCCCATTACACCGGCGGGCAGGTATCGGTCCCGCTGGACCGTCCGCTCGAAGACGTGACGATCACGTCCTGGTGACGGCCGGGAACTCTCCGTTCGTCCCCGGGTCGATGCGGGCCGCCCCGAAGATAGAGAGACGCCGAGAGCGCCCCGTAACGCTGAAACCGCTCGTCGCCGAGGAGGTGGTATGGACCAGCGGACGCGGGCCTACGCCGCGAGTGGGGTGATCGTCGTCATCTTCCTGTGCGTCCAGCTGGGCGCGCTCGCACTCGTCGGGCCCTTCGAGTCGGCGGGCTACCAGCCCGTCGAGAACCCCGACGACCCCGTCAACAGCGTCGTCTACATCGCCGCCATTCTGGTGATGACCGGCGTCATGTTGCTGATCATCAAGTTCGGCCTGGAGTGGATCCTCCGGGCGCTGATGGTCTTCGCCGCCGCCTACATCAGCCTCTTCCTCCTCCGGGTGGTGATCCCGCCGGTCGTCGTCGTGCCCGTCGGCGGGTTCGGGATCAACCTGCTGGCGTGGCTCGCCGGGATCGCCGTCGGCCTGGGTCTGTGGCTCTACCCCGAGTGGTACGTCGTCGACGCCGCGGGGGTTCTGATGGGCGCGGCCGCCGCCGGCCTGTTCGGCATCAGTTTCGGCATCCTGCCCGCGCTCGTCCTGCTCGTCGTCCTCGCCGTCTACGACGCCATCAGCGTCTACGGCACCGAGCACATGCTCACGCTCGCCTCCGGCGTGATGGATCTCAAAGTTCCGATCGTCCTCGTCGTGCCCCTCTCCCTGTCCTACTCCTATCTCGACGCCGAGATGCCCGACCCCGTGGCCGACGAGGAGGCGGGAGACGATGCAGACTCGGGGGACGAGGAGACGGTCGACGGCGTGAGCGGAGAAGCCGCCGCCGTCAACGGTGGGACGGCCGACGGGCCTGGCGAGGGTGGGGTCGCAGAGGAGAGCGACGTAGCAGACGGAGCGGGCGAGGACAGCGACCTCGAACTCGACCGCGAGGCACTGTTCATCGGGCTGGGAGACGCGGTCATCCCGACCGTGCTCGTGGCCAGTGCGGGGTTTTTCGCGCCCCAGTCGGTGCCCGCCGTCGACCTGGTGGGGTTTCCCGTGGCGTTGCCCGCGTTGACGGCGATGGTCGGGACGACGGTGGGACTCGTCATTCTGCTCAGGATGGTACTGAAGGGTCGGGCACACGCCGGGTTGCCCCTGCTGAACGGCGGGACCATCGCCGGCTATCTCGTCGGGGCACTCGTGAGCGGGCTCTCGGTGGTACAGGCGCTCGGACTCGGGCCGTACGTGTGAGGGTTCTGCAGACAGTGGACGTCGGGTCGGCTTAGCGGGTCACGGTCCGCTGAGTCGGTTCAGTCGTCGTCGATGTCACCGATCAGGCGTGCCTGGGCGATCGCGAGGTTCCGTTCCTGTTCCGTGAGTTTCCGGCCCCGTTCCGCTTCTAGCTGTTCGACGACGTCCGTCTCGTCTTCCGGGATCCGGTACTCGTCTGCGTCTTCGGTCATACGTTTCCGTTGGGCCGGATCGGTATCGGTCTTGTGCCGGGATCGGGGCTGTCTGAGGGGCGATGAAAGCCCTCGGCTCGCTCGCGGTCGTCGAGTAGCGTATCTTCGTTCGCTTCGCCGACTCGGATAGGGTCTGCTCAGACGACCTCCCAGCAGCGCGACCGGCCCTCACCCTTTCGATCAATAGGGCCCGCAACCCCACCACATCGCAGGCCACACACCTCCCCACCCGACTGTGCTACTCGGCTCACCCCCTGCGGTCGTTCGTCCGTTGCTCGTCCCTCGCGCGAATACAGCGGACCGGCTCACTGTCGTTCGCCACGGCCGCCGGCGCACGCCACAGGAACAGTTTCGGGGCAGTAACCCGTCGTGCGGTCTCCGAGCGACCTCACCACTCCAGTCGAACAGCCATCGCCCCCGTCCTGTCTTCGAGGAGCGACTGATAGAGGTCGGGGGCGTCCTCGTAGGAGCGACTGTCCGAGAACAGGTCGTCGACCGCCATACGACCCTGCCGGAGATACGAGAAGAACAGTTCGGCGTGCCTGTGCTTGGTCCATGGTGTCTGTGGCGTCTCGACTGGCGGGTGGGAGGTCTGGTGGGCGCCGATGATCTCGATACTCGGGCCGTTGACGTAGTCGTGGAAGTCGAGCGTCGTCTCGCCGTGGGGACTGGAGAGGAGCACGAGTCGCCCCTGCTCGCGGAGCCGTTCGATCTCCTCGGGGATCACGTCGGGGTTGCCCGTGACCTCGAAGACGACGTCGGCACCGCGGCCGTCGGTGACCTCGTCGACGACTTCGCCCGGGTCGCTGGCGGTCGGGTCGACGCCGACGATGCCGGGTTCGTCGGGCAGGTAGTCGATGCGTTCTTCGGCGAGGTCGACGCCCACGACCGTGTCGGCGCCGGCGAGGTGACAGAAGCGGACGGCGAGTTGTCCGAGGATACCCAGTCCGTAGACCACGACGGTCTCGCCCCAGTCGACGCGACCCTTGCGGACGCCGTTCATGACGATCTGTGCGATGGCGAACAGGCTGGCCTGGTCTTCGCTGACGTCGTCGGGAACGACCACACAGTCTTCGGCACGGGCGGTGACGTAGGCTGCGTGGGGCGTCCACGTCGCGACGCGCGTGCCGGGCGCGATGTCGTCGCGGTCGACGGCGTCGCCCACCTCGACGACGGTCCCGACGTTGGCGTAACCGGCGTCGAACGGGTACGTGCCGTAGGAGTCCCAGACCGACCCCTCGGGGTAGTCACCCGAGAGGACGGTGAGTTCGGTGCCGGTACTGACGAGCGAGGTGTCGGTCTCGACCAGCACCTCGTCGGCGCCCGGGTCGGGTCGCTCCCGGTCCACGACTTCGACCTCGCGGGGTTCGGTGAACACCACTGTGGGGTTGTCCATGCGCTCGGTCACACCCGCGATCGGTATCGGTGTTTGGGCCCGCCACCGGGGTTGCCGGGACCGTCGTGGCGCGGTGTCGAGACCCGCCGACGCCGTGGGCTTGCGGCCCGCCTTGCAGGCTCCCGGGGCTATATGCCGCTTCTCGCCGCTCGTTCGCGTATGCAGTCCGAGGCCATCGTCCTCACCGAAGCGGGGGAACTGGAACGCCGTACCGTCGACGTCGACGACCCGGGACCGGACCAGGTCCTCTTGCGGGTCGAACTCTCGGGCGTCTGTGGCTCGGACGTCCACATGTGGGAACACGGCGAGCGCGACTCGCCGATCGTCCCCGGTCACGAGTTCGTCGGTATCGTGGAGGAACTGGGCGCGAACGTCGAGACCGACTCCGCACGTCGCCCCATCTCGGAGGGCGACGCACTCACCGTCGTCCCGGGGATCAGCTGTGGCGACTGCTGGTACTGCGAGAACATGCCGACGCGCCCGCTGACCTGCAACGACCGGGACGTGCACGGGTTCCGCAGCATCGAGGAACCGCCACACCTCCACGGCGGGATGAGCCAGTACTTCGTGCTGGAGGACCGAGCACACTTCTACAGAGTCCCGGACTCGCTGGAGACGGAACTGGGTGCGCTCGTCGAACCGCTCTCGGTGGCGACCCACGCTATCGAGCGCGCCCAGCCACCGGGCGTCCCCCACGCTCGCGAGGGGCTCGGGATGGGCCACAGCGTCGTCGTCCAGGGGGCCGGTCCCATCGGCCTGCTGACCGTCGCGGCCGCCACGACCGTGGGTGCCGGGCAGGTCATCGTCGTCGACATGATAGACGAGCGCCTCGAGATGGCCGAGCGATTCGGCGCGACCCATACTGTCGACCTCGAGGAGTACGACGGCGACGACTTTATCGACGCCATCGCCGAGCTGACCCCGAGCGGGGACGGCCCGGACGTCACCGTCGAGGCCGTGGGTCACCCCTCGGCGTTCGAGCAAGCCCTGAAGATTCCCCACAACGGCGGCACCGTCGTCGAGGTCGGCCACTACTTCTCGGCCGGCGAGGCGTCGGTCGACCCGAGCGAGGTCATCCACAGTCAACTCGACGTCTACGGGAGTCTCGCCTACCCGCCCGGGCAGTTCGACACCTCGATCTCGGTGCTTGAGCGCACGGTCGACCGGTTCCCGTACGGCGACCTGCTGAACCACCGGGTCGGACTGGACGGCGCGACTGACGCCTACGAGACACAGGCCGCGGGCGAGTCCTACCGGGCGACGATCCACCCCTGGGAGTGACGGCGTCACCGGGCGTGCCGTTCGGGACCCCGTCGGCGTGGGATGCCTCAAACGACGGTTTGGGCGTTCACGAGACACTTACCCGGACGGCGTCACCCCTCGCACATGACGGACCGCCGGACCCGACGCGCATTCCTCGCGAGTATCGGGGCAGTCGCCGTCGCTGGCTGTACGAGTTCTGACGACCCGAGCGGCACCGAACCGCCGACCGACTCGCCGTCTCCGGTGCCGACGCCGACGCGGACCCCGAGTCCCACCGACGTCCACACAGGCTCTGGGACCGACCGGGACGGGACGCCTTCGACGACGGAGACTACCTCACCCGAGAGCCCCACAGACACCGACGCACCGACGCCCGAGGGGACGCCGACCGCTCCCGACAGCGTGGAGAGTGACTGGCCGGTTCCCGGCGCCGAGAGCGGGCGGAGCAACGCCGTCGCGGCGGCGGGCCCGACCGAGGCCGTCGCCGAACTCTGGCGGGTCACCGCGGGTGGCGGACTCTCCGACCCGGTCCTCGCGGACGGGACGCTCTACGTCGGCGGCGACGACGGCACCGTCCGGGCGCTCGACGCCACCACCGGCGAGTCCCGGTGGACCGCCTCCGTCGATGCTCCTGCTGGAACGCCCCGAGTCGTCGAGGGGCCGGTCTTCGTCCCGCTTCCGGGCGAACTCGTCGCGCTCGCACCCGGTGATGGAAGCCAGCAGTGGCGCGTCGAGACGCCGAACCGACGGGGCCTGCTCGCTGCCGGGCACGGACTCTACTGGGTCGACGAGAGCGGCCCCACCGTGGTCGCACTCGCCCACGACGGGAGCGAACGCTGGCGGACCGACATCGCCGACCCGTGGGAACCGCCGCTCTTCGCCAGCGACGACCGCGTGTTCCTCTCCAGCGGTCCCTACGACAACCGTTTCTGGCGACTCGACGCAGCGAACGGCGAGCAACTGAACAAGGACCCGCGACGCGGTGCGGACTTCCCGGCCGAGCAGTGCTACCGGGACGGGACGGTGTACGCCGTCGACGCGTTCTTCGGGAACGTCGACGCGAAAGCGGTCACCGACGCGGGTGTGGGCTGGGGACAGGGCGTTCCCCCGGGTGGCGAGGCCGGCGGCCTCGTCTCGGTCGGTCCCGACCGCGTCTACTACACCGCCAACGTCGACGACGAACCGGGACTGACCGTCCTCTCGCGGGAGGACGGGAGCGTCGAGTGGACGGCGGATCTGTCCCCGACCGTCGTCGGTCGAGTGGCAGTCGGGACGGAATCGGCCGTCGTACCGACGACCGACGGGTTGCGCGCGTTCGACCCCGCCGACGGCTCGCGACTGTGGGCCTCGGGCGTCCCGACCGGTCGGGACGTCGTCGTCGCCGACGACCTCGTGTTCACGACCGTCGACGGGTCGGTCGTCGCCTATCGCGCGCCCTGACAGCTGGTGTCAGTCCTCGCCGGCGAGTCCGTCTCGCACACCGTCCAGCATCGTGCGGAGCGTGTCGAACTCGTCGTCGGTGACCGCGTGGCCGACGTCGGGGTAGCGTCGCGTCGTGACGGCACCGCCGAGCCCCTCGAGGACCGTCGCCGTCGCTTCGATCCGGTCTTCCCCGACGTGTGTGTCGTCCCCGCCGTATCCGAGGAAGACCGGTGTGCCGTCGAGCGTCCCGGATCCCTCGCTCTCGACCTCGCGGTCGGTACCCGGGAGCGCCCCCGAGAGCACGACGACGGCGCCGTATCGCGTGGACCGCCGTCGCGCGAACTCGGCGGCGACGCAGGCGCCCTGCGAGAACCCGGCGAGAACGACCCGCTCGGGCGGGAGACCGATGGCGGCCGCGCGTTCGACGGCCGCCGCGACGCACTCGACGGCCGACGTGAGGTGTGGTTCGTTGGCTTCGATGGGGGCGTCGAACGGTCGCGGGAACCACCGGCTCCGCGCGGCGTCGGGGGCGAAGACGGCGACGCCGTGTCCGGTCGCGGGAGCAAAGAGGTTGACGACGCCCTGGGCGGTGGCGCCGCGACCGTGGAGGGCGACGAGGCCGACCTCCGCGGCGGTCGCTGGCGCGCCGGCCGTCACGACCGCCGCGTCGGCGTGTGGGCCCGACACCCGGTCCAGCGTGTCGCCGGTCACTCGTCGGCGTCCTCCGTCGGCGGCGGTGCGCGGCCGGCCGCCGACTCGCCGTCGGGCAGCGTCAGTTCCGGTAGCTGGCTCTCTATCAGGTCGCGGTCGGACTCGAAGAAGGGCGGGAGTTCGAGCGCCGCGCCCGGCGTCGGGTGGTCGCTCACGACCCCGCCGGTCTCGGTCGCGAGCTCGACGAGGACCCCGCCGGGTTCGCGGACGTACAGCGAGTGGAAGAAGTGGCGGTCCTTGACCCGCGAGACGTCGTAGCCGTGCTCGTCGAAGTACTCGCGCCAGTCGTGGAGTGCGTCTTCTGTTTCCACTCGGACGGCGACGTGATGGAGTGTGCCGGGACCCTCGCGACCGAACTCGCTCTCCCGGTGAACGATGTCGACGGCCGTCGCCAGGTCGCTCCCGGTCCGGTAGCGCACCCGTTCGTCGCTCTCGCGGTCGTACTCGAATCCCAGCGTCTCCAGGGTCGTCGCCGTCGCGAAGGGGTTGACCGACAGGACTGAGACGCCGGCGATCCCGCGAATCGCGACGCGTTCTGGGACCTGCTCGGTCCAGGTACCGCTGTCCGTCGGGTCCGCTCGCCCGTCGGTCGCGAGTTCGACGTGCGTCCCCGAGGGGTCCCGGAAGCGGAGGACACGTTCGTCGAAGCGTTCGTCGGGGCCCTCGACCCCGACGCCGGCGTCGACGAGTCGGTCTCGCCAGTACGACAGCGACCCCTCGGGAACGGCGAAGGTGACCGTCTCGACCTGTGGTTTGCCGACGCGCCCGTCGACACCGTGTGGGTCGGCGAAGGCGGTGAAGACGGTCCCCGGCGTTCCGGACGTATCGCCGAAGTAGAGGTGGTGCTGGAGGATGTCCTCGAAGTTGACCGTCTGTTTGGCGAACCTGAGCTCCAGCGTCCCGGCGTAGAAGTCGACCGCGTCCCGGGCGTCCCCGACGATGCCGGTGACGTGGTGGATGCCGGGTGTCGGGTCTCGCATTGCACTGTGTAGGGGGGCTACCCGGATAACCGCCACGGCAGTCACGGGCGTTCACGCTCCGGCCGGGCGGCGTCGGGCGACTGATCACTCCCCGGTCGGGAGTTGCCCGGCGCGGGCGAGGAGAGCGACGACGACGGCGAGGAGAGCGACGAGCAGCGCGAAGCCGCGAAAGACGCTCGTGTAGGTGAACCCGGCGTCGGCGAGGGTCCCGACGGCGACGCTGCCGCCTGCCTGGATGAGCATCATCGTCGCGCTGTACCCCGAGTACGCGCTCGCGCGGTTGGCGTCGGGCAGCGTGTCGAGCATGTAGGCGTCGGCGACCGGGAACAGGCTGTGGATGACGAGACTCATCACGACGGAGACGGCGACGATCGGCCAGAGCCCCGTGACGGTCGTCAGCGCGTAGAGACAGACGACGAACCCCACGAGGATGGCAGTCAGGAGGCGCAGGTAGGAAAAGCGGTCGGCGAGGCGGCCGGCGACGAGAAAGGAGGGGACGCCCGCGGCGAAGGTGACGGTCAACAGCGTGTTCGCGGTGCTGGAAGGCAGGTCGGTGGCCGCGCCGAGGTAGGTGACGTAGAAGTTGAACACGCCCTGCCAGACGAAGCCCGTGATACCGACGAACAGCACGCCGGCGGCGACGAGTCGCCACTGGGCGCGGATCCCCCCGAGGAGGTCGCGGTCCTCGGCGCCCGCGTCGGGTAACTCGGCGCGCCGGACGGCCACGGAGAAGACGGTGGTCATCACCAGTGCCAGGACGGCGAGCGCGCCGAAGGAGATGCGCCACGACCCCAGCGCGATGGCCACACCCACGAGGAAGGGCGCGGCGACCGCCGCTATCTGGGAGAACATCCCGCGGATACCGACGGCGACGCCCACCTTCTCGGGGTAGAGCTCGCTCACCAGCGGGTTGGCGGCGATGAAGAACACCCCCGACGCCAGCCCGACGAACAGTGCGCCCGCGGTGGTGATCCGGATGTCGGGGGAGAACGCGGTGAAGGCAGCGGCGGCCGACAGCGCCACGCCCATCCCCAGGAGGACGCGCTGGCGACTGACGAACGTGAGGAGATACCCTGTCGGCAGCCGCGGGAGCGCACTGCCGACCCAGACGGCGGTGGCGGCCAGTCCCGCCGTCGCCGGGCTGATGCCCGACCGGATGAAGAAGTCGACGAGTGGTGCGAAGGCGATCCGGCCGAAGTTCACCAGGAACGAGAAGACACAGATCGAGACGAACACGCCCCGGCGCCCGCGCGGTACAGTTGTCATCTGTCCCTCCGGCTACGCAGTGGCGTGGTCATCTGACCCTCCGACCGCGCGCAGCGACGCTCATCGTCGTCCTCCGGAGGTCCCGACGGTCTCTGTGCGGTCGCTGCCGGTCGCTGTCACTGTCGAACGATTTCTCGTGTAGTGCTTGAACCTCGCGCTCCCGGACGATGCTACCGGGAGGGATCTGTTGTCCCGTCCCACGCCTGCGAGGGTACGACCGGGACTCAGAACGACAGATCGGTCTCGAAGTCCGCGGCGGCGGCCGCCGAGGGTTCTTCGGTGGGCGTCGTCACGTCGACGAGCGTCGGGCCGTCGCTGTCGAGTGCCTCCCGGAGTGCCCCGACGAGTGCGTCCCGGTCGGAGACGGCGGTGGCGTCCCAGCCGAAGCCGTCGGCGATGGTCGGGAAGTCGGGGGAGTCCCAGGCGAAGGCCGGCGTCTCGGTGTGACCGAGTTGCTTGCTGATCACCGCGTAGTCGCTGTTGTTCGAGACGACGAGCGTGATATCCAGGTCCTCCTGGGCGACGGTTGCGAGTTCGTGGACACACATTAGCAGGCCGCCGTCGCCCGAGAGACAGACGACCGGCCGCTCGGGGCGGGCGACCTTCGCACCGACCGCGGCGGGGAGGCCGACGCCCATCCCGGCCCACGAGCCAGCGGCGACCAGCTCGTCGGGTTCGGTGGTCTCGAACGCCTGCATCGCCCAGAGGCGAAACCCACCGACGTCCTCGGTCACGATGGCGTCGTCGGGGATCGTCTCTCGCACCGTCTGCAGGACACCGGCCGTGTGGATCCCCTCGTCGGTCGTCTCGTAGAGTCCCTCGCGCTCGAGGTGGTCGCGGTACTCGGTCCTGACTGCGCGACCGATCTCGCTCCCGTCCCAGCCGTCGGTGGGTGCGTCGCGTGCCTGGAGTCGCTCGCGGATGACGCTCGCGGCCGCGGCGGCGTCGGCGACGATACCCACGTCGGCGCCGTAGCCCTGGTCCATATCGTCGGGGTCGAGCGTGACGTGGACCAGCGACTCGCCCAGCGGGAGCTCCCAGTCGGCGGTGGCGATGCCGTCCAGATCTGTGCCCAGCGCACAGACCACGTCGGAACGCGCGAGCGCGCGCCGGCCGCCCGGCGGGAGCGAACTGCTCGCGACGCCCAGGAACCGGGGGTCGTCTTCCGGGATGACGCCCTTGCTCTTGTAGGTCGTGAGGGCGGGAGCGTCGAGGGCGGTGACCAGGTCGCGGACGGCCGCGGTGCCGCCCGGCGAGCGATGGACGCCGCCACCGACCCAGACCACGGGGCGCTCGGCGTCCGCGAGCAGGGCCGCGGCGGCGTCGTAGAGGGGATCGTTCTCCCGGGTGACTTGCTCGGGCGACACCGTCGCTTCGGGTGCAGTGACCTCGCCCGCGAGGAACTTGCTGGGGATCCCCAGGCGGACGGGGCCCATCGGTGGGGTGAGCGCGCGTTCGATGCCGCGTTCGACGGCCGTCGCGAGGTCGCGTTTCGACTCGACGACGACGTTGTCCTTGACGACGTTGTCGTAGGTGTCGGGGTCGATCTCGTGGATCGGGCCCTTCCCGCGGTCGTCGGGGTGGGCGTCGCCGGTGACGTGGACGATGGGGACGCAGTCGTTCAGGGCGTTTTTCAGCCCGTGCATGGCGTTGGTCTCGCCGGGGCCGGGGACGGTCAGCGTCGCCGCAGGGACGTCGGAGACTTCGTAGTGGCCCCAGGCGACGTGGGGGATGGCGGTCTCGTGGCGGGCCATCACGTACCGGATCGCGTCGCGCTCGGTGACGACGCGGTCCAGTGGCACGGTCTGGGTTCCGGGGAGGCCGACGAGGAGTTCGACGCCGGCCGAGACCAGCGCGTCGTAGACGTACTCCGCGCCGGGGCGAGCGTCCGTCTCGGTCATACTCTGGGTGTCCGGGCCCGCGGGCTTGAGTGTTGGTGCGCCGGCAGTCCGATCGGTCGAGGCCGCGGCGGCGGTGGGACCGTCCTCAGATCAGCCCTCGCGCCGCCCACAGACACCAGCGGCGTCGCCGGCCCGGACGACGCCCGGCGACAACTCGCCGAGTTCCCAGACTGGGTCGTGGGCCGTCTCCCGGCGGTGGGCCTCGATGCGTTCGCGGGCGGGCTGAAGTTTCTCGAAGGACTCCCGCAGGTCACAGTCGGGACACGTGACGGTCGCACGGGGCGCGGTCATCGGTCACGCTACGCCGGCCCGACGGGTAGCTGTTTCGACCCGGCGGGGAGCCGATGAGAAAGCACTTGATGGCGGGCTGACAGCCACCGGACGACGATGTCGCGCCGCGCCGCCCTCACAGTCTGTCTGCTCGTCGCCGCTGCGGGCTGTGCTGGCCTCACCGGTTCGCCCGGAACGGTGGCGGATACCCCGACAACGACGGGAGCCGAGACGACTGCCACGACAGACGGCGTGCCGACGATGACCGAATCCGGAACAGCGACTCCAGCGGGAACGGCGCTCTCCGTCGAGTTGCCGCCCGGCGTCGACCGCTCGGACGCCGTCCGGTTCTCGTCGCTGTCGGCGTCCGAACGGGAAACCTTCGCCGCGGCCCGCAACACCAGCGGCTACGTCGAACTTTCCTCCGACGGGGCGCTGGAGACGTTCAGCAACCACCGGTACGTCTACGTCGACAGTCGCCTCTGGACGGTCCGGTCGACGTACGGGCGCGTCGCGTACTACGCCTCGACGACGGACCTGGACGCGAACGAGACAGCGGCCGCCTACGACTCCCTCTCGGCCGAGCGCCAGCGCCGATTCCGGCGGATCGTGGACGCGTCCGGCAGTTACGTGCTCGGCCCCCGCGAGCGATCGATCGACTTCCCGTACCCCGTCAGGTACGAGAACCGCACCTACGTGGTCGAGAAGGGAACGGCGAGTTCGACCTACGGGGTGCTCGCCGTCTTTCCCGCCGAATCTCGGACCGACTCACCGTCCTGAGTCCGTCTCACTCTGGTCTGTCTCGTTCCCTGCCCTTCCCCTCCCGCGTCACTCGCCGCCGTTCCACTCGCTGGGCCAGATACCGGTGGCTTCCATGCCTGCGCGCGCTCCGTCGGCTTCGAGGCGCTCCCGGACGGTTCCGGGGTCGAGTCGAGCCACGTCGCTCCCGGCGAGTTCGCGGACCAGGAGTGCGGCGACCATGGCGTGCTCGCGGATCGTGCGGGAGTCGGCCTTGTCGCGGGTGTCGGCACGGGTGTGGCCCCAGCCGCGGTCCCAGGCGCCCTCGGCGTCGGGGTTCTCGCTGTGCAACTGGAGCGCCGGCACCCCTCGCCGGAGGAAGTGCCAGTGGTCGCTGTAGGGACTCGGGCGGTCCGAGACGTCGATCCCGTGGTCGACGGTGGCGTCGACGCGCTCGACGAGGTCCCCGAGCGCGTCGGACGCGTGGACGAGCGCCTGGAGGTCCCGGTAGCGCCCGACCCCGTCGAGGTTGACGACGGCGTGGACGGCATCGAGGTCCAGATCGGACGCGAGCGCCTCGCTTCCCACGAGGCCGGTCTCCTCGCAACTGACGCCCGCGACGGTGACTCTCCGATCGAGGTCCATCGCCTCCAGTATCGGGAGTGCGCCGACGAGCGTGGCGATACCACAGCCGTTGTCGAGCCCGCCCTCGGCGACGTCGTGGGCGTCGAAGTGCGCGCAGACCAGGACTGATTCGTCAGTGTCGGGACCGACGGTGCCGAGGACGTTCTGGCTGGCGGCCGGTTCGGTCCGGGCGTCGACACGGAGACGGACGCGAGCACCCTCGGCGGCGTACTCGCGGAGCCAGTCACCGGTCTCCGCGCTGACGCCGACGCCCGGGATGGGCGCCTCGGAATCGAACGCCAGCGAGCCCGTGGGCGGGAGTTGCCCGGGGATGTGGTTGCCGAAGACGAACGCCTCGGCGCCCGCGGCGGCGGCCCGCGCGGCCTTCTCGATGCGGTGATAGGGTCTGTCGAATCCCGGCGGCGTGGCGGTTTCGGCGAGGACGACGGCCCCGGCGACGTCCGCCTCGTCGAGTTCGGCGGGCGTCGCGTGGCCGACGTCGACGAGTCGCGCCTCGCACTCGGTGGCGGGCGAATAGGGGAGCGCCACCGCCTCGAACGAGCGGTCGAGGTCGCGGTCGGGAACGTGGACGGCGAAGTCGGTGTCGCCGCGTGTCCAGCGTGCCGTGTCGAACGACTCCTCGTGGACCGCCCGGACACCAACACTCTCGAAGGCGTCGGCGACGAGCGCGGCGGCCCGGCGGTCGCCGGGGTGGCCGCCCATACGGTTGTCGAGTTCGGCGAGGCGACTCAGGAGGGTCCACGGGCGGTCGTCGAACCAGGCGCGGCCCAGTGCCGCCGCCGTCGAGTCGTCCACGTCGAGACCGGCGTCGGCGTCGTTCATAGAGGGCGGTGGGCCGCGGGGAGCAAAAGCCCGTTCGGTCGCGCTTCCCGCGACGGTCGATCCAGTCGCTGTGCGTCGGTAAACCGGCCGACTGTTCCCGGCCGTGTTGAAACACTTAGGGTCGTTCGACCCGAACCCGGGGCCATGAGTTCCGTCCCGGAGCGAAGCGATATCGACGACGAGTACAAGTGGGACCTCGAGGCGCTCTATCCCGACGACGACACCTGGGAGGACGCCTTCGAGGACGTCAGCAAGCGCATCGAGGAACTGGAAGCATACGAGGGACGAGCGACCGAAGACGCCGAGACGCTCTACGAGACGCTCCAGACCTTCGAGTCGGTGATGCGGGATGTTGCCAACGTCTCGGCGTACGCCCGGATGCGCCGCGACGAGGACACCGCGGACGGCCACTACCAGGCGCTGGCCACTCGCGCCCAGTCGCTCTACTCCGACGCGTCGAGCGCCGCGAGTTTCCTCGACCCCGCGATCCAGGACGCCGGCCGCGAGACCATCGAGGCCTACGTCGAGGCACACCCCGAACTGGACACCTACGAACACTACTTCGACGACGTTCTCCGGATGACGCCCCACACCCGCTCGACCGAAGTCGAGTCCCTGCTCGCGGACCTGGGCGAGGTCCTGGGCTCGACCGGCGAAGTCTACAACATGTTCGCCAACGCCGACCTGGAGTTCCCCGCCGTCGACGACCCCGGGGGCGAACCCCGCCAGATCACCCTCAACAACTTCACGACGCTCCAGGAGAACCCGGACAGGGAGTTTCGCCGCGAGGTCTACGAGTCCTTCTACGACCGCTGGGGCGAGTACCGGAATTCGGTCGCGGCCGCCTACCGCAACAGCGTCAAGACCGACGTGAAACTGGCCCGCGCCCGGAACTACGACACCGCCCGCGAGGCCGCACTCGACGGCCCGAACGTCCCCGTCGAGGTGTACGACACGCTCGTCGACACCGTCAACGACCAGCTCGACGTGCTGGGCCGCCACGCCGACCTGAAGCGCCGGCACGTCGGTGCGGAGGAACTGAAGATGTGGGACCTCTACGTCCCGATGGTCGAGGGCGAGAGTCCCGACGTCGAGTACGAACAGGCCCGGGAGTGGGTCACCGAGGCCGTCGCTCCCCTCGGTGAGGAGTACCAGAACAGGCTCGCCGAGGGTCTGGACTCCCGGTGGGTCGACGTCTACGAGACGAAGAACAAGCAGTCGGGCGCGTATTCGGGGGGCACCTACGACTCACAGCCGTACATCCTGATGAACTTCCAGGACGACGTCGCCTCGATGTACACGCTCGCCCACGAACTCGGCCACTCGCTGCACTCGGAACTGACCAGCGACGAACAGCCCTACGTCTACAGCGACTACGAGATCTTCGTGGCGGAAGTGGCGTCGACGGTCAACGAGACGCTCCTGACCCACCACCTCATCGATGTCGTCGAGGACGAGAGGCTCCGCCGGCACGTCCTCAACCAGTACCTCGAACGCTTCCGTTCGACCCTGTTCCGTCAGACCATGTTCGCCGAGTTCGAACACCGCGCGCACGAACTCGCCGAAGAGGGCGAGGCGCTCACGGCCGACCGACTGGACGAGCTCTACGGCGAGTTGAAGGGGACCTACTACGCCGACGCCGCGGTCGACGACCGCATCGCCCGCGAGTGGATGCGCATCCCTCACTTCTACCGTGCGTTCTACGTCTACCAGTACGCGACCGGCATCTCGGCGGCCGTCGCGATCGCCGAAGACATCCTCGACCACGGCGAGCGCGCTGCCAGCAGCTACCGGGAGTTCCTCTCCAGCGGCTCGCGCGAGTACCCCCTCGACCTGCTGGAGATCGCCGGCGTCGACATGACGACCGCCGAGCCCGTCGAGGCCGCTATCGGCACCTACGGGGAGTTCCTCGACGAGTTCGAAGACCTGATGTAGGGCGGTTCGGGTCTTCTATCGGGTTTCTGTACAGTAGCGTCCACAGTGGCGCGCGCTGTCGCGACGAAGCCGTGCGAGGTCTTCGTGAGCGAAGCGAACGAAGGCTCGGAAGACGACCGCAGTGGGTCTTCCGGTGGGCGAGCGAACGGAGTGAGCGAGTCGGTTGGGGAGGTGTGTGGATCCGTTCGGGCGGGACTGAAAGGGGCTGCCCGCTCGACGACGGCGGACGAAGCAAGCACCGCAGCGAAGCGAGGAGCGCAGCGAGTCCCCCGAGCCGAGCGGGCAGGGGCTTTCAATTTGTATCGATCGAGTGGGCGGGATCGAGTGGGCGGGATCGAATGGGCGGGATCGAGTGGGCGGGATCGAATGGGCGGGATCGAGTGAAAGCCCCGAGTGGTTCGAGTCCCGCGGCTCGCTGTGCCCTTCGCTCACTCCGTTCGCTCCAGTGCTTGCGTCGCCGGGCTTCCTCGAACCACTCGCCCCTTTCAGTCCCGCCCCACAGCAACTGCAGGCCACACACCTCCCCAACCGACTGCGCTTCTCGCTCACTGCGTTCGCTGCGATGCTCATCCCTCGCGCGGTTGTATCGCGACACCTCGCTTCGCTCGGACCGCGACAGCGCACGCCACACAGAACGGTCCGTGCCTCGGTTCGTATTTGATCCAGTCGTACAATCCGGGCCTCCACCGACAGAACGGATTTACACGCGAACCACCTATTCCGCGCTATGACCACCGAAACCCCACGAACCACCTCCACCGCCGAGCGCGTCGTCGTCTCCTACCCGGCGGACCTGAGCCGGTGGGGCCGGGACACCATCGAGGACGCGCCTTTCCGCGCGTACCTGGGCAAGACGCTCGGGGCGGTCGAACCGGGCGACGAAGTCGAGGTGTTCGTCGGCGTCGGGTGCTGTGGGAACACCCTGGACGTCCCGCTCCGGGTCGAGGCCGTCGAAGGGGGCGACACCGTCACCGAAGACACGGACGTCGAGTACGACGTGCGAGAGGCCTGCGGGATCGAGGGCGGGTGGCAGGTCCAGAGCGCGGACGGGCCCTGATCACCGGAGATACGACGTCAGAGCCTCGACGGCTTCGTCGACTGTCGCCGATTCGGTCCGGCCGAACCGGTCGGTCACGTCGGCGGTCCCGGGCGACGCGACGCCCCAGAGGACCACGAAACTGTCCTCGGGGACTCCGCCATCGACGAAATCCTCGTCGTCGAGCGGTATCGTGCCGTCGTACCACGTCCGGGTGGTGAGCGTCATCGCGAGGTACTGCTCCCCGTGGAAGGGGTGGGCGTCGGTGTTGACGATCAAGAAGGGTCGATTCCCGTCGTCTCTGAACGGGTCAGTCGCCTCGACGACCGATCAACGCTCGTGTGTCATTCGTCGTCCCGGTCTGTGGCCGCTCGCCACTCGTCCATGTTCTCGCGTCCGAGCGTCGCGTTCAGGGCGTCGAGCGACACCGAGAAGTCCGTCGCTGTCGCCAGTCGCTCGCGGTCGCCGACTGCCCAGTATGGCCGCTTGTGGCGGACCAACTCCCGGGCCCTCAGTCGGTTGAGCACCGAACTCACGACGTCCGGGTCGAGTCCCGTCGCGTCGGCGATCTCCCCGCGCTGGAACGCCCTGTCGTCGTTCTCTGCGAGGAATCGCAGTATCGTCTCGGCGTTGGTCTCCTCCCCTTCGAATCCCGACTCGCGCTCGAACCGCTCGATGTCGATCGGCACACTTGGTGATACGTCGCAATCGTGTTTGTATGTTTGCCCGTTTGTCGCCCCGTCCGCCGACTCGTCCTCGTCAGGGCAGATACCGGACACTCACCACGCCGGGTTCGAAGCGAATCTCGACGCGTTCGACGCCGAGGCGGGCGGCGCGCTCGACGGTGGCCGCGTCGTCTTCGACATCCGCGACGGCGGCCCCGGTTTCGTCTTCTGGCACCGTGAGCACGTGTACCTCCCCGGTTCCGGCGCGCTCGTGGCGAGTGAGGTCGCCCACGGGCTGGTCGGCGGCAGTCTCGCGGGCGCGCTGGGTGGGCGGCTCCTCGCTCCGGAAGACGTCGACCTCGGAGGTGCGCTCGATCTCGGCGGTCCAGACGACCTCCGTGGGCGGTTCGGGTTCGAGCGTCGCCTCGACGACGTCCCCGACGTCGACGCCGGGGTTCTCGGCGAGGGTGTGGACCTGGCCGTCGGTCACGTCGCGCAAGATGGCCGACTCGTCGTCGGCCTCGGTCACGTAGAACGTCCCCTGTTTCATGTGCGTTCGTAGCCGGTCGGGGCTTTTGCGGGTTTCGACCCATCCTGACGGGGACGGCCGCCCGTGTCACCGAAACCGTCGGTGTGCGAGGTAGATGGCGACGACGGCCACGACTGGGGGCACGGCGGCCGAGGGGGTCGGCAGCGAGTAGAGGAACGCGCCGAGCGCGCCGGGCGAGTCGTCCTGGAGCGCGGGCGGCACCGAGACGGCGAGGCTGACGTACAGCCCGAGGAAAAAGAGGTAGCCGCCGACGGCGAGGGCGCGCTCGTAGTTCAGGTTCGGGCCGACGCGGCGGTGGTGGCGCGCCACGAGCAGGACGGGCGCGACCAGCGGCGCGAACACGAGTACCATGAGGACGATAAAGAAGGCCCGGGAGAAGGTGAACGTCCCGCCCTGGGCGCTGGCGGTCTCCCCCATCAGGTTGATCAGCGCCGCAGTGAACGCGAGGACGACGAACAGCGCCGCCAGGCCGCCGACGAGGACGTACGTCTTGAACAGCCGCGACTCGCTGGCCCGGAAGGCGTAGGGGAACGCCGACGGGAGCCCCCGGTAGGTACGCTCTTCCTCGCCGGCGTTCGTCGTCCCCGCTTCGGTTCCCGCGTCGGTCATCGCCTCTCTCTTGGCGCGGGCGGCGAAAAAGGGGTCCGATCCCCGGCGAGTGTCGAGGAGTCCGATCCCCGGCGAGTGTCGTAGTGGCGGGCCGGGGAGACAGACCTAACACGTCGCCGGTCGACTCCTCGCCCATGCACGTCGACATCGGCAACGCGCTCGCGTCGGTCGCCGACCCCGGCCTCTCACGGGACGAACTGGACGCTCTCGACGAGCGGGTCGCCGACGCCCACGACCGGGTCGCCGCCGGCCGCGCCGACAGCGACTTCGGCTACGCCGCGCTCAACCTCCCCGAACGCGTCGATACCGACGAGATACGTCGTGCCGTCGACGGGTTCGACCCGGAGACCGTCCTCACGGTCGGGATCGGCGGGAGCGCGCTCGGTGCAGTGACGCTCACCCAGGCACTGGGACAGGACTCGGTCGTCGACCACTACGCGCTGGACAACGTCGACCCCGCCCACACCGAGCGCCTGCTCGACGGGCTCGACCTCGACAACACTGTGGTCCACGCCGTCTCGCGCTCGGGGACGACCGCGGAGACGCTCGCGAACTTCCTCGTCGTCCGCGAGGCGATGGACGCCGCGGGCGTCGACTGGACTGCTCGCACCGTCGTGACCACCGGCGAGGCGGGCCCGCTGCGGGCGCTCGCCGACCGCCACGACCTCCCCGCGCTCGACACGCCCACCGGTGTGCCGGGTCGCTTCTCGGCGCTCTCCTCGGTCGGCCTCGTCCCCGCCGCGCTCCAGGGCGTCGATCTGGATGCCCTGATCGCCGGGGGGCAGGCGGGCGCCGACGCGCTC
>Ga0207770_100351_pt1 | contig 26891 bp, 33 predicted proteins | sample A23E2SouthBayCA_FD_187729 | JGI IMG/M metagenome (GOLD analysis project Ga0207770, IMG submission 187729) | Aerobic enrichment media microbial communities from Eden Landing Ponds, California, USA - A23 E2 (SPAdes) | ecosystem: Environmental > Aquatic > Marine > Unclassified | place: Emeryville... | reverse complement strand
CCACGGTGTGGGGTCGCTGGGACTTCAGTGTATCCGGGGGTCGTGGGTCTCGTGGACTGTTCCAGACGGGTGAGACCCTTCGCCAAGTTGATTACGCCCGCCGACGAATCTCGCAGTGGGAGATTCAGATGGATATTGCCGACATCGCCACCAGCGAGTACGTCGCCGTGGACGCCGACGAACGCCTCGGGAAAGTGCGGTCTCTCTTCGAGCGCGAGAACCCCAAGGGGATTCTCGTCACCGAGGACGACGACTACGCCGGCGTCATCACGCAGAAACAGCTGGTGCAGTCTCACGTCGAGGACCAGACCAAGGCCCGGGCGATGATGCAGTCGGCCCCCCGGGTCGGACGGACCGACGACGTCCGCGAAGTCGCCCGCGTCCTCGTCGAAGGGGGCACCAAGGTCGCCCCTGTCTTCGAAGCGGGCCGCCTCTGGGGGATCGTCACCGAGGACGACATCCTCGAGGCGGTCCTCGAACACCTCGACGCGCTCGTCGTCGACCAGATCTACACCGAAGACGTCGTCACCGTCACCGAGGACACGACGGTCGGACGGGCGATCAACCTGCTCCGCGAGCACGGTATCTCGCGACTGCCCGTCCTCGACGAGGACGGCCTGCTCTCGGGGATGGTCACGCGCCACGACATCGTCGACATCGTCGTCCGGGACATGGACAAGGCGACCCGGGGGGAGCGCTCGGGCGACATCGAGCGAGTCCTCGACCTGCCCGTCTACGACGAGATGAACACGCCGGTCGCCACGACGACCGGTGACGAGTCCGTCCGCGACGCCGTCGAACGGATGATCGACCACGACTACGCCGGGCTCGTCGTCACGCCCGAGGACGACGACCGCCTCGTCGAGGGCATCATCACCAAGACGGACGTCCTCCGCGCGCTCACGTTCACCGAAGAAGAACACATGGACGTCCAGATCACCAACGTCAAACTGCTCGAGACGGTCTCGCGCGAGGACATCCGCCAGCGCATCGAGGAGGTCGCCGACAAGTACGGTGAGATGCAGGTCCAGCACGCCCACGTCCGCCTCCACGAGCACAAGGAGAAGCTACGGGGAACGCCGCTCATCCAGTGCCAGATCCGACTGCGAACCAACAAGGGCCAGGCCGCCGGCTCCGGCGAGGGCTACGGCGCGGACAACGCGTTCCGCGTCGCGCTGGACAAACTCGAACGCAACGTCCTCGAACTCAAGGGCGTCCACGCCGACGAGGAGTACCGCGGCCAGCTCCTGCGGAAACTCGGCGAACTGTAACGGCTTCCGAGCTTCCGTCTCGACACCTTGCTCTCGATTTTCGGAACGTGCGTCGACATCTATATCTGGAATTCCCAGATCACCCACCGAATTACAGCAATACTTGCGACACTCAAAGCAATCATAACCGTCGTTCGCCAACGGTGTCGTGTGGCGCGTTAGCACACCTCGGCGACCGGGGACGCGTCGTCGCGAGGCACAGACCCGTGTCAGTACACGAAACCGAGCCGATACGGCGGAGCATCGAGGTCGAGTACTGGGTGATAGACGAGTCCGGGCGACTCGCCGAACCGGGGACACTCGTCGAGGCGGCGCCCGGCGTCGAGCGCGAGTTCGTCGAACCGCTGCTGGAGATCAAGACGACACCGTGTGAGAGTACGGACGCGCTCCGCGCGGAACTGTTCGACCGAGTCGAGCGGGTCCTGCGTCGGGCCGACGAGGTCGGAAAGGGGCTCGTACCGCTCGCGACACCGGTCGGCGAGGCCGAAATCGGCGAATTGTCGAGCGAGCGAACCCGGATCCAGAACCGTGTCGTCGGCGAGGACTTCGAGTACGCGCGCCACTGTGCGGGGACACACGTCCACGTCGAACAGCAGTCCGGGTGCGCGCTGGACCAGTACAACGCCTTCGTGGCACTCGACCCCGCCCTGGCGCTGGTCAACTCCTCGCCGTACTACCGGGGTCGACGGCTGGCCGCCGGGGCCCGTTCGAAACTCTACCGCTGGATGGCGTACGACTCGCTCGCCCACCAGGGGCGGCTCTGGGACTACCTGAGTTCCCGCGAGGAGTACGAGCGCCGGCTCGAGCGGCGCCACGAGGAGTTCGTCGCTGCGGCGATGGACGCGGGAGCCGAGCGACGGGCGGTCGAGGCGAACTTCGACCCGGAGAGCGCCGTCTGGACGCCGGTGCAGTTTCGCGAGCGATTTGGCACCGTTGAGTGGCGTTCGCCCGATACCGCGCTCCCGAGTCAGGTAGTCGCCCTCGCGGACAGACTGGCGACGGTCTCGGCAGACATCCGTGAGACGCCGGTGCGTGTCGAGGGTGGGGCCGGCGCCGTCACCGACGAGACGGTCGTCCTGCCGGAGTTCGACGCCGTGATCGGCTACGTCAACGCCGCGATCCGGGACGGTCTGGGTTCCGAGGCGGTCCGGTCGTATCTCGACCGGATGGGGTTCGACGTCTCCGCGTTCTCGCCGGTGAGTCACGGGATCGCCGGCGCAGCGCCCCTCGACAGAACGACGAGCCGGCGGATCCGGCGCGAACACGCCGACCGACTCGCGCGCGACGTTCGACAGACGAACTCTGTCAGCGGCGCGTGACTGGGCTATCGAGTGTCCCGAGCCCCGTTCATCGCTTCACCCGCGACCACGCCCCTCCCGCAGCGACCGAGAGACCGGCGACCAGCCAGCCGGCGAGCCCGAAACCGCTCGCCACGGCGTTCGCAGCGGGCGGGCCAGCCTCGAACAGCCCGGCGGCGGCCGTCCGGAGGACTAGCCCGCGGAAGGCGGCGGGGGGGCTCGCTCCGAGGGCGAGCGAGAGTGTGTCCGGCCCCAGGAGCCCCTGGCCGACGCCGAACACGACGAGCAGGTCGAACCCGAGGACGACGACCAGCAGCGCGAGCACGGCGGCCGCGACTCCCGACCGACGGGACCGGGCCAGCGAGGAGACGGCCATCGCGAGTGCGAGCGTCACCAGTCCGTAGATAGACGTCAGCGCCCCGAAACGCAGGAAGTAGACCGGGGAGTCGACGGTCCCGTGGGAGGCCAGCACCGACGTCGCGGGTTCGCGAAAGAGCGGCGTGGCGACTCCGAGCACGACCAGCGGTGCGAGTATCGCACCGAGCAACGCGACGGCCCGTCCGAGGTACGCGCCCACGACGTACGTCGAACGCTCGACCGGGTAGGTCCGCACAACGTCGAGTTCGCCCGACTGGGCGTCGGCGAGCACGGTCCAGGCGCCGAAGCCGAAGGCGAGGACCGGCACGAGCACCTCGACCGGCGTGAGGAGGTCGAGCACGAGCGGCAGGTAGCCCGCCAGTCCGCCAAGCGAGGGGAGCGCCACGACGACGAGTCCGAACGCCAGCGCCAGTCCTGCGTAGGTCCGGGTGCGGACGACCGTGTCGAACTCGCGCTGAGCCAGCGCGAGCACCTGCCCGACGCGCCGGTCGGTCCAGGGTCGTGCGCCCTCCCGTCCATCGATCCCCGGGTCAGCACTGCCGCCGTCGCTCGCCGACGCTGGTTCGCTCCCTGCGTCGCGCTCACTCATCGTCGTCCCCCCGGGACCCCGTACGGACGGTGAGCCCGCCGACCTCTCCGACGAGGTACTGCGCGACGGCGTGCGTGAGCGTCTCGGAGTCCGTCTCGCGGCGCAGCGTCTCCGGAGAGTCTGCGACCTGGACGACGCCGTCGTCGAGGACGAGCACCGTGTCGGCCACGCGGTCGACCGTCTCGAGGTCGTGGGTCGCGAGCACCACCGTGTGGCCGTCGTCGGCCAGTTCGCGGATCACCGTCCCGACGTGTTCGGTCATCGTGGGGTCGAGCCCGCTGGACGGTTCGTCGAGGACGAGCACTGGCGGTTCGCCGACCGTCGCCTGCGCGATGCCGAACAGGCGAGTCATCCCGCCCGAGAGTTCGCCGACCCGCCGGTCGGCGACGTCTTCGAGGCCGACCCGCGCGAGCACGGCATCGGGATCGATCTCGACGCCGGCGAGTTCCTCGTAGAACCCCAGGGTCTCGCGCAGGGTGAACTGCGGCCGGAACGACGGGCTCTGCGGGAGGTAGCCGACCGACCGTCCGGAGGCGCCCGCGACGTCGACTCGCCCGCCCGTGGGTGCGAGCAGGCCGGCGACGATCCGCAGCAGTGTCGTCTTCCCCGACCCGTTCGGGCCGACGAAACAGTTGACCGTGCCGGCCGGGGCCGAAAACGAGACGTCCGAGAGCACCGTCAGGTCGCCGAACGAGCGCCGGACCGAGTCGACGACGACCGGCCCGCTGGCTGCACCCCCGGTATACCCTGCGCCCTCGGAGTCTCCTGTGCCCCCGGTGTCCCTCTCCCCGGTGACGGCGTCTCCGTTCCCGGTCCCAGCGTCTCCCGCCGGTCTCTCTCCCCCGGCGGTGTCCGCCGGGTGGTCTGTCGCCGACGCCCCCTCCTCCGTGTCCGTCGCTGTCGAGTCACTGTCAGTCATCGGTCTCGTTTCGCACCTCCGTGAGCCTGTCGGGGCGGGTCGGTTCCATCCGTGGTGCGGTGTCTATCACGCCCACATCCCGCAGTCCGGGGAGGCTGGCCGCGACCTGCTCGAGCAGTCCGAGCGCAGGTGACCGTGCCAGCGTCGGCCCGCCGGCCGCACGGCTGGCAGTGACGTCCACGGGGTCGGCCGGCCGGAAGGCCCTGTCGACAGCGCCGTCCCCGTCCCGGTCGAACCCGGGGACAGGCCCCCAGTAGTTGCCTGCACCGGCGACGGTCCAGACGTGGACGGGGCCGCTGCGAGCCGTCACGGGCTGGCCGTTGTCGACCACGTCGTTCCCGACGACGTCGTTGGTCGGCAAGAGCGTCCCGACCCGGATCCCGACGTCGTTGTCGACGACCGTGTTGTGGACGACGACGGACCGGCGGGTCCCGACGGTGAGCCCGAGGTCGTTGTCGGTGATGACGTTCTCCGCGAGGTACGACGACCCGCCGATGGCGTAGATCCCCTGCCGATTGTCGGTCGCACGGTTGCCCACGAGCTTGTTGTTTGCCGGTCGCGTCATCAGGATGATGCCCGTGTCCGCCCCCTGGAGCGTGTTGTTCGCGAGTAGCAGATCAGAGGTGTACATCTCGTGGATGCCGTAGCGCTGCTCCCCGAGGTCGTTGTCGCGGACGACGGCCCCATCGGAGCGGTGGAGGTAGACGCCGTCACGTCCGCCCCTGACGCGGCTGTCCTCGACGACCGCGCGCGAGTAGAGCGTGATGACGCCCATCGACCCGTCTCTGGGTTCGTCGGTCCCCCTGACGGTGACGTTGCGCACGACGGTGCGGTCGCTGTACTGGAGCATCACGCCCGTGGCTTCGGTCTCGACGCGGACGTCGGCGACGAGCGACTCGCTGGCGTTGACGAGTGTGACCGCCGCGTCACTCCGGCCGTACACCAGCATCGTCGTGTCGGCGTATCGGCTGGCGTTGCCCGCCGTGGGCGACTTCGCGTCGACGGCCCCCGTGCCGGTCAGCGAGAGCGAGGTCACGGCGACGCGGTCGCCTCGCACCGTCAGCACCGTCCCGTTTCCGCCGCCGTCGAGTATCGTCTCCGGGCCCGACCCTCGCAGTGTCAACGGCTTCTCGACGGTGAGGTTCACGTCGTATCGCCCTGCCGGTATCACGACGGTCGTGTTGGGCGGGGCGGCCGCGACGGCGGCGGCGACGGTCGGTTCGTCCTCGCCGACGACGACCGAGACCGGCCGTGACCGGAGTTCTTCGGTCGCCGCGACCCGGTCGTCGGCCCAGTCGGACTGGTCGTCGACCGCCGCGCGGAAGGTCGCCGGGGCGTCACTCTCGGTCTCGCCGACCGCCTCGCGAACGCCCGCCCAGTCCACGACTCGCCCGTCACTGACTCCGGCGAAGGCGTCGGCGTCCCCCCGGTCGGAGAACGGGACGACCGTCGGGCCAGCGGGTGTCCGGGCTCGACTGTCGACGACGTACCAGGCCTCGCTCGCGCGGGCCCAGTCACGGGCCAGGTCGTTACCCAGGTCGAGGAACCCGTCGTCGGTGACGAACGGTTCGGTGCCCGAAAAGTCCGTGACGAACACCGCCAGCGGGTCGCCGAACTGGCGTCGCGCTGACCCGCTCTCGAGGTGGGTGACAAGGGCCTCCACGCCGTAGTAGCCGACGACGTACTGGTACTGGCCGTAGAACACCTGCGCCCGCGGGAGCGCGTAACCGCGCTCTTCGGCCGTCGCGACGTCGACGCCGGTCATCCCCATCGAGAGCGTGTCCTCGAACGACACGGGTTCGACCGCCTCGTCCGACGGCGCGACGAGGAACCCGCTCGCCGACAGGAAGACGAGTCCGAACGCGACGGCGCCGACGAGGTGGACCCGCATCCTCACCCCTGGCTCAACCCGGCGATGGTCTCGGAAGTCACGTCGTTGAACGCCGAGAGCGACCCCCGGTAGTCATCGCGGAACGCTTCGGCATCTGCCCGATTACTAAAGCCGATCAGGTCCCGGCCCATCGCCCCCTTGACGTCCGAACCGACGACGAAAGTGACCGACTCGGCGTCGACGAAGGCCGACGCCTCGGGATGCCTGGAGAGGAGCTGGTCGCCACCGGCCGTCGAGAGCGACCAGTCGACGGCGGAGTAGTCGGTCACGTAGAACGCCTCGACCGTCCAGTCGCGCTCGAAGTCGTACTCGAAGGCCTCCCAGGTGCTACAGAACCGCGCCGGGTTCTCGTGGCCGGACGGGCGCTGGTCCCGGTAGAATATCTCTACTGAGGGGCCGGGATGGTTCGGGATGATCATCCCACAGACCTCGCAGGCGTCGTCGGTCGTCAGCGTGACGGGGTCGGGGACGTCCCCGTCGCCCGACCCACAGCCGGCGAGCGCCGCGAGCGTCGCCGTCCCCGCCAGGAGGATCTGGCGCCTGCGGACGGTCGGGAGGCCGGGCGGCGCTCCGCGCCCGGCACGCGCTGGACGCGGAGAATCGGCAGCCCTCCGTTCGGAAGCATGCCTGCCACAGTGAGAACGCACGGTCTCGCCCGGATCCGGGCAGGTGACGCCGTCCGAATGCGTGTGCTCGTGCATATCAGGGGGACCTCTCTGCCTCCGTCTACGCCCCCTCAATAGTCAAAGTCTCCGTTCCTTCTCCGGGGTCGAGAACGCCCACCAGGTTGATATTGCTCGAAATATACACATCTGGTTCCCAGCGACCGTCAGCGGGTCCACGTTCGGCCCGGCCGGGACGAGCGGCCCGGTGTGGAGACTGCGACGCTCACTCGGGCGTGGGCTCGGTTTCGACGTCGCCTTCGACGACGTCTTTCCGCGGGACGACGTCGATGGTCGTGTCGGAGCCGATGCCGGTTCCGCCCTCGACTGACTCGACGCGGAGGACGACGTCTTCGGGGTTCGCACAGCCGCAGTTGACGAACTCCTCCCACTCGTCGCCGACCTCGACGGGGCCGGCGTGGGCCCAGCGCAGATAGCGCAGGTAGGTGGGTTCGGTCATGTTCTCGGCGAGCCAGGCGCTGTCGGCGACCCACCAGCCGTCGCTCCCGTCGGGGTCGACCTCCGGTGAGCGAAAGGAGACGACGACGCGGTCGGCCTGGTCGGTGACCGTCGCCGGGTCCGTCGTGTTGTGCCTGCCGGTGCCGGCGACCATCAGTCGCTCACCTCCGCGGGGACCGGTTCGCTGCGGGCCGCGTCCGCCGCGGCCCCGGATTCGAGCCAGGATTCGACGTCGAGCGCGGCCATGCTCCCGGTGCCGGCGGCGGTCACCGCCTGCTGGTACTGCCGGTCCATCACGTCGCCTGCGGCGAAGACGCCCTCGACGGCCGTCGCCGTGGTCGCCCACGCGTCGTCGGATCCGACGGAGGCGTCGGCGGGGTCGACCGTCCGGACGTACCCGTCCGCGTCGAGTTCGACCGGCGTGTCCCGGAGGAAGCCCGTGTTGGGCTCGTGGCCGACGGCGTAGAAGACGCCGCCCACGTCGACGTCCTCGACGGAGACACCTTCGCCGTTCTCGTATCGCTCCTTCGGGTGACCCTCGGGATGGGTGACGAGCGTCGCGCCGGTCACGCCGTCCTCGCGGGAGCCGTCGATGGCGAGCAGTTCGGTGTCCCAGCGGAACTCGATCGTCTCGTCCTCGCGGGCCCGGCGGGCCATGATCTCCGAGGCGCGGAGTTCGTCGCGGCGGTGGACCACGGTCACGGAGTCGGCGAACTTCGCGAGGAAGAGCGCTTCCTCCATCGCGCTGTCGCCGCCGCCGACCACCAGAACGTCGTCGCCGCGGTGGAAGGCGCCGTCGCAGGTGGCACACGTCGAGAGCCCGTAGCCCATCAGTTCGCTCTCGTTTTCGGCGCCGACCCAGCGGGCGCTCGCGCCGGTCGCGACGACCAGCGACCGCGTCTCGACTGTGTCGCCGGTCGAGAGTTCGAGTTCGAAGGGACGCTCGCCGATCGACGCCGCCTCGATACTCGCGCGCTCGAACTCGGCGCCGAAGCGCTCGGCCTGTTCGCGACCGCGCTCTATCAGTTCCATCCCGCCGACGCCCTCGGGGAACCCGAGGTAGTTCTCGACGTCGGTCGTCAGGGTGAGCTGGCCGCCCGGCTCGTCGCCCTCGAGGACGAGCGGGTCGAGGTCCGCGCGGGCCGCGTACACCGCCGCCGACAGACCGGCGACGCCCGACCCGGCCACGACGAGTTCTCGCGGCTCCCGGCTGCGTTCTGCGTCCGTGTTCATACCGTGTACTCCTCGACCAGCGACCGCAGCGTGCTCTCGGCCGGGACGCCGACCGTCCGGTCGGCCTGCTCGCCGCCGGCGAACACGACGAGCGTCGGGACGCCGCGAACGCCGTACTCGGTGGCGAGACGCTGGTGAACGTCGACGTCGACTTTCGCCACCACGGCGTCCGTCTCGGCCGCCAGTCGCTCGACCATCGGTTCGAGCGCCCGGCAGGGACCGCACCAGTCGGCGTAGAAGTCGGCGACGACCACGTCGTGCTCCGCGACGAGGTCGTCCAGCTCGTCGGCGCCACCGACGTGTACCGGCGCGTCGGTCGCCACTCCCGTCTCGGGTGCTGTTTCCGTTGTCATCACTCCGGGATACGCGGCCCAGCGTTTAATAGTTTTGGGTATATTGTACAATACTACTGGAATCGGTGCACGCCACCCTGAGAGCTACGTACGAGCCGGACCGGACGGTCCAGTGGTATGGGAGAGCGACGGGGGAGAACGGAGGGATGACAGAGTGAGGCGCCGTTGAGCGGGAGACAGTACGGGCTCGAAAGGCCGCGGGCGAGAGACGGCGTGGGGAGTCTACAGTAGCCGGCTTCAGCCCTCGACCTCGACGGTTTCGCGCTCGTACTTGTCCTCGAACTCCTGGATGAGCTGGCCCATCTTGGCGTACCAGTCGTTGAGCAGGCGCTGCATGTCGGCGGCGACGACCTCGGGGTCAGTCGGTGAGTAGACGTGGTAGTAGCCGCCCTGGTCGTAGTTGACCTGGTCTTTCTTGATGAACCCCGTCTGGAGGAGGCGTTGAACCGAGCGATACGCGGTCGAGCGCTCCCGGTCGACCGCTTCGGCGATCTCGTCGACCGTCAGCGGTTCCGCGGCGTCGACCAGCGCACCGAAACACTCCTTGTCGAGCTCTTTCAGTCCGTGGAAACACTCCAGGAGGCTCTCACACTCCATGTCCCGCTGGAGCTGTTCAGACATCGAATCTGGCATCTATGTATCTCGTATGTAACCCCCGCGACGTCATAACGTTTGTGTAAAGATCTCACAATCGTCCGTGCGGACGGGCCGAACGGTTCTTTGCGCCCTGTAGCGGAAGCCGGTACGCCACCGGCACGGGCCCCGTTTCGCGACTCACTGGCGACGTAGTCTGACGATGGACTGGCTCGGCGGGTCAGTACCAAGACGGCTTCCGCGTGACGGGCTGGTGGGTCGCTACGAACGCGACGAAGTTGTCGAAGACGTGCTTGGCCGCCTCGGCCTCGGCGGCCGTCTCCTCGGTGACCCTGTCGAGCAGCAACTCGGTGCGGTCGTCCGGTAAGTCCTTGCCCTCGATGACCCACTCTGCGGTCTGGCGGTCGTACTCGGGGTGGAACTGGACGCCCCAGGCGCTCCCGACCCGGAACGCCTGCAACCCGACGTCGTTGCGCGCCAGCGTCTTCGCCCCCGGCGGGAGTTCGGCCACCCTGTCGGAGTGGGTCTCGAAACTCGTGAACCGCTCGGGTACCCCCTCGAACAGCGGGTCCTCGCCGACGCGGTCGACCTCGCGGTAGCCGAGTTCGTACTCCCCCATGTCCACGACCCGCCCGCCCAGTGCCTGCGCGAGGAACTGATGACCCCAGCAGATCCCGAGCATCGGCACGTCGGCCCCGTGGGCCCGTCGCACCCACTCCGTCGCCTCGTGGATCCAGTCGTGGTCGTCGTAGACCGACGTCTGGGACCCGCTCACGACGACCCCGTCGTAGCGCCAGTCTCTCGCTGAGACGGCCGGCGGGAAGACGCCCTCACTCAGTTTGAAGACGTCCACCTCGGCGTCCAGCTCCCGCCGCAGGTTCCGCTCGGCGGGCGTGTCACCGATCGACGCGTCGAGTACCGCGATCTGTACGCTCATACGTCACTCTTGTACTCGACGCGTCTTATAGACTACCTAGTATTGCACAATATATACACAACCATTTCGTTCGGGGGGAGTTACCGGCGACGAACGACGCTCAACCGATGGGACCGACAACGGCGACGCCGAACCCGAGTGCGAAGGCAGTCCCGAACGAGAGCGCCCACGCGCCGACCGTGACGCCGATCTTCCGGGCGTCGACGGCGCCCCAGCCACCGACCGCGGCGCCGCTCCCGATGATCGCGCTGACGACCACCTCGTTGAACGAGATGGGGACACCGAGCAACACGGCGACCTGCGCGATGAGAAACGAGGGGACGAGCGCGGCGATAGAGCGGCGGGGACCGAGCGAGGAGTAGTCCTGTGCGAGGGACTTGATCATGCGGGGTGCACCGGTCCAGGAACCGACGAGGATGCCCAGACCGCCCGCGACGAGGACGCCGAACGTCGAGACCACGGGGAACTCGTCCAGCAGCGGGAGCAAGGGCCCGACCGCGAGGCCGACCTGACTCCCGCCGGCCGAGAAGGCGACGAGCGACCCGAGCCCGAGCAACACCCGCCTGAGACCGGTCGCCTCGTCCCGGCGGATCTGGACGTGGACCGTCGCGGCGACGACGCCCGCGATGCCGAGCGAAACGAGTGCCGGGACGGCGAGCCCCTCTGTCTCGAGCGCGCGCTGGACGGCCCCGCTGACAGACCCCGCAGTCCCGCCCGGGCCCAGCGAGGTAAAGCGCACGTTCGCGATGACCGCGCCGACGGCGCCGGCGAGCGCGGGGACGCTCAGTCGCTCGGGGACGTCCTCGCGGGGGAGGAGACTCGCGATGGCGTAGGCGATGGCGCCGCCGACGAACGGTGTGAGGACCCAGACGGTTCCGATCACTCGGTACCGGGGCCAGGCGGGCGCGCCGCCGAGTGCGAGGCCCACGCCGACGACCGCACCGGTCACGGTAAAGGCGGTGGCGATAGGATAGCCCGTTCGAATACCGACGACCATCAGGCCCGCGCCGATAGCGAGGACGAGGATGACGGCGCTGGCGGGGAGGGAGACGCCCTCGACTAGCCCCGAACCGACCGTCTCGGAGACGTTCGCACCCTGCGTGACGGCGCCGGCGAAACCCAGGAGGCCGACCACGAAGGCCGCCCGCATCGTAGCGATCGCGTTCGCGCCGACGGCGGGGGCGAAGGGAGTCGCGCCGCTGGAACCGGCGCCGATCACCCAGGACATGAACAGACTCGCGAACCCGGCGGTCGCGAACAGCGCGATCAGTGTCAGTTCCATGAATACGGGGCGTAAAAGCGTCTCGTCAGTCGGCGCCGGCCGTCGCGGGATCGGCGTCGTGGGTACGACTCCGCCAGACGCCCTGGGCGTAGGCGCCGATGAACATCCCGGCGAGCGCCCAGAGGATCGTGACGTTGCCGATCCCGAAACTGGCGTAGGCGGCCCCGGGACAGATGCCCGAGAGCCCCCAGCCGGCGCCGAAGATCGCCCCGCCGACCACGACGTTCCGGTCGAAGGACTTGAGCCGGCGCTCGAAGTCGTCGCCGGTCAGCGGTGCGCTGTCCAGGAGCCGCGGGGCCACCGCGTACGCGACGCCGGTCACCGCGGCCCCGCCGAACATGACGAACACCAGTCCGAAGTCCTCGAACTGGAGGAAATTGAGGACGACCTCCGGACGGGCCATGTGGCTGTAGCCCAGCCCGAACCCGAAGATCAGCCCGCCGACCAGTATCACGGGGATGAACAGCGGATGTCTGTCTGTGTTCGACATTACGGTGTCACCCCCAGCGCGGCGACGAGTTGCGCCGTCCCGATAGCCACGAGCAGGAAGGTCGCGACGCCGACCAGCGAGGTCCGCGACGCCGAACCGACGCCACAGACTCCGTGACCCGAGGTACAGCCCTTGCCTATCCGGGTGCCGACGCCGACGAGGACGCCACCCAGGAGGAGCCGCCAGGCGTCGACGTCGGTCGTGTACGCGCCCCAGCCCCCGTCCTGGAAGGCGAGGGCATAGACCGCGGCGCCCGCGACGATCCCGAACGTGAACACGAGACGCCAGTCGCGGGAGGCGACGTACCGCTGGAACCGGGACTGGCCCGACACGTACGACAGCGTCGATTCGAGGAACGTCGACGCCCCGGCGCTGATCCCGGTGGCGACGTAGATGACGACGGCGCCGAGTCCGACGAAGATCCCGCCGATGGCGTAGCGACTGATCCCGTTCGGGAAGAGGTCGAGCCCGGTCTGGAGCGCTGCTGGGTCAGTGAGCATCGTTGTCCCGGAGTTCAGTCACCGGCGAGCGATTCCTGGCTCGCGGCGCAGTTGTTCGGTCCCAGTTCGAGCGTGAACGCCTCCTCGTCGCCGACGGCGTTCTGACCGAGGTTGGTGGCGATGATGTCCTCGTAGTTGGCCGGTCGCGGCGGCATGTCCGCGAGCACGGTCTCGACGAACGACTCCTCGTCCATCGAGAGCGCGTCCATCCGCCCGACGAGTTCGCCGACCGTCGCCGTGTAGGTACCGTCGGCGGCGGCCTCGTCGTCGGCGGCGTCGCTGGCGTGTGCGCCCCCCACGATCGTATCCTCGGGGAGCGCGAGCACGCGCTCGTGCAGCGACTCGTGGAGCATGCGCGCCGCGTCGGGCGCGCCCTCGTCGCCCTCCTCCAGGTCGGGACGGGCGACGCTCTCGATGAACAGCCCGTCGCCGGTCGCGAGGAAGCTGTCGTCGACGAGATAGGAGGTCATCCCGGTCGTGTGTCCGGGCGTGTAGACGGTCTCGATCGTCGCGTCGCCGACAGCGAACTCGTCGCCGTCGGCGGCCAGGGTGACGTCGTCGGCGTAGGTGACGCCGCGGTCGACCGCGGCATCGGGGATGACGCCCTCCACGCCGCGCTCGTCGAGGTCGCGGACCCCGCTGATGTGGTCCGCGTGCACGTGCGTGTCGATGGCGTATTTCAGGTCCGCCTCGAACTCGTCGGCGTCGTCGAGGTAGCGATCGGTGAACGCCCGCAACGGGTCGATGACGGCCGCCTCGTCGCCGTCGACGACGAGGTACCCCAGACAGCCCGAGGAGGGGCGCTGGTACTGGAAGAGTCGGCCGGCGCCGTCGTAGCCCGTGACCTCGACGGCGTCGTAGATTCGCGCCCACCCGTTCATACCGTCTTCGAGGTGGTTCACCTCGTAGCCCAGCTCGGTGAGCACGCCCGCGACGTACTCGCTGGCACCGCCTTTCGCACACAGGACGGTGACCTCGCGGTCGTCCGGGATCTGCTCGAGCACGTCGTCGTCGACCTCGTCGTCCAGGAACTCGTAGTACGGGACGTTCGTCGACTCGACGTTCTCGCCGTCGATGCGCCACTCCTCGTAGTCCGAACTCATGCGCGCGTCGAGGAGTGTCACGTCCTCGCCGGCGTCGATACGGTCTCGCAGCGTCTCCGGTGCGACGCTCTCCACCTCGGCGTCGGGAGTCGGGAAGTCTTCTGGATTCATTTCGCGCACTCTCACGTACCGGACTGACCCATAAAAACGTTTGGATAGTATTTCGATCAAGATGCAATACTAGCCCCCGTGAGGGGGGTCGAAAGAGAGTGGTCCGTATGTAAAATACTCGTGTGTTGCGGGTTAGGAGTTATCCGTAGGGTTTATGACCTCGGACAATATATTGTGTGTTAGCTCCAATACAGCGCACGGAGTGAACGACAACACATGAGCGAAGAACTCGACATCACGGAGACGCTGGACGTGAAAGGCGCGTCGTGCCCGATGCCGGTCGTCAAGACCAAGTCGGCGATCGACGAACTGGACGGCGGCGCGATCCTCGAAGTGCTCGCGACCGACCCCGGCAGCATGAGCGACATCGACGGCTGGGCCACCGGGACCGGGGGCGTGGAACTCGTCGACCAGCGCGAGGACGGCGACGTCTACCGCCACTACGTCCGCAAGACGAACTGAGCCAGCGATGAGTACTGACACACCACCGTCGGGCGACGACGGCGTCGGCGACGAGGACCTGCCGGAGGACCGCGAGCAGCTGGCGGCCCGCATCGCCGAACTCGAGGAGACCGTCGCCGACCTCGAGGCGGAGACGGCCGACGACGGCAAGAAGATGACCATCATCGCGACGAAGGGCACCTTCGACATGGCCTACCCGCCGCTGATCCTCGCCAGCACCGCCGCGGCCTTCGGCTGGGAGGTCGTCGTCTTCCACACGTTCTGGGGGCTCGACATCCTCCACGAGGAGAAGTCCCGCGAGCTGAAACTCTCGGCGGTCGGCAATCCCAGCATGCCCATGCCAAACGCCCTCGCGGCGCTGCCCGGCATGGACCGGATGGCGACCCGGATGATGGAACAGCGCATCGACGAGAACAACACCGCGACCATCGAGGAGCTCATCGAGACGACCATCGACCAGGGCGTCGAGCTCCAGGCCTGCCAGATGACCGTCGACCTCATGGAGTACGACGAGGGCGACTTCTACGACGGCGTCACCGTCGGCGTCGGCGCGGCCACTGCGCTCCAGCACATGGCCGAGTCCGACGTCCAACTTCTCGTCTGAACCCCCGACCGGGCCCCGCAGGTACCACCTTTTGTGAACCGATGACGCCCGGGGCGACGGCGGCTTCGGGCCGAGGCCCCCGGCGCTCGCGAACAGCGTCAAATCGGCCGAGTGGCGATGACCGCGTCCGGAGCCACGGCAGTGACGACGTGAGAGGTCGACTCCCTATCGTCCGGCTCTACCACTCGGCTTCGAGCGCGTCGACCAGCCGGTCGACCTCCTCTGCGGTGTTGACCGCGTGGACGGACGCGCGGACCCCGTCCGGGAACGGCAGATGCCTGACGACGATGCCCGCCTCGGCGAGCCGTGCCTCCGTCCGTTCCGGGTCAGGCACGTCGACGGTGACCAGTCCCGATTCCGGCGAGGCGGGGCTCAGGAGTCGGTCCCCCGGAACGCCCTCTGCGAGTCGGTCGGTGAGCCGGTCGATTCGCTCGGCGATCACGTCGACGCCGACTTCGGAGACGACCTCGACGGCCTCGCCCAGCGCGACGTGTGGCGCGGGGCTGGCAGACCCGACCTCGAACCGGCGCGCGCCCGGTGCGAACTCGAACGGGTCGGCAGTCGGCGTCTCGACGCTCCGGTACCCGACCGTACGCGGCTGCAGGTCCACGGCAGCGTCCGAATCCACGTAGAGGAAGCCGCCGCCCCAGAGTCCCAGGAGCCACTTGTGGCCCGCCGCGGCGACGGCGTCGGCCCCCCACGCCGAGACGTCCATCGGCAACTGTCCCGGTACCTGGACGGCGTCGACGAGCGTGAACGCTCCTGCGTCCCTGGCGACGTCGACGAGGTCGGCGACCGGCAGCACGGTCCCGTGGGTCCACGTGACCGCGCTGAAACAGACCAGATCGGCGCCCGCGACGGCTTCGGCGAACTCGTCCTGGTCGATCCGGCCGTCCGTCGTCTCGACGACCCTGACCGTCACGCCTTCGCGTTCGAGGCGTTGCCACGGGAGCCGACCCGCGGGGTGTTCGAGGTCGGTCCGGACGACCACGTCGCCGGGTGACCAGTCGATGGCACCCGCGACGGCGTTGATCCCCGCGGTCGTGCTCTCGGTCAGCGCGATCTCGTCCGGTTCGGCGTGCACGAACTCGGCCACCGTCTCGCGGGTCTCGTCGAACGCCGAGAACGCCGCGTGGTACGGGTCGCCCGTCGCCGGGACGTCGAACTCGTGGTGCTCCAGGAACTCGCTCGCGGCGGAGACGACATACCGCGGACTGGGCCCGTGTGCGCCGTAGTTCATGTATATCGCGTTCTCCAGAGCGGGCACGTCCGCGCGGAGTTCTCGCGGCGTCATCGACGGTCCCGTGTCGCCCGCCTGTCGACTGGCGTCTGTCATAGGTCCCACTACGACCTCCTCGGTAAATAGTATTGGGAAAAGATCGAAATACCGACACGGTCGGAATCTCGGTTTGCAACGCTGGAACCCGTCCCTGACCCGGCCGGATACGTATACGCGAGACGGCGAAGTGGACTATACACACAGAACTGCGCGATAGTTCGGGCTCTGTTCGACCTGCTCCCTTCGGAGGACCGAACGGCCAGTGACGCGCTCTCGGAGTTCGTCGGTCGACAGAAGAGCGGATAGAATTTCACAATACACACAAAACTCTTATGTCGGAGCGGCCGGTACTTGCTGGTGATGAGCGAACGAGAAGAGATCCGCGAACGCAAAGCCGAAGAGATGAGAGAGCGCATGGACGGTTCGGACGGCGAGACGGCAACCGGGACGGCAGAGACGCCCGCCGAACCGGTGCATATCACCGATCCGGACCACATGGAGGAGTTCGTCGCCGAGCAGGACGTCGTGCTCGCCGACTTCTACGCCGACTGGTGTGGCCCCTGCAAGATGATAGAGCCCGTTGTCGAGGAGATCGCGGCCGAGACCGGGGCGGCGGTCGCGAAAGTCGACGTGGACGCACAGCAGGGTCTCGCGCGCCAGTACCAGGTCCAGGGCGTGCCGACGCTGTATCTCTTCGCAGATGGGGAACCCGTCGAACAGATGGTGGGGCTCAAACAGAAGCCCGAACTCGTCGCGCTGGTCGAACAGTACGCCTGAGCGAGGCCGCCGACAGACCGAGACACCATGACCGAGACGATTACACCGTTCGAGCGACGATTGCTCGGGGAACTGGCCGAGAGCGACGACGTCACACCGGCCTCGCTGGCGCTCGAACTCGATGCCGACTTCGGGCGCGTCCTCGACGCCGTCGCGACGCTCCGGGAGCGAGGACTGCTCGATCGCGCGGGCTTCAACACCTGCCGTCTGACGGACAGTGGCCGGGCCGCTCTGACGGCGACCGATCCGGAGTGACCGAGGATAAGGTCCGTGGCCGTGAACGAGTCACGCGAGGAGGTCGAACGGTACGTCCAGTCGAATCCCGGGGTACATTTCAGCGCTATCGTCGACGGACTCGACCAGGCGACCGGGCAGGTCCAGCACCACGCCGCGCGACTGGTCAGGGCGGGCAGGCTGGAACGCGAGACCATCTACGGTCGAACCCATTTCTATCCCGAGAGCTACGACGAGCGCGAGCGGATAGTGCTCGCGCTCTTGCGCCGCGAGACCACCCGGGATATCGTGCGCAGACTCCTGAGCGAGTCGGGCCGCCGGCCGGCCGACCTGGCGAGTGACCTCGCCGTCGCCCGTTCCACCGTCGAGTACCACCTCGAACGACTGGTCGACCACGACCTAATCCAGAAGGATCGGGGTGCGGACGGCCGGGTCACGGTTCATCTCACCCGCCCCCAGGAGACCGAGCGGCTCTTCGCCGAGGTCGAACCCGGAGCGTTCGACCGACTGGTCGACCGCTTCGAACGGCTGACCGACCGTCTCCTCGACGAAACAGCTGCGACCGGCGAGACCGAGGACGCCGGGTAATTTTTCGCCGATTCTCGCTTTCGAGGAACGTACTACGGTCTTCTTTCGGGACGGAGACGTAGTACCGGACATGACCGAACGTGTGAGTGACCTCGACCGACGACGACTGCTCGGACTGCTCGGCGCCAGCGTCGCGACCGGACTCGCGGGCTGTGGCGGCGACGGTTCGACGCCGACAGCGACGGCGGCCGGTGCGGTCCCGGCGGCGTACGAGACGGCTACCTCGATCGGTGGCGTCCAGCGCGACCCGGGGGCGCTCTCGGCCCAGTCCGCGGTCGACTACCAGGAGGAACCCAACGGCGAGGAACAGTGCTCGAACTGCCGGTACTACGTCGAGGACAGGAACGGCGACGGAGTCGGCGCCTGTGCTATCGTCGAGGGTACCATCGCGCCGGACGCCTGGTGCGTGAGCTACGCGGCGTACCAGGGCGCGACGGACACCGCGACGCCGACCGGCACCGGGACCGACACGGCCACGGGGACGCCGACGGCCACGGAGACGTCGACCGACACGGAGACGCCGGCCGCGTCGCTCGACGAGCCGCTCGCGGTCCCGGAGGACGCACGCTGCCCGGTCTGTGAGATGCGGTCGGCGAATTTCCCCGACTGGAACGCCCAGGCCGTCCACGAGGACGGCACGCGCGCGTTCACCTGTACGTCCGGCTGCCTGGTCACCTACTACGTGTTCCCTGACCGATTCGCCGGGACGGACGCCCCGGTCGCCGGCGTCTGGGTCACCGACTTCGAGACCAGCGAAATCGTCGACGGTGCGACTGCCCACTACGCCCTCGAGACGGACTCGGACAGGGTCGACGACCCGATGCGACTCAACCCCGCGGCCTTTGCCGACCGCGCGGACGCCGAGGCGTACGTCGACGCCGTGGACTACCTCACGACGGAGGACATCGTCGGGCTCGACGCGTTCGACCGCGAACTCGTGACGCAGTACCGCTCGCGGTTCGTCGAAGAAGACTGAACGAGGGCCGACGTCACTGCCGCGGGGCGGAGACGGCATCGACCTCTCCGCCGTAGCGCCGCCGGAACTCCTGAATGAGCTGGCCCACCTCGGCGTACCAGTCGTTGAGCAGGCGCTGCATGTCGTCGGCCACCTCGTCGGGGTCGGCCGGCTCGTAGACGTGATAGTAACCGCCCTGGTCGTAGTTGACCTGCTCTTTCCTGACGAGACCGGTGTCCAGCAGGCGCTTTATCGACCGGTAAGCCGTCGAGCGCTCCCGGTCGACGCGCGTCGCGACCTCGTCGACCGTCAGCGGTTCGTCGCTGACGGCCAGCGTCCTGAAACACTCCTCGTCGAGGGGTTTCAGCCCGTGGAGACACGACAGCAGCCCCTCACACTGCATGTCCTGTCTGAGCATCTCCGCCATCGAGAGTGACATGCCTGTGACTACTCGACGCGTGTGCTTAAGTATTTTGTATAGTGCACAATACTATGTTCGACGGCGCTAGCAACCGGACCGGCGCGGGCCCGGACGACCGCGCACCGCTCCTCTCCCGAGCGACCAGACCGGTCGGATGGACCCTCCGAACGGTCCACCTTCCCACCGTAGCCATCCATAACGTATCGATCGGTATCGGTTCGTTATGGCGATATAGTATTGTACTCTCGACCCAAAACCGTTATTTACCTTCCTACAGTACGGACGTCCGTGCAGAAGTTCACGCGATACACAAGATCGCTGGCACAGGTGAATAGCTATGTTCGGGATTGAGAACCTCGGTCCGAACGCGCAGGCGGCGGCGCTTGTCGGAATCGTCCTCGTCGAGGCCGTCGTGTTGTACGTCGTGTTCGGCTGGCTCGAGAGCACGTTCGGAGGGACAGTCACGCGCGTCATCCAGGGTCAGTGCCCCGTCGCCGACGCCGTCTTCGGGCGCTGTTCGGCGGCCGAGAACGGGGGTGCGAACCGATGATGGAGATCCTCGGGGTCAGCGCGACGCTGATCGCGACCTTCGTCGGGTTCGGACTGCTCATCGGCATCCTGTTCGGCTTCTTCGGGATGGGTGGCTCCTTCCTCGTGACGCCCGCGCTGCTCGTGATGGGATACGAGTCCACGACTGCCGTCGCATCCGGACTCGCGTTCGTCTTCGGGACGAGCGTCATCGCGACGCTGAAACACCGCGACCTGGGACAGGTCGACTACAAACTCGGCGTCCTGATGATCGCCGGCACGACGGCCGGCATCGAGGTCGGCAAGATCGGACTGGAAACGCTCCAGCACATGGGGCTGGCCGACACGGTCGTCAGCGTCGCCTACGTCTTCCTGCTGGGCGGCATCGGCGCGTTCGTCACTCGCGAGGCGCTCAAGAGCGACGGCGGTGGTGGGCTAGAGCACGACGTCGACGAGGACGCGGACGTCGACGACGCGGACATCCCCGATGTCGCCCAGAAGATCCAGTCCTACCGGATCCCGCCGATGATGAAGCTTCGCGGCGGGTTCCGCGTCTCGCTGTGGATGATCCTGCTGGTCGCGTTCGCGACAGGACTGCTGTCCGGGTTCCTCGGCGTCGGCGGCGGGTTCATCAGGATGCCCGCACTGTTCTATCTGATCGGCGTCCCGGTCCCGGTGGCGGTCGGAACCGACCTCTTCGAGATCGTCTTCTCGGGCGGGATCGGCAGTTTCCTCTACGCCCAGTCCGGCGCGGTGGACCTGAGTATCGTCGTCCCGCTGCTGTCGGGGAGTGCGCTCGGCGCGCGCCTCGGTGCCGCCGCGACGAGTCTGGTCGACGAGGGCGATATCAAGGTCTACTTCGGCGTCATGCTCCTCCTGGGAGCCATCGCCGTCGCCGTCCGCAAGCTCGGCGGCGTCTTCGAGATTCCCGTCATGGACGCGGTGAGCCTGGCGATCATCCTCGGCGCAGCGCTGCTGGTCAGCGGGGCCGTCACCTACAGCGCCATCCGCGAACTGCGTGACGAGGCCGACGGTCGAACCGTCGCCGCCGACGTCTGACCGTCGCTCGCGCTGATTCTCGGTTACGACGCTCTGCTGTTTCGTGACGTCGCACTGTCTTCGGTGACGTCACGCTGTTTCTCGCTCGCGTTCGTCCCCTTCATCACCCGGACGGCACGGCTGTCGGGTCGCTGTCCGTTCGTCCTGGTACCCGTTCGAACCGCGAAAAATCGGGAGTGCTCTCAGGCCAGTCGCGACGGCGGCACGAGCAAGACGTTCGAGTTCGCCCGTGCGGTCACGTCCTCGGAGACGCTCCCCAGCAACAGCCGCCGCATACGGCTCTGCCCACGCGATCCCATGAGGATGGTCGTCGGGTCTAACTCCGCCTCGGCCGCGAGGATCTCCTCGACCGCTTCGCCCTCTCGGACTACCGTCCGCGTCTCGATACCCATCCCCTCGAGTTCGTCTGCCAGGTCGGCGAGGCGCTGCTCGGCGTCCTCGATGCTGTCAGTGTCGCTCCCCGCCCGTCGTGCCGGCGGTGCGACGTGTAGCAAGGTCGCCTCCTGGGTCGGCGTCCGGAGCTGTCGGAACTGCTGGAACGCTCGCTCGGCGTTCTCGGAGAAGTCAGTCGCGTAGAGGACCCGCTGGAATAGGTGTTCGTTCGCCACCTCGTGGTCGTCGTCGCCCTCGACGATCCGCTGAACCAGCAACGGTCGCACCGCGGTCCGCGCGACGTTCCGCGCGGTCCCGCCGATCAGTCGCTGCTCCAGAGGGCTCTGGCCCCGGGACCCGACGATGATGAGGTCCGCGTCGACCCGGTCTGCCAGCCCGTTGATCCGTCGATGGGGGGTGCCGCGCATCACGTGCGTTTCGACCGAAAAGCCCTCTGTCTCAAGGAGTTCCCGCTGGCGGTCGAGTGCCCGCCGCGTCCGGTCGCCCACGTCGCTTCCCGGCATCCCGGTCGTCACGTTCGGACTCGTCACCGTGATCAGGTCGACCTCGTCGATCCCGTACCGTTGCAGACACTCCAGACACGTCCGGGACCCGATCGCCGTCTCGATCGCGTCTGACAGGTCCGTCGCGTACACTGCGCGCATACGTCGACCTATGTGCAGCAGGGGCTTTAGTATTGTGGATATCGTACACAACAAAGTTGCCTGTGGGAAAAATATCGCGCTTCGTCGGGAATAGGAACCAGATCAACGATGTGCAGTAGTGGATAGAAACCGAATCACTTTACACGACAGGTCCTGCTATCACCGTCATGCTCCCGCTACAGGTGTTCGGCGGTTCCTACGGGCTCGGCAACCTGGTCATCGCGGTCATCGTTCCCGTCCTGATCGTGGCGTTCGGAACGTACGTTGGCGTCCTCGTGGCCCTTCAGTCGTTCTTCGAGGCGTCGTCGTGGCAGGAGGCCAGCCGAATCGACGAGGACTGACGCTCCGAGACGGAAGAGGGCCACCGGAATTTTACGATTTTGGGAATATAGTACACTATTAAAGTGGCATAGCCACCAACTCCGAACTGAGTGCCAATGGCAACAGAGACTACCGATACGACCGTCGACGCCAGGGGCGCGACCTGCCCCGGTCCACTGATGGACCTGATAGCCGAGATCCGGGCCGTGGAGGACGGGGTGGTCGTCGGCCTGTTGAGCGACAACGAGCGCACGCCCGACGAGGTCAGAGAGTGGGCCGACGAGGCCGGTCACGAGGTCACGGACGTCCACGACGAGGGTGACTACTACCACATCGAGGTGACCAAGGGATGACCGAACACGTCGTCATCGTCGGCGGCGGTACCGGTGGAGTCGTCCTCGCGAACGACCTCGCGGACCACCTCGGTCCGGAGATCGACGCGGGTGACGTCAGTGTGACGCTGTTCGACGCCGGCGAGGACCACGTCTACAAACCGGTGTGGCTCTACGTGGCCTTCGGCCAGCGCGAACCGTCGGACGGCCGACGTCCGCTCCGCAAACTCGTCGACGACCGGGTGGAGATCCGCCACGAGTACGTCGTCGACGTCGACACCGACGCGAATGAACTCGACCTCGTCGACGACCCGCGCCCGGTCGAGTACGACCACCTCGTGCTCGCGACCGGGGCGCAACTCGAACCGGACCGGGTGCCGGGACTCACAGAGGGCGCTCACGACTTCTACAGCGAGACGGGCGCCGAACGACTCCGGGAGGAACTGCTCGACCTGACCGAGGGACACGTCGTCCTCAGCGTCGTCGGGTCGCCACACATGTGCCCGGCCGCGCCGCTCGAGTTCTCGTTCATGCTCGACGACTGGCTCCGGGAACGGGGTCTTCGCGAGGACGTCGACATCACCTACACGTACCCGGTCATGCGCGTCCACGGCAACCCACACATCGCGGAGTGGGCACGACCGATATTCGAGGAGCGCGACATCGCCGTCGAGACGATGTTCAACGCCGAAGAAGTCGACCCCGACGCCGGCGTCATCACGTCGATGGAGGGCACGGAACTCGACTACGACTTGCTCGTCGGGATTCCGCCCCACACCGGCAGCGAACTCGTCACCGAGGCCGGACTGGGCGAGGACTGGGTCGACGTGGACAGACACACGCTCGAAGCGACCGCCGCCGAGGACGTCTACGCCATCGGCGACGCGGCCGCCGTCGGCGTCCCGAAGGCCGGGAGCGCCGCCCACTACCAGGCGAACGTCGTCGCACAGCGTCTCGCGAGCGAGGTCAGGGGAAGACCCGCGACGACCATCTACGACGGCAAGACGCTCTGTTTCATCGAGACTGGGATGGATAGCGCCACCTACGTCGCCTTCGACTACGAGGAGCCGCCGAGTCCCGGGACACCCACACAGGCCATGCACTGGTCGAAACTCGCCTACAACGAGTCCTACTGGTTGACCGCCAGGGGTCTCCTGTGAGGTGGTCGCGATGAGCGAATCCACCGCGATGGGGAACCCGCCCGAGGAGCTGGCGACCGCCATCGAAGACAACCCCGAAGCCGTGGCGGCGTTCGTCGAGCGCCTCGACGCCGTCAACGAACTGATCGAGGTGCTCGAACTCGGGACCGACGCGCTCGACGACGACATGGCCCGATCGCTCGCCGGGACCGCGGCGACGCTCGGCGAGTCCGCCGACAGCCTCGCCACTCCGGAGACGGTCTCGCTGGCCGAAAGCGTCGGTGAGAACGGCGAGTCACTCGGCGAGGCTCTGGAGACGCTGGCGGCGCTGGAAGAGCAGGGCACACTCGACGATCTCGTGGAACTCGCCGAAGTGGTGTCACTCGTGCGTGACGCACTCGACGACGACATGGCCCGCTCGCTGGCCGGAACCGGTGGCTCGCTGGGCGAACTCGCCGATTCTGCCGCCGAGGAAGACACCCGTGACGGACTGACGACAGTACTCGGCGCCGTTGGCGACGCCGAGCGCGAGGAGGTGTCACCCGTCGGCCCCGTCGGCGTAGTCCGCGCGTCCCGCGACGAGGAGGTCCAGGCCGGCCTCGGCTATCTAGTCGTGCTGGCCCGCGCACTCGGCCGGCGGACCGGCGGCCCCCGCTGAGAGTCGGGCACCGTTCCGGGACGCCGTCGTCGCCGACGAACCATTTGTGTTCTCAAAACCCAATACTACACACAACAGTTTTGTCGGTCGCGTTCCAACCGTCGGTATGGAACGAAACGTCGGTGGTCTCGACCGTACTGCTCGCCTCGTGCTCGGCCCGCTGCTGGCGATCGCCGGGCTCGCGATCGTCCTCGGGGTCGTCACGACGAACGTCTACCTCGGGGCGGCGCTCGTCGTCGTCGGCGCCGTCTTCCTCGTGACCGGCGCCGTCCAGCAGTGTCCGATCAACGCCGTGCTGGGTGTCGATACCTGTCCGCGGACGTAACCGCACACGGTCCAGTCGTACTATCGAACCCCAGAGCCGTTATTTTCCCCGCACGTGAAGGCAGCGTATGCGCGTCGCAGTCCTCACAGAGCCCGGCGAGTTCGAGATCAGGGAGCGCGAGCGGCCGGAACCGGCGGCCGACGAGGCGCTCGTCCGCGTCCGCGAGGTCGGGATCTGTGGGTCGGACCTCCACTACTACGAACACGGTCGCATCGGGGACAGCGTCGTCAGGGAGCCACACGTTCTCGGGCACGAGAGCGCGGGCGAGGTCGAGGCAGTCGGGTCGGACGTCGATTCGCTCACAGCCGGTGACCGCGTCGCTATCGAGCCCGGGCTGCCGTGTCGGCGCTGTGCGTACTGCAAGGCCGGAGAGTACCACCTCTGTCCGGACGTCACGTTCATCGGGTCGCCGCCGGTCGACGGTGCCTTCGCCGAGTACGTCGCCTGGCCCGCGGACTTCTGTCACCGCCTCCCCGAGACCGTCTCGACACGCGAAGGGGCACTGTGCGAACCGCTCTCGGTTGGGATCCACGCGGCCCGGCGTGGGGAGGTCGCCACAGGAGACTCCGTGCTGGTCACTGGTGCCGGGCCCATCGGACACTGCGTGATGGAAGCCGTCCGCGCGGCCGGTGGGACCGAGGTACTCGTCTCGGAACCCGTCGAGGAAAAGCGCGAACGCGCCCTGACACGCGGCGCCGACCACGTCGTCGACCCGTCGACCGAGTCACTGGCCGAAGCCGTCGGGGAGTACACGGAGGGCCGTGGCGTCAACGTCGCGATAGAGGCGTCGGGCGCTCGCCCCGCCATCGAGACCGTCCCCGAGACGGTACGGCGTGGCGGGACGGTCGTACTTGTGGGGATGCCGACCGCCGAGACGGTGGACGTCGACGCCCTCGGCGCCATCAACGCCGAGGTCGACGTCCGCGGCTCGTACCGCTACGCGAACACCTATCCCACGGCCATCGAACTGCTCGCCGACGACGTCGTGGACGTCTCGAGCATGGTCGAGTTCGATGCGCCACTCGCCGACGTCGAGTCGGCCTTCGAGCGGGCGCTCGACCCGGTGACGGTCAAGGGTACCATCCACCCCTGACCTGCGGCGTGCGCCATCAGGAGTCCTCGGTGGGGCGTCGTCTCAGGTGGTGTCGTCGTGTGCCGGGTCCCTGGCCTCGACGTCGGTGACCTCGCCGAGTTCGTCGGCGTCGAAGCCCTCGTCTGCTGCGTCCGGCGAGACAGGACGGAACGCGGGGAGACTCGGGTCACGATGTGGATTGCGGCCGAACACGGCCCCCTCCAGGCCCTGCGCTTCGATCTGGTCGCGGAGCGTCCGTTCCAGTCTGTTGACGTTCGTCACTTCGAGGCCGAACGTCTCCAGCAGTCGCCGGTAGTGGTCGTCGTCGGTCATCGAGTCGAAGCGGTCGTGGAGGGCTTCGAGTTCGGCGGGCGGGAGGTTCGCCAGCCACTCGCGGTCGTCGAGGCCGAGCACGCGCTGGCGCTCCTCGTCGACGACGTGTTTTATCACGACGAGCGCAACCTTCGGAATCGCTCGCTGGGAACCGAACACGGTCAGGTCGAGGTCGACCATGATCCCGATCGCCCGGTCGCGCTCCCAGGGGCGGACTCCGAGCTGATTACAAAAGGCGTGGGTGATGCGCGCCTTCTCCAGTCTGTGCATCCGTTCGCTGTGGCCCGCCATCGCCGGGTGGTGTTCGTCGTGGAGGCGCCGGAGGTTCTCGTCGACGTCCTCGTCGGGGTGTTCGGGGCGACCGATCATCGTCGCGCTCGGCGTGGTGACGTCCCAGCGCCGGACGACTTCGTTCTTCGCGGCGTCGACCCGTCCGAGCGCGCCGTCGCCCGCGCGGGTGCTCACGTCCCGCTCGGCCCGCGGGTCCATCGGCTCGGCCGTCGTCGCCAGCCCCGTCTCCCCGTAGTCGAACCCGTCGGTCATCTCGTCGATGTTGACGCTCCCCCGTATAGAAACCAGCGGCTCCTCCGGGTTTAACCGTCGGCTGTCAGTTACCCACGACTGAAGTCGTGGGCTTGTCAGTGGACTCCCCTTCGACCGTCAGATCGACGGAGGCGTTGTAATCGCCATTCAGGTT
>Ga0207770_100350_pt1 | contig 26899 bp, 26 predicted proteins | sample A23E2SouthBayCA_FD_187729 | JGI IMG/M metagenome (GOLD analysis project Ga0207770, IMG submission 187729) | Aerobic enrichment media microbial communities from Eden Landing Ponds, California, USA - A23 E2 (SPAdes) | ecosystem: Environmental > Aquatic > Marine > Unclassified | place: Emeryville... | reverse complement strand
GCGCTCCCCTCGAACTTCGTGACCGTCGTAGACTCGTCGAGCACCGTCATATTACGGGTGCTGGCCGTCTGTCCGACGGAGAGGCCGTCGTACTGCTGTTGGGCGAGCTGCGCGAGGTCGCGCTCCGAGTAGTCGTCGATGGGGTTGAACGACTGGCCGAGGATGCTGACTCCGGGGCTGGCGAACGCGCCGAAGACGGCGGCCCGGCGCTCGCCGAGGACGGGCACGCTCACGCTGCGCTCGTACATCGCCACCCAGTTGGTAACGGTGACGTTCCGGGACTGGCCGCCCGCGGAGAACTCGCGGCTGATTTCGGACTCGTTCACGCTGACTTCCTCGTAGCCCGTCGCTTGGAGGGCGTCCTCGGAGACGGTGGCCTGCGAGGCGGAGAACGACAGCCCGTCCCCGCCGAGGACGCCGAGACAGCCGCTGGTGGCGATGAGTGCGGCGAGCGCGACGGCGACCGCCGTTCGTCGGTGCATAGGACACAGAACCCGGGCAGCGGGAATAAGCTTGGCGGCTCTCTTGTCAGAAACCCGACTAACTCTCGGGGCAGCCTCAGAGCCGGTAGGTCGCGCCGTCGTCGGTGTCCTCGACGGTGACGTCGAGTGATTCGAGGCGGTCCCGGAGTTCGTCCGCGCGGTCGTAGTCGCCCGCGTCCCGGGCGTCCTCTCGGATGTCCAAGACGAGTTCGACGAGGTCGCCCGCGAGTTCGACCTCGCCGCCGTCGACGGTCTCGAACTGGAAGCCGAGCACGCCGCCGCCCAACTCCTCGAAGACCTCGACGGCGTCGACGAGCGCGCGGTAGTCGTAGCGCTCGGCGTCGTCGACGTACCGGTGGACCGCCGACGCCAGCTCCAGCAGCGCGCTCACCGCCTCGCGCGTGTTGAAGTCGTCATTCATCGCCGCCTCGAAGTCCTCGCGGGCGTCCGCGACGGCCTCGCGGAGGACCGCGGACTCGACTTTCGCGTACGCGTCGGGGCTGTCGGCGGCGTCGGCGGCGCGCTCGTAGGCGCGCTGGAGGCGCTCCCAGCGCTGTTCAGCCTCCGAGACCGTCTCCTCGGAGTACGTCTGGCGCTGGGTGTACGACGTGGACACGAGGAACATCCGGACGACGTTCGGGCCGAACTCCTCGATGGCGTTCTTCGTCGTGAAGAAGTTCCCCAGACTGGAGGACATCTTCTCCCCCTCCGTTTCGAGGAGGCGGACGTGCGCCCAGTACTTGGCGAACGGCTCGGCGGCGGCGGCCTCGCTCTGCGCGACCTCGTTCTCGTGGTGGGGGAACACGAGGTCCTGCCCGCCGACGTGGACGTCGATGTGGTCGTCGAGGTGGGTCATGCTCATCGCCGAGCACTCGATGTGCCAGCCCGGTCGCCCCTCGCCCCACGGCGACTCCCACGTCTGTCCCGCCGGTTCCTCCAGCGGCGGCAGGTCGTCGTCGCGGTGCTCGTTGGCGTCCGCGGGGGCGACTGCGCCCGCCTTCCAGAGCGCGAAGTCCGCGGGGTGGCGCTTCTCGGACTGCTCGGAGTCGGGGCCTTGGGCCTCCATCTCCTCGACCCGTTGGCCGGAGAGCTTCCCGTAGTCCTCGAAGGACGTGACGTCGAAGTAGACGGAGCCGTTGGACTCGTAGGCGTGCCCGCTCTCGACGAGCGTCTCCACGAGGTCGATGATTTCGGGGACGTGCTCGGAGACCCGCGGGTACACCTCCGCGCGCTGGAGGTTGAGCGCGCGCATGTCCTCGATGACCGAGGCGACGTAGTGGCGCGCGACTTCCGCCTCGGTGTCGCCGAGGCCGTCCTCGCCGGTTCGCGCGACGATTTTCTCGTTGACGTCCGTGAAGTTCTGGACGTGGCGGACGTCGTAGCCGACGTGCGAGAGCCACCGCGTCATCACGTCCGACTGCACCCAGAGGCGAGCGTGCCCGAGGTGGGAGTCATCGGAGACGGTGAGCCCGCACGTGTACACGAGGACGTCCTCGGGGTCGCGGGGCTCGAATTCCTCCCGCTGGCCGGAGAGGGTGTTCGACACGTAGAGCGTCATGTAGCCGAACGTACGCGCGCCGGCGTTTCAAAGCGTCGGAACCGACGGCGCGTGTCGCGGTCAGCGCGGGACGGCGTCGAGCGCGTCCTCGACGACGCGCAGGGCGTCCGCGCCGTCCCGTCGCTCGACGACGACGGCCAGCGACTCGTCGGCGACGCCGGCCGCGGTCGGCTCGACGCCCGCCGCGTGCAGTCGGCCGAGCGCGGCCGCCAGCGTGCGCGTGTCCACGTCGCCGGTCGCCAGTAGCGCCGTCAAGTCGCCCTCGCCCGGTTCGAACCCCTCGCCCGCGACCACGAGCAGGCCGTCGTCGCTGGCGCCGAGCCCCGACCGCATCGAGACGGTCGCGTCCCGCTCGTCGGCCTCGTAGGCTGGGAGGTCCTCGCCGTACCGCCGGACCGCCGCCGCGACCGCGTCCTCGTCGCCGTCCACGTCGAGGAAGCGCGCGGCCGCCGCGTGGTTCACGACGCCCGCGCGCAGCGCCCGCCGCAGGAACGGGTGGTCGTCGATTGCCGCTCGCGTCGCCGCCGCCTGAGTCATACCACGGGGTCGGGGCCGCGCGGGCTTAAGTCTCAGCGCCTGCGAGCACTCCACCATTTTAAACCACCGTGGCGAGTACGACGCGCCGTGAGCGAGGACAGCGACCCGACGTCGGTGCTCTCGTTGCTCGACGACGAGCACGCGCGCGCCATCCTCGCAGCGGCGAGTACGGAACCCATGTCCGCGAGCCAACTGAGCGAGGCCTGCGACGCGTCGACCGCGACGGTGTATCGGAGAATCGACGACCTGACCGACCACGACCTGCTCGAAGAGTCAATCAACGTCCGGTCGGACGGCAACCACCACCGCGTCTACCGGGCGACGTTCCGGCGGTTCGCGCTCGAACTCGAAGACGGCGAGTTCACCACGGAGGTCGAGTGCGAGTCCGAGGACGTCGCCGACCGCTTCACGAGAATGTGGGAGGGACTGTAATGAACGCACTCTACGTCGTCAACGTCGCCGCGTCGTTCGCCGCGACAGCCGTCGGGCTGTTCATCGGCTACCACGCGTACCGGGGGTTCCGCCGCCACCAGAGCGCGGCGATGCAGTACCTCTCGGCGGGGCTGGTGTTGCTGACGGCCGTGACTTACACCGCGACGTTCGTCGGCTCCGCGATGCTCCGGTACGGCGTCCTCGACGCGACCCTCGAACCACCGTTCCGGCTCGTGGTGCGGATGCTCCAGCTGTCGGGGTTGGTCTGCATCGCGTACTCGCTGTACCGGCGGCCGTCGTAGCTACGCGCAGCCCACGGAGTCGGCGACCGCCACCAGCGCCGCCTCGTCGAGTTCGGTGGCGACCACGGCGTACCGGCGCTCGCCGCACGACCACGCCACGAACTTCGCTCGCGGCGTCGTGACGTACCGGCCGCTCCGTCCCGCGACGGTGACGTTCTCCCCGAACGTGAACCCGGCGCGGTCCGACGCGGCCGTCGTCTTGGTGACCGCGAGCCGGCGGCCGTCCGCGGTGGCGTACCGCAGCGTCGCCTGCGTCACGTTCCCGTCGACGTACTGCGCGCCGTCGAAGTCGTAACCGGCGGGCACCTCGGGGTCGGGGACAGGGAAGGCGGCGTGCTCGCGGAGCGCGCTCGCGGTGTCGAACGACCGGGTGGTGACGTTCGGCGACGCCGTGGTCGCGTTCGCGGGGGCGTCGAGGTCGAAGGCGCCGCTGGGGAGGTCGGCGTCGAAGGTGACGTTCGCCAGCCGCGTGGTCGTCTCGATGGTACGGTTTCGGTAGTCGAGTCGCTGAGTCGTGTACAGCGGGTAGAAGTAGCGGCTGTCCAGCCACAGTGTCCGGTTGACGGACAGCGCCGCCGCCGAGACCGCGGTCAGCTCGAAGCCGTGGGCGGTCCGGCCGGCGACGGTGCGCGTCCCGAGGTAGTCGACCTCGAACCCCTCGATTGCGCCCTCGGGAATCGACGGCCCGCCGTCCGCGGCGGGGACGACGGGGAGCGGAGAGACGCCGCTGGAGGGGTCTGCAACGTCGTCGGTGTGCGCCGCGGCGACGACGCGCTGGAGGTACGCCGACCGGTTCCCGCGGTAGCCGTACCGGGTCCGGGGGACGCGCGTCACGGTGTTCTCGTCGGCGTCGTAGGTCACCGCGCCGGAGTCGTTGACCACGGTCACGTCGTCGGCCCGGGACGCCGGGTCGAGGACGCGGTGGTAGCGCCTGACTCGGTCCCCGGAGAGGTCGATGCGGACGAGCGAGCGCGTCTCGTTCGTGGCGTTCCCGGTGTCGACGGTGGTCACGCGAGTGGCTTCGAGCGAATGGAGCGACGCGTACCGCTGGGCGACGTCGGCGTCGGGCGGCGACTCGGTGCGGTCCGCGAGGCCGTCGATGCCGCTGCAGCCGCTGGCGACGAGGAGGGCCGCGACGCCGACCGCCAGCAGCGCCTGTCGCGTCATGGATACGACGTGATTTTCCTCCTACACGATAAAAGGGGCGAACTTGTCCGGTACCAGCTAGCCTCGCAGCGCCGGTTGCGAAGCCACTAAGGACGCATCTCCCCTAGGTGTGGGCATGCAAGCGCTGGTCATCGTCGGTCACGGGTCACACCTCAATCCGGGTTCCTCGGACCCGGCGTTCACGCACGCTGACACCATCCGCGCGACCGGGGCCTTCGACGAGGTCCGGGAGGCGTTCTGGAAGGAGGAGCCGTCCTTCCGGGAGGTCCTGCGCACGCTCGAATCCGAGGAGGTGTTCGTCGTGCCGCTGTTCATCTCCGAGGGCTACTTCACCGAGCAGGTCATCCCCCGAGAGCTCCGGCTCGATGACTGGGACCCCGAGGACTGGGACTCGGACGGCACGGACGCCGACCACGTCACCGTCCGCGCGACGGACGTGGACAAGACCGTCCACTACTGCGGGCCCGTCGGCACCCACGACTCGATGAGCGACGTCATCGTCGAGCGCGCGAAGTCCATCACCGACGGCCCCGAGGTCGGCGACGGCTTCGGGCTCGCGGTCGTCGGCCACGGCACCGAGCGCAACGAGAACTCCGCGAAGGCCATCCACTACCACGCCGACCGCATCAGCGACACCGGCCGCTTCGAGGAGGTGAAGGCGGTCTTCATGGACGAGGACCCCGAGGTCGACGACGTGACGGAGTTCTTCGAGGCCGAGGACATCGTCGTCGTGCCGCTGTTCGTCGCGGACGGCTTCCACACGCAGGAGGACATCCCCGAGGACATGGGTCTGACCGACGACTACCGCAAGGGCTACGACGTGCCCAGCGAGGTCGACGGCCACCGCATCTGGTACTCGGGCGCGGTCGGCACCGAGCCGCTGGTCGCGGACGTCATCCTCGAGCGCGCCGACGAAGCGGGCGCGGACCTCGCCGACGCCATCGAGCGCGTCCGCCAGCAGACCGAGAACGACGGCGCCGCGAGCGCGGGGGACTGATGTCGGTCGCCGACACCAGCCACGACGTCGAGACGGCGCTCGTGGACGCGGCCGACGACGGCATCGACTTCGACGGCCTCGTCGTCGAACCAAGCGAGGACGGCTACCACTGGGAGACGCCCGACGAGCAGGCGACGCTCGGCGAGGACGGGCTCCGGGAGCGCGCCGACGGCGCGTACGCGACGAACTGGTACTACTGGGAGCACGTCGTCGCGGGCCACGACACGCCCCGGCGGGCGTTCCTGCGGTGGCTGGAGGGCGCCGACGACCACGCGGTCCCCGAGCGCTACGACGCGCTCCGGGGCGGCCACACGCGCTCGTGGGGCGAGCTCGCCGTCACCGCCGTGCTCAGCGAGGGCGGGCGGCGCCGCTACGAGGTCCGCCACGAGGACGACCTCGGCGAGGACGTGGACGCGTACACGGACCCGCTGGAAGCCCGCCACCTCGTGAAACACGATGACGAGGGCCGGTACCGACCGCTCTCGACCGCGCCGTCGCTGCCGCACGGCTGGGCGTTCGTGGACTTGGACGGCTCGGACCTCGTGCAGACGGTGGACTACGTCTACCCGGCGACGGTGTCGAACTGGCACCGCGAGCGCGAGGGCGACCTCGACATCGACCACTGGGACGACGTGGCCGACCGACAGACCGGCATCTACAGCATCGTCGAACAGCTCGACGACGACGCCCTAGAGTGGGCGGCGGAGGCCTGCTGCGTGGACTCCCAGTGCCTGAAGCGCCGCGAGTGGGACGAGAACGACGAGGAGGAACTGGACGTGCCCCGCGGCGACGGGGAGTTCCCGTGCCGGGAGCCGTGCTCGCTGTTCGTCGCGGCCGCGCGGAAGTTCACGACGCTCGAACGCGAGGAGTCCCGCGAGTACACGTTCGAACTCACGCCCGCGGAGAAGGAGCAGGTCGAGGACATCGTCGACGCGGTCGCGGACGGCCGCACGGACGAGATTCGCGAGGCCGACGTCTACGAGGGCGCGAACCGCTACCGCGCGCGGTTCCTGCGCGCGAAGCGCATGGACGAACACGGGCTCTCCGGGACGCCGACGTACCCCGAAGACCACGAGGACGACCACGATGAAGACGGCCACGGGGACGACCACGACGACCACGACGAGGAGTAGTTCTCACGCCGCCAGCAGGTAGGCGGCGACGCCGACACCGCCGAGGAACGCGAGCACGCCGACCAGCATCGCTACCGAGTCCGAGATGGAGGCGGTGAGCGCGGCGGCGGCGACGACGACGGCGGCCGCGGCGAGCGCGGGAACGGCGAGGTCCGCGAGCGCGACCGAATCCTCGTCGTCGGGCTCGGACTTCTCCGCGAGGGTCTCGTCGACGGCGACGTCGGGGCCGCCGTCCTTCCGCTCGGCGGTGACGGTGACGTTCACGCGCGCCTGCTCGGAGCCGTAGCCCGTCGAGAGTTCGACGTACCCCTTCGTCGGCGGGTGGTCGGAGGGAATCGAGATTTCGACGCCGCGGGTCTGGCCGTCCTCGACGTACACCTGCGTCGCGGCCGGCTCGGCGACCGCGGCGAGCGCGTCGTCGAGGCGCAGGTGGACGTGGATGGGGCCGCCGTGGTTCTCGAAGACGAGGACGAACGACCGGTCCGTCTCCAGCGACGCCGCTTCCGGCCGGAGGTCGCGGGGGTGGTCGCGGTTGAGGTGGACGGACAGCCGTTCGGGCACGGCAGATGGATTGTCCCGGGGTAAGAAAAAGCTTCCCGAGCGTCAGGCCGGGGTCTCCTCGCGCATGTCCGGCGGCAGGAGGTTCGGGATGCCGTCCTCGATGTCGTAGGTCTCGCCGCACTCCGTGCAGGTGAGCGTGCCGGCGAGAATCTCGTCGCCGTCGCGCTCCTTGACGTCGAGTTCGAGGTCGTGTTTGTCCAGCGGACAGCAGATGATGTCCACGAGGTCGTCGTTCATGCGCGGACTGACGGGGGCGCGGACAAAAAGCGTGCGGGTTGCGGGGCGCTACTGCTCGAAGGGGTTCTGCTGGACGACGGTCTCCTCGCGGCCGGGGCCGACGCCGAGCGCGTACGTGGGCGTGTCGAGTTCGGACTCGACGTACTCGACGTACTCGCGGGCCTCCGCAGGGAGGGCGTCGTAGCCCTCGGCGGCGACCGCCGCGGGGTCGAACTCGGGCCAGCCGTCGAAGCTCCGGAAGACGGGCTCGCAGTCGCCCCAGCGCTCGGTCGTCGCGGGCATCGAGTAGACGGTCTCGCCGTCCAGCTCGTAGGCGTGGCCGACCTTCACTTCGTCGAGGCCGGCGAGCACGTCGAGGTGGTTGATGGCGAGGCCGGTGAAGCCGTTCGCGCGCGCGGCGTGGCGGAGCATCGGGAGGTCGAGCCAGCCGACGCGGCGCGGGCGGCCGGTGACGGTGCCGTACTCGCCGCCCTCCTCGCGGATGTACTCGGCGAGGTCTTCGTCGTCGCCCGTGAGTTCGGTGGGCAGCGGGCCGGTGCCGACGCGGGAGAGGTACGCCTTCACGACGCCGACGACCTCGCCCTGACCGACCGTGGTCGGACCGAGGCCCGTCCCCGTGGCGGCGTAGCCCGCGGTCGGGTTCGAGGACGTGACGTAGGGGTAGACGCCGTGGTCGATGTCGAGGCTGGTGCCCTGCGCGCCCTCCAGCATCACGCTGTCGCCGTCGTCGATGCGGTCGGCGAGGTAGTCGCCGGCGTTGACGTCCATGTTCTCCTCGGCGATGCGCTCGCCGAACGCGCGGTACTGCTCGAACAGCGCGTCCACGTCGAACTCGTCGCCGGCGTCGCCGCCGTAGACGTCCTCGTAGAGCGCGCGCTTCTGCGGGACGGCGTACTCCAGTCGCTCGCGGAGCACCTCGGGGTCCAGCAGGTCGCCGATGCGGACGCCGCGGCGACCGGCCTTGTCCTCGTACGTGGGACCGATGCCCCGGCCCGTGGTGCCGGCGTCGAGGTCGGAGTCGGACTTGACGTCCTCCTCGATGCCGTCGAGCACGCGGTGGTACGGGAGGATGACGTGGGCGCGGCGGGCGACCCGCACGTCGGGGTCGAGGCCGCGCTCGCGGAGCGCGTCGATTTCCTCGAACAGCGTCTCGGGGTTGACGACGCAGCCGTTCCCGAGGACGCCGGTCTTCCCGCGGACGGCCCCCGAGGGGACCAAGGAGAGCTTGTACTCGTCGCCGTCGACGACGACGGTGTGGCCGGCGTTGTCTCCGCCCTGATACCGGACGACGACGTCGGCCGCGTCGCCGAAGAGGTCGACGACGCCGCCTTTGCCTTCGTCGCCGAGTTGCGACCCGACGATGGTGACGGTCATACCCGTCGTTTCCACCAGCGTCGTCAAACCGGTTACGGTCTCGCCGCCGTGAATAGGCACAGTCGTGTATACTATCGCTGTCGAGAATGCGGGATGTTGGATGGACGAACATGATAGGGGCGTCAGCGGCGCCGGGCGCAAGCGTTAACTGTTGGCACTCGCAAGCGAATACTGCCACTTTCTCGCCGAAGCCCTACGACAACCTTTAAACCCCCGCCAAGACAAGTTAACAAATGCCATGATAGACCGGCTTGAGAAGGAAGTCGATATGCTGGAGCGCCATCTGCAGGTCCTCCGCATGGTCATCGAGAACGAACCCATCGGTATCGTGAAGATGTCCAACGAGACCGGCTACCCACACCACAAGGTCCGGTACTCCCTCCGCGTGCTCGAAGAGGAGAACCTCATCGAGCCGTCCTCGCAGGGAGCGATCACGACCGAGCGCACCAGCGAGTTCGTCGACGAACTCGACGGCAAAGTCGACGACCTCGTCGACAAGATGGAAGCGATGAAGATCGACGCCGCCGCCGAAGCCGAGTAACGCCGACGGTCCCGTCTACAGCTCTGGGACGGTCAAGTGGAACGCGTCGTTGCGGTCCTCGACGAGACAGAGGTGGTAGCCGGACTTCCGCCCCACCTTCACGAAACTCTCCTTGTCGCTGCGGCTGAGGAACCCGCCGCCGCCAGTCGCGTCGCTGGCGGTCTCCAGCGCCGCCGGCTCGAAGAAGGAGGACGTGACGTACATCGCCGCGCTGAGTCCGTCGACGCCCTCCCGGACCGCGGTCGCGTCCTCGACGAGCGCGTCCATCTCCTCGCCGGTGACGGGCTCGCGCTCGGCGTTCAGCTCCGCGACGACAAGCGGGTCGCCCATGCGGTCCCGCAGTACCACGTCGAACGTCCGCGAGGTCGCGCCGTCCTCGGTGTCGACGGCGACCGTGCCGTCAAGCTCCGCGCGGTCGACCGCGGGGAGCGCCTCGTAGAGGTCCGCGAGGCCGTCGGCGTGGCCGGAGTCCCGAATCTCGAAGGGGAGCTCGCGGACCGCCCACGAGACGAACCGGTGGGCCGCCGACGCACGGAGGAACGACTCGTACTCCTCGCCGTCGACGGTCGCGTCCTCCGCCTCGAACTGCGTGTGGTGGTCGATGCGGAGGTTCTCGTTCACCGCGTCGAGGTCCGTCTCCGGCCCGAGGTCGTCCAGCGTCGGCTTCCCCTTCGAGTCGTAGCGCACGAAGAGGTTCGTGTCCGACAGCGCCGCCTCCGCGGTGAGGTCGTTGTCCGGGGTCGGCTCGTCGCCGCCAGCGGCCTCGGCGGCCTCCAGTTCGGCTTCGAGTTCGTCAGCGCGCGCCCGCAGGTCGTCGCGTTCGGCCTCCAGCGACTCGACGCGCTCGCGCAACTCCGCGCGCTCGTCTTCGAGGCTGTCGATGCGCTCGGCGGCCTCTTCGAGTTTCGCGTCGCGCTGCTTGACCGCGCGCTTGAGCTTCTCCACCGTCGAGCGCGTCCCGCTCTTCGAGGAGCTGCTCGACGCGGAACTACTCGACGCGGACTTCGAGCGCGCGCTCCGCGAGGCCTGCTTGTCGGCGCGGTCGGCGCTCGCGCTCTTGGACGGGGACTTCGATTTCACGCCGCCGTCGGTGGACTCGCTCTTCTCGGGGGCGAGCGTCGGCACCGAGCGCGCGTTGCGCCACTCCTCCTCTTGGTCGAAGACGCCCTCCTCGTCGGCCGCGGCGCGCGCGGCGGCCTCGTCGTCGGTCGGCTCGCCGCCGCTGTCCCCGGCCTGCTTCGACGGGGTTCGCGCCCGCGCTTCGGCCGTCTCGTCGGTGTCGTCCGTGGCGTCGCCCGCGTCCGCCGGTTCCGACTCCGCCTCCGCCGTCCGCGACACCGCCGCTGTCTCGTCGCTGTCTGCGTCGTCGGCCGACGCCTCCGTACTGGGCGTCTCGTTCGCGGCTGTCGCGGCCTCTTCGGTGGACTCGCGGCTCTCGTCGCCGGCCTGCGACCCGGCGTCGTCGGTCGGTTCGTCCGACGGCTCGTCGGGCGTCGAGTCGTCGCCGCCCGCTGCCGCGGTCGTAGTCGCGCCCGACGGTTCGTCGGCGGGCTCGCCCTCGGGCTCGGGGAGTTCGGTCACGTTCACCGGCGACTTCTTCACCTCGTAGACGCCGACCTCGTCGTCGGCGCGGTCGAACGCCTCCTCGCCCGTGATGAGTTCCTCGCTGGCGCCGACGAACGCCGCGTTCATCGAGCGCCCGCCGTAGTAGACGACGTAGTAGTCCCCCGAGAGGACGTTCTCGGAGAGCTCGATGTAGCCCGTGAAGCTCGCGTCCGCTAAGGTCTGGGCGGCCTCCGAGAGCGGCGTGTCGTTCGTGTAATACTTCGCCTGCGTCTCCCCGCCGCGCTCCTGCATCGAGAACAGCAACGCGAGACTGGGATGCGGGGCCTCGTACACCGTCCCGGAGGCGTCCCCGAACTCCTCGACGTCGCCCTCGAAGACGCCGATGACGCGGCCGTTCAACATGAACAGCCACGCGTCGCCGGCGACGACCGCTCCCGAGAACTCCCGGTCCGCGAGGTCGTGGAGCTCGCGGAATCCGCCCGAGAACGGCCGGGAGTCCCACGACTCCACCCGCTCGACCGTGTGTGCCTGCATACCCACTTGGAGGCAAGCGGCGCGTATAAGACTTTCCGGGCGGACGGGCGCCCTACGCGCGTCTGACGGCGACGAGCCCGCGAACAGAACAGATTACAGCTTGCCGGACGCGTCGTCGGCGAGCTCCTGCATGCGCTTGCTGAGCCGGCCGGCGTTCGAGAACTCGTCCTCGCTCATCGCGGCCGCGAGCGCGTTCCCGAGCAGGAAGACGGCGTGCTTGTGCTCGCTCTTGGACTTGTGGACGTGCGAGGGCTCGACTTCGAGCTCCTCGTAGGCCCGGAAGGCGTCGTCGTCGACGTTGTCGAACTCGAGGAACTGGTCTTTGATCTGCACCATCTGTTCGTGGAGGTCGAGGAGCTCGTCCTTGTGCATGCTTGGATACAATAGGGAATTCGGGCGTTTAAGCGTTGTCCGCGACGGCGTACCACGCGGGTCGCGGCGACCCCGCGGCGCCGGAGTGGGTGCGGGCGTGCCGGCCGCCCGCGAGCCGTTCAGAAGACGTACTCGTCCTCGTGGCCCATCATGCCGCCCTCGCTCTCGAGGCCGGCGCCCTCCTCCTCGTCGGAGGGACCGCTGGTCTTGTACGCGCGGATGCCCGACGACAGCAGCTGTTCGACGGCCTCCTCGCGGCTGACGAACTCCCCCTGTTCGACGAGCTGTGCGATCTGCATCTCGATCTGGTCCGGGATGTTGACTTCGATCTGGGGCATCGTTCTGGCCGGGGCTTCGCCGCCACCGTTCTTAAGCCTGACGGGGGGCGGATTCGGGGGCGTTTTCCGGGCTGAGCCCGCTACGCCTCGGATTCTCGAAACCGGCGGTGCGCCCCCGAGTCGGTAGGAATACGTGGCCGCGACCCGTACGACGGTCCATGAGTGTCGAGGACGTCACGGACCTCTACGAGGAGTTCGGCGACGACCGGCTGCCGCCCGGCCAGCGCGAGACCTCGAAGTTCCCCGTGCTGTCGAAGGGCGGAACGCCGAAGTGGGACCGCGAGGAGTGGACGTTCACCGTCACGGGCGCCGTCGACGACGAGCTCTCCTTCTCTTACGAGGAGTTCCGCGACCTCGACAGCGTCACGCAGCGACAGGACTTCCACTGCGTCACCGGCTGGTCGAAGTTCGACTGCGAGTTCACGGGCGTCACGTTCCCGCACCTCGCGGAACTCGCGGGCGTCCACGACGACGTGACCACGGTGATGTTCCACGCGCTGGACGGTTACACGACGAACCTCCCGCTAGAGGACTGCATACGGGATGAAGTCCTGTTCACGTGGGCGTTCGACGGCGAGGACCTCCCCGGGGAGCACGGCGGCCCGCTGCGCGTCGTCACGCCGCACAAGTACGCGTACAAGGGCGCGAAGTGGGTGGACGGCGTGGAGTTCCTCACGGAGCCCGAGCGCGGCTACTGGGAGAAGCGCGGCTACTCGAACACCGCCGACCCGTGGGCGGAAGACCGGTACAGCTAGCGGCCGTCGCTGCCGAAGGATAGCCTATTTAGTCGCAGCGTCCCGAACGTCGAACAATGAGTTCTCTGTCCGGCGAGGCGGCCGCCCGCGGGGCGGTCGTCAGCAGGAGCTGCCGGGTGGCCGACGTCTCCTATCGGGCGTTTCTGGCGGCCCGGGACGCGCCCCGCATCCACTGGGCGGACCCGGACGGCCTCGAACTGTCCGGGGTCGGCGACGCGGCGACGGTGACGGCCGTGGGCGGCGACCGGTTCGCGGCGGTCCGCGAGTGGGCGACCGCGCTGTTCGACGACGCCGACCACGACGGCCCGGCGGTCGCCCGCCCGCGACTGCTCGGCGGGTTCGCGTTCCACGACGACCACACCCCGGAGGGCACGTGGGCGGGGTTCCCGGCCGCGCAGTTCGTGCTCCCGGAAGTCCAGTTGGCGAGCGCGGGCGACGAGACGTGGCTGACGGTGACCCGCGCGGGCGAAGACATCGACCCCGCCGACGTGGAGGCGGCGCTCGCGGACGCCCGCGAGGAGGTCGCGGAGTTACCGGCGATGCAGCCAAGCGGCCCGCGCCCGGGCGTCGAGTCGACGACGCCCACGAGCGACGAGGCGTCGTGGCGCGAGCAGGTCGAGCGCGCCGTCGAGCGCATCGAGGCGGGCGACCTGCGGAAGGTCGTGCTCGCAACCGCGCTCCGCGCGGACCTCGCGGGCGACCTCGACCCCCGCGACCTGCTGGAGCGGCTGCGCCAGTCGTACCCGTCGTGTTTCCGGTTCCTCGTGGAGCCGACCGGCGACGCCGCGTTCCTCGGCGCGACCCCCGAGCGCCTCGTGACCCTCGACGACGACCGCGTGCAGACCGTCGCGCTCGCGGGGTCGGTGGGCCGCGGCGACACGCCCGAGGAGGACGCCGAACTCGCCGCGCGCCTCCGCGACAGCGAGAAGCTCCGTCACGAGCAGCGCCTCGTCACCGACACCATCGCCGCCCAACTGGGCGCGTTCGGTGAGGTGTCGGTGGGCGAGCGCGGCGTCCGCAAGCTCTCGAACATCCAGCACCTGAACACGCCGATTACGGCCGACGTGAGCGAGGACACGCACGTCCTCGACGTGGCCGAAGCCCTGCACCCGACGCCAGCGGTCGGCGGGCTGCCGCCGGACGCCGCGCTGGACGTGATTCGGGAGACAGAGACGTTCGACCGCGGCTGGTACGCCGCGCCCGTCGGGTGGTTCGACGGCGACGGCGACGGCACGTTCGCGGTCGGCCTGCGCTCGGCGGTCGCCCGCGACCGCGCGGTGACGATGTTCGCGGGCAACGGCATCGTCGCGGACAGCGACCCCAGCGAGGAGTGGGAAGAGGTCCAGCTCAAGTACCAGCCTGTTCTGGACGAGCTCCGCCGATGAGCGCGCCGAACCGGAACACGCTGTGGGCGCGCGCTGTCGTCGAAGAGCTCGTCCGCGCCGGCATGGACGCCGTCTGCGTCTGCCCGGGGAGCCGCTCGACGCCGCTGACCGTAGCGCTCGCCGAGCACGACGACATCCGCGTGTTCTCCCATCTCGACGAGCGCTCGGCGGCGTTCTTCGCGCTCGGCCGCGGGAAGCGCACCGGCAAGCCGACGCCGGTCGTCTCCACCTCGGGCACCGCGACGGCGAACTTCCACCCCGCAGTGATGGAAGCCAATCAGGCGCGCGTGCCGCTGCTCGTGCTCACCGCTGACCGCCCGCCCGCGCTCCGGGACTCGGGCGCGAACCAGACCGTCGACCAGACGAAGCTCTACGGGGACGCGGTCCGTGACTTCCGGGAGCTCCCGGAGCCGGAGGCCGACGCCCGAAAACTGCGCTCGGTGCGGACCGCGGTCTGTCGCGCCGTCGCCGAGACGACGGGCGCGAATCCCGGACCGGTCCACGTGAACGTCCCGTTCGAGAAACCCCTCGAACCCGTCGACGTGCCGGGCGACGTGCCGGAGGACTTCGCCGACGACCACCCGCTGGCCGCGGAGGGTCGGGACGGGCCGTTCGTCGCCGCTCACCAGAATCCGGCCCGACCCGACGAAGCGACGCTGGACGCGCTCGCGGACGCGCTCGAATCCGCGGCCCGCCCGGTCGTCGTCGCCGGCCCGGACGACGCCCACGGTCTCACAGCCGGCGCCGCCGAAGCGCTGGCCGACGCTGCCGGCGTTCCGTTGTTCGCGGACCCGCTGTCGGGCGTGCGGTTCGGCGAGCACGTCCCCGCGTCGCGGGTCGTCGGCGGCTACGACGGCTTCCTCGCGGCCGACGCGCTCCCCGAACCGGACGTGGTCGTGCGGTTCGGCGCGTCCCCCACGTCGAAGCCGCTGCGGCACTACCTGCGGGACAGCGGCGCCCGCCAGTTCCTCGTCGACCCCGCGGGCGGGTGGCGCGAGGCGACGTTCACGGCGACGGACCTCGTGGTCGCGGACCCGACCGAGACGGCGCGCGCGCTCGCCGACCGCGTCGCCCGGCCCGCCGGCGAGTGGGCCGAGCGCGTCGCCGGTGTCGAAGCCGACTACTGGGACGCCCTCGACGCGCTCGACCGCGAGGCCGTGCTGGAGGGCGACTTCGTGGCCGCGGCGGTCGAAGACGCGCCCGACCCCGCGACCGTGATGGTCTCGAACAGCATGCCGGTCCGCGACCTCGACCGGTTCGCGCGGCCGCGGGACGCCGACCTGACTGTCCTCGGGAACCGCGGCGCCTCGGGCATCGACGGCATCACCTCAACGGGACTGGGCGCGGGGAGCGCGACGGACGACCCGCTGGTCGTGTTCACGGGCGACCTCGCGTACTACCACGACTCGAACGGCCTGCTCGCGCTCGACCGCTGTGACGTGGACGCGACTATCGTCGTCGTGAACAACGACGGCGGCGGCATCTTCCACATGCTCCCCATCGAGGCCTTCGACCCGCCGTTCACCGGCCAGTTCAAGACGCCCCACGGCCTCGACTTCGAGCCGCTCGGGGCCGTCTACGGCTTCGAGGTCGCGGCCGTCGAGACGCTGGCAGGCTTCCGGGACGCCTACCGGAAGTCCGTCGGGAGCGCGGGGACGCAGGTCGTCGAGGTGCGGACCGACAGCGAGGCCAGCCACCGCGAGCGCGAGCGCGTCGCGGCCGCCGTCGGCGAGGACCTCAACCACTAAGGCGCTCGCTCAGAGAGAGTGGGTCGATGCCCTCCACGACCACGCAACTCGCGCTCGTCGCCGCCCTCGCGGGCGTCCTCGGACTGCTGTACGTCGGCGCTATCGCCAACGAAATCGTCGTCGGCCTCGCCGTCGCGCTCGGATTCGCGGTCGTCGCCGTGCTCCTCTACGCGGGCGGGACGAACCGCGAGACAGTCGCCGCCGTGACGATGGGCGCCTGCGTCGTCTACGGCGTGTTCACGCTCCAGTTCCCGATGGCGGTCGTCGCGGCCTGCGTCGTCTACCTCACGCTGTGGGTGACCGACGAGGACGGCCCGTTCGACGCCGCGCCGCCCACGGTCATCGCAGACGAGCTTGGCAACGACGGGACGACCGACGCCGAGCCCGCCGAGTAGGGAACCTTTTTGCGCCGGCCGCGCCCGGTTCCGCGTATGGTTTCGGACATCTTCGACCCCGACCGCTGGGAGCCCGTCGCGGACTGCGACTTCGAGGACATCACCTACCACCGCGGGACGGACGTGGACGCGGTCCGCATCGCGTTCGACCGGCCCGAGGTGCGGAACGCGTTCCGCCCGGGCACCGTCGACGAACTCCACGAGGCGCTCGACCACGCGAAGCGACAGACCGACGTGGGCTGCGTGCTCCTCACGGGGAACGGCCCGAGCCCGAAGGACGGCGGTTGGGCGTTCTGCTCGGGCGGCGACCAGTCCGTGCGCGGCGACTCCGGCTACGAGTACCGCGGCGACGACGAGGCCGACGCCGGCGAGGACGAGACGGTGCAGAAAGCGAAGGCCGGCCGGCTCCACATTCTTGAGGTCCAGCGCGCGATTCGGTTCATGCCCAAGCCCGTGGTCGCGGTCGTGCCCGGGTGGGCGGTCGGCGGCGGCCACTCCCTGCACGTCGTCTGCGACATGACGCTGGCCAGCGACGAGCACGCGAAGTTCCTCCAGACCGACCCCGACGTGGCCTCCTTCGACGCCGGCTTCGGGTCGGCGTACCTCGCCAAGCAGGTCGGCCAGAAGAAGGCCCGCGAGGTGTTCTTCCGCGGGAAGACCTACGACGCCGAGGAGGCCGCGGACATGGGGATGGTCAACGAAGTCGTCGCCCACGACGAACTGGAGGACGTCGCGCTGGAGTGGGCCGACGAGATGGCGTCGAAGTCCCCGACCGCGATGCGGATGCTGAAGTACGCGTTCAACATGGCCGACGACGGCCTCGTCGACCAGCAGGTGTTCGCGGGCGAGGCCACGCGCCTCGGCTACATGACCGACGAAGCCAAAGAGGGCCGGGAGGCGTTCATGGAGGGTCGCGACCCGGACTTCTCGGACTACCCGTGGTACTACTGACCGGTGCCGTTCGCGGCCGCGAGGTCGCCGCCGGCGCGCTGGACGGACGGGCCGACGAACGGTGACGCGGCCACGTCCTCACCGGGCTCCCGGGGGAGCGTGATGCGGAACGTCGACCCCTCGGAACCGGTCTCGACGAGTTCGACGCTGCCGCAGTAGTGCTCGACGAGGCGCGCGACCAGATACAGGCCGAGGCCGTGGTCGGCGGCGCGCCGCGACGGCCGCTCGAACAGCGTCTCGACCTCCTGCGGGGGGACGCCGCTCCCGTCGTCCTCGACTTCGATGGTGACGGCGTCCTCGTCGACGCTGCCGCGGACCCAGACGTGGAGCGGGTCGCCGTCGTTGTGCTCGGCGGCGTTGGCGAGCACGTTCCCGAACACCCGCGGCAGGAGGGCGTCCGCGTGGACGTGGGCGGACGCCGGGAGGTCCGTCTCGACGACCACGTCGTCGAACTCCGAGAGCTTCGCGGCCTCGTCGCGGACCACTTCGGCGGCGTCCACGCGCTCGAAGTCGGTGCGCTCCTTGGTCGCCTGCAGGAGCACGCGAACGTCGTCGACGACCTCGGTCATCTCCTCGCTCTTCTCGCGTATCGCGGTACTGTACTCGCGGCCGACGCTGCCCGCGTCGTGCTCGTCTTCGAGCAGCTCCGCGTACCCGGAGATGACGTTCGACGCGTTCAGCACTTCGTGGCGGAGGAGGCTGTTGAGGTAGTCCAAGAGGTCGCGCTGGGTTTCGAGGTGTTCGGCGCGGACCGCGGTGCGTTCGGCGTCCATCGCGCGCTGTATCGCCTGCGCTTCGGTGATGCCGATGGCGACCCCGACCCCCGCGCCGACGGCGCACGCCCACCGCAGCCACGCCACCGTCACCAACAGGGATTCGGCGGGGAGCACGGCTATCAGCGCGACGTTCACGACCAGCGACGCGGCGACGCCGGCGACCGTCCACCACCAGACGCGGCGGTGGCGGGCGGGCTCGACGGCGTCCCCCGCGAGCCAGCGGCCGGCGTACGCGATGCCCGCGACGAACGGCACCATCGTCAGCACGCCGACCGCGAACTCGCCGCCGAACGGCAGCACGGTGGCATTCCCCAGTTGCTTCGTCCACAGTCCCACCAGCACTTCGACGGCGACGAGCGACGCGAGGACGCCAGCGAGCACGTAGAGCCGCCGCGGCACCGAGCCCGCGGGACGGGACGTCAGCCCAGTCATCCTCTACAGTAAGGCGCTCGTCCGGTCATAAGTTCACGGTTCTTCCCGGGATACGGACGCTCGCGCCGCTCGCTGGGCTCACCGAGACGACGACTTTTTCAGTGAAACCCCGCTCGGCTTGGCCAAGATGTACGGAACAGTGCTCCGACGCCCGAGCGACAGCGCTCGGCGTCGCGCACGCGATAGCCGCGAAGCCGAACCCGCGTCCGGCCAGACACACCGATGACCAGCCGGTTCTGGTACGTCCTCGGCTTGGACGAGGCGTCGTGGCCCGAGCGCGCGCTGTTCGGCGTGACGATGGCCGCGATGGTGGCGCTGGCGGCGTTCGGGTTCGCGCGACCGAGCGCGCTCACGTCCGTCCTGAACGGCGCCTTCGACTGGGTGCTCACGTACTTCGGGTGGTGGTTCATCCTCCTCGGGTTCGTGCTGCTGTTGCTCGTGCTCGGGGTGACGTTCTCCCGGTACGGTCGCCTGCGCATCGGCGGCCCGGACGCCGAACCGGAGTTCGACACCGTGTCGTGGCTCTCGATGGTGTTCACCGTCGGGTTCGGCGCGTCCATCCTCATCTGGGGGGTCGGTGAACCCATCTCCATCGTCCAGAACCCGCCGCCCCAGCCCTACCCCGTCGAGGGGGCGTCCGTCGAGTCGCTGGCGCTGGCGTTCATGTTCGTCCACGAGGCGTTCCCCGGGCTGGCGATGTGGTACCTCCCGGTCGCGCTGGCGTTCGGCGTCATCGTCTACACGCAGGGCGTCGGCGAGTACAAGGTGTCCTCGATGCTCTCCGGTATCGTCGATACGGACTCGTATCCGGGCTTCCACTGGGCGGTCGACCTCGCGGCCATCGTCGCCAGCATCGGCGGCATCGCCACGACGCTCGGGTTCAGCTCGCAGACGATGGCCGCCATCCTCGGCGGCGTCTTCGGGCTGGAGGCGAACATCCTCACGTACGGCATCTTCGGGCTCATCGGCGTCGTCTTCCTCACCGACGTCTGGCTCGGCCTCCGGAAGGGCATCCGGAACGCCGCCCGCGCGACGATGCTGTTCATCGTCGCCGCGATGGGCCTGCTGGTGGTCGTCGGGCCGACGCTGTTCATCTTCGAACTCGGCCTCGACGCCACGGGCGTCTGGCTCGGCAACATGACGCGGCTGATGCTGTACACGGACCCGATGTCCGCCGGCAACTGGGCCGCCAACTGGACCGGCTTCTGGTGGGCGTGGTGGGCGGCGTGGAGCATCTTCGTCGGGAGCTTCGTCGCGCGCGTCTCGAAGGGCCGCACCATCCGCGAGATGTTCGTCGTGCTCGTCATCGCGCCCGCGTTCCTCTCGTGGCTCCAGCACCTCATCCTCGGCGGCTGGGTGCTCTCCCCCGAGTACATCGGCCCCGTCAGCGAGGCGTGGGCGGCAAACGGCATCCCCGCGGCCATCGTCACCGCGCTCAACAGCACGCCGTACGGTACGGTGCTGGCGGTGCTGTTCGTGTTCGTCATCGCCGGCTACATCATCACGTCGCTGGACTCGGCGGTGTTCATGATTTCCGCGATTACGCTCGGCGACGAGGACCCCAACGCGCGCAACCGCGCGTGGTGGGGCGCGCTGCTCGCGGGCTTCGGGATGATGGCGCTGGAATTGGAGAGTTTTGAGGCCATCGAGGCGCTGTCCCCGATTCTCGCGCTCCCGTTCACGGTGTTCCTCGTGGCGGTCGTCTACGCCAGCTACGTCGCCGCCCGCGACTACGCCGACGGCCACGACCGCGTGGACGTCGACCCCGGCTCGCTGCTCTCCGAGCAGGACCGCGCCAGCGACGTCCAGCCCGCCGACGACGACTGACGAGCATGTCGGCGTCGTAGCGGCGTCGATTCACTACGCCTGCGTTCCGGGTGGTCCGCGCATCGCTCGCTGTTGACGGCGCGTCTGCCACCCTCCGGACTGTCCGTAGTTACAAGTGATTCTCGCTCGCAGCGTTCGCAACGAGCGCCCAGACAAATGGAGTCCAACCCACTGGCGGACATCCGTGACGAACTCGACGGAGACCTCAATCATCCCGTCGTGGGGTACACCATTCTCGCCTTGGCCGGCGGACTCGCCGTTTCACGGCGTGAGAGTCGTTGACGGCGCTGAAAATGCCGACCGCCGTCGTCTTCGCTGGAATTGTCGTCGCCGCCGGCATCGTGCCCACGGTCATCGCGTACGCTCTCCACAAATCTGGCTTCTAAAACCCGTCAATCTCTCTCAAACCCGTCGTCAGCAGCGTCATCGACGAATGTGAAACGGCCCCGTTCCATGCGCTCGGCGTTCGATACTGACGCGTCGGAGGACACGGGATAGCCTCCTACTCGTAGTCGTCGACGGCGCGAACGACGCTCTCCGTGCCGGAGACGACCACGCGCACGCCGTCCTCGTACTCCGTGTCGAGGGTCGGCGTCCAGCCGTGGACGGCCGCGAGCATCCGCACGTTCGGCAGCAGGATGCCCGCCTCCGAGTCCGGAACGGCGCTCCCGTACTCGAAGAACGCCTCGGGGTCGGCGTCGCCGGGCGGCCGGCCGTCGCCCGCGATTGCGAACCAGTCGTCGCCGCGCTCGATGACGACCTCGCTGGCGCCGTTGTGTGCGGCGAACTCGAACCCGCTGGCGAGAAGCTCCCGGAGCCGCGTGCGGTCCGCCACCACCTTGCCGTCGCCGTCCACGGACAGCGTCGCGTCGCCGACGTCGGCGTCCGCCCACGCGTCTTCGACGGCGTCCGCGAAGTCCACGCGCTCGGTGTCCCTGAGCGTCTTGCCGTGGCGCGCCAGCACCGAGAGGTCGTCGACGATGTCCGACATCCGGTCGCTCGCATCGCCGGCCGTCCGCAGCGACTGCCGGGCGGCGTCGACGTTCCCGCGGTCGAGGGCGTTCCCCGCGACAGTCACGCGCCCGCCGACGATTTGGAGCGTGTTCAACAGCTCGTGGCGGATGGCCGCCGCGAACCCCTCCAGCTGTTCGTTCTGTCGTTCGAGCTCGCGGCGCTTGCGCTCGGTGCGGGTCACGTCGGTGAACACGACCATGCGCCCGATGTCGGACTGGCCCAGCGAGAACGACGTGTCCGACGCGAGGTAGTAGCGGGTCTCGCCGTCGACGGCGCGCTCGACGACGGGGTGGTCGTCGCCCAGCGTCGCCGCGACCGCCGGGAGCACGTCGTCGAAGCGCTCGCCGGTCGCGCCCTTCAGCGCGTCGAACAGCTTGCTCGCGTGGCCGTTATATTCGCGGATGCGGTCGGCGCCGTCGAGGTAGACGACCGCCTCGTCGACGCCGTCGGTGAGCTGGACCGCGAGGAACTCCTCCTCGTAGACGTAGAGCACGCCGACGGCGAACGCCGCGACGCCCAGCGGCTCGTAGTTGATGTCCACGAGCAGCGGTGACGTGAACCCGACGACGTCGAGCACGACCGGGAGCCCGGTGATGGCGACGAGCACGCCCAGTGGCCGCGCGTCGTAGTCGGCTTCGAGGAACAGTTCGAACAGCATGAAGAACCCCACCGCCACGAGCGCGTACGACAGCCCCGCGACAATCCAGTGCGCGGTGCCGTGCTGGACCGTGAGATGCGGGAACGGGGCGTCGACGGCGTTCATCGTGAAGTAGAGACCGTGGAAGTGGTTCGTGAGCTTCACGGCGACGATGGCGACGTACGTCCCCACGGCCGCGTGTCGGTACGCCGGTTCGCGGTGGAACGTCCGCCCGGTGTACGCCGAGCAGAAGTACAGCCACGCGCCCACCGTCGACAGCCCGACGACGAGGCTGAGGTCGTACGCGACGTACTTCAGGAGCCGCGAGGGCGCCACGAGGAACACCAGCTCGAACAGCGCCCACCCGCCGCTCCCCGCGACCACGCCAACGAGACCGCGGCGCGTGTCGGCGTCGGCGACGCCGAGCGCGCGCCGGATGCCGACCGCGCACCCGAGCACGGCGACGCCGAAGACGGCGACGTACGCCAGAAAGACCAGAGATAGCTCCATCCACTCGTTAACGTCGCTTCAGCGACTTATACGTCCGCCTTGCGGCGGGACGCGACGGCACCGCCACGGGGCCGGGACCGCCACCGCTATGGGCGCGCTCGCCCAATCCCGGCACATGACCGATACGGCTGACGTCTCCCGGCGGGAGGCGTGGCTCATCGCCGCGCGCCCGCACACGCTCCCGGTGGCGGCCGCCCCCATCTTGGTCGCGGCGGGGCTTGCCGTCCGCGACGGCGTGTTCGCGCCGCTGCCAGCGCTCGCCGCGTTCGTCGGCGCCGCGCTCATCCAAGTCGGCACGAACTTCGCCAACGACTACTACGACGCCGTGCAGGGCGCCGATACCGAGGACCGCGAGGGGTTCACGCGCGTCACCGCGGGCGGCCTCATTGAGCCCGGCGAGGTCAAGCGCGCGATGTACCTCACGTTCGCCGCGGCCATCCTCGTCGGTACGTACCTCGTCTGGGTGGGCGGCGTCCCCATCCTCGTCGTCGGCCTCGTCAGCGTCGCCTCGGGCATCGCGTACACGGGCGGCCCCTATCCGCTTGGCTACCACGGCCTCGGCGACGTGTTCGTGTTCGTCTTCTTCGGCGTCGTCGCCGTCACGGGCGCGTACTACGTGCAGGCCGCGAGCTTCGTCGCCGGCGTCCCGGTCGGCATCCCGACGGGCGCGGTGACGCTCGCGTCGTTCGTCGCCAGCCTCCCCATCGCCGCCATCGCCACGAACGTTCTCGTCGTGAACAACGTCCGCGACCGCGACGAGGACAAAGACACCGGGAAGCGCACGCTCGCCGTCCGCTTCGGCTACACGTTCTCGCGCGTCCAGTACGTCGCGATGCTGGTGCTCGCGTACGCCGTCCCCGTCTGGTTCTTCGCGCGCACCGGGAGCCTCCCGGTGCTGTTGCCGTACCTCTCGCTCCCGCTCGCCGCAAGCGTCACGCGGACGGTGTTCACCCGGACCGACGGCGAGGCGCTCAACCCCGCGCTCACCCGCACCGGACAGCTGCTCGCGCTGTACGCACTGCTGTTCGGCGTCGGTCTCGCCGTATGATTCGGGCGTTCTCGCTCCCGCTGGCCCGCCCGCTGACGACCGCCCGCGGCACCATCGACGAGCGCCGCGGCTTCCTGTTCGCCCGCGACGGCGGGGTCGGCGAAGCCGCACCGCTGGCGGGCTGGACCGAGTCGCTGACCGAGTGCGAGCGGGCGCTCGAAGCCGCCGACGACGCGCCCGACTGGGAGAGCGCCGTCGCCGCCTGCGAGGGCGCGCCGGCCGCGCGCCACGCCGTCACGCTCGCACAATTGGACTCGGAGGCGCAAAGCGCGAACGTCCCGCTCGCCCGCCACCTCACGGACAACCCCGCGGAATCCGTGCCGGTGAACGCCACCGTCGGGGACGGCTCGCCCGAGGAGACCGCCGAGGAAGCACGAGCCGCCGCCGAACACGGCTTCGAGACGGTGAAAGTCAAGGTCGGCGCGCGCTCCGTCGCCGCGGACATCGACCGCTTGCGGGCGGTGCGGGACACGACTGACGCGACCCTGCGCGCGGACGCGAACGGCGCGTGGACGCGCGAACAGGCCCGCGAAGCCGTGGACGCGCTCGCGGACGTGGGCGTCGAGTACGTCGAACAGCCGCTTCCGGCCGACGACCTCGCGGGGCACACCGCCCTCCGCGGCGGACCGGTCGGCGTCGCGCTCGACGAGTCGCTGACCGAGCACGCGCTCGCGGACGCGCTCGCTGCCGCCGATTACGTCGTTCTGAAGCCGATGGCGCTCGGCGGCGTGGACCGCGCGCTCGACGCCGCACGCGACGCCCGCGAAGCAGGGGTCGAGCCCGTCGTGACGACGACCGTGGACGCCGTGGTCGCGCGGACCACCGCCGTCCACCTCGCCGCCGCGATTCCCGACGTGTCGGCGTGCGGGCTGGCGACGGCCGACCGGCTCGCCGACGACCTCGCGGCCGACCCAGCGCCCGTCGAAGACGGCCGGATTCGCGTGCCCGACGCGCCCGGCCACGGCGTCAGGGAGGTGACCGTGGATGCGTGACGCGGTCGCGCTCCAGACGCGCAGCAACCCCGACGCGACCGCGCTCGTGGACGCCGCCACGGACGCGTCGTGGACGTTCCGCGACCTCGACGCCGCCGTCGGGGAGACCGCCGGTCGGCTCGCGGCGTGCGGCGTCGAGCGCGGCGACCGGGTCGCCGTCCTGATGGAGACCCGGCCCGCGTTCGTCCGGCTCGCGTTCGCCTGCGCGCGCCTCGGCGCCGTGCTCGTGCCGCTGAACGCTCGGCTCGCCGTCCCCGAACTCCGCGCGCAGGCCGAGCGCGTGGACCCAGTGCTCGTCGTCTGTGAGGCCGACACCGCCGAGGCGGCGAGCGACCTCCCGGTGCCCGCCGTGAACGTGGACGGCGAGGGCGAGGTCGAGCAGTTCGGCGCGCGCTCGCCCGCCGGCTTCGAGCCCGCGGACCTGTCGTGGTCGGACACGCGCGCCGTGATGTTCACCTCGGGGACGACGGGCGACCCGAAGGCGGTCCGGCTGACGTACGCGAACTTCGCCGCGAGCGCCGTCGCGTCGTCGTTCCGGCTCGGCGTGCTCCCCGAGGACCGCTGGCTCTGCCCGCTCTCGCTGTACCACATGGGCGGGCTCTCGGTCGTCCTGCGCTCGGCGCTGTACGGGACGACGGCCGTGCTCACGCGCGGCTTCGACGCCGACGACGTGCGCGCGGCGCTCGCCAGATACGACTGCACGGGCGTCTCGCTGGTCCCGACGATGCTCTCCCGGCTGCTCGACGAAGGCGGCGTCCCCGACACCCTCCGGTTCGCGCTCGTCGGCGGCGCGCCCACGCCACCCGACCTCGTCGTGCGCGCGCTCGACGCCGGCGTCCCTGTCTGTCCGACGTTCGGGATGACCGAGACCACCTCGCAGGTCGCCACCCTGCACGCGACGGAGGCCCGCGACCGCCCGGACAGCGCCGGGCGGCCGCTGCTCGGCACCGACGTGACCGTCGTCGGGGACGACAGCGAGCCCCTGCCAGCGGGCGAAACCGGGGAACTCGTCGTTTCGGGGCCGACGGTCACACCGGGCTACCTCTCCGCGGACGCGAACCGCGAGCGGTTCTGCGAACACGGCCTCCGGACCGGCGACTTCGGGTTCGTGGACCCCTCGGGGTTCCTGCACGTCGGCGGCCGGCAGGCCGACCAGATAGTCACCGGCGGCGAGAACGTCCACCCCGAGGAAGTCGCGGACGTCCTCCGCGACCACCCGGGCGTCGCGGACGCCGCGGTCGTCGGGCTCCCGGACGAGGAGTGGGGCGAGCGCGTGGCCGCGCTCGCCGTCCGCGCGAACGACGCGTCCGAGCCGGTCACGGCCGAGGGACTCCGCGCGTTCTGCGAGGACCGGCTCGCCGGCTACAAGCACCCGCGCACGGTCGCGTTCACGGACGAACTCCCGCGGACCGCGTCGGGGACCGTCGACCGCGAGGCGGTGCGGGCGAGCCTCGCCGACGAGAACTAAGTGGGCGCGCCCCCTAGCGGGGAGCGTGTGTACGCTGGCATTCGCGTGGCAGGACTACGACGACGCGCCGCTCGTGGTCGCGGCGAACCGCGACGAGGCAGTCGGGCGGCCGTCGTCGCCGCCCGCGGTCAGGGGCGACAATCCCGCGGTGTTGATGCCGAGAGACGAGGACGCGGGCGGGACGTGGCTCGGCGTGAACGAGCACCGCGTGTTCGTGGCCGTGACGAACCGCCGCGTCGACCTCGACGGCGAGCGCTCCCGCGGCCTGCTCGTCACGGACGCGCTCGCGGCGGCGAGCGCCGACGACGCCATCGAGACCGTCGAGCGCGAGGTCGCCGCCCGCGAGTACGCGGGCTTCAACCTCGTCGTCGCGGACGAACAGGAGTGCGTGCTCTTGGAGTGGGACGGCGTGTTGCGGACCCACGCCTTCGACCCCGGGGCGCACGTCGTCGTGAACGCCGGCTTCGACGGCCAGACGGAGAAATCTACCGTGATTCGGGACGCGCTGAGCGGCCACGACACCGTCGACGCGTGGCGGGAGGCCGCCCGCGAGGCGATGCGCGACCACGAGACGGGCGCGTGCGTCCACCGCGACGGCTTCGGCACTCGGTCGTCGTCGCTCGTGACCGTCGAAGGCGATGGCGAGGTCGCTTACGAGTTCGCCGACGGCCCGCCCTGTGAGTCGGCGTTCCGGCGCGTAGACAACCAACTTTAAACCGCGCGCACACCCTGTTTCGTACATGAGCGCCGAAGCCACCGAGTCGGACCTCTCGGAGGACGAGCGACGCGGGCTGGAACTCGTTCGAGAGACCCGGGGCGTCCACCAGAGC
>Ga0207770_100349_pt1 | contig 26912 bp, 33 predicted proteins | sample A23E2SouthBayCA_FD_187729 | JGI IMG/M metagenome (GOLD analysis project Ga0207770, IMG submission 187729) | Aerobic enrichment media microbial communities from Eden Landing Ponds, California, USA - A23 E2 (SPAdes) | ecosystem: Environmental > Aquatic > Marine > Unclassified | place: Emeryville... | reverse complement strand
AGTACTTCGATTAGACTGGCTTGGGCGTCGTAGCTCAGGTGTTGCTCTGCTTCGTCGACGAGCAGGATCGGGTTCCTGCCTACGTTTTTACTGTTTAGGAAGCAGACGAGTGCTACAAACCATCTTAGTCCGTCGCTTCGTTCTTCTATTGGTGAATGGCGCTCTCTGTCTTGGGTTTGAACATGTAGATGAAGTACTGTACTATCGACATCGATCACGGGCACAACTTCTTCCTGAACCCATGATTTAGAGAACTCATCTTCTAACGTGCGATTGGCATCCCGTGTAAGCGTGAATACTGTAGAACGTTCCCCTTCCATTGCAGCTTCACGTAGTTCGTCAAGATCAAGATCAGCTAGTTCTGCCAGGTTGGCTAAAGCATCCGGATAACTGTTGCCGTATTTTTCGAGGTCGTATGTGTTTTGCAGCTGGCGATCTGCTTCATCGAATGGCACAAATCTTGGCTGCAGATTCCGCAATGTTTCTTCGGTTCGATACGGAATGCATTGGTCTTCATGCTCAGAGAGTTGTTTAAGAAGCTCTGCCACCTCTAAATATGTCTCTTTTTCATCGATCTCTTCTTCGCTGTTTTCTACGACCTCCGCTAAGGTTTGGGAAAATTCTTTTATGTTTCTGATATCACTGTATCCAAGGAATGTTTTCTCTAGTTGTAAGGTACTCTGTATCTCACTTAATTTATTCCCATGAATCTGATCTTTGATGAATTTATCGCCTATAATATTGTTAAATCGATCCAGAGCATTCTTCCGTGGTTCAAGATCGTGTGAAAGATCCACATCTGTTTCAATATCTATTTCTCCTTCAGATTTTTTAGTTACTGTATATTCTGTAAGTTCTTCTGGACGGTCTAAATGAATGAGTTCCTCTTGATCTTCTCCGTCAAGCGTGAATGTTGCTGATATCGTAGGGCCGCAATTGTCGTAACGTGTGGCGTCAAAATCAGGGATTTCGTCTTCGTCGTTTAGTTCTTCTAGAGCGTCGAGAAATGAGCTTTTGCCGGCTTCGTTTGGTCCGACTACGGCGATGAGTCCTTCGTTGAGACGTACCGTTGTTGGTTCGGCGAAACGCCGGTAGCATTCTAGCTTGGCGTCTCTGATTTCCATAGGTCTGAGTGGAGGCTTTGTGCAATAAATCTGGTTAGCGAGGGAGGATTTTCAGGAGGCCGTTTTTGAGATAGATCTCCTGGTGCTTGCCGGGCGTGTAGTCCGACACCGGTTTTTAAAAAGAATGGTCCAAAATTTGTGTATAGATGTCAGTGAAAACCTTGATTTCTAATTCTGTACTTGGAGACACGGTACTATAGGAACTTCTTCAACAGACAAGACAGCCTTATCTAGTGAGGTGTTTTATTTCTATGGCTAAGAAGAAAGGTGACTGGTGGAGGATTCCTGTAGGAACAATTCTTCTTGTAGCAGCTATACCGATCTTCTGGGCAGATGGAATATCCAAATACATTAAATCGAGGTGGAGGTTTTGAATAGAAAATACTTGCTTCTAATCTTCCTGGTTTTAGGTTTGCTAGGTAATGCTTCTGCCAGTCTTGTAACAAACTATACTGTTGATGGAACAACTTACAGTTACGGAGAACAGTTGAATATTACTTCAGCTTCAGGAAGTCCGACGATCAACGGAAAAGTGTATTCAGTAAAACTGGTTGATGGAAGTGAGACAAATACTGGTACTGGAAGTATTACTGTTCCTTGGAGTTATTTCGGTACAAGCGATGGTTCTGACATCCGGTTTAAAAACCAGTATGAAAATGTTTCACTGGATTTTGAGATAGAGAAATGGGATGACTCGAATAAAGAGGCATGGATTTGGGTTAAAATCCCTGAGGCGGTGCGTGATGGAAACGATAATATCCACATGTACTGGGGTAATCAGGCAAGTGGTTCTTCGGCTTCTGATCCAGAGCAGACTTGGAGCGGTACAGATGCGATTATGGTTCAGCATCTTCAGGCTGATCCTTTAGCCGGTATTGATTCAACGTCAAATAATAATGATGCAGTGAGTATAAGCGGTAATACTGTTAGCACTGCTGACGGCCAGTTTGATAATGCAGCTAAGTTCGATGGCTCTGGAGATTATATTGATGTACCTCACCTAAGTCTTGACAACACTGATTTCAGTATTGTGATGTGGCTTGACCATGATGGTTCAAGCAGCAACCCAGATATTCTTTCAACATTTGACGGCTCTGGTTATATATATGGTTTAGGCAATGATAATCTTCGTTTCTTCACAGGTACGTTCCAGAGCAGCAGCCTTCAACTCGGTAAAAATGGTTACGAGCTTACAGGAGTTAGTTTGGATGACAGCGGGAACCAGTTTACTTTCTACAATAACTTGTCTTCGGAGACAGTGACCCAGGATGAAGAAGTTCCTTCAACATCTACAAATACTCGTATAGGTGCCCGTGCTGGCGGCGGCAACAACTACGATGGCAACATCGATGAAACCCGTGTCTATACTTCTGAGAAAAGCAGTGCGTGGTGGGAGGCAGAATGGGATATGTCTCCTAGAGGCAGTCAAACCTTTTTCAGTCAATCCGGTGTTGAATCAAATACTGTCGATACTGTAGATCCTGGTGTCACCATCAATGATCCCGGCAACACTACTTATGAAGAATTGAATATTACTTTGAATGCTGAAGCCACGGAGCAAATTGATACCTGGACTTGGAACTATGGTTCTGGAAACAATACTGCTGATAGCGGTGATGATGCAGATCTTAATACCAGTTTCAATGTTTCCAGTGATGGAACTTACGAGTTAACTGTTTGGGCGAATGACAGTGCTGGAAATGTTGGAAGAGATACTGTAACTTTCTCTGTTGATGCCAGTATCAGCGATGTTGAGTTTGTTGATAATGCAACTCTTTGTTATGTTTTTGATGAATCATCGGGTGATGTACTAGATTGGTGTGGAAGCAATGATGGAACTGTTTCTGGCGGGGTTCAGAGACAAGTACTTGGTGTTAACAAATCTAAAGGCGAGTGGGGTGAAGGCTACGGTGTCCAGGGAGATGGTACTGATGCCACTATTGATGCTGGTAGCCGTTCCAGTCTTCCGAACCATGAGGATTTGACTGTGGTTACATGGGTGAACGGCAGTCTTGGAGGATCTTTGAACCACCTTGCAGGACGTTTTAACGGCAATGGTTATCGTCTTGTAGCTGACGGGAACGCCGAGATAGGTTTCCAGATTAAAGGAGGAGCATCTAACAGTTTTCTTGCTACCAGCGGGGCTCCGATCCAGGGGGATGATTCTGAGTATCACATGATTGTCGGTACTTACGATGATTCTACAGGCAATCAGTCTCTCTGGATTAACGGAGAGTATAATCAAAGTACTTCTACAACAATTGATTTCTCTACTTCTGCACCTTTCACTGTGTTAAACGGTAATTCTCAGCCTGCCACTCAGCAAGTTGATGAAGTGAAATTATTTGATTATCCTTTAGATGCGAACGAAGTCAGTGGATTATATGAGAATAGTTTAGGTTCTCTACAAAATCCAGCAAATCAACCAAATATAGGTATTGATTGGCCTCGGCAGAAGCAGGCATACCAGAAAAACGGAAGTGATCAAGCCGAGATCAAGGTTAACGGTACTTACAGCAATATTTATGTTGACAGTATTGAGGCAAGGTTTAACGATGGTTCTTGGCAGACTGTAGATTCAAACCCTGGAAACGGTGTTTTCTCTGGAAGTATTGTCGGTTCTGTAGGTCTTGGCGGTGTGGATGTAAGGGTCTCTAACAATACCGCTGTGAATACTTCTAAGTCCGGTGTTAGGATCGGTCAGGGTATTGTGATTACAGGACAGTCGAATGCTGTTATGAGCGGCGACAATTTGTTTGATGTGCAGAACAGTACTTATCCTGCTGTTGCTTATGCTGTAAACACTACTAAGTGGAGGATTGCAGATGACCCGGTTCACAGAGATGATTCGATGGGAAGCTCTTGGCCTTATGGTTCTTCCTGGCCTGACATTGCAGATAACTTGACACGGATAAATAATCAGCCGTATTTCTATATTCCTACTGCTAGAGGAAATACAAATGCCAGTGCTTGGAATTACGAAGGGCCGAATGCCACTGCTTGCAGCTGCCAGTTATACGATAGAATGAATGATACGATATATGAATCTGAAGTAGGGAATCATGATGATTTGATCTGGTACCATCATCAGGGAGAGAAGGATGCTAACAACGGTATGAGCGAGGCAACATATGAGAGTTACCTGAACAGCTTCATCTCAGATATTGACAACAACTATTCGGCTGATGTTATTGTTGGCCGGATTCACGAGGAGTTTGGTGCTGGTGCTAGTACAATTATTGATGCACAGATAGATGTAATTAATTCGAATACGGATGCTTTGGATGGAGGTAATCATACCGGGATAACTACTCTAGGCCACTTCACTAGTGATCAGGAGCTTAGAGAAGTTGCTGTTGTAAGGACGAATGCAATTTTAGATCAGAACCAGACTGTAGGAGGCACTAAAGATACCACAGGTCCTTCGTTGACAATCCATAATCCTCCGAATGCTACAATTTCGACCTCCAGGCCAGATCTGAATGTGACATCTACTGAGGCAGCGAACTACACCTACAACAACGGTGCTGGAAACGTCACGGTCGACGAGAACGACCAGGATCTCAATGAAACACTGTCCGGTCTTTCTGACGGTCAGTACACTCTCGATATCTGGGCGACTGACTCAGCTGGAAACACAGCACACGGCAGCGTAACCTACACGATAAACGCTACCAGCGCACCCGTCGTCACGAGTGTAAAACTGAACTCTTGGAACATCGGAGGCAGCCTCAACGAGTTCGTCGACGTCTCGATCAGCGACTCCGATAACAACGTGAAAAACCACACCGCCTTGCCAGCAGGAGCCACGGAGAACGTCTTCTCAAACAGTACGTTGGAGATCGGCAGCCCCGGTAACCCATTCGACTACCAGTTGAAAGTCGGTGACTCAACCGGCCTATTCTCCAATCCACAAGATATCAACTACACTCGGTCAACAGTTCACAGCTGCTACACCGAAAACCAGAGTGGTACGGTTAACGAGTCGAGCCAAATGGTGAACTGCACCGTCAAAGTCGATGTTCGAGGAAATGCCATGGATCTCTCAGTCAATTTCTCCCAGCCAAGCCAGATGCTGGAACAGATCGATAACGGGGTGTCCAAAACCAGTTCTACGGGCGCAGTAACGGCATCAGGGCATTGGAGAGTTGACCACGTCACATCCACGACCTACAGCGAGGAACAGGACAGCAACGAGAGCAACACCGTTAACACACAGTACCTGGTCCGGAACAAAGAACTCGAGAACAACTGGAGCACCGCCTACAGCAGACTATCTGTGAAACCACCTCCACTCAGCGGAGCCTGCAGCAATTGCAGCACACGCACTATTTCTCTTTCCGGCAACTTGGTACAGAACCAAAGCTACGGCGCTAGTGGAGATTTCATCACAGAAACGCTTCACGGCTTCGAAGTCGCTACAGACCAAGTTACACTGACTTCTACCTATACCGGTGTCAAGGATCTCGAGCTCTCGAACACCAAGCCAGTGGACTGGACAGGTATCAATACAACTCCAGCAGTAACTGGTCCAAGTCAGTGCAGCCAGTCGAACAGCACCAGTGTCTCGCTCTCAGGGTCAACGACCTCAAACAAGACAGTCGGATTCAGCTGTGATCCTGGTACGCAGGGATCGCCAGAGGCCACGACACAAGCATACAACTCAAGCCATAATATCACATACTACAACGCCTCAAGCGTCGAGATCTACACCAACGATACCAAGAACACGGAGATCCGGTTCCTCTACACCAAATCCAACCTACCGGATTGGAGTGAGAGAGTTCCGGGAACCACCAACTTCACAGTAAACGATTCTGGGGAGAATATCTCGATCAACGAGGACACCTACAACGTCTACCCAGTGGTCGGAACTGATCACGGGAACAGCAGCCTGCACGCAGATACTTACTCGACGAGCTTGAGATACATCCATCCATTCAGCTCTTCCTCTTCGGATAGTGACGGCAGCGATGATGATGGAGGTGGAAGCACTGGAGGCGGCAGTACAGGTGGTTCGACCGGAGGCAGTACAGATAGCTCAGATGAAGCCGACTCCGAGAATGAGACATCGCCGTCGACAACCGACAAAGTAGAGCCAGTGATCCCCACATACAGAATCGTACCAGGATACACAGCTCAGAGAAGCTTCGATATCAAGAACTACGCAGAATACGATAACACGGTGACCTTGGATGTGCCGGACAATGGTTTCTGCCAGTACATCAGGTTGCAAAAGAACGTGACGACCGCCAGCTTCGGAAACAAAGGTGAATACGATGTGCCGTCAGCCAGCAGCTTGGAACCAGGACTGACATCTCCTGTAGTAAAGATTGAGATGCCGGAGCAGAGCAAGTTGTCTGGTTTGAACCGGACGGAGTCTGGCGGTTACAGTTGTAAGTTGACGTCTTCCGCTGAGACAGGTGACTTGCAGAGCTTCGTTGTCAAGGTGCAGCCTGCAGTGGATCCGTTGTCGAAGACCATAGCCATTCTCGGTAAATTAGTCGAGGAACTGATTAACTCAGTATTCACTTTGGGAAGTGGATTATCTTCTCTGTGATTGTTCTACAGAGTTCTCTCAAGTTTGTGGATAGGTATAATTTGCAGAGGCAGAAGATGAGGGCGAACCCGGAAGTCATGGTCCAGCCGGTGATCAAAATCCCGAGCCCGTTCATGAATTGTTGTGTAATGATCGAGTAGAGAAAGCTGATGTATACGACTCCTTTCGAGGTCTCGGTCCACCACGTAATCTGTTCTAAGTATTTGTGAACGAGGGAAATTGCTTTAGAGACAAGCAGTTTGTAGAGCCAGGAGAGAAGAGAAAAAGAAGAACGGTTCCCACGGAGATCTTCCGGGCGTACCCATGCCCATGGACGGGTGTTTATCCGGTTGCTTTTCCGGTTGTCCATCGGTCGGTCAGCTGGTCGGGTTCCTTGTTCCTGTTTTTCGTTTTCTTCGGAATGGTGCGTTCCGTGTCGGTATGTTCTTCTGCGATGTGCACGCCACGTTCCTGCTCAGAGTCGAACTCATCTCCGCAGTAAGGGCACTTGGTGCGTTCAGAATCTTCTGTCATAGATATCTATTCTTCTCCGCCGTCGGCCTCCAAGTTTTGCTGCGGAGGCTCGAGTTCTTCTTTTCCGTCCAAGATTTTGCTGGCTTCGGAGAATCCCATGACGGCTTCGCCGTTTCTGACACCGGATACTTTGAGCTCGTACAATCGGTAGTTGTCGAGGTCGGTGATCCCGTGCGCCATCATGTACTCCTTCATGAAATCGTAGGCGTCTTCCTCGGTGTTCCAAAGATAGTTTTCTTCACCGGTAACACACCGACCTGAAACCGGTTCACCTCTGATCTTGTTGAACCAAGCGTATGATGTAGGTAATTCGTTGAGTTCGTATTCGTCGTCTTTCAGTGGTCGTCCACCCTTTCTCAGTTGAAGATGTACACCTGGTCCTTCCCCGAGCTATTGTAGACAACTCGGGCCTCTGTTGTGTAGGTGTAGTTTCCGTGGTTTTGACTGCATTCGAAGTGGTAGATGTAGTCGTCGTAGCTCTGGTTCCATGTGTTGGTGCATTTGCCAGGCATTGCCTGTTGAACTGCTTGACGTGATTCAGACAAGGAGAAGTTCTCCGGCATTTGCCGGCTGTCATCTTCCTGTACTGTGGTGATGACCGCACCTACAACGATTGCTACGACGATCAGCATCCATCCGTAGGTCAATAGATAGTCAATTGCGCTTTGTCCTTTCAATTAGTTTCACCTTGAGTAGTATCCTTAGAGAGATCTGGGAAGAGTGAGTTTGGAGCGGTGCCGCCATCTGTCGCCTTGAACAGCTCCAATTGCCGCCCGCAGCCTTCAACCGGTCGTCTCCTCCCAGTTGCCCGTTCAGGATCGTTCTGATCCTGCTCGGGGTTTCTTCCCTTATTGGTTGAGTTTGCCTCTCCGGGCGTAGTATCGGTCCCGGCAGAAGCCATCTGGTTTGACGACACCGTATCTCCAATCACTCTCCACCACCGTTTTCGTTGTAGTCTGGTTTTTCGTCGAGGAACCGTTCCACGAGTTCTCGATCCCTCTCCTGCATTTCATCGCTGAGTTCGTCGAACGGTATCCACAGTGTTTCCCAGCGGTCGAGGCGTTCCTGGCTGATGTCCTCTTCCTCAGCTATGTGCTGGCTCCAGTGTGTCCAGAGCCGATGTGCTAACTCTGCAAGTACTTCTTTGTCGTATTCACCGACCAGAGGAACCACCTTCAGTAGAGTTGTGAGTCGAGTTTTCTGGAAGTTTTAGACTGACGTTGACCTCTCTATCCTGACTCAAATAGTAAATCCGGGAGTTACGGTTGTCATGGTTCTCAGCGAACTCGTTCACTCGATCCATGAATGCTTGAAGCTGATCGCCGTTCCAAAAGGTCCAGTTCCCGAACTTGATGTTCACCGTCAGGTAATCCTCTGTACTGTATTTCCTGGTGTTCCAAGTGATATCTCCGAGATCTCCGTATTCGCTGTCGTGGCCGCCGCTTTTCTCTTCAAAGTCGTTGACAAGGTTGACTATCGGAGCTATCTCTTCAGGTTCGATATCTCTCAACTCTCCCCACCCTGTTCGAAGAACTCACTCAGTTCGTCGAGTACTTGGATTTTGGACTGTAGATGTTTCTGGTCAGCCTTGTCCAAGTCACTGGTTTCCTGTAGTTCCCCGACTGCTGCTTCTTTGAAGGCTTCAAGCCAGCCTGTGACGGCGTCGACGGTGGTTATCTCCCGCTCTATTTGGCTCTGGGACTCGACTGCGTCCTCCGGACCACTCTCTTCAAAGGTAGTGGACCAACCGCAGTCTCGACATATATAGCGGCTGCCGACGCATTCTCCGTCCTTGTATGCGGGCTCAACATCAATCTCTATGCTGAGGCAGTTAGGACAGACTTCTGCTGTCCGGATACCCTTGTCTCGTCGAGAGATTTCTCCTTCTTTCAGCTCCGGCATATCAGTTGACCACCTCTCGTACCCGTTTCTCGAACTCCTTTGCCACAGGATTACTTGTGTGGTTACGGGTGACGTCGACGGCGATATCGTGGAGGACCTGTCGATATTCTCTGAGATTGCTTTCTATCTGATCTGGGATATCGATGTAGCCGAAGGAGCCGTCCATCCTGATTAATTCAGCGCTGCGTGTCATGGCCAGGACGTCGACCGCTTTCTCCCGAGTTAGAATGTGCTGGAGTTCGTGGCTGATAGTGAATGTATCTGCAGACTCGGGATTGAGTTGGATGTAGTATTTGTTGCTTCGCTTGATGTCGTCGTCTTTGGGTCGGCGGCCTCGAGCAGATCTTGTCCGGCCAATCTTCAGGACTTCTTGTTGGAACTCGGGGTAGTGCTTCAGTGTCTTTTCGAGTCTGGGGCGTATCCTGTCTTTTTCTTCGCTGCTCCAGTATCGGGTCCATTTGACGTTGACTCCTTGAATCACCTCAGTCAGTATTATCACCTTCAGCGTTTTTCTGGCCCAAACCTATGTAGGCCCGTAGCCGGTCATTTTTCTCTTCCCTGGTGTGACCATCCCATTCAACGTGCTTCTTGGGCAGCCAGTCTAGATCCTCGACGAGTTCACGGGGTATGTGCCATGCCTTCTGACCATGCTCGTCCTCTATCCAGACAATCACCCAGTCATCGTCTTCGTCGTCGGCTTCTTTCCAACCGTATTCTGGTTCGCTATCCCATACGTCCGACAGGTCGATGTGAGAATGACCTGTGTACGTGACCTCTTCCACCCAATCATGGACTGCTTTCAGGTACGCAAGAACAGCGAGATTCCGGTCCTCGTAGGCGTCGTTTTCTCCTGAGCTCTGGTTTTCTCCTTTCGTACTCTTGTCTTCGATTTCTTCTGCAGTGTTGATCTCGATTTCTTCAGGGTCTTCGATACTGCCTTTGCGGAAGTTGTCATCAATCACTTCGCTGGCTGGGGGTAGAACCTCGATCCCGGCTATTCTCCCGTCTTTGAAATCGAGTATTATCTGTCCGAGGTCGATAGAGTGGTCGAATGGGTTGTCTTCGCTGATTTCTTTCTCGTTCCAAGTGAAGTGGCCGTTGAGTCCGTCTTCTGAGTAGTGGTATTCGTGTTTTCTGCTCACTCTATATCACCGGATTTTGTGTTGGTGTTTCGTACATCTGTGATTTTACCTGTCCAGCTGCCGGTGAAGTACCGGGCGAATACACGATCCCCGATAATGAATCCGGCAAACATGACGGCTAGGCCAGTTAGATCAATCACTGGGTATCACCTGCTGCTACTGGACTGGCTTCGTGTTCGACGACTCTGTCTCGGATGTTCCGTATCGTGACCTCGCAAACACCGTTATCTAGGGCGACTTCTTTCTGCGTCCGACCATCCTGATCTTCGAGGAGATCGACAGCGGCGACTACGGATTTAGGTGAAACACCTTGCCCTACCAAGTCCCTGAGCGTGTCTTCGTACTTTTCTGGCACTTGGTCGAGGTATGGTTGTAGTGTGTAGCCGGTGTGGACGAAGTAGCGTGTTCCGTTCCCTCCGGTCCGTCCCTTGGTAATATTGATGTCGTCCTTGTCTTCGATGTAGTCGAGGAAGTTTGGGACTGCTTTGGCGTAGAAGAGCATTCGGTCGTCGACGGTTTCGAGTTTCCGCCGTAGTTCGTCTTGGGAGAATCTTCCGTGTACGTCTTTCAGTGCGTTGTACCAGTTTTCGAAGACTTGGTCCTGTTTGACCTTGCTCAGTTTGTTTCACCTGTGAATTCGAGTTCTATTGTTCTCCGGTTTCTGTGTCTCTTGGCTTTCCAGTGGTCGTTGTTTCTCTGGTAGCGGCGATGCATCTCGATGATCGACGGCTGGTTCACTGGGAGGTCACCTCTAACTCGATCTCTCCATTACTCTTGGCCAGTTGACGAACGTTCGCAGGAAATTTCTGTACCTGCTGTTGAAGCTGGTCAATCTCTTTTAGACACGCTCCAAGAGAGACAACAAGACCGATGAGTGCTGCTAGACTCCAAATTGCTGCGGTTATTGATTTTCCAGAGCCGAGAAGATAGCCTACTCCAAGTGTCGATCCAAGTCCAAGGAACAGATTCAGATAGTCGATTGGTTCAGGCATCTAATTTTTCACCATCCATTTCCAGGTCTTCCTTGAGCCTTGGCTGTCGTCTCTGACTGTTTCCACTAGTCCGTCGTCTACCATTGGTTCCCGGATATAGCTGAGAGTTCTATGGAATGAGTCTTCGTCCTTATACTCATCCTCGAACTGCTCGTATAGACTGTCTCTAAGCTGAGCAGTTTTCTTTGGTCCTTCTTTTCTGATCAGGTCAATAATTGCTTTTGCGACTTCCTCCCTTGTTCCGGTTAGGTCGGTTTTCTTGGAGAATTCTATATCGCTCATGCACAAGTTTTGTCTTCTGGATTTTAAATAGGTTGTTCCATAGAAGTCTATAGAAATTTCCATAGATTTCTATGGAATAATTATATAAAAGAAGGAATTCAAAGTTTAGTCAAGGAAGACGCTTCAACCACGGAATTAGTGATAAAGCAGGATTATCAACCAACGTGGAAACCACAGAGTTTCACCCTGTTCAACCACCCCAAAGACGGTGGGGAACACGGGTAGAAAACACATTGCCAAGCACAGGTGAGCAAAGAGAAGTGGGATATGGATACGAAGATCTCGAACAGAGACTTGACCAGTACTGGAAATATGCAGTTGCAGCTGTAGCAGGTATACTGGTTTTCCAGGTCTACAGGCAGCACCTGATCTACATCGGAGTAGAAGCAGATGCAGTAATGTCGATGATCATAGCAGTCCTATCCGGCTTGGCATACATCGGCGCTGAAAGCGTCTATTACGAGTACTTTGAGGTCAGTGGTCAATCCGAATAGCCCAGAAAAACATTAGAATAACCAGAAGCAGCTGGTAGGGGGGAAGGGAGAGAGTGTTTGTGTACACCTTGTGGAAGAGGGGGCTTCGGAAATAGTGCGGGGTTCGATTCCCTGCCACCTCAATTCGCCTATGTCAATCTTAAACAAGGCTAAAAAGAACGCAGCAGAAAGATCTCAAAACCAAGAAGAAAAAACAGAGCTGTACAAGACTTTTCTACAAGAAAAGCTTGCATTGTCACTTGAAGCAATCTACGATTCAGAAGAAACCATCACTCCTTCCGACGTGAAAAAGATTTCAGATACCACGTACGCCCACACAGTAAAACAGATTCAAAGACTGGAGGAATACGGATTAGTGAGAAGTAAGAAGAAAGGCCGTAAAAAATTCTTGTTCATAACTGACAAGGGAGAAAAAGTAGCTGAGAAACTGGTCGAGCTTGACGAAGCTATGGCCGAAGCCAGCGAGGTGTGAAGCTCAGCAGTGACCGTAGAAACAGGGGATAACGAATCCGACCTACAGGAACGAGTTATCAAGGTCGAGGAAGTTGGTGTGGAAGAACGAGGAGGCTACGATATCCTTGTTGTTGAAGACTCCGCCGGCAACCAGTACACCACGTTCAACGACAACTTCATGCAGGAGATACCGGATAAGAAGCAGAGATACGAAAGTTCTGTCTGGGAGATCCTGTTCACCGTGACCGATGAAGGCTACATCAACTTCCACGGATTCACTGAAAGCAGTGAGGAAGATCCTGTCGAGGAAGAAATCGATCCCGCCGAGTTCAACGAGAATTACGGGGAGAAGAAAGACGAACGGGATAACCAGATCACGCGGCAGTCAGCTGTGCATGACGCCACCAGGATTGTCGGCAGTATGATCGCCTCCGAAGATAACTACATCACAGGCAAGGAGGGACCAGCAACCAAGGCAGAAGTGAAGGAGGAAATCAAGTCTTGGACTGAGTACTTCAAAACCCATCACCGTACCGGCGAGTGGCCACAATAGGTCACTCCCCACCACTATCTATATCGGTGAGATTCTCTGATGGCAGAGTTCGATGATTTAGACGTAAGTACGGAAATCCGCTTCAGACACAGCAGCGAACATATTGAAGCTGGAGTAGCGGAGGGCGAGATCTTCCAAGTGATTCAAACCTCAGTCGGCAAAGCCTACAAAGTAAAACTGGAGGACAATCATTCAGAAGAGGATGAAGAGCAGCCCCATTTCTTTGTGAGTCCGGATCAGGTGCTCACTGTCGTCGATTATGAGGTTGTCTTTGAAGCAGAGAACTGGCAGCTCGTAAAGCAGGACGATGAATACTTCTTTGATCCGATTACAGGCAACATGGTCGCTGTTGAGTTCTCGGAGATATTCGATGCTTTGGAGAAATTGGAAGGTGATACATGTTGACAGGGAAAGACTTGGTTCTCTCCTTATCTGCATTGACGGCAGCGGCCTTCGGAACCCTGGACGTATACCACAGCTTTTCAAGATATGTTGTAGGCGACTATGCTACAGCTACCTCAGCGGCCATGAAGACCGAGTTTTCCGTTATGTTAGCTATCTGTGTACTGGGTATTGGCTTTTGTTTCAAGAAAACCTTTGATAGCTTGGTAGAGGTTTTAGATGAGAGTTTCTAACCTCAATGCTGAATTTTTATAAAACACTGAGAGAACTCAATATTACAAGGTGAACATCTAGAATATGTCTGGCGGAAAAGAAGAAATATTTCTCAACATCAAACCCTGTCGAGCTCTTATTGCGGTTAACAATCCGATGACAGAAAGCTATGCTTCCCAAATCTCCAAGAAAATCGACTCAACCTATGCCCACACGGTCAAGATCCTGAAAAAACTGGATAATGAAGGATTGATCGATAGGCAGGATAAAGGCCGGAAGATGATAGCGGAAACCACTGAACAAGGGAAGAGAGTAGCCCGTGCTGCCCAAACTCTTAGATCAGAGGTCAAGGATCAGTCTATTCAGGAAGAGTTCCATGATACAGTATTCCAAGCTGAGGGCTGGAATATCGTTGAAGCAGATAACAACCTGTATATCGACTGTCTTGGCACAGATAAAGCACCAGTCTATCTTGAAGAGCTACAAAACGCTATTAACCAGATGAAATCTGTCCAGTGATAAGTGCTTGAGTAAGCAATACAATATAATCCTCACTGAATCCCAGCGACAAGAAGTCACTTCACGGCAGGATCAAGTCGTAGCCGAGAAAATAATTGACTGTTTGAAAACAAAACAAGAGCAGTTGCAGTGGGTGGAAAGCCAAGATCAGCTGACCAAACGGTTTCAATCCTTCTTCGGGAAAGACGGCGTTCATTTTGCAGAACCAGGTTTTGAAGCCCACAACAATGAGTGGAGAGCCATTCTAATCCTGATACGGAAATCAGACACCTTCGTCTTTCATAGAGAGGTTAAGAAGCACGGGAATTACACGAAGAGCCGGCAGAAAGACATAATCCATAATCTTCAGTCAAATCCGAAAGATGCCAAGGAGAAGGCTTTGAACCTTCTCTTGGAATACCAGTCGAATCAGGTCGAGAATCTAATTGACTAATCCTCGAGCACGTTTTCCGAGATCTCCGATAGTGTTGGAGACTTGGTTTCCTGCTTTCTCAGCACTTTCTGGGATTTCGACGTCGCTCGTTCGAGTCAGGTTTTCAGCTTGACCTATGGCGTTTTGAAGTCCTTGATCTGCGTCGTCCGGTGTTTGGTTCCGGATCTCTTCGAGTAGTGATTGGACTTCGCCGTCCCCCTGCAGGTTACGTGCTTTCTCTGCAACCTTGTTGTACTGGTTCATGACTCGTTCCTGTGCCTTCTCCTTGCCCTGCATGGCTGCTTGATTGGCTTCAGCCAGTCGTTCCTTTGCCACGTTTGAGGCGTTCGAAAGACCGAAGGATACTGCTAGGTTGTCGGTGACGACCTCGACTTGGTGCAGTGGATGGCTGGCTCCGATGAATCCGGGATCTCCTTGAGGGTTGGTTTGTGGAGCTGCCGTAGTCAAAGATACAAGAAGTAGTGTTGCCGTCAGATAGAGAGAATTTTTCATAGTATGGTGTTATAGGCGAAAATACCGAGAACTGAGTTGTACAGGTTTTGCAGTGCTTGGAAGACTTGGCGGTCGAAACCGGTTCCAATCTGTCCGTCTTCATCATCTCCAGTGTTTCCAGTGCCGTCATCTGTCTCATTCTCAGTCGGTGAGGCACATCCGTTTTGACCTACATCTGAATCAGTGGTTCCGGGGCATTGATCTTGGTTCAACGGCACACCGTCTCCGTCTTGGTCAGGACAGCCATCGAACTGTTCCGGGCCCGGACGATCTACACAGGCATCAACTGAATCAGCTACTCCGTCGCCATCAGTGTCGCTGGTTTTCCTAGGATCATTCGGATACTCATCCTGCGAATCACAGACTTGGTCACCATCACTGTCTCTGGTACAATCCGAGTTATTAGGGAACTGGTCTGTGTTGTCGCCTACGCCGTCTCCATCGCTGTCACGGGTTTCTCCGCTATCATCAGGGAAGGCGTCATTGTTATCGCAGACTCCGTCATTGTCACTGTCTTCAACACAGCCCGGATCGTTTGGATATTCGTCGTTCGCATCTCCAGTTCCATCCCCATCTGAATCACGGGTTACCGATGGATCGTTCGGAAAAGCATCTTCACTGTCACAGACCCCGTCGTTGTCCGAATCTTCCACGCAGTCAGGGTCATTTGGGAACTCGTCCTCACTGTCGGGGACGCCGTCTCCGTCGCTGTCAGGACATCCATCTGCTGTCTGAGAGCCTTCTGTATCCGGGCAATCGTCGTCAGGATCAGGTATGCCATCGCCGTCGCTGTCCTCTATCGGACAACCGTTATCTTTCAATCCGAAGCCTTGGTCGCCAGTACTTGGACATTCATCTTCATCATCTGGAACTCCGTCACCGTCAAAATCCGGTGGCGGACAACCGCTGTATAGCTCGCTTCCCTCAGTATTCGGGCAGTCGTCAGAAGAGTCAGCTACACCATCACCATCCGAGTCTTTTGCGACGATAAAGCTGTCAGTATCAATCTGATATCCTTCATCAGCGTTATAGGCGGTTCCCCGGTGCCAATATCCAAGGAAAACACCGGTACGATCCGGTGCTTCGAAGTCGACCTCGACGGTTATGGTTTCACCGTCGCTAGCGTAGTATGTGTTACCTTGTGCGAAGTGGTTGGTGCCGTCGACTTCCAGCCAGTAGTCGGCGTAACAGATATCAGCTGAACCGCAGTCAATGGTGAGGTCAAGTTCACCTGTGAGATCATCTCCTGGTTCGATTATGTCGTCGCCGCTGCTGGAGAATATCGAGAACGCATTTCTCTGCTTTGGCTGAACTGTTTTAGACTGGACTGTGACGTTCGCTTGCTGTCCGACTTCTGCGCCAAACAGTTTCTGGACTTCTACTTGGAGCGGTGCAGCAGCTGTAATAGAAGCAAGGAAAAGTATTGAAATAGCGATTGAGGAAAGTTTTTTCATCGAACCAAGGATTTTGTCAGTACTGGCGATCTTTGTTTTTCTGTTTGTGTTTGGGATAGCTGTGGCGTTTGCTGAATTCTCCGCCTCGCTTCAGTTTGAGCTTGGCTGCAGCCGGTTTATTCGTGGTTCCGTTTTTACGGGCCAGTTTCTTAGCTTCTGACCAGGCTTCGCTCTGGGTATGGAAGTCTTCAGTTGCTCTCTCAGCTTTAGCACGTTTCACTTCCCAATTTTTATCTTTCTTATTTGGGTTCTTTTTGGGCTGTGCTATCCATTCTTTTTTCATAGAAATAGTTTCGAAACCTCCAGACGCTTTCTTTACGTAATAAATCGTAACCCTATTTTATAAAAGAATACACAACTCGGTTAAGCATTTTTTCTGATCCCAACCACGTCGGTTTCGTCGATCTCCTTGTACCGGTCGATCATCTTGCGGTTACCCCATCCCATGTACTGCATGATCTGCCGGTCTTTTAGCTCGGTGTTGTTGACGAGCTCTGTAGCTGCGTGATGCCGCAACCAGTGCGGAGTGAACCGGGTCTTCTTCTCCCCGTCCTCGTCGATGTATGTCCGGACGTCGGCATCTATCACGGTGTTTGTGAGCCGCCGACGCATGGTCTGAGCGGTTCCAAACAATAATTGGTTGCTGGGACCGGTTTCGAGTTCAATGTAGTCCTGTACAAGGTCAGCGGTTTCCTGGGTGGGTTCGACTGCTCGACGACTATTCTTCTTTTTCGGAACCTGTTGTATTCCAAGACCGGCGACGTAGGTCTTAGTGATTTTCAATGTGCAGTCGGTGTCGTCGAGATCGGGTTTGAAGTTGTAGTCGCTGGTTTGTGCGGCGGCGATCTCTCCGATCCGGCAACCGGTATCCAACAGTAGTTTGAAGACGGTGAGTTCGTACAGACCAGACGTTTCTTCGATGGCCTGTATTTCGTCTTCGGTCAAGAGTTTCTTCTCTATCTCCTGCTTTGTTATACCGGTATCTTGTTTATCGGAGGTGACCTTGCCGTATTGGATCATCCCGGAGAGCTGGTCGATAAGCTGCTGTTCTTTGCTGGAAAGTTGTTTGCCGATGTATTCGAGAAACCGCCGAACTCCGTTGGTTTTCACCGAATGCAGTTCTGTGGATTGGTAGTAGCCTTGTTTGATTTTATCCGCTGTTTCGAACAGCTGGTCCTGAGAGATCTCGATTGTGGTATCGGTGGATTCGAGGTATTGGAGGAAGTCGAGAACTGCGTATTTGTAGCTGCGAACGGTGTTGTACCGGTACTGGTCTTCGAGGTGTTGGAAGAAGTCGGCTACGTACTGGTCGGTTTGTATCTGTGTCACAAGTTGTCATGACCTCCATAGGAAATCAAGGGGGGTGTACTCTATTAGATAGAAGATTATCAATTATATTTTAAAAGCGTATGCTTGAGAAATTCAGCTGTAGCTCTGTTCGATCCAGTCATCCACAGACTGATCCTTGCTGAACAACCAGTGCTTCACACCGAGCTTCCCCATGCTATCAGCCACAGATTGATACACAGTTAGATACAGACGCTCCGTCACACTGAAATCCTGGTTGACCGTCCAATCGGTGCTTCCACAACAGGGACAGCGAAAGTTCACAGTCAGCAACGTATTATCTCCGACCCCAAAGGGTTCACCGACAATCTGATTGCGGAAATGCTGTATCTGTGAATAGTTACAGTAGCTGCAGTTATATTTGAGCCGGACCACATCTTTTTCTTAGCCATACATTATTTTAATTGCAACCTTTTCTCAAAACTAATTCAGTGATTCCGTTTTTCTATGACTGACGAAGATTTTCTTGACTACGGTAAATCGGCAGATCCTGTCTCCGGTAACCATGGCTTGGATATCTCTGAAATTCTCTCCAGTCTATCTGAGCAAGAAGACAAAGAGATCGAACGGTTGGAACAGAAACTGCGCAGTGTCCGTCAGCAATTGGAGGAGGAAAAAAAGGTTCTTCAAGACAACTTAGAGGTGATCTACCGGCAGATCGAGGCTGTGCAGGACCAGCTACGGGAGCTGGATGCTCCGGGGTACAAACCTGATAGTGATATAAAGAAAGAGCGAGAGCTACGGAACCGGTTAGAAGACTTGTATGGTGATGTCCGTAGGGAGCAGCGTGAGTGGCGTCGTGATCGTCAGGAACCGTTGAAGGAGGAACGTGAATTGGAGAAGTTGATTGATGAGCTCAGTGAGTCTGAATCTTTTGACGAGTTGATTTAGATAGGTTGTTGTTTGAACTGGCGGGTTCGTGGTTCTGCAGTAATTGGTTTAATATTTGGGTCCGAAAAGCTTACTAGGCGGACGAACGTGTAGCTTTCTGCCTATGCTTGCCACCAAAAGTATGGCCTCGGCACTCATAGGGCTCGTCACCGCCGGGTCGTCACTCCCGACTCGGAGCGCTGGCTCGTCATCGGCCACCCGACAGTTACCCCGACACGCTGTTGAGTGTTACTGGTACTCCTCGGTGACTTCTTCGAGGTTCACGACGCCCTCCGGCACGCGATAGGCGACCATCACCTCGCGGTCGGCGTCCGGGGAGTTGTCAGTCTTATCCACGGCGTAGGCGACGAACCGACACTCCTCGCGGCTGAACTCGAGCACCGAGTACCCCCAGTTGTGGCTGTCGAAGAAGTCGATGTGAGGGTTCATCTTCGGGATCAGCCACGAGAGCAAGGGTTCAGTGATCTTCTTGCGCGTGCCTCGCGTCAGGTGCAGGGCCTCGGCGACGTTGATGGAGGTGATCGCGGGGGTCATGAACTCGACGCCGAAGCGCTGGCCCTGCGCGACACCCTCGCCCCCCGTAACCCGGCCGGGGTAGGAGGTCTGCTGGTAGCCGGCGATGTAACAGTGCATGTCGCCGGTGACGGTCAGGAAGTTGTCGACGTCGGCCTCGGCGATGTGCTCGGCGATGAGCTGGCGCTCGCGCGTGTAGCCGTCCCACCCGCCCTGGACGGGATAGACCGAGAGCGGTCCCGAGCCCACCCGCAGGGGCATCGTCAGTACCTCGTCGGCCCAGCAGGTCCAGACGGCGTTCGAGTCCGTGACGGTGTCGAGCAGCCAGTCGCGCTGTTCCTCCCCGAGCATCGATCGTCCGGGGGGCTCGCGGTGGGGGCCGACGTTGTCGACGGTGGGGATGGCCTCGCGCGGTGGGTCCCGGAAGAGCCGTTCGTCGGTGAGCACCAGGTCGACGAGGTCGCCGAACTCGATGTCGCGCCAGAGTTTGAAGCGGTCCTGGAGCGACTCACCCTCGGGGTCGTACTCGACGCGCGCGGGCATGAACTCCCACCACGCGTGCATCGCGTCGGCGACGAGTTCGGTCATGAACTCCGGGTCGTCGCTGCGCGGGTGTTCGCCCTTCGGCGCGTCCGTCTCGTCGTCCCAGTAGACGTCGTCGACCATCTCGTGGTCGTCCCAGCCGGCGATGATGGTGTGGGATTCGAGCGCTTCCTGCAGGAAGCGGTCCGAGCGGTATGTGCGGTAGAGATACCGGTAGTCCCGCAGGTCGTGAACGTGGTCGAAGCCGCTCGGGAGAGACTTCTCGCGTTCCTCGTACTCGTAGGATCCGAGTCCCTTGAACGCGCCGGCGTCGGACTCGTAAATAAAATCGCCGAGGTGGACGATGAAGTCGACGTCCTCCTGTGCGACGTAGTGGAGCGCCGGGTAGTAGCCGTTGAGGTAGTCCTGACAGGTGAGGACAGCAAAGGAGACGGAGTCGGGCGAGTCGTCGGGGCGAGGGAGGGTGCGACAGCGGCCGGTCCGGGAGGCGACGCCGCGGTAGACGAAGCGATAGAAGTACGCCGAGCCGGGGCCGAGCTGGCTGTCCAGGTCGACCTTGACAGTGTAGTCGTGGGCCGCGATGTGCTGGTCGGCCGTGACGACCCCGTCGTAGACGATAGAGTCGAACGCCGGATCCTCTGCGACCTGCACACCGAGCGGTTCGCCCGATTCGACGACGTCGGGGTTCAGTCGCGTCCAGAGGATCGCACCGGTCGGAGTCGGGCCGCCGCTGGCGACGGACTGCGGGAACACCTCGTAGGGGTCCGCGTCGGGGTCGATATCGAAGACCGACGCGTCGCTGGCGTCGACGACGTCGAGTGCGAGCGCGAGGTCGTGTGAGTCCAGTTCCGAGAGGAGTTCCGCATGGTCCCCGTCTTCCCTCGCCGGTTCGTCGCGACCGTCGAGACCCGTCCGGTCTGCCATATCCGGTGCACGGCGTCGACCGGAATGTGTCTTCCGGGGCACTGACCCACCACGTGACTCCCTCGCAGGCTCCCGGGAGGTCTTTGTCGTCGGGACATCGAGGTCGTCTATGGTCGAGATCGACGGCAGCGCGGGTGGCGGGCAGATCCTCCGGACGTCGCTCACGCTGTCGATGCTCTCGGGCGAGTCGGTCACCGTGACGGACGTTCGCGGCGACCGGTCGGACCCCGGGCTCAAACACCAGCACCTCGCGGCCGTCGAGACGGCCGCCGCAGTGAGCGACGCGGCGGTCGAGGGTGCCGAGCTCGGTTCGGAGTCGGTCGTCTTCGAACCCGGTGAGTCGACGGGCGGCGAGTACGAGGTGTCGATCGAGACGGCGGGGAGCCTGTCGCTCGTCTTCGACACCGTCTGGCCGGTCGCGACGGTGCTGGCCGACCCGCTCGTGCTCTCGGCGACCGGCGGCACGGACGTCAAGTGGTCGCCCCCGTCGGCGTACTACCGGCGCGTGAAACTCCCGCTGTTGCGCGAACTGGGACTGGCCGCGACCGTCGAACTCGAACGCCCGGGCTTCTATCCCGTGGGTGGCGGCCGGGCGACGCTCCGTTTGTGGCCGTCGTCGCTCCGCCCGCCGACGCTCGACGGGGGAACTCCCGACGAAGCCCGCCTGTACTCGCTCGCGAGTGAGGGGCTGGCCGATGCCGACGTGACAGAGCGACAGGCGAAGACCGCCGAATCGGCCATCGACGACCTCGGTATCGAGACAGTCCATCGCGAGGTCACGTACGCCACCACGGACTCACCCGGGTCGTCGCTCGTCGTCGGTCTGTCGGGCGAGGGAGTCCGCGCCGGATTCGACGCCGTCGGCGAACGCGGGACGCCCGCTGAGGACGTCGCTCGACAGGTCCTGTCGGACGTCGAATCGTTCAGGGAATCAGGGGCGGCCGTCGACGCCAGGCTCGCCGACCAGCTGCTCGTGGTCCTCGCACTCGCCGGTGGTCGGGTCGCCGTCCCGCACCTCACTGACCACGTCGAGACGAACCTCGCCGTCTTCGACGCGTTCGGGTACGACGTCTCGGTCGAACCGGGAGCGATACCGGTACTCGACGGCGACTGACACGCCGGGAAAGGTGGGTTTCCCGGGGGGTCTCTCAGTAGACGGCGTCCCGGATCTCGTCGTCCAGATCGTCGAACGCAGCGAGGTAGCCCCGACGCTCCTCCCTGAGTTCGGTGAGACGCTCGTCCGCGTCGGCGAGTGCGTCGCCGACGTCGAACCGGCTGACGTCGAGGCCCAGAACCGCCTCGGGGACGGTCAGTCCGGTGGTCGAGTCCTCCGTCCAGGAGACGCGGCCACGACTCACCTCCTCGAGGATCGTCACAGTCTCGCGGACGCCGACGTCTCGGTCGCCGACACTCCCCGTGTTCAGCAGGAAACAGTCGACGTCCAGGTCGGCGATGAGGTCGCGAAACCGGTTGCCCTCCACGCCCTCGGACTCGACGATGAACGGGTTGGTGCCGACGACGCGGATAGCCTCACCGGCACTGTCGGGATCACCCGCGCTCGTCTGGACGGACTCGCCGAGCATGAACGCGACCGCGGCCTCCTCGGGCGAGAGCTTCGCGATTGGGGGCATCGCGGGGTTGCGCGTGATGAAAAACACCTGGTCGACCTCGTGCAGGTCGATCGACTCGTCGGCCGAGGGGAGGTGCTCGCGCTGGACCACGGCCCGCCCGTTCGCGGTGTGTCTGTCGCTGTCGAAGTCGACGGATCCGTCGTCGGCCACGTCGACGTTCTCCAGGACCGCGGACTCGTGGGTCGCGGCCGCGTGGATGTCGGGCTGTTCGGCGGGGTCGAGGCCGATCGTCTTCACGTACAGGCCCTGGCCCTCGCTGCCGGCGACGGTTCCGTCCGGGCGCAGGGCACAGACGTCGTCCTGGAGCATCGTCGCGTCCTCCGGGTCCGCCAGCCCGAGGCCGTGGGCAGTCAGCGTCGACTTGCCGGTCCCCGAGAGCCCGAGGAACACCTGGCCCACTGTCTCGAGACCCTGGCCCTCGTTCGTCTCGATCGTGACCTCCTTCGTGCCAGCGTGCAGTCCCAGTCCCCCCTCCAGTTTGGCCTCGCGCATGAACAGTCGGAGGAAGGACTTCTTGGCCTCGCCGGTGTAGTCGGTCCCGCGGACCGCGGTAAAGCCCTCGTCGGGGAGGATCCGGATGGCCACTTCGTCGGCGTCGGGCACCTGGACGGTCGTGAAGTCCGGGTCCGAGGCGTCGGGCGCGGGTTCGAACAGGTTCGCCCACGCCAGCGCGATACGCCCGAACTCGCGGGGGACGTACAGGCGACAGACGTAGCTGTTCTCGGGGTGGCGACCCATGCGGCGGTCGAGACAGACCATCTCTCGGTCGGTCACGGCGTCGACCGCTCGCTCGACGTGGGCGTAGTCTCCGCCGTCGAAGTCGTGGTCGACCGCGTTGCGCGTCCGGTCGGCGTTGCGCGAGCGGTGCTCGCTCACGTACGACGGCGACCCGTACTCGGTCGCCGTCTCCAGTTCGCGCGAGTGCTCTCGCAGCGACGCGAACGATGGGTCGTACGTGACGTTCGCCGCATCTCGGGGGTCGGGCAGCGCATCTGTCGGGGACTGCCTCGCCAGCCCGTGTTGTGACATCGTACCCGTTCGATCACATCCGTCCGTGATAAATCTTCTATTTCCCCCGAACGTTTGCCAAAGCGGCACATAAAATTAATTATTCAACCACGAGTGAATCGTTGCGGCGTCAGTGGCGTATCTCCCGTATACTCAACAGGGAGGCCTGCCGGTCGGCTGTAGACGTGGTTCCAGTCACTGGGGGGGCAGGTAGCTCCGGCCGGCAGAACGGTCGGAAACGGCGTCAGACGGGCGAGTCAGTGGTTTCCGTCGGTCGAATCGAGCCGTTCGCGGGCGGCGGCGACGAGGAGGGGGAAGGTGATCGTCGCGTCGGCGTAGACCGAGGCGTTACGGGCGGCCTTCTCCAGTTTGCCCCACGAGCGCGCCTCGTCCAGCGTCGCGCCGGAGAGCCCGCCGGTCTGGGGCGGGTCCATCGTGAGCTGGACCGCGTAGTCGTACGCGTCGGGTGCGACGAGCATCGTCTGGAGCGTGTAGTTTTTGGGGACGCCGCCGCCCACCAGCAGTGCACCGGCCTCGTCGGCCTCGAAGGCCTGGTCGGTGATGTCGTCCATGTCCGCCAGGGCGTCCAGCGTGAACGCCGAGGTCTGTCCGTACATCCACGCCTGGAGTCCGAGCACCGAGTCCTGGACCGCCGGGCAGTAGACCGGCACGTCGTGTTCGTACGCGGCAGCGGCGATCCCGGGCCCCTCGTCGACGCCCTCACGGTCGTTCACCGCTGCGTTGGCCCGGCCGAGTTCCTCGGTGAATCGGCGGATGCTCACGGAGCTTCCGCGCCCGCCGTCGCCCTCGTCGTTCTCGCATTCGGCTTCGAGCGCCGGGAACACCTCCTCGCGGAGGTGGGACTCGAACAGCGCGAAGTGCTCCTGTGGGAGATAGACGTTGTAGATGCGGTCGACGCCCTCGTCGCGGAGGCGTTCGTCGTGTTCGCGCTCGGTCTTGCCCTCGGCGTGGACCTCGCCGTGGTGGTGTTTGCCGCCGATAGCCTCGATGCTGTCGTGGGTGAGGTTCGCGCCGGTCGTCACCAGGGCGTCGACGTGACCGTCCCGGATCAGGTCGGCGACGATGCGTCGCATCCCCGTGGGCACCATCGCGCCGGCCAACCCCACGAACACGGTGACGTCGTCTGCGAGCATTTCGGTGTAGATGTCGACGGCCTCGTGGAGGTCGTTCGCGCCGATGCCCGCGGACCCGTACTCCTCGGCGAGTTCGCCGACGGTCATGCCCGCCCGGGCCTCGGCGTGACCCACCGGGTCGTGAGCGAACGTCTCGCGTGGCGTCTCCTCGTCTGTCATGCCTGTCTCTGGGTCAGCGGGGCTTTTGAACGGCGTGGTTCGCCCGGCCCACTCGCCTCGCGGCAGTTCGGCTCCGCCGGGGTCACGGGGACTCGACCGACAGCGCCGACTCACAGCACGACGAGCGGTAGGCGTCGGCCTCGCGGACGAGTTTGCAGTCACGGTGGCGGCGTGCGACGACCGACTCGCAGTCTCGACAGCGCAGCACGTACTTCGCGTCGGCGAAGACGGGGCAGTTCACCGCCGCGTCGAGGTCCGTGGCACGGGACTTGAACGCCGGCCCGTGGCCGGTCGTCCCGAAGCGCTGGTACTGTTCGAGGTGGACGAGTTCGTGTCGCAACACGGATTCCCACTCCTCGCGGTCGAACGCCTCGAAGGCGTCCCACGTCAGAGAGATCGTGGCCTCGAAGGGCCGACCGTCGGCCTCGCGGCCGTTCGCCGTCGTCGTCTCCTCCCAGTCGATCGGGGTCCCTACCTCGGCGTCCGGGATCTTCGGACGTTTGACCGCGGCGGCTCGCCGTTTCGCCCGTGTCGACACCTCCCAGTCGACGATATCGAACCGGACGTCGACGAATCGCTCGCGGCGCACGCGCTTGCAGTAGGCTTTCGACCACGCGTGGAGGTCGTCGTGGGTCTCGACGTCGTCGAATCCCGGGTCGAGACGGACGGCCTCGGACTCCTCTGTCACTACCGGTCCCGTCGGCGACCGGGGGCTTGAATCCACGGTTCAGAGGCCGGTCGGGTGGTCGACGAACGTCGTCTCCACCCCCCACTCCTCGGCCTGCTCACCGAGCGCGCGCACGCCGAACGTCTCGGTGGCGTAGTGGCCGGCGAGGTAGACGCTGATGCCCGCCTCGCGAGCCTCGTGGTAGACCTGCTGTTTGCCCTCGCCCGTTATCAGCGCGTCCGCGCCCGCCTCGACCGCCTCGTCGAGCCAGTCGACGCCGCTCCCGGTGACGATCGCGACGTCCTCGACCGTTTCGGGGCCGAAATCGAGCACCTGTACCTCCCGACCGCCCGTGTCGAGGTGGTCGTCGAGCATCGCGGCGAGGCCGTCCCGGTCGAACGGGTCGCTCGCCATCCCCCGCTGACCGATGTGGACCGGTCCCATCCCGCCGAACGGTTCCCGTTCGTCCAGGTCGAGCAGGTCGGCCACGCCGGCGGCGTTTCCCAGTTCCTGGTGGCCGTCCAGCGGCAGGTGGGCGGCGTAGAGCGCGACGTCGTTTTCGATCAGCGGGGCGATCCGCCGGTAGTCACGACCGGTGACACGCTCGATGCCGCCCCAGGAGAGACCGTGGTGGACGACGAGGAGGTCGGCGTCCCGCTGGATAGCCGTCCCGATCGTCGCTTCGGCGGCGTCGACGGCGAGTGCGACCCGCTCGACATCCGCCTCGCCCGAACCGACCTGCAAACCGTTCGCGCTGGGGTCGACGTCCGCGTAGTCTGCACAACCGAGTCGCTCGTCGTATCTGTCACAGAGCGTGGTGACGTCCATACTCGCCGTTTGCCCGACGGCCCCGTAGTCGTTTGCGTCTCGGACTCCCGGGCGAGTGGTGGTCTGTGTCTCCCGGGCCAGCGGTGGCTCGGTCTCCCCCGTCGTTCAGCGCCACTCGGGACCGGCGTGGAGCTCTCCGTCCTCCTCGCGGAGCAGGTCGTGTTTGACCGCCAGGTCGACGACTTTCTCACAGCGGTCCCGCGAGATTTCGTAGGCGCTGGAGGCCACGACGACGAAATCGTCGCGGTCGACCGGGAACTCGCGGTTCTGCATCATCCGCATCACGTTCGTGTTCTCCAGGCGCGTCATCGTGACGTCCCGCTGTGGCTCGTCCTCGTCGTCCCCGTCGTCACCGCTCCCGTCTGTCGGTCGGCCGCCCGCCCGCTGTCCGCTGGAGTAGCCCCGCTCGCTCGAGTCCGTCGACGCTTCTTTGTCGTCACCGACGTCTGCTTCACCGTCGCCATCGTCGCCGCCGGATCCGCTCTCCGCGACGGTCCGACCGAACTCCATGCCGCCCGCCTCGTCGGTGTCGTCGGTCCCCTCACCGACCGACCGCAGGACGTCCTCGTCGTCGCCCAGGGTCGAACCGATGTCCGACCTCGATTTGCTGTCGCGGCCGGCATCGGGACTCTCCTCGTCGGACCCGCCGCTCGCCGCTTCTCGTTCCCGGACGTTCGACGCCGAGCGGTCGACGGTGACGGCGTCGCCGCCGACGGCGT
>Ga0207770_100347_pt1 | contig 26998 bp, 30 predicted proteins | sample A23E2SouthBayCA_FD_187729 | JGI IMG/M metagenome (GOLD analysis project Ga0207770, IMG submission 187729) | Aerobic enrichment media microbial communities from Eden Landing Ponds, California, USA - A23 E2 (SPAdes) | ecosystem: Environmental > Aquatic > Marine > Unclassified | place: Emeryville... | reverse complement strand
ATCTCGTCCAAGAAGCCATTCGGTGTGCCGTCCACGCCGTCGATAGTGGTGTTGACCGCTGGAAGAGGGGCAAACGGACGAACAAACCGGAGTTCACCTTCTGGAGTCTGGTGTATGACAAGCGCAGTGCCACTTTCTACCGGACCAAAATCTCGCTTTCGACGGTGAACGGACGGATCGAGTGTGAGTTTGAGTTGCCAGCAGATAGTCCAACACCATACGAGGAGTACGTGCTTTCGGACAACTACGAGTTTCGCACGAGTACACTCCAGTACGACCAGGCAACCGACGAGTTCTACTTCCACGTCAAAACGCGGAAGATAGACACAGACGGTGAAACTGTTGAAATCGAGGTTTCGGACGATACCGAGCACCAGACAGTCCTCGGGATCGACCTCGAGGAGTTGACGGACATCCGAGAGCGACTGCCCCACGCTGACTGGCATCATGTGTGGGCGTTTCGCCGTCTTGTCGAATACGTTGAGTACAAAGCGCCAGGTCGGAGTGTGGCGGTTAAACAGGTCGAACCAGATCACACGAGCCGGCGGTGTTCACACACCGACTGCGGGTTCACCCACGAAGACAACCGCGACGGTGAACAGTTCAAGTGCCTCAAATGGGGGTACGAGATCAACGCGGACTACAACGGCGCGAAAAACATCGGGTTACGGTATATGCGGAAACGACAGCACAGACTGCGTTCCTCGCCCAGGTCGGGGAGCGCAGACGCACCAGTAGACGTGCGTATAACTGGTGGGATACTGAACGGCGACGGCTATCGGCCAACCGCCGAGAGTTGATCGCCGGGAGTCCACATCAAAGCCACCGAAAGGCGAAGCCTTTCGAGGCCTCGATGGAACTGCGTTCCATCGGTGGCCCCGCCCTCAACGAGCGAACCGCGTATGCGGTGAGCGAAGGAGGGTGGGGTAGTTTACGGAGAGAGGTCTTCGCCGTCGATCATGTACTCGCGGGCGACGTCCCAGTTCACGTCGATGCCGAAGCCGGGACCCTCGGGCAGGGAGACTTCGCCGCCCTCGATGATGTCGCCGGATTCGCCTGTCCGGGAGACCAGGTCCTCCCACCACGGGACGTCGAAGGCGTGGTACTCCAGGGCGACGAAGTTCGGGACCGACGCGGCGGCGTGGGCGCTCGCGACGGTGCCGATCGGTCCCTGGATGTTGTGGGCGACGATCGGCACGCCCGCCAGGTCACACAGATGCGCGATCTGGCGGAAGTTCCGGAGGCCGCCGCAGTTGTGCGGGTCGGGCGCAGCGACGTCCATCCCCTCGGCGTCTAACATCTCCTTGAACTCGCCCGGGTCGCGCAGGTTCTCGCCGGTCATGATGGGGCACGAGGTCGCCTCCCTGACTCGCCGGTGGGCGTCGTACTTGCGCGGGGGGACCGGGTCTTCGAGCCACGCCAGGTCGTACTCCTCCAGTTTCTCGGCGAGGCGGGTCGCCGTCTCCACGGTGAAGTTCCAGTGGAGGTCGAACCCGAGAGTGACGTCGTACCCGATCTCCTCGCGGACGGCCTCGACGAGCGAGACCTTGTGTTCGATGGCCTCGTTGTCCAGTCGGCGCGCGGCGGTGTCGACGTCGGCGTGGGTGCGCACGTCGAGGTCGAACTTCAGCGCGTCGAACCCGGCGTCGACGACCTCTCGAGCGGCCCTCGCGTACGATTCGGGCGTGTAGACGTCACGGGGATCCACAGTCCCGGACTGGGCCTCACCGAGTGACTCGCCGCCGTGGGTGTCACAGTAGATCTGGACCGCGTCCCGGTACTTGCCGCCCATGAGTTCGTAGGCGGGGACGTCCAGCAGTTTCCCCTTGATGTCCCACAGCGCCATCTCGACGCCCGGTCCGGCGGCGCCACGGATGTCCTGGACGCGCTCGATGTCCAGCGGATTCTGGCCCTCCAGCAGGCCCAGGTCCTGTGGCCCCGACCCGTGGACCTCGCCGTAGCCTGTGACGCCGGCGTCGGTCTCGACGCGGACGATCCCCCAGCGGAAGTTCCCCTGCAGGACCATCGTCGAGACGTCCGTGATGGTGATATCGCGCCCGGCGGGGCGGTGTGATTCCTCGTCTGTGCGGTCCATCCACGGGACGCCGCCGCCCCGCGGGATGACGTACTCCGGTGTCTCCTCGTCATCTGCCATACGTCCCCATCTCCCACTGCGGGGTTCAAGGTTGCAGTCGCGGCGAAGGGTTCCGGCTCTCGACCGATAGGTGTCCAGACCACGTCTCTGAGACGATGTGGTAGTTATTGGCTCTATTTTAGAGCGATCGAACAGTATTGGGCGACTCTAGTGCCTATAGATGGCAGTAATATTCGTTAAATCTTTATATTGGTGGGTGTATCGTACTGACGAAGGACACATGTCATTCAGGTCACTGACGACGGCACTGACGCTGTATCGTAGCGGGACACTCTCGCTGGAGCAGGCCGCAGCACAGAGTGGCGTGACGACCACGAAGCTGGCGACGGAACTCCGCTCGCGCGGGATCGCCGTGCGCGAGGCCGACCGGCAGACGCTGAACGAGCAGACTGCGAACTGACGCCGGGCGAGCACGTCGTCGGGCCACGGCGTGACCGTTACACCTGCCCGCTGAACGCGAGTCCCGCACCTCGCTTTCGGCCCTCCAGACCCGGTTTTGCCTGTCTCTCTCGGTTGCCCTCGTTCCGGTCGGCGAGAGCACGCCATCGACGTGCCCTCGCGGACACCCGAGGGCGCCAGAATTGGTCGAACCCCACGGCTTTAGCCCGCCCGAACGTTCGAGTCGGGTATGACCCTCGAAGAGGACTCTCTGGCGTATCACCGGAGCGACCCGTCCGGGAAGATCGAGATACGGACGACGAAGTCGACGAGCACGCAACGGGACCTGAGTCTGGCCTACTCGCCGGGCGTCGCCGGCCCCTGTCGCGCCATCGCCGAGGAGCGCGGCGAGTCGTTCACCTACACCGCTCGCGGGAACCTCGTCGCCGTCGTCTCCGACGGCAGCGCCGTCCTCGGGCTCGGCGACATCGGGCCCCACGCATCGAAACCCGTGATGGAGGGCAAGGGCGTGTTGTTCAAGCGCTTCGCCGACATCGACGTCTTCGACGTGGAACTCGACCTGTCGGGGCCGGCGGCGTTCGTCGACGCCGTCGCCGGGATGGAACCGACCTTCGGCGGCATCAACCTCGAAGACATCGGCGCGCCGGCCTGTTTCGTCATCGAGGAGGAGTTGCGCGAGCGCATGGACATCCCGGTCTTCCACGACGACCAGCACGGGACCGCCATCATCTCCGGTGCGGCACTGCTCAACGCCGTCGACATCGCCGGCAAGGACCCGGCCGACCTCGAGGTCACCTTCGCCGGTGCCGGCGCGGCCGCCATCGCCACCGCGAAGTTCTACGTCTCGCTGGGGGTCCCACGAGAGAACATCACGATGGTCGACATCGACGGCATCCTCACCGAGGAACGCGCCGAAGCCGGGGATCTCAATACGTTCAACCGACAGTTCGCCCGGGACGTGCCGGAGGGTGACCTCGCAGACGCGATGGACGGCGCGGACGTGTTCGTCGGGCTCTCGGCCGGCGGCATCGTCAGCCAGGAGATGGTCCGTTCGATGGCCGACGACCCGATCGTCTTCGCGATGGCCAACCCGGACCCCGAGATCGGCTACGAGGCGGCCAAAACCGCACGCGACGACACCGTCATCATGGCCACGGGCCGCTCTGACTATCCCAACCAGGTCAACAACGTGCTGGGATTCCCCTTCATCTTCCGGGGGGCGCTGGACGTCCGCGCCCGGGAGATAAACGAGGCGATGAAAGTCGCCGCTGCCGAGGCGCTGGCGGAACTGGCCCGCGAGGACGTCCCCGACTCCGTCGTCAAGGCCTACGGCGACGGCCCCCTGCAGTTCGGCGCCGACTACATCATCCCCAAACCCCTCGACTCGCGCGTCCTCTTCGAGGTGGCACCCGCCGTCGCCGAGGCCGCCATCGAGAGCGGGGTCGCCCGCCGCGAACTCGACACAGACCGCTACGTCGAGCGCCTCGAAGCCCGCCTCGGCAAGTCCCGGGAGATGATGCGGATCGTCCTGAACAAGGCCCGGAGCGACCCGAAACGCCTCGCGCTCGCCGAGGGGGGCAACGAGAAGATCATCCGCGCGGCCGCCCAGATCGACGACCGCGGCATCGCGAACCCGGTCCTGATCGGCAACCGACCGGAGATCGAACGGAAAGTCGAGGGGCTGGGACTGGACTTCGACCCCGACGTCGTGGACCCGGGGTCGGGCGACTACGACGAGTACACCGACCGACTCTACGAACTGCGCCAGCGCAAGGGACTCACCCGGCGGGAGGCCACCGAGCGGATACGCGACAGTAACTACTTCGCGAGCGTGATGGTCGAACGCGGCGACGCCGACGCGATGTTGACGGGCCTCACTCACCACTACCCGTCTGCGCTCCGCCCACCGCTGGAAGTCATCGGCACGCCGGAGGGAGTCGACTACGCGGCGGGCGTCTACATGCTTGCGTTCCGCAATCGGGTCGTGTTCGTCGCCGACGCCACCGTCAACCAGGACCCCGACGAGGCGGTTCTCGCCGAGGTCACACGCCACGCGGCCGGCGTCGCCCGGCGCTTCGACGTCGAACCCTGCGCCGCACTGCTCTCCTATTCGAACTTCGGGAGCGTCGACAACGAGGGCACGCGCAAACCCCGCAGGGCGGCCGAACGGTTACGCGAGGACCCGGAAGTGGACTTCCCGGTCGACGGCGAGATGCAGGCCGACACGGCCGTCGTCGAGGACCTGTTGCAGGGGTCCTACGAGTTCGCCGAACTGGACGAGCCGGCGAACGTGCTCGTCCTCCCGAATCTGGAGGCTGGCAACGTCGTCTACAAACTCCTCCAGCGACTGGGCGGCGCCGACGCCGTCGGCCCGATGCTCGCGGGTATGGCCGACCCCGTCCACGTCCTCCAGCGCGACGACGAGGTCGAAGATATCGTGCATCTGGGTGCTGTGGCGACGCTGGACGCTCAGGACGCGGAGTAGCGGGTACGAGTCGCCCCGGGCGGGCACTCCCACCGACTGAGAACGCGCGACGGGGGTCTTTATCCGTCGAAGCGAACCTCCAGGTATGCGATACCTGGTAGCGGCGGACGGGTCCGAGGAGTCCGACAGGGCAGTCGAGTACGCGGCGACACAGGCGGTCGCGTTCGACGCGACGCTCGAGGTGGTCCACGTGCTCGAACCGGAGACGGAACTGGTCGGTGGTGAGATCGTCCTCCCCGGCGGAGAGCGGGCCACGGAACTCGGCGAGCAGACGCTCGCCCAGGCCCGCCGGCTGGCCGTCGAGTCCGTCGACGGCGAGGACCCGTCGGTGGAGACGGAACTGCTCGCGGGACGTCCGGCCCACGCGATCGCAACACGTGCCCGCGAGACGGGCACAGACGCCATCTTCGTTGGCCACCGAGGACTCTCCGAAGAGCGCGAACGCGTCGTCGGGAGCGTCGCCAAGAGCGTCGTCGACAGAGCCGACGTCCCCGTGACGGTCGTCCGATGAGGTCCCCACAGTCGCTGTGACGGACCGCCGGGGCACCACCGGGCTCTGGTCGTGACCGGCCCACCGGCGGGTTTTTGACGGGCCCGCGCCGACCCCGCCGCATGGATATCCTCGTCACCGTCCCCGAGGGCGAGTTGCGCGAGACGTTCTTCCCCGAGCGACTCCGCGAACGACTCGAAGCACTCGGGACCGTCACCTGGGTCGAGGCCACCGGGAACCTCACCGAGGCCGAACTGCGCGACCGGATCGGCGGTATCGACGTTCTCGTCACCGGGTGGGGCAGTCCGCGGGTCACCGAGGGTGTACTCGAAGCGGCGGACGACCTCGCACTCGTGGCTCACACCGGCGGAAGCGTCGCCTCGCTCGTCTCCGAGGCCGTCTACGACGCGGGCATCGCCGTCGTGAGTGCCAACGACGTGATGGCGGAGTTCACCGCCGAACACGCATTCGCGCTGATCCTGTCCGAGTTGCGCGCGGTCCCGGCCCTCGACCGGAACATGGGATTCGGCGAGTGGGACGTCGACGACGTCGAGATCCGCACGCTCTACGGGACCGACGTCGGCCTCGTCGGGCTCGGGACGGTCGGTCGAGAACTGCTGGACTACGTCGAACCCTTCGACGTCTCCGTGTCCGTCTACGACCCCTACCTCGACCCCGAAGACCTGGCCGAGTTTCCCTGCGCCGAATTGACCGACCTCGAGACGGCCCTTTCCTCCTCGGTCGTCTCAGTCCACGCCGCCCGCACCGAGGAGACGGTCGGAATGCTGGACGCCGACCGGCTCTCGCAAGTCCCCGACGGAGCGCTGTTCGTCAACACCGCCCGCGCCGAGATCGTCGACGAGGACGCGCTCGTGGCGGAACTGGAAGCGGGGCGGTTCCGGTGTGCGCTGGACGTCTATCACGAGGAACCCCTGCCTCCGGAGGCGGACCTGCGACAGTTCGATACCGTCCTGTTGACTCCCCACGTCGGCGGGTCGCAGATCCGTCCGCCCCTGACCGAGGCAGTGCTGGACGACATCGAGCGGTTCCAGCGCGGGGAGGAACTGGCGGGTGAGATCCCGCGCGAGCAGTGGGAGACGATGACGCGATGAACCGCCCTGGGGGCAAGTCCAAGCACTCTGCCTGCTCGGCCTGTAGAGAAGGATTTTATCCGTCGAGAGTAATACTCTGGTACAGCTATGGCAACACTCAACGTCAAGATACCGGACGGGATGGAAGAAGACATCGAACTGTTTCTCGAACAGAATCCACACTATCTGAACAAAAGCGAATTGGTACGGGACGCGCTCAGACACAGGATTGCGAGAACCGACCCGAACGCTCACTGGGAACCCGGAGAGGACGACCCGATATTCTCCGCTCCGACGGTAACGATCGAGGAACCGGTCGACGAAGAGGAGATCGATGACGTGGTGTACGGGGACGTTGACGGATGAGTCGGCGGTCGGCGACGCCGTTGTTCGTCGATACCAGCGCCTTCTACGCGCGGTTCGTCGACAACACGCCTCGACACGACACCGTACAGGCGGTCTTCGACGGGATTCACGATGGTGAACTCCCGTACCGCCCGCTGTTCACGTCGAGTTACGTCGTCTCGGAACTGGGAACGTTGCTGTTGCGAAAGGCCTCACACGCGACAGCGAATGGAGCCATCGACACCATCCGAGATTCCCGCCTCGTCTCAGTTGTCCACCCCGAGGAGACCACCTTCGATGCGGTCTGCCGGTCGTTCGACCGGTTCGACGACCAGCAGATATCGTTCGTCGACCACTCGACAGCTGTCCTCTCCCGCCAGCGAAACATCGACCACGTCCTCACACTCGACGATGACTTCAGAACTTTCGGATTCACGCTCGTCCCCGAGGATACTGGAGACGCCGGGCCGAGCAAAAAGTAACGAACTGAGGTCGGGTCGTCAGTGCCCGCGGTCGTGCGGTTCGAGTTCCGTACCGTAGTTCTCGGCGTGTTCGGTGTACTCGATGAACCGCGGCGCGTCGGGGTCGAAAGGCCGCTCCAGCGAGTCGAAGGCCTTCTTCTTGTCCCAGCCCTGCAGTTTGCCGATGGCCGAGCGGTCCTCCAGGTCGTGGTAGTCCAGGTCCTCTTTCACGAGGTTCCACGCGTCCAGTCCCTGCTCGGTCCGGACGATCACCGACGAGTACTCGTCGGACGAGCCTACGGACCCCACGGTCAGGTCCGCACAGTAGCCGGTGAAATCGGCACACTCGTCACAGCCCTTGAGGGCGGCGTCGTGGAAGTTCTCGACGTCCTCCTCGACGAGCATCTCCCCGTCCTCGTCCATGGCCATCAGCTTGCCGTGGAGGACGTCCATCTTCGCGACGTCGTCCAGGTCGACGCCCCGTTCCTCGACGAGTTTCTCGCCCATGAGCTGCTGGTAGTTGAAGTTCTTCGTACACATCAGGGCGATGGTGTAGTCGATGGCCCGGACGCCCTCCTCCTGGCTGGCGTAGTCCCACTCGAAGTCCTGCAGGGCGCGGATCCCCTCGATCTCACAGGGCGTGCCGACGAGCGCGATCGAGGCTTCCTCGACGGGTACGTCGAGTTTGTGCGCCCACCGTTCGAGGTCGAGGTTGCCCAGCGCCATCGTCTGGTTGTACCACGACCCCGCGTTCTCGATGCACTCTTCGGGCGTCGTGGCGAGGAACGACTCGGCCTTCCAGGGGTCCTCGTCGGACTCGGTGGCGATCAGCGCGCCGTCGATCTCGCCTTCCTCGAGGAGTTTGACGAGCGTCGCCGTGACGAGGCCGCCGTCCTGGGCGTTCTCGCGCCAGTCGTCCTCGACGGTGGCCGAGAACTCCGTGATCGGGTCGCCGGCGCCCTTGACGTTGTCGTCGCCGCCGGTGATCTTCCACTGGCGCTCGTAGCGCAGGCCGCCGCGCGGGCAGAAGTCCCAGCACAGCGAACAGCCGGTACACATCTTGACGAGCTCCGGCAGCCCATCGTCGCCGATGCCGATGGAGTCCGAGGGACAGGAGGCGACGCAGGTCCCACACTGGATACAGCGGCCGTCGTCGATGACCGCCTCGTCCAGTTCCATGAACCATGTCTTGCTCTCGGGCGTCTCGATGTCGTTCATCTGCGAGCGGATCTCGTAGGAGGGCGTGTCGAGCGCGAGGTCCTCCTCGCCGGGGCGCTGGACGCGCATGTCCGCAGGGGTGTCGTAGACGTCCTGGCTCTGCCCCTTCGCGGGTTCGGTGAACTCGATATCCCGGAGGTTACCCATCTCGTCGACGTTCGAGGGGGTCGCCCCGCCGTCGGGCACCGCCGCGCTCCGGGGACTCGGTCGGCGGTCGTCGGCGCCGTGGACGCGGTCCGCCCGCTGGTGCTCGTCACGGGCCTCGTGACCGCCACAGCCACAGGAACTCCCGCAACCGCACTCGTCGCTCTCGTCGCTGTCGGCACGCCCCACGTCGGGGACGCCCGGCATCGCGCGGTTCTCGTCGGTCCGGCCGTCCGGTCCGTCGGCGCCGTCAGTCCCCATGGGCCACCCCGCCGGAGACGTTAGCGTCGGCACGCTGCATGACCTGCCGGAGGCGACCGTTGTCGACGCGACGGCACCACGCGTAGAAGCGCTCGCCGTCCTCTCGCTCGTCGACGTAGGCCTCGAACAGCTGTTCGATCGCGGGTATCACCGACTTCGCAGGGACGGCGTTCTCGACCCAGTCGAGGAACTCGTTGTCGGCCCCCATCGACCCGCCGAGGCCGAAGTCCATCCCCTCGACGATGTTGTCGCCCTCCTCGTTGGTGGTCGTCTCGGGGTCGTCGACTTTCACCGTCTCGCCGCGGAAGCCGATGTCGGCGATCTGGGGCTGGGCACACGAGGCCGAACAGCCCGACATGTGCATCCGCACGACCTCGAGGTCGTCGGGCGTGTCGATCTTCCGGTCCAGCGCTTTCGCCCACCGGTAGACCCGGTTTTTCGTCTCGATGATGCCGTAGTTACAGAACTCCGACCCCGTACAGCCCACCGCACCGCGCGAGAACGGCCCGGGGTCGGGCTCGTACGTGCGGGCGAACGGCTCGTTCAGGAGGTCCCCAACAGACTCCTCGGGGACGTGGGTGATCAGGAAGTTCTGGTCGGTCGCGAGGCGCACCGACGCGTCCTCGGTGCCGTACTCTCTCGCCGCGCGTGCGGCCTCGGCGAACTCCTCGCCGCTCATCCGGCCCGCGATGACGTTGAACCCGACGTACTTCAGCCCGTCCTGTTTCTGGTCGTGGACGCCGACGTGGTCGCCGGTGTACCCCTCGGTGAGGTCGACGCCGCTGGTGGGGAACTCGACCTCGGAGCGCCGGCGGACGGCCTGCTCGAACTCGTCGATACCGAGTTGCTGGACGAGATAGCGCATCCGGCAGACCCCGCGGTTGTTCCGGTCGCCCAGTTCCTTGAACGTCTGGGCGACGGCGCGGCAGAACTCCACCACATCCTCGGGCGGGACGAACACGTCCATCCGGGTGGCCATCCGCGGGCCGTCCGAGAGGCCGCCGCCGACCTTGCAGTGGAACCCGTAGATCTCCTCGCCACCGTCGGACGAGTCCGACGAGCCTCCAGCTCCGCCGGAGACGTCGACTTCCTTGCGCGCCGGCGTCAGCCCCACATCGTTGATCTGGGACTGGCCACAGTCGTGTTTGCACCCGGTGATGGTCATCTTGAACTTCCGGGGCAGGTTGGCGTACTCGCGGTTCTCGGTGAAGTACTCCGAGACGGCGTCGATGACGGGCTGGGCGTCGAAACACTCGTGACCGTCCAGTCCCGCGGCGGGACACCCGAGCACGTTCCGGGCGGAGTCGCCACAACCCTGGATGGTGGTGAGCCCGACCTCCTCGTAGCGCGCCCAGATATCGGGGATGTCCTCGACCTCGATCCAGTGTTCCTGAGTGTCCTGACGGGTCGTGATATCGATGTAGGCGTCGCCCCAGATGGAGTTCTGGTCCTCGCCGCCGTATTCCTCGGGCGCAGTGGCGTACTCGTCGGCCACTTCGCCGATGACCTCGGCCTGGTCGGGCGTGAGATACCCGCCGGGGACCTTGGTACGCATCATGAAGTAGCCGTCCTGGACGCCGTGGCTGTACATGCCGGCCCACTTGAGCCGCTCCCACTCGCCGTCGCCGGCACGCTCCTGGATCTCCTCGAAGGAGAGCCCCTCTTCGGCGTACTCCTTGACGTCCTCGACGACGTCGAGCGGGTGTTTGTTCTGTTTGTACTGTTCGACTGTATTCACGCGAATCCCCCCGGGATGAGCGTGAGCTCGATAGAACTCGTTCTATCGGTGTTCATGCTATCACCGGCGTCGTTCCGTCTGTCTCCGTACGTCGGGTCGTCGCGACCGGGTCGCCCGCCGGTCGCGGCTGGATATCCGTCATTGGTAGCTTCCGCGCGAATGCGCGTGTGGAACCTCTTTCACCCTCCCACTCCCTGTACCTGCCCGTCACGGCCAACCCTGCCACGTCATATCGAAACCGCACACAGATTGCCGCTATACACGACACGTCCAGGCGGATTCGAGCGTTTCCTCTCCCGCCGAGGGGGCCACTGCACCCATCGGACGCGAGATCCGCCGTCAGATGCCTCGTCATGTGACCGTCCGTACCGGTCAGTGGCCGGAGGGGCCCGGAGACGACTGCTGTGCGTGGTGTCACCGCCAATCCGGTACAGACTGAACCGGATCATGTTGCCACTTCGGCCGAGTGACGGCGACAAATGTGCCGTAGTCGTGGGTTAATGCGTGGAGACTGCAAACGGGCGGGTATCCGAATGAGTGATCGAGCGACGGCGGCGACGGCCGAGACGGACGACGCGGACGACTCCGAGGTTCCCGACCCCGAGGACGTCGATACCTCCCATCTGGACGACGTCGACGACGGGTGTGGCTGTGCGGAAGTCTGGGAACACCTCTCCGAAGAGCGCGAGGAGTGAGCGAGCGACGACCATACGACCGATACCCGACCACTCCCACACCCGGCGGGGGTCGCCGCTTGCACCAGTGTTACCTTCTCGCTCCCGCATAGTGGAGTCGTGATCCGATACGCCGTTATCGGCTGTGCCGGCATCGGGCCGACCCACGCCGAGGCCGTCGAACGCGTCGAGGACGCCGAACTGGTCGCCTGTGCGGACCTCGACGCCGACGCCGCCGACGAGTTCGCCGACGAGTACGACTGTGTCGCTTACACCGACACCGCCGAGATGGTCGCCGACGCCGACGTCGACGCCGTCAGTGTCTGCACCCCCAGCGGGACCCACGCCGACGTCACCGTCGAGGCCGCCCGGGCCGGCGCGCACGTCCTCTGTGAGAAACCGCTCGACGTCTACGCCGACCGGATCGACCGCATGATATCGGTCTGCGAGGACGAAGGCGTCACGCTCGCCGGCGTCTTCCAGAAGCGCACCCACGAGAGCGCACAGCGGGCCAGGCGGGCGGTCGAGGACGGCGAGATCGGCGACCTCGTCCTCGGCGACACGCACGTCAAGTGGTTCCGCTCGCAGGGCTACTACGACTCGGGCGGATGGCGGGGCACCCGCGACATGGACGGCGGCGTCCTCATGAACCAGGCCATCCACAACGTCGACAAACTCCAGTGGCTCGCCGGCGGCGTCGAAGCCGTCCAGGCCGCCACCGGCCGCCTCGCCCGCGACCTCGAATGCGAGGACACCGCCGCCATCACCCTCGAGTTCGAGTCGGGCGCGCTCGGAACGATCTCCGCCACCACCGCCACAAAAGGGGGCACCGACCGCGTCGAACTCGACGGCACCGAGGGGTCGATCAGTCTCGGCCCCGAGGGGATGCGCGAGTTCGAAGTGGGGACCGGGGAGGAGTCCGAGTACGGCGCCGAGACCGAGTCCCGGGAACTCGTCGCCGACGACGAGGAGTGGGGCGTGGCCCACACCGCCGTGGTCCGGGACTTCGTCGAGGCTATCGAGAGCGGCGGTGAGCCGATGGCGCCTGCGCGCGAAGCCAGGGAGGCCGTCGACGTGATCCTCGCCGCCTACGAGTCCGCCGAGCGCGGCGAACGCGTCGCACTGGACGATGTTCGAGGCGTGTGAGAAGCGAGAAGAACGCGCCTACTCCTCGCCGATGAGTCGGTCGACGACCTCCTCGGGGTCGAACGCCTCGAGGTCGTCGTAGTCCTGCCCGGTCCCCAGGAAGAGGATGGGCTTGCCGGTGACGTGGGCGATGGAGATGGCGGCGCCGCCCTGCGGGTCGGCGTCAGCCTTGGTGAGGACTGCGCCGTCGATCTCGGCGGCGTCGTTGAACTCGCGGGCGCGGTTGACGGCGTCCTGGCCCGCGACGGCCTCGTCGACGAACAGCGTCATGTCGGGGTCGAGCACGCGGTCTATCTTCTCCAGCTGGGCCATCAGGTCGTTGGAGGTGTGCAGGCGACCTGCCGTGTCACCGAGGACGACGTCGATATCGTTGGCCTCGGCGTACTCGACGCCGTCGTAGAGCACTGCAGCGGGGTCTGACCCCTGCTCGTGGGAGATGATCCGCTTGCCGAGGTTGTCGGCGTGCTGTTCGAGTTGCTCGTTGGCCCCCGCACGGTAGGTGTCGCCGTTGGCGAGCACCGACGAGTACCCCCGGTCTTCGAGGTACTGTGAGAGTTTGGCGATCGTCGTGGTCTTCCCGACGCCGTTGACGCCGGTGAAGACGATGACGATGGGCTTGTCGGCCTCGGCGATGTGCTGGTCGAAATCGAACTGGCCGACGCTGATCACGTCGTACAGCGCCTCGCGCAGTGCGTCCCTGACCATGCTCCCCGTCGAGGAGAGCCGCCGGCGCGTCTCGCCGACGAGGTTCTGTTCCACCCCGTCGAGGATCTCCTCGGCGACCTCCATCTCGACGTCGCTGCTCAACAGGGCGAGTTCGAGGTCGTCGAGGTGTGCTTGCAGGTCGTCCTCGTCGATGACCGTCTTGCCGGTCGCGAGGATCTTCGCACGTTCACCGAGGCCGCGCCCGCTGTCGTCCTCGTCTCCGTCCCCGTTCTCGCCCTCGACTGTCTCGGCCCCGGTGTCGTCCGCGTCACCGTCGCTGGCCGCGCCGGCGGCGTCGCTCTCGGGTGCTGTCTCGGCCCCCGTATCGGCGTCGCTCGCGTCTGCGTCCCCCGCTTCGTCGGCGGCCTCGGCGTCGACGTCTTCTTCGACTTCGTCGCTGAAGCGGCCGAGCTTCTCCTTCAGTCCGTCGAACATCGACCTACTCGTCTTGCTGCCCTTGCTGTTGCATCTGCTGCATCTGCTGCATCTGCTGCTGTTGCATCTGCTGGGCCTGCTGTTCGAGCTCCTCGCTCTCGGTCTCCAGTTCGGCGATGTCGGACTGGATGTCCTCGATGCGGTCGTCGAGCGTGTCCTGCTTGGACTCGAGCGTGTCGATTGCGCCGTCCTGCTCGCGCTCCGCGGCGTAGCCGCCGCCGAACTCGACGATGATCTCGTCGATGTCCTGCACCTCGGCGCGGAGGTACGCGCCGCCGCCCAGCGGGACCTGCACGGTCTCGCCGGTGTCGAGCGTCTCGATGGCCTCGATGGCCTCGTCGATCTCCGTCTTCTCCCCGCGCAGTCCCTCGATCTCGCCGTTGAGGGCCTCGATCTGCTCTTCTATCTGTTCGATCTCCTGGGCGAGCTGCTGGAGTTGCTGCTGGCCGCCGCCGCCACCACCGAGGCTCATGCTGCCACCTCCTCGATCTCGACCTGCGTGCGCTTGAGCCCGTGCTTCGAGCCGAACTCCGCGAGCGTGTGCTCGCGGGCGACGTCCTCGTTTACGGCTTCGATCGTCTTCTCGAACGACTGCCAGCCGTCTCGGGCCTGCCAGCGCCCGGTCACTGTGAATGCACTCATGTCTCCCGCTGGGAGAGCGAGCGGGAAGTACCTTCCGCAACAGTTTCTCCGGAGGGGCGTGCTCGCGGTCACCAGGCCGGCAACTGGTGGTCCGTCGACGGCGGATACCGGCCCGTTCGACCGCGAGGGGCGGTTATATACCGGTCGAGAGCGTGCCCGTACCCAATGCCGACAGTCGCCGCCGACGCGCTGGAGTCGTTCGCCCGCGACGCACTCGCCACCCGCGGCGTCCCCGACGACACCGCGAGGGCCGTCGCCGAGTCGCTCGTCGACGCGGACCTCGTGGGCCACACCTCCCACGGCGTCGTCCGCGTCCCCTGGTACGCCGACGCGGTCACGACGGGGGAGATCGAACCCGACGCGGAACCAACCGTCGAGTCCGCGGGTCCCTGTCACCAGGTCGTCGGCGGTGCTGCCTTCGGCCAGCTCGTGGGTCGACGAGCCGTCGAGACACTCGTCGACGCCGCCGACGAACAGGGGATCGCCGCCGTCGGGATCCGCGATTCGGGCCACCTCGGGCGCATCGGCGAGTGGGCCGAACGCGTCGCCGCGGAGGGGTACCTCTTCGCGTCGTGGCTCAACCTCCAGGGCGGCGCCCAGCGCATCGCTCCCCACGGGACGGCCGACCGACGGCTCGGGACGAACCCCATCACCTTCGCAGTCCCCGCCTTCGGCGCGCTACCCTTCGACCCGGTCTACGACGGCGCGACCAGTCAGGTCGCCCACGGCAAGGTCATCGAACGCGACGGGTCGGGCGAACGACTCCCCCCGGAGTGGACGATAACCGAGACGGGCGACCCCGTCGAGCGGGCGGCGGACTTCGAGGCCGGCGAGGGGGCGCTCCTGGCGCTGGGCGGGCGCGAGACGGGCTACAAGGGCTTCGGCCTGGCGACGATGGCCGAACTGTTCGCTGCAGTCCTCGGGGACGGCCCGGTCGCGACCGAACCCGAACAGGAGTGGCGAGGTAACGGCGCGGCCTTCGTCGCGATCGACCCCGCCGTGTTCACGACGCCGGAGACCGTCGCGACGAAGGTAGACGCGCTGGCCGCACATATCCGGTCGGCCGACCCCATCGAGGACGAACGAGTGCTCCTCCCCGGGGAGAAAGAACACGAGACGCGCCAGCGCCGCCGCGAACGGGGCGTGCCGGTCGCCGAGACGGTGGCAGAAAATCTGCGGGGACTCGCCGACGAACTGGGCAGTGACGTGTCGCTCCCGGAGGGACTGTGAGGACCTTCAGTCCACGTAGCCCAGCGTCGCCTCGATGCGACCGAGTTCCGGCCCCGTCGTCTCCTGGCCGACGACGTAGCCGTACTCGTTGGCGATCAGGCCGGAACCGACGAGCGGGCCGCCGTAGTTGATCGTACCGATGTCGGCCGGCACGTCCAGCAGGTCCTCGAGGAAGTCCAGTTCCTCGTCGGTGGCGTTGGGGTGACAGAGCACGCCGCTGTTCGTGGCGACCGCGGCCGTCCCGACGGTCTGGACGCCCCCGAGCAGGCCGTGCTCGACGGGTACGCCGAGTCCGTCCTCGACCGCCTGGACCGCCTCGCGAGAGAGGTCCGGGTGGACGTACGCGCCACTATCGTTCGCGAGAACGACGTTTCCTGCCGCGTTGATACGTCCGGGGAGTTCGGTGACGGGGAGGTCGGTCGCCTCGGCGATGGCGTCGCGTTCGCGTTCGCGGGCGCGACTGCTGAGGAGGACCCCGTTCTCGTTGCCGACGGCGAGGGCGCCGACAGTGCCCGAGCCGCCGACGGTCGTGGGGGCGACGGGGACGTCGAGCTCCTCGCCGAGGTCGTCCTGCAGGTCGGCGTCGATGTCGGGACGCACCAGGAGACAGTCGTCGGTGGCGCGTGCGAAGACACCGACGTACGCCGACCCGGCGAAGGCGGCGCGGAGCAAGGTCTACTCTGCCGTCTCGGCTTCGACGACGCTCTCGCCCTCTTCCTCGAAGCGGGCCGCGCGAACGCGGAGCTTGCGGGGCGGGTTCGAGCGCCCGTCGGCCCAGACGGCCTCGTTGATCGAGGGGTCGAGGCGGACGGCGTCGCCCTCGACGGCGAAGTGCTTGGCGAGGTGCTCGCGAACGATAGACATCGCCCTGTCGGCGCGCTCGTGGTTGGGCGCGGCCTTGGCGTCACGCAGCGGAACGGTGACGACCCGCTCCTCGAAGTCGTTCGCGCTCATTCGTCCGTGTCACTGCGCCGCCAGTGGCGTCGCTTGGGGTTGCGCTGCACGTCGCGGTCCGTCTTCAGGATGACCCACGAGGGCACGCTGCTGTTTTGCCTGTCGAGCTTGCCCAGGCGCTTTTTCTTCGCCTTCGATTTCTTTCCCATAGTACACGTCCGTTCCGTGTCCCCGCTTAAATTTGTGTTCTTTTCGCCGCCCACCCGCTCGCGACCCCCGCGTCACTCGACGAGCCACCTCCGGGCTGGCCCGTTCCCCTGTCCCGGCCCGCTCCTCTCCCGGCACCTCCCTGTTCCCCGGCTCCCGGGACCCCAGCTCACACCGCCCGGTCCCTCCTTCGATAGCTACTTCGATCACTGATAATTCGGTTATCGGCGGTGATAATGGGCAGCTCAGGACTAAGTGGCAGTATCGGAGATGGATCTCCGTATGCGGCGTCGGAACGTGCTGGCCACGCTGGCTGCGGGTGTGGTCCCTGTCGGCGGGTGTATCGGCGGTGGAAGCGAGGTCGTGACGAGCGTCCAGCGGTCGATCTCGGTGAGTCCCGGGCAGGGCTGGATCGAGCGCATCCCCGACACGTCGGGGGGTGCGGTCCAGTACAAGGCGCGGGCGAACCGACCGTTCGACGTCTACTTCTTCACCACCGAGGAGGAGTTCATGTTCTACGACACCTACACGGACGGTGGCGACCCCGCACGGACCCCGAAAGGTCACGGGAAGATCGGGACGCGGACGGAGCAGGTCACCGATACGACCTACGAGGCGGCGACACCGAACGGCGGTGCACGCCAGGGTATCGGGACCGACGGCCCCTACTTTTTCGTCCTCGATCACTCGAACTACCGGGACGGCGCCGGTCCCAGCGACAACCCGAGTTCGCTGTCGGTGTTTCTCGATCTGACCGTCACCGAGCGTACCTTCCCCTGATGCGTCCGTCGTGAGCGCGGGACTGCCCGGTGTCACGCGAACGCCAGCGGCACCATCACGAGGACGCCCGTCAGGATACCCCCGGCGAGTTCGCGGTAGCCGTCACCGGGGAGCCCCTTCCCGAGTTCGAGCGCCTCGGGGACGAACTCGGTCACGACGAGATACACCATCGCGCCCGCGGCGAAACCGAAACCGAAGGGGAGGAACTGCTCGGCCAGCGTCACGAAGTAGTACGCGAGCACCGCGCCGAGAGGCTGGGGGAGACTGGAGAAGACGGCCCACCAGACCATCCGCCACTCGCTGACGCCCATCGAGCGCAACGGGATCGAGATGGCGACCCCCTCGGGGACGTTGTGGATCGAGATGGCGACGGTCATGAACACCGCGAGGACGGGCAGGCTCAGTCCCGCGAGCGAGACGGTCGCCAGGCTCGGGTCCTCGATCCCGAGTTCGGCGAACGAGACCCCGACCGCGACCCCCTCTGGGAAGCTGTGGACGGTGAGGATCCCGAGGATGAGTACGAGTTTCCGGTAGTCTGCCTCCTCGTAGTCTCTGGCGTCGAACTCCGCGTCGGCCAGCACGTCGTGACCGACCACCACGAGCGCGACGCCCGCGAGGACACCCGGCCCGATCGCGACCGCCGCGTCGACGACTCCTCCGTCGACCACCGCCAGTCCCTCCCCGATCAGACCGAAGAGCGATGCCGAGACCATGATCCCGGAGGCCAGCCCCCACAGCACGACGTTCCAGCGGTCACCGATGTCGTCGACCAGAAAGAAGGGGAGCGCCCCGAGCCCCGTCGCCAGCGCCGTGAGCAACCCCGCCACGAACACCAGCCCCATGTTCACGAGTATCCCCGACGCCATACGTGGACCTTCGCCGTCCTCGCCCCTAAATGTTATCACGAATCTGATTATTTTTGGGGGACCTAAAGCCGATAGTCGAGATCGAGTCCCCGCAGTCCGGGGCTCCTGTGTGCTATCTACCTGTGGTGTTCCAGTGTGACAATACCCCGTGCGACGGGCCTTCAAGATCCTTATATTCGAACTAGGAATCTGTCCACCTATGTGATGAGATATAAATACCGGAACGGATGACACACTGGTAATGTCACTGACCGAGCGCGACGCGGCGGCGGAGGCGGACGCGACCCCGGAGACGGGGATCGACACCTACCGGGTCGTCGACCCGATGGACCGGACCGGCCGGATGACCGTGAAATCGACCGACGAGGCGACCTACACCGTCGTCGGGACCGGCGACGAGCGCATCAGCAAGCGCCTCCGTGACCGGGCGGCGGGCGCCACGGTGCGGATGGAACTCAGCCCAGCGCCCAGCGACACGGGGTACATCGTGGGGCGTGTCAGGGCCGGTGCCCTCCCCCCGCTGTAACACGACCGGTACCTACCGCTGTCGGGCACCGTGCTACAACCGGAATCGTTCGACGGTCGTGTACGTGGGGCCGTCCGAACCCAGCACGCTCTCTTTCAGCCGGATCTCTTCCACGCGCAGTTCTCCCAGTTCGGGGTCGTCCTCGCGCACCCGTTCCTGGACGAGTTCCTTCCCGCCCGCGTGGTCCATCCGCGCGATGGTCGCGTGTGACGTGAAGTCGTGGTCTTCCTCGTCGAACCCCATCGCGACGGTGCGTTCCTCGATTGCCTCGTGGAGGGCTGTGAGCTGTGCGCTTCCCGCTGCTGTGCCGACCCAGACGACGCTGATGTAGTCCAGACTCGGGAACACGCCCAGGCCCTCGACGGCGAGGGCGAAGGGGCCGACACCCGCGTCGTCGACCGCCGCCGCGAGTTCTTCGGTGAGTTCGGGGACGCGGTCCTCGTCTGTCTCTCCCAGAAACTTCAGCGTGACGTGGGTCTGTTCGGGGTCGGTAACGCGGAGCCCGGAGGCGCCCGCGAAGCGCTCCTGTACCGCCGCGACCGCCTCGGAGAGGCCGTCGAGGTCGACGCTGACGAACAGTCGCTTGCTCATGCCGAACTATCCGGCGGTCACCGGTTTGAGTCCACCGCCCTGCGAGACGGGCGATGTTCGTCTGCCCACCGCCGCCGACAAGACTTATTCTGCTGGCCCCACCGGGATCCGGTGTGTCCGAGGACGCACTCCGGCGGACGGTCCGCCGATGTACCGCGGTACTCGCCGTCCTGTTGAGTATCGGCTTCACCGGCACGGTCTCCTGGTTCGACGGGCGCCCCCTGGCGCTGGCCGGGGTCCTGTATCTGCTCGTCAGCGGGTTTCTCGGACTCACCCGTCGGCACGACGAGCGGATCGGTCTGGGCGACCACGACGACGGAGCAGACGCCGATTCCGCGCCCTGACTCGCCGACTGGAGGATCGGACGGTGAAACCGGGGCTGGTCGTGGGACGTAGCCCTTAACCCGTCCGCTCGCATACCCGGGTGTATGACCGACGAGCGGGACGACCACGACCACGAGTTCTCCTCCGGGCAGGGATTCGGCGACCCCTACGAGGGGTTCGACCTGGACCCGCCGGAGTTCAACGTCGACACGGACAAGGTCGACCCCGTCGACTCGCGCGTGCTCACCGACGAACTCGACCGTCGCAACCTCGCCGGCGAGGACGTCGACGTCGAGCAACTGTTGGAGGTCGGCCTGAGCTACATCGGTATCAACCGCTACGAGCAGGCGACCGAGGCGCTGGAACGGGCCGCGCGCTTCGCCGAGGACGAGCTCGTCGAACAGGAAGCCTGGACGAACAAGGGCGCGGCCCACGCCGAACTCGAGGAGTGGGACGCCGCCATCGGCGCCTACCGTGAGGCACTCAATGTCGACGACGAGTCGGAACACGCCGCCACCGCCGAGACGAACCTCGCCTTCGCCTTCTGGGAGTCCGGACGCACCGAGCAGGCGCTCGAACACGCCGAACGCGCGGTCGAGATCGACCCCCGCTTCGCCCAGGGCTGGTACAACCGCGGCTTCTTCCTGCTGGAACGCGGCCTCGCCGAGGACGCTCGCAACGCCTTCGACAACGCCATCCGACTCGGATTCAGGAACGCCGAGGTCATCGAGGAGAAAGCCCGCGCGCTGGAGGAACTCGGCGAGTACGACCGCGCCGAGGAACTCGCCGAGGAGGCCGACGAACTCCGCCAGGAGGCCGAAGCGGAACTGCTAGAGTAATGTTACTCAACGAGCGCGACACCAACGAGGGCCTGCTGGTCTCGGTCTGTGACCCGGAGGACCTGGGCGAGACCTTCGAGAACGGCGACGTCTCGCTGACCGTCGACCCCGACTTCTACGACGGCGAGGAAGCGACGGAGGCTGAAGTCGTCGACAGCCTCGCGCGGTGTGCCACTGCGAACCTCGTCGGCACCGAGTGCGTCGCGCTCGCCATCGACCACGGTTTCGTCGAGGAAGAGAACGTCCTCGACCTCGACGGGACCCGCCACGCCCAGTTGCTCTGGATATGACATCCTCCGCGCCCTGAAGGGCGGGGTTTCCTCTCCGACGTGGGAGTCTCCGCTATGCCGATTCCCCGGCGGCAACATTCCCGTCACGGTGGACGGTACTCGGGTCTGTGCGTTGTTCTTTGGGACTTTCGTGAGAGTGTGGTGACCCCGACCAATCATGGTCGTCCCACTCGAACCGCACGGGCTGTGCCATCGGCCTCACTGCCTTCTCTGTGTGCCGCTTCAGGAACGTTTCTGCGGCTGTAAGGTCGGGGTGCCCCTCGAACCCACACGGGCAGGTGAGCGTGTCCTGATGCCGTGTGGTGCGGTCTGTACCGCCGCACTGCGGGCACTCTTGACTGGTCCACGCTTCCGACCGGACTTCGACCGCGATACCGTATTCCTCGGCGGTACACGCCAATCGCTCGGTGAATTGCTTGAACGCCCAGAAGTTGTGGGTCTTGGCGTTGGTTTCGACCGACCAGTGCGTCTCCAGCACGTCGGTCAACCCGCCGATATACACGGTATCGATACCTTCGGCGTACAGTCGGTCCAGCAGGTCACGACACAACGCTTCCTGGGCGTGGTCGCGCCGACGTGTTCGTTTCCGGTACAGCCGCCGGATACGCTTGCTACTGTGTTGGCCGTCTTCGAGTTTCGACTGTAACTGGGCGATCTCTCGCGTCGTCTCGCGGAACCGCTGGAACAACTCACGGCCCTGGTACAGATATTGCTCACCGGTCGTCGTGGTACAGGCGACGAGATTGTTTGCACCAATATCCAGAGCGGCTGTTTCGGAAGCCAGTGGAGTGTCCCGTGCATCTGTAACAGTCACGGGTTGCGAAGCCCGGAAGGTGCTGTCTGTCTCGTCATACCACAGGTCTAACCGGCCCTGTTTCTCGTACTCGGGCCAATTCGGGTTGCCAGCGATCTCCAACCGGAGACGTCCGGTGTGGCCGCATCGGTCTTTCAATTCGCTCCCGACCAGTATTTCGAGTCGGGAGCAGTCTCCCCATTCGATGGTGTACGACGTGTTGCGGATGACTGTATGCAGCTTTCGTCCGTCGTCTTTGTTGCCCCAGAATCCCGGTGGTTCCGGGTGTTCAGTGACTGACGTAGCCGACTCGTCGTGATACTTGTTCTTCGTATCGAAGAACCCACGCCATGCTTCGGAGTTCTTCCGTATCACTTGTTGGGCGGTGGACGCACCGAGAACGGCTTTGTACGTGCCTTCGAGTCGGCCAGTATCGGCGTCCCACAAGCCCTCGTCTTCGTAGCCATCTTCGTCGTTGTACCGCATGAGGCGTTCGTAGTTAACCTCGTTCCAGAGAGCGGCAGAAGCGTCCAACAAGTCCCCTAGCAGTTGCTCTCCTTTGTTGGAGAGCGGGCGCACGGCGAACGTGTTGGTGCGCTTCACGACAACAGGCTATTATACTTTCAGTCTTAAAGTCCTTTAGTCATGCGACCCAACATCGATATTTCACACACTCTCGGTGGCCGAGTCAAAGACTACGCAGAAGCGAACGATTTGGGCCTTTCGGAAGCCTATACTGAGGTTTTAGAAGCAGGTCTGGAAGCGTTGGAGACTCAGGACCAGCAGTAGCAGGACGGCTTCCCACCGGAGCTTACGCGATTCACGCCCGCCGTGAACGGCGGGACTCTCTCGCTGTTGAAAGGCGAGTATGACCAGCCCTCCATCCGACGGTGAAGCGGACGGTGATCGGACGACAGGTGACCGGGCGTCGGGAGACTGCCCGGTCGGCGACGGCGGCGTGGGCTTCGACGAGGCGGCGATGTATCGCGTCGGCCGAGAGGCCGTCGAGGACGCCATCCTCGGCGTGCTCGGGACGCTCGTCCTCGTCGGGATCGGCTTCGTAGCTGTCTGGGTCGGCGGCACCGCGCTCGTTCACTCACAGACGCCACCGAGTATGGCCTTCGGCGTCCTCGCCATCGCGTTCGGGTTCTACCTCGCCGCCTCCGCCCTCGGGGTCGTTCCGCCCGCCTGCGAGTGGTTCTGACTCTCCGCGCCGTCCCCGCTGTCGCCCCCGTCAGCACGTCGAGATTTCCGTTGACGGCAATCCAGTTTTCGGGAAACCGAAGGAAAGTTGGCCTTCGAGAGCGTTGGTGTGAGTAATGGGACTGTCAGAACCGGAGACGCTGGACGTCGAGCGGATACGCGAGGACTTCCCCATCCTCCAGCGTGAGTTCGGCGGCGAGCAACTGGTCTATCTGGACAACGCGGCGACGAGCCAGACGCCCGAACCGGTCGTCGACGCCATCGTCGATTACTACCACAACACGAACGCGAACGTCCACCGCGGCCTCCACCAGCTCAGTCAGGAGGCGTCCATCGCCTACGAGGACGCCCACGACCGGGTCGCCGAGTTCATCGGTGCGGACGGCCGCGAGGAGGTCGTCTTCACGAAGAACACGACGGAGTCGATGAACACCGTCGCCTACGCGTGGGGACTCGCCGAACTCGGACCGGGCGACGAGATCGTCATGACCGAGATGGAACACCACGCCGCCCTCGTCACCTGGCAACAGATCGCTAGGAAGACCGGGGCCGAGGTGAAGTACATCCGCGTCGACGAGGAGGGCTCCCTCGACATGGATCACGCGCGCGAACTCGTCACCGACGACACCGAGATGGTCTCGGTGGTCCACGTCTCGAACACGCTCGGGACCGTCAACCCCGTCTCGGATCTGGTCGACCTGGCCCACGACCACGACGCGCTCGCGTTCGTCGACGGCGCCCAGTCGGTCCCGCACATGCCCGTCGACGTGGGTGCCATGGACGCCGACTTCTTCGCCTTCTCCGGTCACAAGATGTGTGGCCCGACTGGTATCGGCGTCCTCTACGGGAAAGAGCACCTCTTAGAGGAGATGCAGCCGTATCTCTACGGCGGGATGATGATCTCGAAGGTGACCTTCGAGGAGTCGACGTGGCACGAACTCCCCTGGAAGTTCGAGGCCGGCACGCCGCCCATCTGCCAGGGCATCGCCCTGGCCGAGGCGTGTGACTACCTCGACGACATCGGGATGGCAAACGTCGACCGACACGGTCGCCGCCTCGCGGAGTACGCCTACGACCGTCTCACGGAGCAGGGCGACGTCGAGGTGTACGGGCCGCCGGGTGACGACCGCGCGGGACTCGTCTCGTTCAACCTCGAATCCGTCCACGCCCACGACACGTCCGAGATACTCAACGAGTTCGCCGTCGCCATCCGCGCCGGCGACCACTGCACCCAGCCCCTCCACGACAAACTCGGTGTCGCGGCCTCTGCCAGGGCGTCGTTTTACATCTACAACACCGAGGAAGAGGTCGACAGACTCGTCGAGGCGGTCGACGGCGCCAGAGAACTGTTCGCATGATCGTCTACTGCCGAACCGACGAGAGCGTCCCGCGAGCACCGTCGGTGCGAGCGGGTTCTCCCGAGCGGCACCGCCGCTCGGGTTTTTGGTCCAGCTTTTTCGAAGAGCGGTCCCCGCAGCGACCCGCAGGGTCGCGAAGAGACCCGATGAAGAAAAAGGTGGTCTCACAACACCGAGGAAGAGGTCGACAGACTCGTCGAGGCGGTCGACGCCGCCAGAGAGCTGTTCGCGTGACGGCCGGTCGCGCGACAGTCCGACCACCGCTATACACGTGAGGAACTGATGAAGCCACCAAACACTGTGGGTCGAAGGTTTATTCACTGAATGGGCGAAGGCACGAACGTGGAGTCCCCGTTCGAGGTGCTGGGCGTCGAGAGAGGTGCGGACGCCGACGAGGTGAAAGCCGCCTACCGGGACCGGGTCAAGGACGCCCACCCGGACCACGGCGGGTCGCCCGAGGAGTTCCGCCGCGTCAGGGACGCCTACGAGTCGATCAAGGCCGGCGACGTGAATCTGGAACGGTTCGATTCTTCGACGTCGTCACCCGCGACCAGCGGGACGAACGGCAGTGTCGGCACGAACGGGTCCGGGAGTGGCCCGGCGAGCACGTACGGACGGGCGACACCGGGCCGGAGCGCACCCACCGGTGCGGCCGAATCCGGCGGCGAAGACGAGGCCGTCGAGCGGGTCTCCCGTATCCAGTACCTCAACTACGAGGTGCTCGACGACCACGGCTGGGACGTCGAGGACGGCGACCTGTTCGGGAAAGCCGCGGAGGCCGGCCTCGACGAGGAAGACTTCGGTACGTTCGACGTCCACCCCCGCGAGTCGGTCCTCGAGGCCGCCGAGCGCGAGGGCTACGCCTGGCCCTTCGCCTGCCGGGGCGGGGCGTGTGCGAACTGTGCTGTCCTCATGCTCGAGGGCGACATGACGACTCGCGTCGACAACATCCTCCCGCAGGAACTCGAAGACGAGGGGATCCGCCTGTCGTGTAACGGCATCCCGACCACCGACGAGGTCAAGATCGTCTACAACGTCAAGCACATGCCCGACCTGGAGGACCTCTTGCTTCCGCCGCGGCCGTTCGAGCAAGCACACGGGGACGACTAGCGAGGTCCCGACCGCAGGGAGGGACCTCGAAAGCGAGCGGGAGCGAACGGAGTGGGCGACACGCGAGCAGCGGGGCGCGGACAGAGCGAACGACACACGAGTAGCGGGGCGCGGACAGAGCGAACGACACACGAGTAGCGGGGCGCGGACAGAGCGAACGACACGCGAGCAGCGGGGCGCGGACAGAGCGAACGACACGCGAGCAGCGAGGCACGAACGGAGTGAGAGTGTGGATATCGCGAACGAGAGCGACGGATCTACGTCGCGGGAGAACCAGCGGGAGTTTTGCACCCGCCGGTCGAAGGCGTGGTATGGACGAGCGGGCCGCACTGGCACTGGTCGGGGACCGCCTGCCGGCGGCGGGCGACGACGCGGCCGTCGTCGACGGGCAGGTGGTCACGACGGACATGCTCCACGACCGGACGGACTTCCCCGCGGGGACGACCCGCTATACGGCCGGCTGGAGAGCCGTCGGGGCGTCCCTGTCGGATGTCGCGGCCATGGGCGCCGAGGCAACCGCCGCAGTCGCCGTCTATGCCGCACCGAGTTTCGACCCGGCGGAACTCCGGGATTTTCTGGACGGTGCGAGCGACGTCTGCGAGCGCGTGGGTGCCGAATACGTCGGTGGCGACCTCGACGGCCACGACGAGTTCACGGTCGCGACGACCGCGCTCGGCGAGACCGACGACCCCGTCTACCGGTCGGGTGCAACTCCGGGAGACCTCGTCTGCGTGACCGGGACGCTCGGGCGTAGCGGCGCCGCACTCCGACTGTTCGAGCGCGGCGACCGCGACCGGGCGAACGACCTCTTCCGGTTCGAACCGCGGGTCGCCGCCGGACGGGTTCTCGCCGGGCGCGCGACGGCGATGATGGATTCGAGCGACGGCCTCGCGCGCTCGTTACACCAGCTCGCCGAGGCGAGCGACTGCGGGTTCGCGGTCGAGTCGCCGCTCCCGGTCGACGACGCCGTCGATCAGGTGGTCGACACCCCCGACGAACGCCGCGAACTGGGCGCGTTCTTCGGTGAGGACTTCGAACTGGTCTGTACGCTCCCGCCGGACGCGCTCGCGGACGTCCGCGAGGACTGTCCGGTCGCGATAACGGAGATCGGTCGCGTCGTCGAGGACGGACTCACGTTCGACGGTGATCCCCTGCCCGACCGGGGGTTTACTCACGGGGAGTGACCGGGAGACGTGACGTGAACGGGAACGAGGCGGATCAGACGGTGTTATTTGGAATACGAGTGTGACCGCCGCGAACAGCGTGAAAGCCCCGACTCGTTCGACTCGGGGGACTCGCTGCGCTCCTCACTGCGTTGCGGTGCTCGCATCGTCCGCCGTCGTCGAACGAGTCGCCCCTTTCAGTCCCACCCGCTCAGACCGTTGAGGCGGCTGAATCGGGTGGGACTGAAAGAGGCCGGCGGCTCCGGGAAGACGGGCGACGGTTCGCCGAACGCAGTGAGGCGAACGTCGATAGACGAGCGTAGCGAGTCTATCGGTATACGCTCTTGGGAAGTAGATTGTTGACGGCGAGAGCAGCGGCTGAAAGTCGAAGAGGGCAAGGGCACCGCGCCAGCGGTGCCCGACATGTTCCCTGTA
>Ga0207770_100342_pt1 | contig 27286 bp, 30 predicted proteins | sample A23E2SouthBayCA_FD_187729 | JGI IMG/M metagenome (GOLD analysis project Ga0207770, IMG submission 187729) | Aerobic enrichment media microbial communities from Eden Landing Ponds, California, USA - A23 E2 (SPAdes) | ecosystem: Environmental > Aquatic > Marine > Unclassified | place: Emeryville... | reverse complement strand
CAATCTCGCCTGATACCGTCGACCGTCACTGTTTGATATTCGCGACGCCGGGTCGCGACACACCGTCTCGACTGTCGTGATCGGCGCGATTCTCCGACACCGACCAGAGCGGTGTGGTTCACTCCCACGCGGCGTCGTCGAAAAGCAATCCTTAAAACTGCTGGGCAGGTCCAACCTAACATGGCTGGAACTATCGAAGTGCTCGTTCCGGGCGGCGAGGCCAACCCTGGCCCGCCCCTCGGTCCGGAGCTGGGGCCGACCCCCGTCGACGTGCAGGCAGTCGTCCAGGAGATCAACGACCAGACCGCGGCCTTCGACGGCACCGAAGTGCCCGTCACCGTCGACTACGACGACGACGGCTCCTTCGAGATCGAGGTCGGCGTCCCGCCGACGGCCGAGCTCATCAAGGACGAAGCTGGCTTCGACACCGGATCTGGCGAACCCCACGAGGAGTTCGTCGCCGATCTCTCGGTCGACCAGATCAAGCAAATCGCCGAGCAAAAGCAGACCGACCTGCTCGCGTACGACACGAAAAACGCCGCGAAGGAAGTCGTCGGCACCTGCGTCACGCTGGGTGTCACCATCGAGGGCGAGAACCCCCGCGACTTCAAGGAGAAGGTCGACGCCGGCGAGTACGACGACGTCCTGCTGGACGCCGCCGAGGCCTGACTACCGCTCCGGGTGGGTCTCGAGCGCGTCGCTCAGCCGCTCGCGCTCGGCGCGAAGCTCCGCTAACTCCCCCGCGACCTCGCCGGACACGAGGCGTTCGCGTTCCGCGTCGGTCAGCTCCGCTCGCGCCACCGCGGCGGTCCGCAGCCGCTCGTAGTCACACTCGGTCGGGAGCTGTGCGACGGGCCGGAGGACCTCGACGACGTCCGGCGCGAACCGGTTCACGGCGGCCGTCAGCTCCTGGACCCGCCAGCGCAGTCGCTCGGCGGCCGGCGGGGGCCACCCGACGGTCAGCGGCTCGGCGTCCAGCCGCCGGAGGTAGGTGGTGGTCGGGCGGACGGCGGTCTTGAGCGCCGCCGGGTCGGCGACGTAGTGGTCCAGCTTCGACCGGGAGTACTCCGCGTAGTCGAGCAACTGCGGGATGGGCTCGGTGCCGGCCTCGGCAGTCGAGACGTAGTCGACGAGCCCCTCGGGCGGCGTCTCGAAGGGGACGAGCGGGAATCGCTGGAGGTCGGTGAGAAGCGAGAGGACCTCGCGGGCGGCGGCCTCGCGCTTGTACGTCTCGAAGGCCTCGGCGACGCGCTCGTCGTACCTCTCGATGGGATCGCGCAGCCGTTCGACGGGCGCGTCGAGGTCCGCCTCTCCGAGTTCCTGGAGGCGCTCCAGGTCGCCGATGCGCTCGCGGACCTCGGCACGGCGGTGGCGGACCGCGCTGCGCGCCGCACGGTAGCGCTCGAGGGCGTCCGCGCGCTCGTCGAGGCGCCCGACGAGGTCGGCGACGGGCTCGAGGTCGGCACGGACCTGCTCGAAGTCCGACGTCGTCAGGCGGCGCTGCTGGAGGCGGTCGTCGGCCTCCTCGAAGGTCTCCCGGAGGAGGACGTCGTCGGGGAGGCGCTCGACGAAGTCCGCGACCTGACTCTGGAACTCGATGAACTGCTGGAAGTCACCGTCGCCGGTCGCCGGCTCCTCGTAGCGGTCCAGGATGTCCGTGAACTCCCCGTGGGCCTCCGCGAGGGTCTCGAGTTCGGCCTCGCCGAAGTCCGCGACCCGTTCCCGGGCGCGCTCGAGGTCCGCGGCGGCCGCCTGCAGGTCGGCGACCGGGTCGTCCTCGGCCGCCGTCCGGGCGGTGGCGTCATTCGTAGACATCGTCGGGGTCGAAGACGCGGTCCGCCACTCGTTCGCCGTCGATGGTGCGGTAGAAGCAGGTCTCGTAGCCGGTGTGGCAGGCGCCGCCCGCCTGGTCGACCAGGTAGAGGACGGCGTCGCCGTCGCAGTCGACGCGGATTTCCTCGATCGTCTGGGTGTGGCCGCTGGTGGCACCTTTCTCCCACAGTTCGTCGCGACTGCGCGAGTAGTAGTGGGCCCGGCCCGTCTCGCGCGAGCGCTCGACGGCCGTCTCGGTCACGTAGGCGAGCATCAACACCTGACCCGTCTCGGCGTCCTGGGCGACCGCCGGGAGGAGGTCGTTCTCGTCGAATGCGAGTTCCGGGGCGGCCTCGCTCATGCCGGAAGGGTGGCGGGTCGAGGGAATAGGTCTTGTCCTCCCGGCGCCGGCCCGACGACCACGGAGCCGCCCGCGATCAGCGCAGGCCGAGGAGGCCGAGCAGCCCGAACAGGACGTCGCCGTAGGTGAACGCGATCACGAGCCCGACGAACAGGGGAACGAGGAACGGAATCCCCGGCGAGATCCAGACGACGTCGTCCTCGACGAGCGCGTCGAGACCGCGCCGGAGCGTCGCGGCGTCGGTCCCGTAGGCGTCGCCCTCGATCGAGTCGAGGAACGCCTGCGCACCCCAGGGATCGTCGGCCGCCCCTGGCCCGTCCTCGCCACGCGCCTCGGGTTCGGGCGCGGCGGCCCCGCCGTCGGTCACGATCGCGCCGTCGCCGGGTGTGTTGGGCTCGCTCGGGAGCGAGTCGGGGTCGCGCAGGCCGTCCGGGTCGGCGCGCAGTTCCGACAGCGTCGCGCCGCGCCACCGCAGGTACATCCGCAGGGCGTCGAGGTCGAGTCCCCGCAGCGAGACATACGACCGGAGCCCCGACGGCGAGAGGTCCGCCGTCAGGGACCGGTCGGGAAAGTGCAGGAGCGAGCCGTACTCGTCGACGGCCCGGCCGGGCGCGATCGGCCGCGCCACGAACATCGCCGGCGAGAGGTGGCCCCGGATGGCGTTGCGGAGCCCGAGGACGGCGGGGTACGCCAGCCCGGCGAGCACCGTGTTCGAGAGGACCGTCAGCGAGAAGACGCCGAGCGCGGTGACGACGACCGGCATGGTTTCGATCGGCAGGCCGATCTCGCCCACGGCGTAGGTCGGGTAGGTCGGGAGCAGGACCGCGACCACGACGAAGGCCTTGGCGTCCGCCCCGCCGAAGCCGCCGATCCGCCAGAAGAGGTAGGACAGCGGCGCGACGAAACCGAGGCTGAGGCCCACCCTGATGGCGAAGACCCGCTGGGCCCAGCCGGGGGTGGCGCCGGTGAAGACGGAGACGGCCTCCCAGGCGAGACAGACGACGGCCAGGACGACCAGCGGGAGCCAGGTCCGGTTGGGGACGCGGCGCGTCTCGACGTCGCGCCAGGCCACGTAGCCGAAGAAGGGAATCGCGAGCAGGCGGAGCAGGTCCGGAACGCTGGCGAACACGGCCCCCTCTGGGGGCCCCCGGGTGTTAGTGGTTCCGGCTGGTCTGGAATCGGGTGACAGCGGCTCAGGGACCACTGCGCTGGGACTGCGGGACCGAGCGGGGAACCCCGTGAACGGGGCCAGCCACCCAACCCGACGTTAAAGTACGATGACGACCTACAGTTCGGTATGAGCCAGGTGACGAGGCGAATCGTGCGAAAACTGCACGACGAGCCGCATCTCGAGGGTCGCCGGCTCACCGTCCAGTTCGTCAAAACACAAGTCGAGGATCGCGGTCTCGAACCGAGGATGGTCGCCGACCGCCACGACGTCGACGTTGCTGACGTCTACCGGGCGCTCACCTACTACTACGACCATCCTGGCGAGATGCGGACCGTCGAACGCCAGCGCGAGGCGGCAGTAGAGGCTCACGACCACCTGACGACCGACCCCGACGACGTCCGGGGCTGATGGGGTATCGACTACTCGCGGACGAAAACGTCGAGCGAGCGACGCTGCGGTATCTGGAAAAAATGGGACACGACGTCGAACGCCTCGACGACGTCGGCGAACTACCCGAACGGGTGCCCCGAGAGCGCGGTCCGGACCGCCTCAGATGACGCGGTTCTGCAGGTAGTCGAGGTGCTTGGCGTTGTACACGATCTTGACCGTGTCGCCGGCCGGCGAGCCGATGCAGGTCAGCCGAACGTTCTTCTCCTCGACCTCCTCGTCGCTGAGGATCTGCTGCATGTCCATGTCGATGTCGCCCTCGAGGACGATGGCGGCGCAGTTCGCACACGCGCCGGCCCGACAGGAGAACGGCCAGTCGAAGCCCTGGGCCTCGGCGGCCTCCAGGATGTACTCCCCCTCGTTGACGTCGAGGGTCCCGTAGTCTTCGTCGTCGAGGCCGGCCTCTCCTGCCTTCTCGAAGAGGTCGTCCCCGTACAGGTCCCAGCCCTGGTCGTCTACGACTTCGTAGTTGAGGTACTCGACGGTTGGCATCGTCCGTCGGTTCGCTCGCCTCACAGTTAGACGTTGTTGTTCGCGCGGTGTAGGCAATATAATCATGAGGAATACGCCGGCCGGGACGAAATCGCCGGAAGTGGCCGGGTAGTACCCAGATACTGACCCGAAGATGAGGGCCTGCGCCCTCGCTCGTCACCGAGACGCGTCCGAGTCCGCGTCCTCGTCTCCGTCGGCCCCATCGGGGACGCGCTCGCGCTGTTCGGCCGCCGTCTCCGCGGCCTCTGTCGCCGTCTCCTTTGCCGACTCCGTCGTCGACTTCGCCTCGGCCGCCCGCTCTTTGGCCCCGTCCACGCGCTCGACGGCCTCTTCGGGGACCGCCTCGGGGTCGACTGCCGGTTCATCCCCCCCGGCCGTCGCGTCCTCGTCCGCGGGGACGACCGACTCGACCTCGTCGGCTGCCGTTTCGACGTCCTCGGCCGCCGTTTCCAGGTCCTCGGCGGTCTCGGCGACGTCTGCCGCGGCCGACTCCAGTTCGGCAGCCGTCTTCGCGACCTCCTGGGTCCCGCGCTCGTACGCGCGAGCAAGCACGAGGGCCTCGATTACGCCGGCGAGGACGAACAGGGTCAGGGCCACTGTGCCGGCCGCGCGGAGCGCGCCGGCGACGGCCGCGCTCACGGCGACAACCTCGCCGATCACCAGGGCGTTCGCGACCGCCAGCAGGGCGGTCACGACGATTATGGCCAGCACGAACTGCCGGTAGAGCGAGGCCGTCGGGCCGAAAAGGAGGCGCTCGAGCCAGGATCCCAGGCGCGACAGCGGTCCGGAAGACATGCTCGCACCCACATCCCGTCGCCGGAAAAGGGTTCCCCCGCCGGGGCTGGAACCGTCACCCTTTCGACGCACCGCGACGCAGATTCCGCCATGATTGCCGACTTCGAGGTGATCCCCGCCGTGGACATGCAGGACGGGCAGGTCGTCCAGCTCGTCGGCGGGGAACGCGGCACGGGCCGAACCTACGGCGAGCCCGTCGCCGCGGCCGAGCGCTGGGTCGAGGCGGGCGCCGAAACCCTCCACCTCGTCGACCTCGACGGGGCCTTCGAGGGCCAGCGCGAGAACGCCGAGGCCATCGACGCCATCCTCGAGGACGTCGACGTCCCCGTCCAGCTGGGCGGCGGCATCCGCACCGTGCCCGACGCCCTCGACCTGCTCGAACGCGGCGTCGAGCGCGTCATCCTCGGCACGGCCGCCGTCGAGCGCCCGGCGATCGTCGAGGAGATCAGCGGCGTCCACGCGAACTCCGTCGTCGTCAGCCTCGACGCGAAGGACGGCGAAGTCGTCGTCTCGGGGTGGACCGAGGGGACGGGCCTCGACCCCGCCGAGGCCGCTGGACGGTACGCTGACCTCGGTGCCGCGGCGATCCTCTTTACGGACGTCGACGTCGAGGGCCAACTGGCGGGCGTCAGGACGGACGAGGTGACACGCGTCGTCGAGGCCGTCGAGGTCCCCGTGATCGCCAGCGGAGGCGTCGCGACGCTCGAGGACGTGCGCGCGCTGCAGCACGCGGGTGCCGCGGCCGTCGTCGTCGGGAGCGCCCTCTACGAGGGGGAGTTCACGCTCGCCGAGGCGCAGGCCGCGGTCGCGGACGAGGGCTAGTGCCTCGTGGCCGGGCCGATGGGGCCGACGAACTGCGGCAGGACCAGCGCGTAGGCGCCCCCGGCGACCAGGAGTGCGCCGACGGGCGCGGTCCGCGCCGAGTTGAACAGCAGGAATCCGGCGAGCATGACCATGACCGCGATCGATTCGAGCTTCTTCGACATATGCACGACGAGCGTGGTTCTGCGACATATAATCCCGGCAGACTCGCGTCACGCGGCCGTCAGACGCCCGTTTCCGGCACACGCGCTCGTCAGCCGATTCGTCCGCGCAGGTCGTCGTTCACTGCTCGCCGACCGTCAGATGAACTCCCGCACGTCCGAGTACCACATGTCGTGCTCGTCGGTGGCGCCGATAGCGGTGGCGATCTTCGCGGCGATGGCGTGCCAGCAGAGCTGATCCGGGTCCGCGGCGTCGAGGTTGTACTCGGCGTCCTTGCAGGTACAGCCGTCCCCCTCGACGACGTACTCGTCCTCGTGACCCACGACGACGACGAAGTCCCGGTACTCCTTGACCCGTCCCTCGCCGACGGCCTCGATGGCCCGCTGGCCGCGGTCGCCGTGGACGCGCGTGATGCGGTCGACTAGCGCCGGCCCGAGCTCGCCCGCGTCCGAGAGGTCGGATTCCCACTCGTCGACCGCCGTCACGCCCGAGACTTGGCGACCCCCCGACAAAACAACACCGGTGGGTCGGGCACGAACGCCCGCGGGGTGCCCACGACGGCCAGTACCAGCCACCCGGTCCCGAACGTCAAGTGCGATGCCGGGACCAGCCCCGCTCGTGACCTGACCGTCGCCGCGGAGCGGCCGAGGCGGGCGTCCGGCGACCCGCTCCGCGCCATCGCTGCCGCCGGCTGTTCGCCACCGCCAGAGCGCATGGCTTTTCGCCCCGCGGTCCCCAGCCAGTGCCATGCGAGTCGCAGAAGGCGGCGTCGAGATCGAGGCGCCCGAACAGCCCGAGGCGGGCGCCGGCGACGCCGTCTTCTTCAACCCGGTCCAGGAACTCAACCGGGACCTCACCGTCGCGGTGTTGCGGGCCTACCGCGAGCGCGAGGACCGCGCCACCTCCTACCTCGACGCGACTGCTGCGACGGGGATCCGGGGCGTCCGAGCCGCCGCGGACGGCTGGGACGTGACGTGCTGTGACGTCGACCCGGACGCGGTCGCGCTGTGCGAGGGAAACCTCGAGCGAAATACCCTCGAGGGTAGCGTCGTCCGGCGGGACGTCAACGCCCTGCTGCACGAGGACGTCTTCGACGTGGTCGACCTGGACCCCTTCGGGACGCCCATCCCCTTCGCCGACGCGGCGATCCAGGGGACGCGGGACCTGCTCTGCGTCACTGCCACTGACACGGCACCCCTCTGTGGCGCCCACTTCAAGCCCGGCGTCCGGCGGTACTCGACGGTCCCGCGGAACACCGAGTACCACGCCGAGATGGGCGTGCGCGTCCTGCTGTCGGCCCTCGTACGGACGGCGGCGCGCTACGACGTCGCCCTCCGGCCGCTGTGTACGCACGCCACGAAACACTACGTGCGGACCTACCTCGAACTGGAGCGCAGCGCCAGCGCGGCCAACGACGCCATCGAGGATCTGGGCTACGTCCACCACTGCGAACACTGCCTCTACCGGGAGTCCCAGTCGGGCCTGATCGCCGACTCCCCGGACTGGTGTCCCCAGTGCGACGAAGGCATCCAGACGGCCGGGCCGATCTGGCTCGGGGAGACGGCCGAGGCGGACTTCCTCGCGCGCGTGGTCGACCACGTCGACGACGAGTTCGGCACTGCTGAGACGGCACGCGACCTCCTGGCGACGCTCGGGGACGAACTCGCGGTGCCGACACACTACGACCAGCACCGACTCTGCAAGCGCTGGGGCCGCTCTGCCAGGCCGATGGACGCCTTCCTCGACGCGTTGCGGGCTGCCGACTACCCCGCCTCCCGGACGCACTACGGCGGGACGACGTTCAAGACGACGGCTGACGTCTCGGCGATCCGTGCGGCGACGGCGCCGGAGTAGGGCGGCCTGGCAGCCGGCCGGTCTACCCGACGGTCCGACCGATCCTGCGTCCGGCGCGGATCGCGAACCCGTAGACGGGCCGGAGGAAGTAGTTCGCCATCGCGACGAGGCCACAGAGCCCGCCGAGGGTCTGGAGCTCTCCGGGCGTGGCGTCCGGGGCGATCAGGACGAGCAGCCCGGCCACGACCGGTCCGAGCCAGGTCACCGCCAGCAGCGGCCCCAGGGACCTCGCCGGTGCGGGCACCGCCGAGGCGAGCCGGTCCCTGACGGCAAAGAGCGCGGCGGCCAGGAAGGCGACGGCACCGACCAGGGCGAGCGACGCGCCGACGCCGGCCAGCGACGTGCCGATGAGTACGCCGCTGGCCACGAGGAGGACGGCGGTCGCCTGTCGGAGGCGATAGGGAACGCGCGTCACGTCTGCGGTCTGGGCTGCCGTGGTCTAATGGCTTTCGAGCGGCGTCGGCTATTTGGGTGCGCCAGGCGCACGTGTGCGTGTGCCCAGTATCTCCTCGCTCGTCGACGTGGGTCGCGCGGTCCTCGGCGTGGCCCGGGAGGAAGACCTCACGCTCCTCGCGGCGGCCATCGCCTACTACGCCTTCGTCTCGACCGTGCCGCTCGTCCTCCTTGCCCTCGCCGTCGCGTCGGCCCTCGGCGGGCCGGCCCTGGCGCAGCGCGTCCTCTCGGGCGTCCAGGAACTGGTGACCCCCGAGGCGGTGGCGCTCCTCGAGGCTGCCCTCACGAGCGGTGCGGGTCGCGGAGCGGCGACCGTCGTCGGCCTCGCCGTCCTGGCCTGGAGCGGACTGAAGGTGTTTCGGGCCCTCGACGTCTCCTTCTCGCGGATCTACGGCCAGACCGAGTCGGAGTCCCTGGCCGGTCAGGTGCGGGACGGGGTGCTCGTCATCGGTGCTGTCACCGTCGCGCTCGTGGTGACGGCGGTCCCCGTGGCAGTGCTCCCGCGGGTCCTTCCGGCGGCGGGCGGCGTCGTCGGACCGCTCGCCACCGCACTCCTCCTCCCGCTGGCCTTCCTGCCGCTGTACTACGTCTTCCCCGACAGCGACGTCGGCCTCCGCGAGGCCCTTCCGGGTGCGGTTGTCGCGGGCCTGGGGTGGACGCTCCTCGCCTGGACCTTCGCCCTCTACGCCAGCTACGCCGGGACCTACCGGCTCTACGGCCTCCTGGGCGGTGTCCTGCTCGTGCTGACCTGGTTCTACGCCGGCGGGGTGCTGGTCCTCCTCGGTGCCGTCTGCAACGTCGTCCTGGCCGCGCCGGGCCGGGACCGGCAACTACAACAGGTGCCCCTGCGAGACGGTGGGCAACGGCAACCCATGGCCGAGGACGACGCGGCGAGCGAGGACGAGACGCCACCCGTCGAGAGCGTCGACACCCGGGAGGTCAGCCCGCAGGAACTCGCCGACCTGCGCGAGGAGGTCGAGGACCTGGCAGCAGACCTCGACGACAAGACCCGCGCCCGGGAGGACCTCGAGGCCGACCTCCGACAGTACGTCCGGTGGCGCCAGCGCCGCGGCCACGCCCGGGGGTGGGGCCCCTATCTCGTCCTCCTGTACGGGACGGTCATGACCCTCGGGGCCTTCCACTACCTCGGTGGCGGCTGGGCCATCCTGGCGATGCTCGTGATCTGGCTCTCGACGCTGGGGCTGTACACGCTGATGCTCGTCGTCGGCATGGTGGGGACGGCGGTCGGCCTGCCGGGCCGGCTCCTCGATCGGCTCCGTAACCTCCGATGAGTCGCGGCGTCGGTGCGACCGAGCACGTCGCGTCGGCACTCGCCCCGTTCGAGCCGCTGCTGGCGCTGTTGACCCAGCTCGGCGATCCCTGGTTCCTCGCCCTCCTGGGCACCCTGGCGTACTGGTTCGGCGCCAGGACAGAGTGGGCGTCCTGGGACGGCCGGCGTGGCTTGCTGGTCCTCGCGGTCGCGTGCTGGGCCTTCGCGGCGACGCAACTGCTGAAGGGCGTCTTCGCGTTCCCTCGGCCGGTCGGCGCCGGGGAGCCGGCCTACGCCGTCGGTGGCGCGCTGGGTGCGGTCTACGCCGACGCCGCGACGGCCCACGGGCTCGGGTTCCCGAGCGGCCACGCGATCGGCACCGCGGCAGTCTACGGAACCGTCGCCTGGCTCGGGCCGGCCGATCGCCGACGCCGCCGGCTGCCGGCCGCGGGCGCGGTGATCCTCCTCGTTGCGTTCACGCGCCTCGGACTCGGTCTCCACTACCTGGTCGACGTCGTCGCGGGAGCCGCGGTCGGCCTCGCGCTCGCGGCCGTCGCCGTCCGGCTCCGCGATGGACCAGCCCTCGTCTTCGCTCTCGCCGGCGTGACGGTGGCCGGGCGATTCCTGGTCGGCCCCGTCACCGTCGACACGTGGGCCATCGCGGGCCTGCCGGTCGGCGCCCTGGTCGGGATCTGGCTCGCTTGCGCCGCCGGAGGCCGGGAGCGGACGACCCAGTCGGTGACGAGCGTCGCAGTCCCGGGCATCGTTGCCCTCGTCGCCGGCCTGGGGCTCCTCTTGTTGGGCGTCCCCGGCGTCGGCGGTGGACTCGGCGCCATCGGTGGGGCGGTCCTGGCCGTCGGACTGCCGGCGGTCCTGTGGCCCGAAAAAATGCGGTAGCTGGGCCTCAGAAGGTCTCGAGGTAGCGGTCGAGCTCCCACTCGGAGACGGAGACGAGGTAGTCCTTGTACTCCTGGCGCTTGGCCTCGACGAACTTCTCGCCGGTGTGTGGGCCGAGCGCGTCCATGACGACCTCGTCTTCCTCGAGTGCGTCGACGGCCTGGCCCAGGTTCTCGGGCAGGGTGTCGATGCCGTACTCCTCGCGTTTCGCCTCGTCGAACTCGTAGATGTTCTCCCGGACCGGGTCGGGGCACTCGAGGTCGTTCTCGATGCCGTCGAGGCCGGCGTGGATCATCGCCGCGAAGGCGAGGTACGGGTTACACGACGGGTCGGGCGACCGCAGTTCGATCCGGCTGGCGGCGGGGACGCGGGCCGCCGGCTTGCGGACGAGCGCCGAGCGGTTGACGTCGCTCCAGGCGACGTAGACGGGTGCCTCGTAACCCGGAACCAGGCGCTTGTAGGAGTTCACCGTCGGGTTGGCGACGGCGGTGATCGCCGGGGCGTGCTCCAGGATGCCGGCGAGGAACTGCTTGGCCGTGTCGCTGAGGTTGAACTCGTCGTCGTCGTCGTGGAACGCGTTGGTGCCGTCGTCCTCGAACAGCGACAGGTGCGTGTGCATGCCCGAGCCGTTGATCCGGGGGATCGGCTTGGGCATGAACGTCGCGTGGAGGTCGTGCTGGGCGGCGATGGCCCGGACGACCGCGCGGAAGGTGGCGACGTTGTCCGCCGTCGTGAGGATGTCGTCGTACTTGAAGTCGATCTCGTGCTGGCTCTGGGCGACCTCGTGGTGGCTGGCCTCGACCTCGAAGCCCATCTCGTCGAGTCCGTATATGATGTCTCCGCGGACGTCCTGTGCGAGGTCCTTGGGGGCGAGGTCGAAGTAGCCGCCGTTGTCCGAGTGGCTGAAGGAGCCGTTGGAGTACTCCAGCACGCCCTCCTTGCCCTCGGGCGTCTCCCGGAACAGGAAGAACTCCGGCTCGGGGCCGGCGTTGACCGTGTAGCCGAGGTCGGCCGCGCGGTCGATGGCGCTCCTGAGGACGCCGCGCGGGTCGCCCGTGAAGGGCGCGTTGGTCGACGTGTCCTGGACGTCACAGATGAGACGGGCCGTCCGGACCTCGTCGGAGTCCCGCCACGGGAGGATTGCGAACGTGGCCGGATCGGGTTCGAGCCGCATGTCCGACTCCTGGATGCGGACGAACCCGTCGATCGAGGAGCCGTCGAAGTAGATACCCTCCTCGAAGGCCTTCGCTGCCTGCTCTGCGGGAATCGAGACGTTCTTGACCGTCCCGAGAATGTCCGTGAACTGTAGCCGAAGGAAGTCTACGTCCTCCTCGTCAATCTGCTCGAGGACGTCCTCCACCTCGGCTTCTGAGTTAGCGCTTGTCATCTTTCGACGTCTGTCAGAGCGGACTGATTCCACTAAAACCCTCCTATTTTGCGCAATCCTTGCGCGAGAGCGTTTGAATTGTGTATTCGTAAAATTCTAATGTGGTGAGCTCGTTGGCGAAAACGATGACGTACGAAAATCTCGACCGAAAGTTGGTGAATGCACTCCTCGGCGACGGCCGGGCCAGCCTGCGGAGCCTCGCGGAGGACCTCGACGTGTCGGTCACGACCGTCTCGAATCACCTCTCTGACCTGGAGGAGCAGGGCATCATCCAGGGGTACACGCCGAAGATCGATTACGACAAACTCGGCTACGACGTGACCGCCATCCTCCAGTTGAAAGTCGAAGGGAGCGAACTGGTCGACGTGACCCGGTCGCTCGCCGAGCACAAGCAGGTGGTGAGCGTCTACGAGATCACCGGCGACCACGACATCGTCGCCGTCGGCAAGTTCGTCGACACCGACGACATGAACGCCCAGATCAAGGACCTCCTCAACGACCCGGCGATCAACGAGTCCAACACCAGCGTCGTCCTCAACGCCGCGAAGGAACACGAACAGTTCGACCTCGAACTCGAGGCGGAGTGACGCCCCCATCGACCCCGCCGCGGACGGCCGCGTGACGCGTGTCTGACGTGGATTCTTGGGGGTCTCTGACGAGGTGCAGGTATGACCAGCGACGTGCCCGGAGCCGACGACGGTCCCGGGGAGGGGCCCAACGAGGTGGACCGGTCGGCGAGGGACGACCGCCCGCTCCGCCCCGACGGCGGGCGTCGCACCCGCCGCGATCCGCTCGGTGACGCGCAGACGCCGGTGGACCGAACACGGACGCGCCCGGACAGGGGGGCCGGCGACGGCCGCCCACTCGAGGGGAGTCGCGGCGGGCTCACGGGACCGATCGACGAGTCCTGCCCGGTGACGGCGGCGATCCGCGACGCGTCGGCCCTCGGTCGCGTGGCCCACGTGGGGCCGGCCCTGGACCGGCGCTTCGGGACCGAACGCCGCCTCCGGACCACCATCGACGGCGCGTCGCGTCGCGTCGACGTTCGCGCCTTCCGGGAACCCGAGGGCGACGAGGGCGGCTTCGAATCGGCGCTCGTCGACCAACTCCGCCGGTGGGCGTCGCTGGGGGACGTCGACGGCGTCGTCCCGGTGGTCGACAGCGGCGAGGCCGAGCGGCCGTGGGTCGCGACGGCGAGTACCGGGCCGACGCTCCGGGGACGAGAGACCCCGTCCGTCACGCGTGCGCTCCGACAGGCGACTCACCTCTCGGCGGCGCTGGCCGCCGTCCACGACCGCGGCGTCGTCCACGCCGGGATCGACCCGGGGAACGTCGTGTTCACCCTCGGCCGGACGGGCCCGCCGCGGCCCGCTCTCCACAACCCCGGTCTCGTCGACGTCCACCGCCGGTACGAAGACCCGGCGACGGTCCTCGACCCGCGGTACGCCGCCCCCGAGTTCTTCGAGTCCGACAGCGGTATCGTCGACCGCCGGACCGACGTCTATGGCCTCGGCGCGGTCTGCTTCCGGCTGTTCACCGGCGTCGCCCCCGTCGCGGGGCCCGCCGAATCCATCGCGGAGCGGGTCACGGCCGACGAGCCACTGCCCCGTCCCTCGCGCGTCGAGCCACGCCTGCCCGACGCCGTCGACGAGGTGGTTCGGCGCGCGACGGCGACGGACAAGTTCGAGCGCTACGACACCGCCCACGACCTCCACGAGGCGCTCGTCGCCGTCCGCGACGGCCACCGGGACTGACCCCGGGACGGCCACTGAGAGCGATTCACGCGGTCGAGCCACCGGAGTCGAAGGCCTTTTGACTGACCAGTCAGTCAGTCCAACACAACGTCGATGGTCTCCGACAACGATCCCTCCAGTGTCGACCAGGCGGCCCAGCCGCCCGACGACGGGCCGGAGTCGCGGGAGGACCTCATGCGCGCCACGTACCGGGCGCTCTGTGCGCACGGCTACGCCGACCTCACCATGCAGGACATCGCCGACGAGGCGCCGGTGAGCAAGGCGGCCCTCCACTACCACTACGACAGCAAGCGCGACCTCCTGTCTGCCTTCCAGGCCTACATCTCGGATCGCTTCCTCTCGCGGATCCGCGCGGCCGACGACCCGGCTGCCGACCCCGCCGACCGGCTGTCCGCGGTGCTCGACGCGGCACTCTCGCCGCCGGCCGACGACGACCTCCGCGACCTCCAGCGCGCGCTCCTCGAGTTGAAAGCGCAGGCGCCCTACCAGCCAGGCATCCGCGAGCAGGTCGAACGGACCGACGACGCCTTCCGGTCTCTGCTCACCGAGATCGTCGCCGAGGGCGTCGATTCGGGCGCTTTCAGCGACGACGTCGACCCGGCGTCGACGGCGAAGTTCGTCGCCACCGTGACGGGCGGCAACCAGGCCCGACAGGTCTCCGTCGGACAGTCGCCGGGCGAGACGCGGGACCTCCTCCGGACGCACGTCGAGGCACAGCTCAGCGCCGACCGGGACGGTAGCGACACCGACGGGGAGGCCGAATGAGCGAGCGACCCCGCCTGCGGGACCTGTTCAAGGGCCCCGACGAGTTCGACCTGACGTCGGGCTCGATCGGCTGGCCACTCCTCTTCCTGTCGCTGCCCCTCGTCGTCACCAACCTCCTCCAGGTAGCGTACAACCTCGCCGACACCTTCTGGCTCGGCCAGCTCAGTCCCGAGGCCCTCGCCGCGATCACCTTCGGGTTCCCGATGGTGTTCCTGCTCATCTCGCTGGGGATGGGCGTCTCCGTCGCCGGGAGCGTCCTCGTCGCCCAGTACACCGGCGCCGACGAGCCAGACCGGGCGACCTTCGCGGCCTCCCAGACGGTCACCTACGCCCTCGTCTTCTCGGCGCTCCTGGGCGGCGTCGGCTACTTCTTCGTCGAGGACTACCTCGCCCTCGTCGGCGCGACCGGCGTCGTCCTCCAGATGGCGACGGCCTACATGGAGGTCATCGCCCTCGGACTGCCCCTGATGTTCGGCTTCTTCGTGTTCATCGCGCTCATGCGCGGGGCCGGCGACACGGTCACGCCGATGCTCGTCATGTTGGGGACGGTCGTGCTCAACGTCGCCCTCGACCCATTCCTGATCTTCGGCTGGGGCCCGTTCCCGGCCCTCGGCGTCGAGGGGGCTGCCGTCGCGACCGTCTTCGCCCGCGGCCTCGCGATGGTCGTTGGCATGGGGATCATGCTGGCCGGAACCCGCGGGGTCCAGATCAGGCCCCGGGAGATGGTGCCCGATCTCGGGTTCGCTCCCAAGCTCGCCAGGCTCGGTATCCCCGCCTCCGTCGAGGGGACCAGCCGGGCCATCTCGGTGAACCTCCTCCTCGTGGTCGTCGCCGTCTTCTCGGTGACTGTCGAGGCGGCCTTCGGCGTCGGCGTCCGGGTCTTCTCGCTGGTCTTCATGCCCGCCATCGCCATCGACCGCAGCGTCGAGACGATGACCGGCCAGAATCTCGGTGCGGGCAAGCCCGACCGCGCCGCGACGGCCAACGACTTCGCCGCGGGGGTGACCTTTGCCGTCCTGTCGGTCCTCGCGGTGGTCATCTTCGCCTTCGCCCCGCAGATCATGAGCGTGTTCAACGACGACCCCGCCGTCGTCGCGGAGGGCGCACTCTTCCTCAGAGTCGTCGCGCCGACCTTCGGCTTCATCGGCGTCGTCCGGGCGTACAGCGGCGGGTTCCGCGGTGCCGGCCGGACCCTGACCGCCGCGGCCATCTCGATCACGATGCTCGCCGTCGTCAGGTTCCCGCTGGCGTGGATCGGGTCCCAGGGCCTCCTCCCCGACTGGGTCCCCTACCTCGCCGACCCGACGCCGCTGGGCATCTGGCTCGCCTTCCCAATCTCCAACGTCGTGGCCGCCGCCCTGGCGTTCCTCTGGTTCCGCCGGGGGACCTGGCGGGACGCCGACCTGACCGACAAGCCGACCCAGACCCCCGAGGTCGGGGACGCGAGCGTCGACGACTGAGCCGATCCCGGCAGCCCTTGCGATCCATCCCCGTTTGAAAAGAGATAACACCCACCTCGTCGAACCCGGAGCGACATGGACCAGTCCGAGATCCACAGGGGTCTGGAGGGGATCGCGGTCGCGGAGACGCGGCTGAGCCACATCGACGGCGAGTCCGGCGACCTGACCGTCGGCGGCTACCCGATCGACGAACTGGCGACCGACGCCAGCTACGAGGAGTGCGTCTACCTGCTGTTCAACGACCGGCTTCCCGACGCGGACGAACTCGCGTCGTTCCGTGCCGACCTGGCCACCCGCCGCGAGTTCGGCGAGGAGGTCCACGCGGTCCTCGAGCGCGCCGCCGCGGAGGCCAAGCCCGCCATGGACGCCCTCCGGATGGGTGCCGCCGCCGCGAACCTCGGCAGCGAGGACGAGGATCCCGAAACCGACGCCAGGCGCGTGATCGCCGCCTTCCCGACCATCGTCGCCGCCTACTGGCGCTACCGCCAGGGCGAGGCACCGGTCGAGCCCCGCGAGGACCTCCGCCACGCCGCGAACTACTGCTACATGCTGACCGGCGAGGAGCCGAGCGAGGCCCAGGCCCGCGGCGTCGAGACCTACCTCAACACCGTCATCGACCACGGGCTGAACGCCTCGACGTTCACCGCCCGCGTCGTCGTCTCGACGGAGTCGGACCTCGTCTCCGCCGCCACCGCCGCCGTCGGCACGCTGAAGGGCCCGCTCCACGGCGGCGCTCCCGGTCCCGTGCTGGACATGCTCAGGGAAATCCACGAGGAGGGCGATCCCGAGGGCTGGGTCCGGGACGCGCTGGAGTCCGGCGAGCGCCTCATGGGCTTTGGCCACCGCGTCTACCGCGTCCGCGACCCCCGCGCCGCGGTCCTGCAGTCCGCCGCCGAGTCGTTCTACCAGGACGGCGGCGACAGCGACTTCTTCGAGACCATCCAGGCGTTCGAGGACGTCGCCGTCGACGCGCTCGCCGAGGAGCACCCCGACCGCACCCTCCAGACGAACGTCGAGTTCTACACCGCAGCCCTCCTCAACGGAGTCGGCGTGCCAAAGGACCTGTTCACCGCGAGCTTCGCCGTCGCGCGTGCCGGCGGCTGGATGGCCCACGCGCTGGAGCAACTGGAGGACAACCGCCTCGTGCGCCCGCGGGCGGAGTACGTGGGGGAGACGGGGCGGACGTGGACGCCGGTCGACGAGCGGTAAAAACGATACATCGACGAATTGCCCACCGCCCACCAGTAGGTCGACTGTCTCGTCGCCTCACACCCATTCGTCGAGGACTTCTGTCCCAGAAAAGGATGACCGCTCCGAGTACGTCTCTACGAGTTCGAGGAGTCCCGACGATACCTGATAGGCCGGGAGGGTGTCGTCGTACAGGAGGATCACGCCGACGTGAACGGTATCCGGAAGACACGCAAAATCCGACACGTCGCTTGTGACGACAATCGAATCGCGCTCACGTGCGTACGGGAGGACGTCGTCCGCGTCGTCTGCACCCTGGCCGAGTGCACCCCTGACGTGTTCGGCGGACAACCCCTCCTTTTCGAGGTAGCCCTCGCTGAACGGTTCGGGGACGTCGGCGTGTGTTCGGCGGACAACCCCTCCTTTTCGAGGTATCTGGCAACCTTCGGATCGACGTTCTCGTCGAGGAGGAATCGCCAGCCTGCCATTATGCTGCGTCTGGGTCGACTCCATCGGGACGCTCGATGGACTCTCGGACCTCTTCGATGGCAGCGTCGCGCATCGACTCGACGTCGCGCATCTCGCCGGGGTGGTCGTGGTAGTACGCGAGCGCGTGGTAGACGTCCGCCACGTCCAGATCGAACCGGTCTGCAATCGCCGCTGGCGATTCACCGCGGTCCTCGACGAGGGCGACGATCTGGCGGACGCTGACTCGCCGTCCCTCGACGTGGGGTTCCCCCAGGAGGTCGTGGGCGATCCGCCGACTCTCGCGCTCGGCCATACGTTCGATACCGCCCACTCCGGGAAAAACGTTCGTCCGAGTAATTCCCAGGGCTGTCCTCGCACCCGTCGGCCCGTCAGGGCGGTTTCCCGCCGCGCGGCCGGCCTCCGTGTCGAGTGTCCACACGCCAGCCGGACATATCTAATCGCTAACGTGTGTGCCCCAGCTTAATACGTAACCTCACGCAACAGGTGACGGTAGGAGACAAGCGTGCACAGCCACCGGGACGAGATCCGCGTTCTTCACGTGGACGACGACCCAGACGTCGTTGCGGTGACGGCGACGTTCCTGGAGCGCGAGGACGACCGCCTCGCCGTCGAGACGGCCACGGGCGTCGCTGAGGCCCGCTCGCGCGTCGCGGAAGGCGATCTGGACTGCATCGTCTCGGATTACGACATGCCCGCCCGGACCGGCATCGAGTTCCTCCAGTCGGTCCGGGCGGACCACCCCGACCTGCCGTTCGTCCTGTTCACCGGCAAGGGGAGCGAGGAGGTGGCAAGCGAGGCCATCTCCGCCGGCGTGACCGACTACCTCCAGAAGGAGGCCGGGACGAGCCAGTACGCCGTCCTCGCGAACCGCGTGACCAACGCCGTCGAGCAGTACCACTCGACGCGCGCCCTGGAGGAAAGCCAGAAGCGCCTCTCGCTGTTCATCGAACAGTCGCCACTCGGCGTGATCGAGTGGGACGAGGACTGTCACGTCGTCCACCTCAACGACGCCGCCGAGAACATTCTCGGGTACGACGAGGCGGATCTGGCCGGCCGGTCGTGGGAGGCGATCGTTCCCGACGACGCCAGCGAGTCGGTCGGCGAGGTGATCGACGACCTCCTCTCGGACGCCGGCGGCTACCACAACGTCAACGAGAACGTCACCGCCGACGGGGAGACGGTCGTCTGCGAGTGGCACAACCGCGTCGTCACCGACGAGACCGACGAGGTCGTCGCGATCTTCTCGCAGTTCCAGGACGTCACGGACCGCGAGGCGCGCGAACGGCAACTCGAGGCGCTCAGCGAAGTGACGAGCGACCTGCTCGCCGCGGAGACCACCGACTCGGTGGCAGCCCTCGGCGTTCGCGCGGCTCGAGACATCCTCGGCCTCGAGGCGAACGCGATCCACCTGTACGACGAGGAGCGAGACGCACTCGTCCCCGTCGCCGAGACGGACCGCGTCGCGGACCTGATCGGCCCGGTGCCCACGTTCGAGGACGGCGACAGCATCGCCTGGCGCGCCTTTCAGGACGGCGAGCCGGTGGCCATCGACGACATCACCGACGACCCGGACATCTACAATCCCGACACGCCGATCCGCAGCGAACTCCACCTCCCGCTCGGTGACGCCGGCATCCTCCTGGCCGGTTCGCCGACGCCCGCGGCGTTCGACCAGCAGGACCTCGTGCTCGGCGAGATCCTCGCCGGAAACGTCGCGACGGCCCTCGACCAGGTCGAGCGGACCGAGCGCCTCAGGAAGCGCGAGGCCGAACTCTCCCGGCAGAACGACCGCCTCGAGGAGTTCGCGAGCGTCGTCTCCCACGACCTCCGCAATCCCCTGAACGTGGCGAGCGGCCACCTCGACCTCCTGGCCGAGGACTGCGACAGCGACCACGTCGAGGACGTCCGGCAGGCCCACGAGCGGATGGGCGACCTTATCGACGACCTGCTGACCCTCGCGCGGGAGGGCGAGGGCCTCAGCAGACCGGAGCCCGTCACCCTCGACGTCGCCGCCCGGACCTGCTGGGAGAGCGTCGCCACGGGCGACGCGACGCTGGTGGCCGACGCCGCGGACACGATCAGCGCCGACCGGAGCCGCCTCCACCAGCTGCTGGAGAACCTCTTCCGGAATTCGGTCGAGCACGGTGGCGAGGCCGTCACGGTCAGGCTCGAGGACCTGCCGGACGGCTTCGCGGTCGAAGACGACGGATCGGGGATCGACCCGTCGGACCGCGACTCGGTGTTCGACGCCGGCTACACGACCGCCGACGCCGGGTCGGGCTTCGGACTTTCTATCGTCGAGGAGGTGGCCGACGCCCACGGCTGGGACGTCACCCTGACCGAGAGCGCAGCGGGCGGCGCACGCTTCGAGATCACTGGCGTCGACCGTGCGAAGGACTGATCGTCCGACGGCGGACGTCTCGAATCACGTGGCACCTCTACCGGGAGCCACTGTATCCGCTCGGCCGTCGCGGATCGGTCAAAGAAAGGCGTTCGTTTGCGGGCAGTGCGTCGGTCGGACGGTGGTGGTAGGCTTGGGCCGGCCTTACATCGCGCCGCCCATGCCACCCATACCGCCCATGCCGCCCATGCCGCCGCCCATTCCGCCAGGGGCGCCGCCAGGACCGCCGGGTCCGCCCTCGTCCTCGTCGTCGTCGCCCTGGCCACCCTTGAGGTCGCCAGCGGCGATGACGTCGTCGATGCGGAGGATCATGACGGCGGCCTCGGTGGCGCTCTCGACGGCCTGGGTCTTGACGCGCAGGGGCTCGACGGCCTCGTCGGAGAGGTCCTCGACGTCGCCCGTGTACGCGTTCAGGCCGATGGTGTTGTCGCCCGCGTCGTGGGCGCTGCGGAGTTCGACCAGCGAGTCGATGGGGTCGAGACCGGCGTTCTCCGCGAGGGTGCGCGGGATGACGTCGATGGCGTCCGCGAAGGACTCGATGGCGAGTTGCTCGCGGCCGCCGACGGAGTCGGCGAAGTCACGCAGCTGCAGGGACAGCTCGGTCTCGGGTGCGCCGCCGCCGGGCAGGACCTTGCCGTCCTCCAGCGTGGCGCTGACGACGCCGAGCGCGTCCTCGATGGCGCGCTCGACCTCGTCGACGACGTGCTCGGTGCCGCCGCGGAGGATCAGCGTGACCGCGCGGGCGTCCTCGACGTCCTCGACGTAGATCTTCTCGTCGCCGGCCAGCTCCTTCTCCGCGACGGAGCCGGCGAAGCCGAGGTCGTCGGCGGTGATGTCGGCGATGTTGGAGACGACGCGACCGCCCGTTGCGCGGGCCAGCGCCTGCATGTCGGACTTCTTCGCGCGGCGCACGGCGAGGATACCCTCCTGGGCGAGGTAGTGCTGTGCCATGTCGTCGATGCCCTTCTGGCAGAAGACGACGTCGGCACCGGCCTCGACGATGTCGTCGACCATCTCGCGCAGCTGGGCCTCCTCCTGGTCCAGGAACTCCTGGAGCTGGTCGGGGTCGGAGACGTTGACCTCGGTGTCCAGCTCGGTCTCGGGCACCTCGATGGGGGTGTCGAGCAGCGCGATATTCGCGTCCTCCCGGATCTGGGGCATGTTGTCGTGGACGCGATCCTTGTCGATGATGACGCCCTCGACGAGCTGGGACTCGTCGATGGAGCCGCCGACGACGGTCTCGACCTGGACGTTGTCCGTGTCGATTCCTTCCTCGTCGGCGACCGAGCGGACGGCGTCGACGACGAGCGAGGAGAGGACGTCCTTCGCGCTCTCGGCGCCCTTGCCGGTCATGGCCGTCGCGGCGACGTGCTCCAGGGTCTCCTGGTCGTCCTCGTCGACCTCGATGGCCATGTCCTCGAGAATCTCCTTTGCTTCCTCGGCGGCCTGGCGGTACCCCTGGGCCAGGATGGTGGCGTGGATGTCCTGGTCGAGCAGGTCCTCGGCCTTCGAGAGGAGTTCACCGGCGATGACGACCGCGGTCGTCGTGCCGTCGCCCACCTCGTCCTCCTGGGTCTGGGCGACCTCGACGATCATGTTCGCGGCCGGGTGCTCGATGTCCATCTCGTCGAGGATGGTGACGCCGTCGTTCGTGACGACGACGCTGCCCGTCGAGTCGACGAGCATCTTGTCCATCCCTTTCGGGCCGAGTGTGGTCCGAACCGACTCGGCCACGGCCTTCCCGGCCGTGATGTTCATGGACTGTGCGTCCTTGCCCGAGGTTCGCTGGGACTCCTCGGAGAGTACGATGAGGGGCTGGTTACCCATCTGCTGAGCCATAGTCAGAGATAGATTGAATGTGATTCTATATAAAGCATTCGGTGGCGGCCGAGACGCCGGGCCCCCGCCAGGGGTCCGGAGGGCACGTCTGGCGGTCAGTTCCGCCGGATTTAAGTACCGATTCGAGTCGGTTTCCGAACGTCCCTAGCGTGGGTGGGCTGTGACTCCCTCGTGGCCGATGGCTCCGTCACGGTGTCACACACGCGATGGCCCGGACCGGACTGCCGTCGGCGTCCGTCAGTCGGAGCGGATAGGCTTCCAGGCGGAACCGCTCGGGAACCGCCTCGAGTCCACGCAGGTTCTCGACGATGCGACAGTCGGCCCCCAGCAGTTCGTCGTGTGCAGGCTGGTCGGTGGGCTCGTCGGCACCCTCGCGGTCCGGGTCGGCACTCGGTGTCGGGTCGGGACTGAAGGTGTCCAAGCCCACGCTGCGGCCGCGCTCGGCGCACCACGCCGCCGCGTCGGCGGCGAGGTACGGATGGTCGCGATACCGCTCCGTCCCCCAGTGGCGCTCCCAGCCGGTCCGGAGCACGAGCAGGTCAGCGTCGGCGGCGTCGGCGTCGGGCATCGCGTCGACGCCGATGGCCGTTCGCGGTGGCAGGCCGGTGCAGTCGACTACCTGCGCGTCGAAGACGAAGTCCGAGCAGTGGAAGTCGGTGATCGTCCGCCCGTCGGGGAGCATGTGACTCGGCGCGTCGACGTGGGTGCCGACGTGGGTTTCGACGTCGAGCGACGAGACGCGCGAGCCGCCCGAGGCGATGGTGTCGTCCTGCTCGATCCGGACGGGGTCGCTCCCGGGGTAGACCGGCATGTCCGACTCCAGGGGCTGTGAGAGGTCGATGCGGTCCATGCCGAGGCGTCTTGGAGCGCGAGGAAAAGGCTGCCGGCGTGGCGGTGCGAGATGGGAGGGGCGGGGAGGTGCCGTCGGCCGCCTCACCCGGTGAACTGGTGGTACTCCATGCCCTTGTGCTTGAGTTCGTTGCGCTTGCGCTCGAGGAAGGAGTAGACGGCGCCGTGGGGCGCGCCGTCGAGGATCATCTCGGCAGCCTCGCGGACGGCCTCGACCTGCTGGGGGCCGCCGATGACGCCCAGCGTCGAGCCGTAGATGACGACGGAGGCGCCCGTCAGCTCCTCCATGAGTTCGCGCGTCCGGCCGCCTTCCCCGATGAGCCGGCCCTTGTGGCGCTGGAGGTCGTTCTTGTTGCGGGCGGCGGCACCGATGTCGATCACGTCGAACAGCATCATGTCGTCCTCGAGGAGCCGGAAGGCGTCCTCCGGCGCGAACCCGCGGCCGATGGCCTTGACGATCTCCGGCCCCTTGAGGCCGACCACCGGGTCGCCGACGGACTCGACGCGGACCTGGCCCTCCTCGCTGTCGATGTCCAGGCGGACCTCGGCGCGCTCCTCGATCTCGCGCATGGTCTCCCCGCCGGCACCGATGAGCACCCCGACCCGGTCCTGCGGAATCTTCACGTGCTGCATACTGTACCGGGAGGTACGCCGGTCGGCGGTTTCAACCCTTCGGGCGAGCGAGCCCGGGCCTACGCCCCCTCGAGGGCGTCCCCGAGAACGCCCGCCTCGGCCTTGCGGAGGTGGGCGTGCAGCGTCGCCGGCGCGATGTCCAGCGTCTCGGCGATCTCCTCGGCGGTGCTCTCTCGCGGCCAGGCGTAGTAGCCAGCGCGGTAGGCGACCTGGAGGGCCTCCCGCTGACGGTCGGTCAGCGCATCCACGGGCCCGCCGGGCGCGCCAGGCCAGTCCGGCTGGCGGTCGAGCTCGCGCTGGGCGACCAGCGTGGCGTCCGGGAGCCGGTCCACGAGCAGTTCGACGGCCTCGCGAACGTCTGCCTCGCCGGGGACCTGGATCACGAGGCGCGCGCCCGTGGCGGTCCCGGTACCGCCGGCGACCGTCGCACCGACAGACGCCGTGGCGTCCAGCAGCGGCGACCCGTCGATGGCCACCTCGACCCTGACCAGGTCCGAGCCGCTGGAGACTACGCGCGCGTCCACCACACGGTCGATGGCCGTCACCGCCTCGCGGGCCCGATCTGCGGACGAGACGCCCACGTCGAGGTAGGCGAGCCACCGGTCCTCGGCCTGGACGAATCCCGAGAGTTCCACGTCGGCGTCGGCACCGCTCGCGACCTCCGAGAGGAGACAGGGGGTGCCGCCGACCTCGAACTCGAGTTCCGTGACGCGGTCGGCGAAGAGCAACGTCCGTCGCTTGACCGCGTTGATGACGAAGCCGATCGTCTCGCCGAGCACCCCGAAGCCGGCCTGTTCGCGTTCGCTGAAGGCGTCCGGCCGGGTCGCGTAGACCGCCAGCACGCCGTAGACGGTCTCGCCGTGACGCAACGGCACGGCGGCGACGGAGCGGACGTCCCGCGCCTCGGCGGCCGCCCGCCAGGGCTCGAACGACGCCTCGTCGACGTTGACCACCTGCACGGTGCCGGTTTGGAGTGCCCTGGTCGCGGGTCCGTGCTCGTCGCCTGTCTCGTCCAGGTCGACAGTCAGGTCCGACACGTAGCCCTCGTCGGCACCGGCGCTGACGCGGTAGGCGAGGCCGTCGCCGTCGAATTCGCGCTCGCCGATCCACGCGAACCGGTAGAGCGACGAACTCGCGAGGCGCTCGCAGACGGTCCGCTCCAGCGCCCGACGGTCGGGTGCTTCTACCAGTTCCCGGGTGATGTCGAGCAGGAGTTCGTTGATCCGGTTCAGCGTCTCCAGTTCGTCGCGGCGCTGTTCGAGCGCCCGCTCGCGTTCGACGCGCTCGGTGATGTCCCGGCCGGTCCCCACGATGCCGATGGTGTCCCCGTCCTCGTCCGTGAGCCGCGCGCCGCGGAACTCGTAGGGGATGCGCGTGCCGTCCTTGGTGAGGAGTGCCGACTCGCGACTGAAGGTCTCCCCCTCCTCGAGGGCGCGGGTCAGCAGTTCGGCCATCGCGTCGCGCTCGTCGGGGGGAACCAGCGCGAGCGGGTCGATATTCGAAATCTCGTCGGCACTGTAGCCCAGGAAATCGTCGAGGAGAATCTCCGTCGCCAGCGAGTTCCCCTCGGGGTCGAAGGCGAACACCACGTCGGGCATCGTATTGAGAATCCCTCGGAGGAGCGCCCGCTGTCGCGCTAACTTTCGCTCGCGTCGCTTGTCCTCGGTGACGTCCCTGATGACGCCGGCGCTGCCGGGAAATTCGCCGTCCTCGGGGTCGCGAAGCAGTCCGTAGCGAGCCTGGAGCGTCCGCTGTTCGCCGTCGCCGGGCTCGATAGTCGCCTCGACCTGCCCGGTCTCCTGGCCCGCGGCGACGGTCCGTTCCCGGACCTCGGCCGCGAGCCCTCGCTCCTCGTCGCCGAGCAGCGTCCGGACGTCCGTGCCCAGCAGTTCCTCCCGCGACCGGTCGAGCATCGAACAGAGCGCGTCGTTGACGAACGACACGTTCAGGTCTTCGTCGAGCGCGTAGACGCCGTCGCTGACGCTCTCGACGATCGTCTCGTAGCGTTCCAGCTCTCGTTCGCGCCGCAGGCGTTCTGTCACGTCTCGAGCGACGCCACACCGGTACACGGCACCGCTCTTCGGGTCCTCGACGGTCGTCCCCCGAAACTCGTGGGGAATCGCCTCGCCGTCGGCCGTCAGCAGATCCAGGACGACGGTCCGGTCGCCGAGGTCTGCGATCGGCTCCCCGACGCCGGGGGCGTGTTCGCGGGCCTCGGGAGACAGGAGGTCGGCCGGATCGATCGATTCGAGTTCCGCCGCGGTGTAGCCGGTCGTCGTCTCGAGTCGCTCGTTCCAGTAGACGAGGTCGCCGGCCTCGTCGATGACGTACAGGACGTCGTCGACGGCGTCGACGAGCTGACCGAGGAGTCGGGTCGGCGCCTCGGCCTGGGTCACCTCGCGCATGGGCCACATCCTGTCACCGACTTAATTAACGTTGTGTTACACTCACTAACTGTGTAGCGTCCAGGTTGACTTCCGCCGAGACCCACGGAGTGACTGCGTCGGTCGCCGGTTCGGTTCACCGAACGATCGACGCACTGCGGGCCGGCCGTCGGGGAGAGGATGGGCCGGAGCCAGGCCAGTGCCGACGACCGCCGAACGGGGGGAGCCGTCGACGTCGGTCCCGGCACCCACTCGCCGCCCGGTCCCCGCCGACGCGCCGCTACGCGTCCCCGGTGACGGCAGCGCGCAGATCGTCAGCGTTCACCTCGACGCCCTGGCGCCGGAAGAAACTCGCAACGTTCTCGCAGTCGCGCTGGAGGAAGTCCTCGGCGTTGGGGTGGTGGACCGTCACGGCCTGGCCGAGGTCGATGACCACGAGCTCGCCCTCGTGGACGACGAGGTTGAACTCGGAGAGGTCGCCGTGGATCAGGCCGGCGTCGTAGAGCCGGTGCATGTACTCCCGGACCACCTCGAACGCCGTCTCGGGATTCTGGACCTCGACTTCCGTGAGACGCTTGGCCCGGCCCGACTCGGCCCCGATGTACTCCATGATCAGGACGTTACGTTCCGCGGCGATTGGGACGGGGACCCGGACGCCCGCGTCGCGGGCCCGCCCGAGGTTGCTGTACTCCTTGCGGACCCACGCCTTGACGACCGCGCCCTTGTCCGAGCCGATTCCTTCGAAGCGGGGGTCCCCCTCCAGATAGTCGCGCATGTCCCGGAAGTTCGAGGTGTTGATGCGGTAGACCTTGACCGCGACTTCTGGCTGGTCCGGGGCGGCGTCCAGGCCCGACTCCGTCAGCGCGGTTGCCGCGCCGTCGCCGCCGAGTGCCTGGTAGACGTTCGCCTCCTTGCCGGTCGAGAGGGGGCCGCCGAAGGCGTCGACGTAGCCGTCCTGGACGAGCTTGTACAGCGCGCCGTAGGTCGCCTCGTCGAAGACCGACTCCTCGAGCTTGAACTGGTCGGCGTCGGTGATGCGCTCGCGGAACTGGGCGAACTTCCGGTCGCGCTTGCGGGCGATGCGGTCCGCCTCCGTGTCGCTGACGTCGATTTCCTCCCACTCGTCGCCCGGCGCGTCGGCCCCCTCGGTGTCCACCAGTCCGAACTCGGCCATGGTGTTAGCGACTCCGGGGAGAAGGCCGACCGGGCCGGACGTCGGTCGATGCAGTAGGAACGAGACTCATGGGGCAACCCGGCTCACTCTTGGATGTGTCCCTCCTCGCGCAACTGGTCTGCCTCCTGTTTCTCGTACCGCCACGTGATGTCCGCCTTCTCGTCCTGCCAGTCCCAGGGCTCGACGAGGACGACGTCGTCTTCGCGGATCCAGATGCGCTTTTGCATCTTCCCCGGGATCCGCGCCGTCCGCGTCACGCCGTCCATGCACCGTACCTCGACCCGGTTCGCGCCGAGCATGTCCTGAACGACGGCGAAGACCTCGTCCTCCTCGGGCATACGGAGGTCCGTCCGCCCCTCGTTGTCGCTCATGCGCCACAGTTCGACGGGGAGACGGTTTAAGGTTTGTACCATCGGCTCGACCCGCC
>Ga0207770_100338_pt1 | contig 27594 bp, 26 predicted proteins | sample A23E2SouthBayCA_FD_187729 | JGI IMG/M metagenome (GOLD analysis project Ga0207770, IMG submission 187729) | Aerobic enrichment media microbial communities from Eden Landing Ponds, California, USA - A23 E2 (SPAdes) | ecosystem: Environmental > Aquatic > Marine > Unclassified | place: Emeryville... | reverse complement strand
CCCGCCTCGCGCTCGGCGGCCCACCGCAGCGCTCGCGTCCCGGCCCGGGTGCTCGCGGTGAACGCGGCCCGGGCGGCGTCGCTCTCGACCCCGAGCATCGACCCCAGCCGCGCCGTCGGGTCTTCCTCGGCCTCCGGTGGCGTCGTCGACGCGAAGGCGAGGGCGTCGAGGGCGGCCGAGTCTGCGTCTCCGGCTGACAGCGCCCGTCGCGCCGCGGCGACGGCCATCGTCAGCGCGTCCTCGTCGGCGCCCGGGACCGCGACGCGTTCGATGCCGCCGGGCCCGCCGGTCCCCCACGCTTCGGCCACCTCGTCGGCGCTCAGTCTGTACCGCGGCGCGTAGGCGCCGACGGCGCGAATCGAACTCACGCGCCGACCCCCCACTCGCCGCGGGCCTCGGCGTCGCGCTCCCGTTCGAGGACGTGGACCACTGCCGCGCCGCCGCTGCCGCCGACGTTGTGCGTGAGGCCTCGCACGGGGTCGTCGAGCTGGCGGTCGCCGGCCCGGCCCGTCAGCTGGTCGAACGCCTCGACGACCTGCCCGGCGCCGGTCGCGCCGATGGGGTGGCCCTTCGACTTCAGGCCGCCGGAGGTGTTGACCGGCAGGTCGCCCTCGGGCTCCGTCGCGCCCGACTCGACGTACTCGCCGGCCGCGCCGCGCTCGCAGAAGCCCAGGTCCTCGTAGGCCAGCAGTTCCGCGATGGCGAAGCAGTCGTGGACCTCCGCGAAGTCCAGGTCGGCGGGCTCGACGCCCGCACGCTCGTAGGCTCGCTCGGCGGCCTCGCGGGAGGCGGGGACGCCGGTGTAGGTGTCCCGCTGGAACAGGCCCACGCGGTCGCTGGCCGCGCCGACCCCCGCGACGCGCACGGGGTCGTCGGTGTACTCGTCGACGACGTCCTCGCTGACCACGAGGGCGACGGCGGCGCCGTCGGTCGTCGGACAGCAGTGGTACAGCGTCAGCGGGTCCGCGACCGTCGGCCCCTCGATGGCGTCCTCGATGGAACACTCGAAGCGCAACTGCGCGTGAGGATTCTTCGCGCCGTTGGCGTGGTTCTTCACTGACACCGCCGACAGCTGCTCGCGAGTGGTGCCGTGGGCCGCCATGTGGGCGCTGGCCATCTGGGCGTACACGCCGGCGAACGTGGTCCCCGAGAGACGCTCCCACTCCGTCTCGCCGGAGACGCCCAGCCAGTACCGCGTCGCGTCGCCGGAGGCGTCGGTCATCACCTCGTAGCCGCCGGCCAGGACCACGTCGGCCATCCCCGAGCGGACCGCCTGGACGGCCTGTCGGACGGCGTACCCCGACGCCGCGCAGGCGTTCTCGACGCGGGTTGTCGGCACCCCCGAGAGGCCGACGTGTTCGGTGACCGCTGGCCCCGAGAGCCCGATCTGTCTGCCGCCGACGCCGAGCGTCCCGACGACGGCCTCGTCGATGTCTCCGGGGTCGATGCCCGCCGGCACGCTGTCGAGGGCGTGGTCGAACGCCGTCCCGAACAGCGACCGGTAACTCTCGTCGGGGAAGGCGCCGAAGTCCGACTGGCCGGCCCCGACCACGTACGCGTCTCGCATGTCCGCCACTCCGTCGGGGAGGGTCAAATACGTACGGCGTTCCGAATCGGCGCGAGCCGATCGCTACGCCGCCCCGGCCCCGTCCTCGTCGCTGTCGCCATCCTCGTCACCGGCGTCGTCACCCTCGCCGTCCTCGCCCTCGCGAATCTCGACGGTCTGGATTCGTGCGCCGTCGACCGCCTCGACGGTGAGCGCGTACCCGTCGACGGTCACCTCGTCGCCGGCATCCGGGGCCTCGCCCAGTTCCGACAGCACGAGGCCGCCGATGCTGCCGTAGGCGGTCGTCTCGAAGTCGCTCCCGATCTCGGCGTTGATCGCCGAGACCGAGAGGCTGCCGTCGGCGACGTGGGTTCCCGCCGCGCGCTCCCGCAGCGTCTGTTCGTCGTTCTCGACGTCGAAGTCGTCTCTGAGGTCGCCGACGACCACCTCCACGACGTCCTCGACGGTGGCGATGCCCTCCAGTTCGCCCCACTCGTCGATGACGGCGGCCATCTGCCGCTCGCTCTCCTGGAACTCCTCCAGCAGTTCGTCGACCCGCGCGGTCTCGGGGGCGATGGGAATCTCCCGGGCGAGGTCGGCCGCGATACGGTCGTCATCGTCGCTGTCCTCGATGGCCCGGAGCACGTCCTTCACGTCGAGGTAGCCGACGGGTTCGCCGTCCTCCACGACGGGATAGCGGGTGTGGCCACCCTCCGTGACGGTCGTTCGGAACGCCGACAGCGGCGCGTCGGCGTCGATCGTGGCGACGTTCGGCAGCGGCACCATCACGTCGCGGGCGCTGACGTCGTCGAGGTGGAACACGCGCTCGATCATCTCGACCTCGGTGGTGTCGACCATCCCCTTCTCGCCGGACCGGGCGAGCACCATCCTGATCTCCTCCTCGGAGAGGGTCTCCTCGGTCTCGGAGGCCGGCGGGATGCCGATGGCGCTCGTGACGGCGTTTGCGGTGCCGTTGAACACGACGAGCCCGGGGTAGAACAGGTAGTAGAACAGTTTCATCGGCGGCGCGACGAACACCGCGATCCGCTCGGCGTCGGCGATGGCCAGCGTCTTCGGAGCCAGTTCGCCGAACACGACGTGGAGGAACGTCACCACGCTGAAGCCGATGGCGACCGCGACGATGTGGATCGTGCCGGCGGGCAGGAGTTCGCCCAGCACCGGTTCGATCAGCGCCGCGACGGCCGGTTCGCCGATCCACCCCAGCCCCAGCGACGCGACGGTGATCCCCAGCTGGGTCGCCGCGAGGTAGTCGTCGAGGCTCCCCAGCGCCGCCTGCAACGTCTCCGCGCCGGCCTTGCCGTCGGCGACCATCTTGTCGACGGCGGTCGACCTGACCCGCACCAGCGCGAACTCGGAGGCGACGAAAAAGCCGTTGAGAAAGACGAGCACGAGCGCCGCGAGCAGGCGCAGACTCGCGCCGAGCGGGTCCGCCGCTACCACGTTCGCTCCCTCCTCGGTGGCATGACCGCTGGGACGCCGTGTCTCGGCTGTCCGCACGAGGAGTCGACCGCGAGTAGGTGTCGCATGGCCCACCGTTCGACGGCGGGTCACATATCGCTGGCGTCACGAGCCGGTGACCGACCGCAGACAACTCCCCACCGGACCCCCCGCCGTTCCCGAACACCTACCTCACTGGGGGACGACCGTGGTCGGCATGAGCAACGAGACTCCCAACACCGGCCCCTCGCAGATCGACCACCCTGATCTCAGCGACGCCGCGGCGTTCGTCACGGGGACGACCCGCGGCATCGGCAAGCAGCTCGCGCTCGCGCTGGCCTCGTGTGGCTGTGACATCGTCTCGACGGGCAAGACCGTCGACGACTCCGACTCCGACCTGGAGGGGACGATCCACAAGACCGCCGAGGCTTGCGCCGAGTTCGGCGTCGACACCCACGCGATCCAACTCGACGTCCGCGACGAGGACGCCGTCGCCGCTGCCGTCTCCGAGGCGATCGACGAACTCGGCGAGATCAACATCGTCATCAACAACGCCTCGGCCATCCAGATGGCCAGCGTCGCGGACCTCCCCGGCAAGCGCTACGACCTCATGAACGAGGTCAACGTTCGCGGGACGTACCTCGTCGCCCGCGAGTTCATCGACCACCTCACCGGCCTCGAGAAAGACGCCTGGATTCTCGCGAACGCGCCGCCGGTCCGGATGGACCGCGCGCCCGGCAAGGCCGCCTACGCCTGGTCGAAGATGGGGATGTCCTTCATCACGCTGTCGCTGGCCCAGGAGCTGGGCGGCTACGACGTCGGCTGCAACTCCTTCTGGCCCGTCACGGCCATCGACACCCGCGCGACGCGGTACTTCGGCCTGGGCGACGAGGACGACTGGCGGACCCCCTCGATCGTCTCCGATGCCGTCCTGGAGATTCTGAAGCGCGACCCCGCGGCGTTCACCGGCGAGGCCGTCTACGACGAGGACCTGCTCCGCGAGGCTGGCGTCGAGGACTTCGGCCCCTACAATCTCACGCCGGGTGATCCCGAACCGACGTCGGCCCAGCTGTTCGATCCGGACTACGAGCGGTCGGCCTGATCCGGCCGTGCCGGTCGCCGGTCAGTCTCCGAGTCGGTAGTAGCTCGTCGGGAAGGTTCGCTTTCGACAGGCCGGACACCGACGCCCGTTCACGGAGCGGTCGACCAGCGCATCACACTCCGGACACCGCTGGAGGGTCACCTCGCGCCACCCCCGCGCTCGTCGCACTCGGTTCGTTCGACTGTCCACCCTGTCCCCCCCAGGACCCCCTGTACCCACCGGCGGCGCATCTGCATACGTGAGCCTCCGGGGCCGTCCGGAAAGCAGTACACCTTCTCTCGGTTGATCAACACGACGGGTTCGCGTGACAACGCTGGCGGCACCGCCCAGCTTGGCCCTTCGACGCGCCGTCGTGAGAAGCTATTTGACGGCCCCGCCTGAACGCCGGGTCATGGCCTACAGCTACGAACCGCACTACTTCGAGGACCTCGAGGTGGGACAGACCTTCGAGAGCGCCGGGCGCACGGTCACCGAGTCGGACTTCGTGTTCCACTCGATGTTCGCCGACGACTGGACCGAACTGCACACCAACGCCGAGTACAGCGAGGACGGCCCCTACGGCGAGCGGATCGGTCACGGTCCGATGACGTTCATCCTCACCACCGGGATGGTCCAGCGCTGTGGGTTCGTCGAGCGAACCGTCATCGCCTTCCTCGGGATGAACTACATGGACGTGCCGAACCCGCTGACCATCGGCGACACCATCGACGCGGAGTTCGAGGTCACGGAGAAACGCGAGTTCGACTCTCGGGAGGACGCCGGGCTCGCGGTGATCGACGGCACCACGACCAATCAGGACGGCGACGTGCTGCTGGAGGGCGACATGAAGTTCATGTTCAAGCGCCGGGACCACTACGCCGACGACCCCGAGTCGCCCTGAGGCGGCTCGGACCGACCCGCTGGCCCTCGAACAGGGTGTGTCTCGCGGGCCTGCTCGTTTCGGTCGCGCGAGCCGAGGGCCACCGACCTGATCGTCGACCCTGTCCCAGTTCCGGATGGCGGATTTTATACCGGGGCGGGCCGAACGACTGGCAACATGACCGACGAGGGCCAGACGGGACTCGCGGAGTTCGGCCCGGGCGCCGACGACGGCGACGACGACAGCGACCGCCCCGAGGCGGAGGCGGTGTACGTCGCCGGGGACGAGGGCGACGCCGAGGTTGTCGACCCGACGACGGCGACGCTCCCGGACGCCGACGGCACCGTCGAGATGACGGTCACCCAGGTCGACTACACCGTCGCCGGCTACGGCGACGAGGAGGAACCGCTGATCCATGTGTTCGGCCGGCGCGAGGATCGCACCGGCGAACACGTCGTCGTCCGTGGGTTCGAACCGTACTTCTACGTCCCCACCGACACCGTCGACGAGGAGGACCTCGCGACCCGCGACCGCGTGACCGGCTACGAGGAGGGCTACGAGTCCATCCGGGGCGAGCAGCTGACGAAGATTTTCGGCCAGACGCCCCGCGACGTCGGCCAGATGCGCGACGACTTCCAGCACTACGAAGCCGACGTGCTGTTCCCCAACCGCTTCCTCATCGACAAGGACATCGGTGCCGGCCTCGCGGTCCCGAACCGCCGACTGGAGGACGGCCGTATCCTCGTCGACCACGAGGAGGTCGAATCCGCCGAGGCCTCCGAGGTGCCGCCGCGGATGAACGTCTTCGACATCGAGGTCGACGACCGCTCCGGGTTCCCCGAGGATGGCGAGGAGCCGATCGTCTGTCTCACCAGCCACGACTCCTACCGCGACGAGTACGTCGTCTGGCTGTTCGAGGCCCCCGAAGGCGAGGGTGCCATCCCCGAGGAACTCGCCGACTACGACCCGCTGGACGACGACGCCGACTATCGGGTGGAGGCGTTCGGCACCGAGGAGGCGATGCTCGACGCGTTCCTCTCGTACGTCGAGGAGACCGATCCAGATGTCATATCTGGTTGGAATTTTGAAGATTTCGACGCGCCGTACTTCCTCGACCGTCTCGAACGCCTGGAGGGCCCCGGGCACGACTACGACCTCTCGGTCGACCGTCTCTCTCGAGTCGACGAGGTCTGGCGCAGCGGCTGGGGCGGCCCCGACGTGAAGGGCCGGGTCGTGTTCGACCTCCTGCGGGCGTACAAGCGCACGCAGTTCTCGGAACTCGAATCCTACCGGCTGGACGCCGTCGGCGAGGCCGAACTCGGCGTCGGCAAGGAACGGTACGCAGGCGACATCGGCGACCTCTGGGAGGACGACCCCGAGCGCCTGCTGGAGTACAACCTCCGGGACGTCGAACTGTGCGTCGAACTCGACCGCAAGCAGGACATCGTCCAGTTCTGGATGGAGGTCAAGGCGTTCGTCGGCTGTCTCCTGGAGGACGCCCCCACGCCCGGCGACGCGGTGGACATGTACGTGATGCACGAGGCCCACGACCAGTTCGTCCTCCCCTCGAAAGGGCAACAGGAGGCCGGCGAGGAGTTCGAGGGGGGCGCCGTCTTCGAACCGATCACCGGCGTCCGGGAGATGGTAAGTGTACTAGACTTGAAATCTCTCTACCCCATGTCGATGGCGACCATCAACGCGTCTCCCGAGACGAAGGTCGATCCGGAGGCCTACGACGGCGAGACGTACCGGGCGCCGGACGGCACCCGCTTCCGGAAGGAACCGGACGGGATGATGCGGGAGATGATCGACGCGCTGCTGTCCGAGCGGGAGCGCAAGAAGGAACAGCGCAACGAGTTCGACCCCGACAGTCCCGAGTACAAGCGCTACGATCAGCAGCAGGCTGCTGTCAAGAGAGTTATGAATTCACTCTACGGCGTGTCGGGGTGGGAACAATTCAGGCTCTACGACAAGGATGCGGCAGCCGCGATCACGGCTACTGGACGCTCTGTCATCGAGTTCACCGAGGAAGTTGCGTCCGAGATGAATTTCCAGGTTGCGTATGGCGACACTGACTCCGTCATGTTGGAACTCGGAGAAGACGTCTCGACGGACGAAGCCATCGACGCCTCCTTCGAGATCGAGGAGGCGATCAACGCGAGTTACGACGACTACGCCGTCGAGGAATTGAACGCCGCGACACACCGCTTCCAGATCGAGTTCGAGAAGCTGTACCGGCGGTTCTTCCAGGCGGGCAAAAAGAAGCGCTACGCCGGCCACATCGTCTGGAAGGAGGGCAAGGAGGTCGACGACGTCGACATCACCGGCTTCGAGTACCAGCGCTCGGACATCGCGGGGATCACCAAGGACGTCCAGCACCGCGTGATCGAACTGCTGGTCCGGGAGGGCGACGTCGAGGGCGTCAAGGAGTACGTCCACGACACCATCGAGGAGTTCAAGGAGGGGAACCTCCCGCTGGACGAGGTCGGCATTCCGGGTGGCATCGGGAAGAAACTGGACGCCTACGAGACCGACACCGCGCAGGTCCGCGGGGCGAAGTACGCCAACGTGATGCTGGGGACGAACTTCGCGAACGGATCGAAGCCGATGCGGCTGTACATCGACTCCGTCCACCCCGACTTCTGGCGGCGCATGGAGGACGAGCGCGATCTGGACCCAGGGGGAGGCTCCCGCGAAGACCGCATCTACCGGGAGTTCAAGCGCGACCCGGACGTCATCTGCTTCGAGTACGCCGATCAGGTCCCCGAGGAGTTCTCCGTCGACTGGGACAAGATGCTAGAGAAGACGCTGAAAGGGCCCATCGCGCGCATCCTGGAGGCGCTGGACGTCTCCTGGGACGAGGTCGAGACCGGCCAGGAGCAGACGGGCCTGGGCAACTTCATGTAGTCGCCCGGGCGGACGCTCCCCGTCGTGGCGAGCGGTCGGCCCGAACTCATTTGCGACTCGGCGGCCACGCTCCGTGGTATGCGAGTCGTCCACGAGTCGGCCGACGGAGCCGAGACGGCGCTGGCCAGCGACGTGGAGGTGGCGGACACCTTCGCCCGGCAGTTCCGCGGGTTGATGCTCTACACCGATGTGCCAGACGACTACGCGCTGGTGTTCGAGCTGGGCGCCGCGAAACGGCGCGGCGTCCACATGGTGTTCGTCCGGACGCCGATCGACGTCCTCTGGCTCGTCGACGGAGCGGTCGACCGCGTGGAGACGCTGTCGGCCTGGACGGGGTTCGCGCGGGGTCGGGCGGACACCATCGTCGAACTCGCGCCCGGCGCGGCGGAGGGGGTCGAGCCCGGAGACGAAATCCGAATCGAGGACGACGCCGCGCCCTGACCGCCCGCTTACGGTTCGGTTCCGTCCGTTGCCGGTGAGCACATGTCCGGGACCGGGTTGTACCGGTCACCAGTGAAACAGAACCGTCTCACTCGTCGCCGGGGGCGTGCTGGTGGCAGTAGTCGCCGTCGTTCGCCGGGAGCGAACAGCGGTCGCCGTCCCGGGTCAGGGCGATGCACCGCTCTTCGTCGGGCGGCACCGTGGGGCCGTCGTTCGGGTCCATCTCCTCTGCGTCGGTGGCGACTGCGTCCGGGTCACCGTCGTCTGCGTCCGGTTCGTCGTCGGGCACGCCCAGCGCCTCGTCGTCGCTCGCTCGTTCGCCCGTCTCGCCGGGGTCGAGGTCGCCGTCGTCGAAGGTCGCGTTCAGGTCGTCCAGCGCCGCGGACTCACTCGGGGAGGGCGCGGGGCTGGGTTCTGGTTCCGGGTCCCGCGACGGGACCGTCTCGTCCCCGACGGCGATGTCGTCGCTCTCGTCCGCATCGTCGGCCTCGTCTGTCTCGTCGGTCGCCACGCCCGTCTCGGCCTCCTGATCCGACCCGTCGATGTCGTCGAAGTCTCCGGCCGAGCCGGGGGTCACGTCGGCCATCGACACCTCGACATCCTCCGGGTTCTCCTCCGCCGATTCCACGTCCACGCTCGGGTCCGGGATGGGCTCCGCATCGGCGTCGGTGGCGGGATCGCTCTCCGGGCTCGGCGTCCCGCCAGCCCGCTCGTCGCGGCGCTGTCGGTCGGCCTCGCGTCGGCGCGCCGCGCGCTGGGCCTGCTCGCCCGGTTCCATCCCCGCGTTCTCGACGAACGGGCCCCCGCCGGGGCCCATCGAGGGCGGCTGGCCTGCCGCCCCCGCGCCGATGCCGGAGATGCCGGTCAGGCCCCGCTGGCCCACGGTTTCGGCGAGCTGGAGCGAGGCGAGGCCGTGCTCGATGCTGCGCCCGGAGATGGCCGCGACGAACTGCAGCGAGCGAGCGTGCCGCTCGAACTCGGTGCCTTCCAGGTTCTCGAGGCTCCCGTGCAGATTGGGTTCGACCTCCGAGAGCTCCAGTTCCTCGATGGTCAGCCCGCGGACGTAGTCGACCATCGTCCGACGGACGTCGTCGCCGATCCACCCGATCTCCGCGTAGTAGCGCAGCGCCGACAGTGCGCCCGAGGGCCCGAACGCGGCGCCGAGGTAGCGCGCCCACTTCATCGCGGTGATGCGCTCGGCGGCGTCGCCGGACAGCGACGAGAGATATGCCGACGCGTCCTCCGCGCTCTCCACGTTAGCCATCGTTGTCGGAACGACGGAACAGCCGCTTAATTGCTTTGTGGCGGCTCACCGCGGTGGTGCGGTGGCGAGCGCCGGCGGCGAGAAAGCCTTTTGCGGTCGGCCCCGCGAAGGGCACACGATGGTCGACCGTGACGCGGTCTGCGTGCTCGTTCCGACGTACAACGAGGCCGCCACCATCGGTGACATCGTGCGGTCGTTCCGCGAGGCGGGGTACGACCGCGTCCTCGTCGTCGACGGCCACTCCACCGACGGGACTCGTGAGCTGGCCCGGGAGGCCGGCGCGACCGTCGTCACGCAGTCCGGCCGGGGGCGGGGGGCCGGCAAGGGCCAGGCTGTCCGCGAGGGCCTGGCGATGATCGACCGCGAGTACGTCCTGATGCTCGACGGCGACGGCACGTACGACCCCGAGGCCGCCGACGACCTGCTCTCGCCGCTGTTCGCCGGCGAGGCGGACCACGTCGTGGGCAATCGCCGAGCGGACATTCGCCCCGGGGCGATGAGCCGCCTGAACCGCTTCGGCAACTGGGTGATCAACCACGGCTTCCGGATCATTCACGGCCAGCACCTGACGGACATCCTCAGCGGCTACCGGGCGTTCACGCTGGAGTCGGCCCGCCAGTTGACGCTGACGGAGGACGGGTTCGGCATCGAGACGGAGATGTCCGTCGAGTGTGTCAAGCACGGCCAACTGGTTCGGGTCGTCCCGATCACCTACCACGCCCGGCCGGACGACTCCCAGACGAATCTTCACCCGTTCCGCGACGGCGCGGTGATTCTGCTGACGCTGTACCGCATGGCCAAGACGAGCAACCCGCTGTTCTACTTCGGCAGCGTCGGGGCGCTCGGCATCCTCGCCGGCGTCGCCCTCGCGGTATACGTCGCCGCGGACTGGTTCCTCAACAGCATCAGCCACGAGGTGCTTGCACTCGGGTCGGTGTTTCTCCTCCTGCTCGGTGTCCAGCTGCTGATCTTCGGGTTCCTGTCGGACATGATCGTGTCGCTGCACCGCGAACAGCTGCAGCGCATCGACTCGATTCGGGCGTCGGTCCGGGGAGACGAGGCGGTGCCGGACTGGGGCGTGGCGCGGACGGAATCCGTGGCCGATGTCGCCGACGAGGCGGGTGAGAGCGGGACGGCGGCCGACGGCGGGGCGACCGCGGACCCGCCAGACGAGGCGGACGACCGCCCGCAGGCCGCTTCAGAACGGGAGTAGGGCCCGACCCGCCCCGACGACCGATCTGCTCCGCTCGGCGCGCAGCGTCTCGAAGACCGGGTGCGGCGCGTTCGACAGTTCCCGTTCGTCCTCGAAGCGGCCGCGCTCGACCCGGGAGCGCACCGTCCCCAGGTTCTCCTCGGCGCCTGCTGCGTCGTCGGGGACCGTCGTCTCTCCGAGTCGCTGTCGGCGAGCGGTCGCCGAACAGCCAACTGTCCGAGCAGCATCTGGCCGACGCTCAAGCACACCGCTTCGGGCGAGGGTGCGGCGTCGAAACTGGTTTCGGCGTGCCGCCGTTCCGGGCGAACGTGACCGAGTACACCACCGTCTCGATCCCGAAGGACCTGGCCGACCGCGTCGAGGAGACCATCGAGGGGACGAGCTTCTCGTCGACGAGCGACCTCGTCCGCTTTCTCCTGCGGAGCATCGTGATCCAGCACCAGCAGTCCGACGGCTCGCTGTCGGAGGCAGAGTTCGACGAGATCACCGACCAGCTACGCGACCTGGGCTACTTGGAGTAGTCGTACTGTCGGACGTACTCACTCGGCGAGCGACCCGGGCGTGGGGTCGACGTCGAGAATCGTCAGATCACGGCGGTTGCCCGAGCGATCGAACGCCTGTACGTCGCCGGGCTCCCAGGGGGGGACCGCCACGAACACCACTTCGTGGAGGTCGTCGGTTCGGCTGACCCCCTGATCGCCGCGTGGGTGAGAGACGAACCGGCCCTGGGTCTGGCCGGCGGGCGTCGAGAGGTCGACGCCGAACACGGCCGTCACCGAGTCGCCGGCCTCGGGGAGGTAGAAGTCCGTGAACACGGGCGTCTCCGGGCCGACCGTCGCCCCCTCAAGGTCGCCGGCGGGCGTGACCGCCAACGAGGCGGTCAGCGATTCGGGGTCGGTCTCCCGGGCGAAGTCCAGCAGGACCTCGAGGAGACCGCTCGTGATGTAGACCACACCGAGCCTAGCGGCGTGGGGGTCGTAAGTCATTCGTCACGACGAAGCGTTGCGCGACAGGACTCGCCGGCGGACCCGGGACGCCCCGGCGGCGCCCATTCACTCGTCGAGCCAGTCGGCGAACGAGCCGTCGAACAGCGTCTCGGCCTGGCGCTCGACGTACGCCCGCTGGGCGGCGTGGACGGCCTCGGTGAACTGCTCGCCGTCGTCGAGGCGTTCGCGGACTTCTTCGCGCTTCCAGTCAGCGGGGGTCGTCCCGGCGTCGACACGGGCCCGAAGTGGGTCGAGGTACCGCTCGGTGTCCGCGGCGGAGACCCGACGGGAGCGCAGGCCGTCGGCGGCCACGTCGAGCAGGTCCGCGAAGATGGCCTCGCGGTCGGTGACCCGGTCGCCCTCGCAGGTGATCCAGGTCAGGTCGGCCTCGAGGCCGTCCTCGGCGGCGCCGTAGAAGTTCTCGCGGGCGGTCTCCCAGTCGAGGTCGGCGACGGGGTGGTCGGTCGCGTACAGCCCCGCCAGCAGCCCGCCGAAGGCCGCCTGGAACGCGATGGTGTCGGCGACCGTCGGCTGGCCCGGCAGCGGTCGGAACTCCACACGGGCGTTGGCCGTCTCGCGGCTCGCACCGCCGAAGACGGGGCGGACCCACCGCCAGTAGGTGCCGTGCTTGTGTCGGAAGTGGGCGAACTGGTCGTCGAAGCGGTCGCCGCCGGTGTCGAGGTCGGCGGGGACCAGTGTCGGGTCGTCGACGATGTCGTGGACGGCCTCCTCGACGGTGTCGACGTCGCGCGGGAACCGCACCTTCTCGGCGTCCGGGGCGTTCATCACCTGCTCGAAGATGGCGACGCGGTGCTCGTCGTGGCCGTCCGCGAGGATCGCCTCGGGGGCCGCGTCGTCGTCGTAGCAGTCCGGCGGGAGCAGCGGGGAGTTGGCACCGAGCGCGAGCAGCGGCCCGGCCACGCGGGTGGCGTACCGGAGGTACGTCGGGAGGTCGCGGGCGTGGGGCACCTGGTAGTGGGGCTGCATCGAGGTGATGAGGCTCTCGGGCAACACCGTCGCCGTCTCGACGGTGGCGTGGGGGACCGACAGCGACATCGACGGCCTCGGCTCGCTGTTGGACATCGCGTGATAGCGCGGGGAGTCGCTCATGTTCGTCGCGAACCGGTGGCCGTCGACGCTGACGTGGTCGCCGAGGTACTCCCGCGTGCTCTCACCGGTCGGCGGGACCGTCCAGACGCCGTCGCTGACGAGTTGGAGCCCGTTGGCCGCCAGCGGGTCCCGGACGGTCTGGAGCCGGGCGGCCACCTCGTGCTCCTGGGCGCCCAGGCCGTGGCCGTTCAGCGGCTGCGGGCTGGTCGACAGTTCGGCGTTGTGCAGGCCCAGTTCCTTCTCGAAGCCGACGTACTCCAGCAGTCGCCGGGGCATCCGCGCGAGCGACCCCGGCGCGCCGGCCTGCTCCGCGCCGACCCACCGCGGGGCCTCGGCGCGGTTCGCGACGGCGTAGAACTCCCACTCCAGGCCGACCAGCCCCTGCGGGTTGTCGAACACCCCGTCGTCGACGGCCGCGAGTACCGTCTCGGCCTCCTCGCGGGCGCGGTTCTGGAACGTCGTCGAGTCCAGCGCGAGCGCGTCCTCGACCGCCGCACGCAGTTCCGCGTCGACCATGTCCGGGGGTCCTGTCAGGAGCCCCGTCAGTCTTGGGGACTGATTCGATTAGCCGGGTCGGTCAACGGCCCGTAGAGAATCGGGGCGCCACCACCAGAACGGATGAGGCATTATCGCAGTAATGATTATTACGATAATGACCTTCCACGGTAGGGCCGACGAACGTCTGCTGTCGGCGTGAACGTTCAGACTCTCGGCGGCCCTGTGCCGTGGGTCGAGCCTACAGCGCCCGCCAGCCGCGGGGGGAGTCGTTCAGCCGCTCGTGGCCGTCTTCGGTGACGACGACGAGGTCCTCGATGCGCACGCCGAACTCGCCGTCGAGATAGATGCCGGGCTCGACGCTGAACACCATCCCCGGCTCCAGCGTCAGGTCGTTGTCGTCGACGATGTACGGCGGTTCGTGGACCTCCAGCCCGACGCCGTGGCCGGTGCGGTGGACGAACTCCTCGCCGTAGCCGGCCTCGGTGATGACCTCGCGGGCGGCGCGGTCGACCGCGCGCGCCTCGATGCCCGGTTCGACCGCCTCGATCCCGGCGTGGTGGGCTTCGAGCACCGTCTCGTGGACCGTCTCGAAGTCCGCGGGCGGGTCGCCATCGAAGACGACGGTGCGGGTCTGGTCGCCGGGGTAGCCGTCGACGTACGCGCCGAAGTCCAGCACGACGGGATCGCCCGGCCGAATCTCGCGGTCGCCGTGGGTGTGATGCGGCATCGCGCCGTTGGGGCCTGACCCGGCGATGACCGCGAACGACAGGCCCTCGCCGCCGGCCTCCCGGAGGCGCCGCTCGATCTCCCAGGCGAGTTCGGACTCCGTCATGCCCACGGCGTCGGCGCCGAGTTCGCGGACGGCGACGCTGACCTCGTCGGCGAGCGCACCCGCCTCGCGCAGGCGGTCGATCTCGTCGTCGTCCTTGGTCATGCGGAGCGTCTCGAACACCTCGCCGGCCAGCCCCCAGGTCGCCTCGGGCAGCGCCGCCCGGAGGTCCTCGGTGAACAGCGCCCACATCCGGTCGTCGACGAGGAGGTGGCCGTCCGCGACGCCGAGGTCAGCGGCGACGCCCGCGACGAGGTCGGTTGGGTCGTCGCCGTCGTCCCAGGTGTGGAGCTCGCCCAGCGAAGCCTCCTCGCGCAACTGACCCGCGTACATCGTCGGGGCGACGAATGCCGGCTCGCCCTCGCGGGGGACGAACAGCAGGAGGTGTCGTTCGCCGGGCGTCTCGTCGAAGCCCGTGAGGTAGCGGAGGTTCGGACTCGGGAACAGGACGGCGGCGTCGGCGCCGACGCGTGCCAGTTCGTCGCGACAGCGGTCCAGGCGCACCCGGTGGGGATCGCTCATGGGACGTCGCTCACGAGCCCGAGAGTAAAGGCTTGCTCTCGCCCGTCGGTGAGGCTGGACGGCCCCGTCTGAAACCTGACCCGCAAAATTTTGGGTTATTATGCACAAAGCTATTGAAACCCCCAGGGTATACCAATTACTTGATGAGACCTCTGGTCGGTACCGCGCTCCCGGCGCTGTTGTTCGTCTCTGCGGTGGCGACGGCCACGCTGGCCGCCATCGCGTGGCGTGCTCGTGAGCGCCCGGGGGCCGTGCCCTTCGCGGGGCTGATGGTCGCGGTGACCGTCTGGAGCGGGTCCTACCTCGTCGAGCTCACGGTCCACCCAGGGGGGCCGCTGCTGTGGGAGCGCATCCAGTGGTTCGGCATCGCCTTCGTCCCCGTCTGGTTCCTGCTGTTCGCGCTGGACTATCTCAGCAGCGAGCACGTCTCCGGGCCGCTGGTCGCGGCGCTGTCGGTCGTCCCCGTCGCGACGGTGGCGCTGGTGTGGCTCGCGCCCGACCTGATCTGGCAGATGCAGGAGGTCAACCAGACCGCCGGCGTGACCGTCGTCGCCCAGGAGTTCGCCATCTGGTACTGGATCAACCTCGTGTACGCCTACGGGCTGATCGCCGTCGGATCGTACCTGCTCGTCCGCCTGGCGGTCGTCTCCGACCAGCTGTACCTCGACCAGTCGCTGCTGCTGTTCGTCGGCGTGGTCGTGCCGCTGGTCGGCAACGCCGTCTCGGTGCTGGCGGGAACGCCCATCGAGGGCATCGACCTCACGCCGTTCGCGTTCACCGTCACGGGTCTCGCCTTTGGCAACGCCCTGTTTCGCTACCGCCTGTTCGAGCTCGCACCGGCGACCTGGCAGATCGGCCAGGAGACCGTCGTGGGCAACCTCGACGACGCGGTCGTGATCACGGACACCGACGGCACCGTCGTCTACTGCAACGAGACCGCCGAGGCCACTTTCGAGGTCCGCGTCGACGACGTGGTGGGAACCCCCGTCCGCTCGCTGGTCGGCGTCGACGACGTCGACTTCACGGCGCCCGACGCGATGGGTGAGGTCGACCTCGACGACAACACGTACGAGGTCCGGGCCTCCGAAATCGTCGACCGCCACGACCGCCATCTGGGGCACGCGCTGGTGTTCAACGACATCACCGACCGCAAGCGCCGCGAGGAGACCCTGGAGCGCCAGCGCGACCGCCTGGTGGCCCTGGAGCGACTCAACGGCGTCGTCCGCGGCGTCAACCAGGAGCTCGTCGACGCCGACTCCCGCGAGGCGATCACGACGGCGGTCTGTGAGTCGCTTGCGGACTCCGACCTGTACGACGCCGCCTGGCTCGTCGACGAGGCGGTCCCGGAGACTCAGGAACTGGAGTCCGCCCCCGAGAGCGTCGCCGACGGCGGCGCCGTCGAGACGGAGTTCGACTCGGCACGCTCGGCGGTCGACCGCATGGGGTCGGACGGCGACGTCGTCGTGGAGGGGGGCGCGGACCCCGCCGACGCTGGCCGGTGCCTGTCGGTGCCCGTCGTGTACGGCAAGACCGTCTACGGGGCGCTGGTGCTGTTCACCACCCGCGAGGACGCCTTCGGCGAGCGGGAACTGGCGATTCTGGAGGAACTCGGCGCGAGCGTCGGCCACGCCGTAAACGCCGCCGAGAAGGAACGCCTGCTCGTCGCCGACGCCACCATCGAACTGGAGTTCGACGTCAGCGAGGTGGACGCGGTGCTGCCGGCCGCCTCCGCGACGGCGGACTGCACGCTGTCGGTCGCCGGCGCGGTGGTCCGCCAGGACGGCGACCTCGTCGCGTACGTCCGCGCGGACGGCGCCGACGGCGAGACGGTCCGGGAGGCCCTCCTGGCGGACGACCGCGTCGCCGACGCCAGACTGGTCGCCGACCGCGCCGAGACGGTCGTCGAGTCCACGCTGACCGACGGCTCCGTGTTGTTCCCGCTCCAGGAGTACGGCGCGACCCTGGAGTCGGCCCGCGTCGAGACGGGGGCCGGGACCGTGACCGTCACCGTCGCCCCCGACGCGGATGTCCGCACCGTCGTCACCCGCGTCGAGCGGGACTACCCCGGCGCCGAACTGACCGCCAAGCGCCGCCGCGAGGGGCCGTTGGCGGAGTCCGGCGAGGAGGACGACCTGGCGCTGACATCGGAGCTGACCGACCGCCAACTCGAGACCCTGGAGACGGCGTACGCCGCCGGCTACTTCGAGTGGCCCCGGGACAGCACCGCCGAGGAGGTCGCCGACTCGATGGACATCTCGGCGCCGACGCTGCACAGCCACCTCCGGAAGGCGCAAAATCGCGTGCTGGAGCAGGTACTCGCGGACGACCAGGCAGCGCTGGAGTCCGGCGAACGAGGCTGACTGGAACCCGTTAGGTGGAGTTGCTGTCCACCAGTCCCGCCCACGCGCCCAGCGTCCGTAGCCCCGGGTACCCATCACGGTGCCAGGCGACGAGCGCGAGCACAACGAGACCCAGCTCCAGCACGAGCAGGGGACTGGAGCCCAGCGTCCGGAGTTGCGCGAGGAAGCCCGCCGACGGCCCCTTCGGCGGGGCCGGGACCAGCGGGTACCCGAGGTAGGCGAGCCTGCCGAGGTCCCAGTACACGACCGGACCGACCGCGTCGGTCGCCAGGTGCGACCAGTACCCGATGGCGAACGCGCCGACGGCCCGGCGCTTTTGCCCGTCGTCGATCACGACCCACAGCAGCGCACACACGAGCGCCGCGGTCAGCGCGGAGTGCGACAGCGACCGCCCGTTCGGCAGCAGGTCGGCGGTCCAGGCCAGCGGCTTGTCGACGATATCGGGCGCCAGCGTCCCGACGCCGACCGCGATCGCACCGACGCCACTCGGCGGCTCGTCGGCGTGTCGCCACCACAGCGACAGCACCAGGTACCCGGCGGCGGCGTGTCCCCAGGGCCACATCGGACGGAGGTGGGCGGGCAGGCCAGGTAGGGGTTGCGTTTCAACGCCGAGACGGTGATTACGCCGCTCGGCCGTCGAGCGCGTGCCGACCGACATAGTCGACGGCACACCCTACGCCGCGCTCGACGGGTCGATCGTCGTATTCTCACTAGAAGATGGTCCCAGCAGTGGCGCTCGGAGGAGATTATCCCGACAATCGCCGTCGTTCGTCGTGTCGAGGATACGGACATCGGCTACTTCGACTTCGGCATGGCCGCCCGCAACGCTGCGACCGGAGAGACGAGATGGACTGTCGATGGCGCCAACTTCTGGGGTGGCTACCTGCAATTCCCGGTTGTTCCTGACGATACCGTCGTCCGGACCCGTTCCGAAGAAATCGACGCCGAGTTCAGATCGCTCAGAGGTGGACAGGTCCAGCGGGCACTCTCGACTCCGTACTTGTATCCTGTCTTGACAGAGGGAGAGCCCTACACGCTCCAGTACCCAGCTGGGGCGATAACCGCATACGAGTGAATCCCACGGCTGAAGCCGTGAGAGTATATCGAGACGCTGACCAGTGGATAGACTCCGATTGTTGACAATGGTTCTTTTGGATGTCATATGTGCGCCAGATTTATATCCCAGCGGATTCCAGGGAGAATCTACAGTCGCAACCATAGCCATTTGAGACACGAGAAGCCGCTTCGACGGTCTTGTAGCCCGAGTGGCAACACTGGAACCGGCGGCAAAGAGCAAACTATGACCTCTTCAAATCCCACTCCCCCTGAGACAGCACCTGAGAGCGTTGTGACCGCGCTCAACGAGAGCAGTGACAAGCAGCTCAGGGAGCTCATTCGCTACGCCCAACAACTCTTAGGGGAGCATCCACCCATAACGGAGGCGATCGAATCGCGGCCCAAAGAAGACCTCGTCCGGATTGAAGATCACGGCGCATATACCGTCGCCGTCGTGGAGCGCCCATCCGAAACAGGCGACGCACGCGGCCCGTTCGCGTATCGGGTGAAGTGGGAATCGCATATCGATGCTGAAGGAGGCCGGTACAAATGGTACTATCTCGGACGAGCTGCCGCCGATGTGCGGGGTGATGGAGATCGCTGAACCATCCTTCAGCACCGTCATCGTCCCGATCGTAACCCGTGAGGATGCTGTCTCGACGGCCAGCACTCTTCGTTCGCACATCGACGGAAGCTCGACGGTGATCGCCATCCAGGTTATCGAGAAGGCTGGTGGGGCGCCTGACGAGGCCGCCGTCGAGCAACGTGAACAGCGCGCAGCTGAGATCGTTGCGATCGAGCGTGACCCCGACGAGAGACCGATCACACCCAGAGGGGATACACTGATTAAAGCGAACGATCTGCTGACCGTGTATTCGGCAACTGGTGCTGATCCGGAACTCACGGACATCTTCGGCCACTACGAAGCCAGAGCGGCGTAACCAAAACACGATTCGATAAATAACTACACAAAATAAGACAATGTCTGATAAAAACCACAGTCGACGTGGGTTCGTGGCCGCCTCGAAGACAGTTGTCAGGGACATCGGTGCGCTACAAGTCCTCATTGGCGGACTGATGATGGTACCAGTGCTCGTCTCGTTGCTCTACCAGGAATGGTACAGTGCACTGGCGTTTCTGACCAGTAGCGGAGTCACTGCGCTCGTCGGTGCGGCCGCATACAAGGTTTGCGAGGATGCTCCGGAGCCCGAACAGTACCACGCGATGATCGTTGCGGCACTCGGGTGGGTTGCGACCGCGGTGTTCGGTGCACTCCCGTTCATCATCGCGGCGTACATAACGCCCGAGAGCGTTCTCAACGGATACATTCCAGCCGGCGCGAGCTACGACTCGTCGAGCCTCCTGAACTTCAGAGACCCGATTCATGCACTGTTCGAGAGCATGAGTGGGTACACAACCACGGGTCTGACGATGAGTGTCCACGAGCCGTCGGTGGGGCACGGGTTCCTCTGGTACCGATCACAGATGCAGTGGGTCGGTGGGGCAGGAATGATCGTGCTGTCGCTGGCGATTCTCCGCCAACCACGCGGAGCGGCAGGCATCTCGCTCTACCAGTCAGAGGGACGAGACGAGAAGATACGGCCCAGTATCGCTGGCACGGCACGCGCAATCTGGAAGATCTACGTCGGTGTCACTGCCCTGGTTGCGGTGTACCTCGCCGCGGCCACGTTCATCGTCCTCCCTGGGTATGGAATTGAGCAGACGATCTTCGACGCCCTGAATCACGCGATGACTGGGCAGTCCACCGGCGGGTTCAGCACGCTCGACGACTCAATCGCGGGCTACAACTCCTACGCGATGGATATCGTGCACATCCCTGCAATGATCACCGGGGCGATTTCGATCCCGGTGTACTACGCTGCCGCCTCCGAGCGTGACCTCCGGGAGTTCGCACGCGACCCGCAGGTCAGGGTTCTGTTCGGGTTCTTCGTCGTGGGCGTGATCGGGCTGACGGCGTTTCTGGCGCGGTGGGTTGGCGTTCCTTACAACGGCGATCCGATCGGGTACGTCGGTCGGGTCGCAACGAGTGACGCGTTCCGTGAGGGGCTGTTCCAGTTCATCAGCGCGCAGACGACCACCGGCTGGCAGACGTCTGCCATCGGTGACTGGAACAACGGGTCGGTGATGTTCATCGTCTTCGGTGCAATGCTGCTCGGCGGGTCTGCAGGCGCGACAGTCGGGGGGATCAAAATCCTCCGTGGCTACGTTATCGCTCGTGGCATTGGATGGGAAATCTCACGGACGTTTCTCCCGACACACGCCGTTGACGACCTCCGAATCGGACAGCGGACGCTCAACTCCGACGAGGCGAACGAAGAGATTCGGTCCGCGGGGACGATGGCGGCCGCATACCTCATCGTGCTGGTGTTGTCGCTGTTCGTGGTGCTGGCGGTCCTCCCGCAGAATTTCACACTCGCAGACGCGATCTTCGAGGTAGCGACCGCACAGGGGACCGTCGGGCTCTCCTCGGGGATCACTGGTCCAGATATGCCGGTCACCACCGAGATCTTGTTCATCATCCAGATGTGGATGGGCCGGCTTGAGATCATCCCCGTCCTCGTCCTGATCAGTAGCCTCCTCCGACGATGATGCGCATCGTCAACGAAGCGAGGTTCAGGGCCACGATTCTTGATGTCCCTGACCCACCGATTCGACACTCAGCCCAAGACCGTATCGCTCTCTGACTGCCATCCACACGACCCAACCAATGTACATCATCATCGTCGGCGCAGGACGCACCGGACGTACCGTCATCGAGCTTGCAACGCAGGACGACCACGAAGTGGTCGTTGTCGAACACGACGCCGATCTGGCCGAGGAGGTGAGCGTAGCCTACGACTGTCTGGTCATCAATGCGGATGCAGCATCGAAGGACATCCTCCTCGAAGCCGGGATCGAGTCGGCGGACGCACTCATCTCGACTACCGCGATCGATTCGGTGAATCTCATGGTGACGATGTTCGGGAAGCAGTACGGGGTCGAGACGCTCGTGAGTTCGATCAACGATCCTGAGCACATGGAACTCTTCCAGGATCTCGGTGTGAGTATCGTCGAAAGCCCCCATCAGCTCAACGGTCAGTACCTCTACCGGGCTGTGGAACACCCCGCTATTCGCGACTTCATGTCGCTCACTGGTGAGGCCGAAATTTTCGAAGCCACGGTCAGTCCGGGGGCACCCATCGACGGTGTGAGCCTGATCGACGCAGACAAAGAGGGCATTCTCCCCGACGAGACGATCATCGTGGCAGTCGTTCGAGACGGCGAGCTACTCATCCCGAGCGGTGGAACCGAGATTCAGTCGGGCGACGTCGTGACGATCTTCGCCAGAGACGGTGCCAGCAGAGAGCTCACGAATATCTTCGCAGGTGCATAGCATGTCCGATCAATTCGATCGAACGGACGTTCGGATCACCGTTCCGCGGGAGACATCCGGATCGGACGTGGACTCGTCTCTCCATGATGGCCTGTCTGTCCAATCTCCCAGGTATCTTCTCGTCGTCCCCCTCACCGAGGCCTTGCTGGATGCGCACACCGGAATCAACGTCCAGCGATTATTACGGACGGCAGTGGCGCTGGCGAAGGACAAGGACAGTCGAATACTCCTGCTCGGGATCGAGACCGTCTCGAGCGATGCAACACTCGAAGACGTCCGCGAGCATGTGCAGACAGACCGATCGGACGATATCGAACGCACAGCTCCGGTGGAAGCCGTCGAGGAACGACGAACGCAAGTAGCGGAAGTCGCTGCTGTCGCGCGAGATATCGATCAGGACGTGTCGGTCAGTGCAACCGTTCGAGTCGTGAGGAACCTGACGAGCGAAGTGATCGATGTGGCCGATCGAGACACGAAGTCGGCCGTCCTCTTGTTGCGGGGTGCTGGTCTTGACCCGAGCTGGCTGCTCAGCCGAAGCACCGTCGATACACTGGTGGCCGATGCCGGCTGCGACGTCTTCGTCGAGAATGTTGGGGTGCGAGACGGCGAGAGTGGCTTGTATATCCCCGATGTCGATCAACACACTGTCGCGTCACTTGCTGAATCTGAGGCCGAAGATATCGATTCGATCTTGCTCCCTGTCGATACGGGACCACACGCTGCGCTGGCTTCGGAGGCAGCCCGCGCAGTGGCACATGCTGCCGACGCATCGGTCACCGTCATCCACGTCGTCCACTCCGAAGCCTCCGCGAAAGAACGCGCTGAGGGCGAAGACGTGCTGAAGTTCGCTGACTACGTCCTCGGGTCCGACATTTCGACGACAACGGAGCTCCGAGAAGCCGATACGGTCGTCGACGAGATAGTCCAGGAAGCGTCGAATCACGACTACCTATCGATTGGCGCCCCGGAGGAGAAATCTCGCTTGAAGGAGCTCGTCTTCGGGTCGATTGACGAGACGATCACGGATGAAAGCGAGGCGACGGTACTCATGGCACGCGATGCTGACCGTACGTCCCGTTCCCTTTACTACCGGTGGAAGCGAGGCGTTGAGTCGATAAGCGACGATGACACCTCTGAAAACTAAGCCAGCTTCTCTATTCATCACCCGAGCGCCGTAGTTGAGGGCGAACACACGCGGTGTCGGACACGGCGTCGGTCTGATCGCGGTGGCGATCTCACCGATTGCAATTCACCTGAATAGGTGCTCTGTTCAGGGGAACTGCGTGGCAGGTTTGAGACGTCTCCCAGCCCTCGATGGCAGTCTCGTCTCTCGAAATCGGCACCCGAAAACTCAGTGAGTACAGGCCCAGCGTGAGTACACCGAGGCGACAGTCGTTCTTGTTCGGGCGTGTTCGGGTCGTCGTCGCACTCGACGGTGGCTGGTGTCGCTGGTCCGAATGGAGTTAGCCGATGCATTCCCAAGCTGGAATAACTCCCGTGTAGCCGATGGGATCGGATACCAAGCATTGTTGCAAGGTCGGTTGGATCGCCCAGGAGTACCAAATATCGGATATTTGGGGGCGTTCTTGCAGCGACGGGGGCGAGAGGCGAGTCTTCGAGGGCTGGCGAGTAGCTGAACAAGGAAGTTCTGTCGGTAGAACCGACTTCGACTACACATGAAATCGTCGCGGACGCTGACAGGGGCTACGGGGTCTTGCAGGGTGTGGACGTGAGCCGGAGCACGTACACAGAACTTCGCTCGAAGCCCGTCCGGAACGACGCCGCTGTGGAAAGTATCGAGCAGGACTTTTGCTCTCAACAGGCGACTCGGGACCATCTCCATGAATGGTAAATATTGATACTGTTTGGGGGGTCGACAGCCGATGTCGATAGCGGCCGACAGACACCCGATGAACGAGACTGTGCAGTGCTGGACCTGTGGGACTGACGTGCAGCGGAGCGAGATCGCCGACCGTCTCGAAGAGCGTCGACGCGTAATCGGGGAGAAACGTCAGGAGCGACCTGAGCTCCAGTCGGAGATCGAGAGTCTTCGACAGGCCCAACGCGATCTGCAGAGTCACCGCGACCGAAGCCTTCGGAAAGATAGATACCGTCTGAGAGATTCGAATCAGAGCTCACGTCTGGAAATCTGGTCTGGACCCATCAATCTTGAATATGCTGCCAGCCTTTACTTACAATCTACTGTAAAAAGTTTCGTTGGGACCGAAAATGCTTTTTACTTCAACTGCCTCTACCTCATCAACAGTTACACCGTAATGTACTCGCCCATCATTGGGTGGGGGCAGTAGCATGTCGGCCCCCATCGACAACGACACGATGCTGTATCGGACGCCCCACCGTGAAACGGGCAGTGGAAACTCACCGACTCCGTCGGCTTGCAAACAGTAATATGACGGAACCGAATTCGATCCCAGTTCAGCACCACGATGGAGCGTCGAAAACGTCCTCAATAGCCGTTCACGGACCAATTTCATCCCAGTCATACGATATTCTCGTTCCTCTCCCGGATGCGAAGGCGGTCGAGTATGAGGGGTTGGATATCCTTCGTCTCCTACGGACTCCGCTTGCCATCGCCGAGGATAGAGACGGTTCGGTGACGGTGGCCAGCATCGTAACTGCCCCCAGTGAGATCAATCTGGACACGGCGAGCGATGCGAGTTTTCCGGCGGAGATGTCTCGGGTGATCGATGTCGCACGGGACCGCGTGGCGACGGTGGTAGATGCCGTGGCGGATCGCCACGAAGACGTGCCAGTGTCGGGGAAGGTTATCGTAGGGCACGTCCCCGATGACGTGCTGACGGGGTATACGACGGGTGATCGATACGATGGCGTCTTTTTTGCTCAAACTCGAGGGAGTGCTCAAGCACTGTGGGACCAATCGGTCATCAGCGCGGTTCTGGAGACGGCGACGTGCGCCGTCTATCACGAAACGCTTGGAACAGAGACCGACCTCTCGGCAGCTACTGCCCAAGCCGAAATGCACGGAAATGGAAGTTTGCCCAAGGCGGATTCAGCCAGTATCCTATTGGCCGTGGGTACAGGCCCTCACTCGGTTCTCGGAGCCGAGACCGCGCGAGCCCTGGGGAGCACCTACGGGGCGAACGTCCATGCGCTTCACCTCTTCGAAAGTACGGACCCGGAGCGCCTTCGACGAGGTCGCAAGGCGCTCGACCTCGCGGAGTACGTTCTTTCCGATCTCCCAGATGCTGAGTGCGAATCACGGGAAACGGATGACGTCGCCGCCGATCTCCTGCGGGAGAGCGAGAAATACGACGTTGCGATCCTGGGTGCACCGACGAAGGACCCGCTTCTCGACCGGTTGCTCGGCAGGTCGGTTCCTGACCAGTTAGAACCACAACCGACAACGTCGATCCTCACGGTGCGTCAACCGTCCGATGCGCTGGATTCGGTTTACTACCGGTGGAAACGAGCGACCGAAGGTACATCGGTTAGGAAGGATTCACCGTCCATGGAGGAGGGATTTTGAGTATGTCTGATTTGTCGGGGCCAAGGAACAGTTTCACTCGAACACTGCCTTGGCAATGTTGATAGATGACACAGAGGTCGACTACCAGCGGTTCCAAGAGCTGGTGAGCGCAACTGATTCGCTCGCGATTCTCTGCCACGACAACCCCGATCCGGACACGCTCGCAAGTGCACTCGCACTAGAAACGATGGCTACCGAGTGGGGAGTTGGGACCGTCGATATCGCATATGGCGGGACGATCACTCATCAACAGAATCGAGCGATGATCAACGTCCTCGATATCGAACTGACGTCGGTTACTGATATTACCCTCTCCAATTACGGGTTAGTTGCGTTCGTCGATCACGGTATTCCGGGCAGAAACAATTCTGCACCTGCGGACATGAGGCCGGATATCGTCATCGACCACCACCCAGCCGACGAGCTCCGGGGCCAGTTCGTGGATCACCGACCTGCCGTTGGGGCGACAGTGACACTGCTGACCCGGTACTTGGAAAAGTACGGTATCGAAATCCAAGAAGGTCTTGCGACGGCACTTCTATTTGCACTCCATCGTGAGACACTGGATTTCAACCGTGGAACGACATCGACTGAACATGCAGCGGCATGTGTTCTCCACCCGCACGCGGACCACGACGTAATCGAAGAGTTAACCAATTCGGTGTTCACGTCGGAGACGATTAGCGGCATCGGAGATGCAATCGCGAACCGAGAGGTGCGTGGGTCCTGTCTGGTTTCCTCTCTTGGACGTATCCGTGAACGCGATATTGTTCCGCAGGCTGCTGATTACCTGCTTCAGTTGGAGGGTGTGAGCACGACGGTCGTGTTCGGTATTGTAGACGACAACGTTTATCTCAGTGGCAGAACGAGCAATTCCCAGCTTCATATTGGCGATGTGATGAAGGAAACGTTCGATCAGGTGGGGAGTGCGGGTGGCCACCACGATATGGCCGGTGGGAAGGTACCCCTGGGGTTCCTCGGGTCCGTCGACGATAATGATACCGTAGCTATCGACCTGATTAATCAGTCAATGGTGGTACGCATCTTCGATGCGCTCGAACGCTGGACCGAAACCTGAGTCGGAATCTAAGCGGGGGTCAGTGTACGAGAGTGACGCGATTGCCGCACAGGTTCTCTCCGATCTCCTGTGCAATGCACGGCAGCTCTGAACTCCGGACACGGCAGCGAAAGTTGATCTGACAGCAGGACCGATTCGAAATCGAATCGACCACCACGAGTCACCGTTCGGTCGCTGACTATCAGGTGGTGGTCGTTTCCGGGAGAAATCGGTCACGCTCGAGTACCAGATAGATGCCGACAGATAGCAACAACAGGGCAACGAGAAGTCCCACGGGCTGTTGCAGGAAACTCCCGACGATACCAATGACGGCCAGTACGAGCGCAGCTTTCCACGCCCACGCCCGGGTCTTCCAGAGCCCGATGGCGACCACGAAGTACGCCATCGAGAGTCCGCTGATGAGGCCGAGTGGGAGCAATATTGCGGCTGAGAGTGGTCCGCCGGTCACCAATTGAATGGTCTGTGCTCCATTCACGAGACCCAGCAAGAACCAGATGACGGAGACGACGCTGATCCCGATTGGCGGAGTCGAGCGATCCATGGGGAGTCTTCGAAACCAGGCTTTAAAAGGATTGATGTGGCTGGCTAGCGGCTAGGACGGACGCAGCGATACGAATCTTCAGTTCAGAGATGTTGTCACCAGCCATCGCCACACTTCGACCCTCAATGCGGAATCAGCACTGCGAGCCCCACGACGAGCAGACCAGTGCCTGCCAACCGAATCGCGTTCCATCGCCGATCGTACTCTCGTGTCCTCACCAAGCTCCAGTCTGCTCCGAGCAGGAGAGCGCTGCCGAGGAGCACCGTCCCGTCGGTCGCCTGGAACAGCGAGACCTATGCCGACCAGGAGTCCCTGACTGGCCCCTGTCAGAGTGGTGTGCCTCGATTCGGGGTTGTGTAACGGCTATTCGACCCAGCTACCTATGCGACGGCTCATCGACACGCCACCTGCATGGGTGACCTCCATCGACCATCACCGGGTATTCTCCAGGTCAGCAGTGACCGCTCGTGCGACGGACATCCATCGATCTTCCCGTTCCAGATCAGCGATCACGAACCGACCGTCGTCGAGGGCCCCCATGACGGAACGAGCTGTCTCAGTGTCAGAGTCGGGTCCTTGGGGAATATACATCGCCTGGCTATGTTCCTCGTTCGTCGTTTCTCTCCGGCTGAATCTGTTCGAGACGAGGCGACTCACGTACTGTTGCCACCGGACGCGTTTCGTGAGCCGGTCACGGCGGGACTCAGGACTCCGGGGGCACCTCACCCTGCCATTTGTGCATGAGGAGCGAGCACTGGGATTCTTGAGCGATTTTGTCCGTTTTGCGGCCAAACAGTGTCTTCCGAAGCCACCACCCACGAGAGGTCCCGATAACCATGACGTCGTGGTCGGCGGACAGCTCGCCGAGTGCGTCGACAGCGTTGCTTGCACTCACGAGTTCCGTCTCGGCTTGCACCCCGTA
>Ga0207770_100337_pt1 | contig 27845 bp, 19 predicted proteins | sample A23E2SouthBayCA_FD_187729 | JGI IMG/M metagenome (GOLD analysis project Ga0207770, IMG submission 187729) | Aerobic enrichment media microbial communities from Eden Landing Ponds, California, USA - A23 E2 (SPAdes) | ecosystem: Environmental > Aquatic > Marine > Unclassified | place: Emeryville... | reverse complement strand
GGCCACCTGTTCGAGGCCGCCGTCGCACACCACCGCGCCACCGGCAGCGACGACCTCCTCGAGGTCGCGACGGCGTTTGCCGACCACGTCGACGACGTGTTCGGTCCCGACGGCCGCGACGGCGTCCCCGGCCACGAGGAGATCGAACTCGCCCTCGTCAAACTCTCACGTGTCACCGGCGAAACGCGCTACCTCGACCTCGCACAGTACTTCCTCGACGCCCGGGGACAGGACCCCTCGCCGCTCGCCGACGAGCTCGCGAACATCGACGAGATCGGCGGCGCGACCTTCTCACACCACGGCCGCACCGCCGCCGAGGGCGCTCGCGACCACTTCCTCCGGAACGGCGAGTACGACGGGAGTTACGCCCAGGACCACGCGCCGATCCGCGAGCAGGCGACCGTCGAGGGCCACTCCGTCCGGGCGATGTACTGTTTCACCGGCGTCACCTCGCTCCTGCAGGAACGGGGGGACGAAGCACTGTGGACGGCGATGGACCGCCTCTGGGAGAACATGACGAAACAGCGCATGTACGTCACCGGCGGCATCGGTTCCGAACACCGACACGAGGGGTTCACCGAGGACTACGACCTCCCCAACGACACGGCCTACGCCGAGACGTGTGCCGCCATCGGGAGCGTCTTCTGGAACCGGCGCCTGTTCGAGTTGACCGCCGACCCGAAGTACACCGACCTGATAGAGCGGACACTGTACAGCGGCTTTCTCGCCGGTGTCGGCGCCAGCGGCGACCGGTTTTTCTACGTCAATCCCCTCGAGAGCGACGGGGACCACCGCCGCAAGGAGTGGTTCTACGTGGCGTGCTGTCCGCCAAATGCGGCACGCCTGCTCGCCTCGCTGGAGCGGTACGTCTACGCCCGGGGGACCGACGGTAGCACGCTGTACGTCAATCAGTTCGTCGGGGGGTCCGTCGACACGAAACTGGGCGACGAGCGCGTGGCGTTCACGCAATCGACCGGCGCGCCCTGGGACGGCGACGTCGCCGTCGAGTTCACGCACGAAGACCCGGTGCGGTTCGACCTCCGGGTCCGCGTCCCCGAGTGGGCCACGGACGTCGAGGCCATCGTCGACGGTGCGCCGGTCGAGGTGAGCGAGACGGACGGATACCTCTCGGTCGAGCGCGAGTGGGACTCGGGCGACGAGCTCGCGGTGTCGTTCGACCGGTCGGTCGAGGTACTCGCGGCCGACCCCCGCGTCAGGGCCGACGCGGGTCGGGTCGCGCTCAGGTGGGGCCCGCTGGTCTACTGCGTCGAAGACGCCGACCACGAAGCGCCAGTCGAGAGTCTCGCCGTCGACCCCGGGTCGCTCGATCCCGAACCCGAGCACGACCCGGACCTGCTGGGCGGGGTGACCGTCCTCCGGGGCGAGGGAACCGCGACCGACCCCGACTCCTGGGAGGGGACGCTCTACCGGCCGGTCGACGCGGTCGAACGGACGGAGACCGAGGTGGTCGCGGTCCCCTACTACGCCTGGGGCAACCGCGAGGCGGGGTCGATGACCGTCTGGGTCCCGCGGGCGTGACCCGGGACCCCCGCCAGTCGCCGCTCGCCGTTCCGATACCCGTAGATTAATTTCGGCGCTCGCGATATCGAGACGTATGGAGTACGTCAGACTCGGCTCCACGGGACTAGAGGTATCACCGATCTGTTTCGGCACCTGGCGGTTCGGGCTGGAACACGAAGACAGCGGCGTCGTCGAGACGGGTCGCGAGGAGGCACACGAACTGTTAGACGCCGTCGAGGAGCGGGGCGGGAACTTCATCGACACCGCCAACGCCTACGGCGGGGGCGACTCCGAGCGCTGGATCGGCGAGTGGTTAGACGAGCGCGACCGCGAGGACTTCGTCGTCGCCTCGAAGTGTTACTGGTCGACGGTGTCGCGGTTCCAGGACAACCTCTCGCGGAAGAACGTCCGGGCCGAAATCGAGGGGTCGCTCGAGCGTCTCGGCACCGACTACCTCGATATCCTCTACCTGCACCGGTGGGACGACGACACGCCCATCGAGCGCACGCTCCGGACGATCGACGACCTCGTCAGCGAGGGGAAGGTCCACTACGTCGGCGTCTCGACGTGTGACGCCTGGAAACTCGTCAAGGGCCTCTGGCAGGCCGACGTCAACAACTACGAGGCGTTCACGGTCACCCAGCCCGAGTATTCGGCGGTGTACCGGGACCCGATCGTCGACGAGCTGGACCAGCCCCCGGAGCACAAGGAACCGATCGAGGAGTATCTCGACGTCTGCGAGGACCAGGACCTGGCTGTGTGTCCGTACTCGCCGCTACACGGTGGGTTCCTGACCGGCAAGTACGAGCGCGACGAAGACGGCAGCGTGGTCGGCCCGGACGGCTCGCGGGCCGACATCGACGGGGCGTTCGAGGATGACTACGTGGCCGACGCGGCCTGGAACGTCCTCGACGAGGTTCGATCGGTGGCCGAGGAAGTCGATGCGACGCCGGCGCAGGTGTCGCTGCGCTGGCTGATGGACCACGAGCGGTTCACGTGCGTCCCGATCGTCGGCGCCCGAACCGTCGACCAGCTAGACGAGAACTTCGGGGCCGTCGACGTCTCCCTCTCGGACGACCAGTGGGAGCGCATCGACGCTGCTGTCGACGTCTGAGGACTGAGATGTGAGGTCTGAAGCGGTTCGGTCGTCGAGTACCGACGGAGAAGGAGCGACCCGCGCCGGTGCGGTCACTCGGCGGGCGTGGGCTGTTTCGTGAACACCGGGGGGTTGTGGCGGGTCTCGCCGTCGTCGGCGAAGAGGTGGATGCGGTCGGTGTCTATCGTCACCGAGACGCGGTCACCGGGTTCGAACTGCTTCTCGCCCGGCACCTGCGCGACGACCTCCTCCTCGATACCGTCGATCTCCAGGTAGACGATGTTGAACGACCCGACCTGCTCGAAGACGGCGACCTCCGCGTCGACGTGGCCGTCTGTCCCGTAACCCAGCGAGATGTTTTCCGGACGGATACCGAGCGTCGCGGCGTCACCGGTTCCCTCGGGCGCCTCGAGCGAGAACGCGCCGGTCTGGACCTGGCCGTCCGCGACGGTACACGCGAGGAAGTTCATCGAGGGGCTCCCGATGAAGCCAGCGACGAACTCGTTGGCCGGCTGGGAGTAGGCCACCTCCGGGGGCGCGATCTGCTGGAGACGTCCGTCGTTGAGGATGGCGATGCGGTCGGACATCGTCATCGCCTCCTCCTGGTCGTGGGTGACGTAGATAGTCGTGGACTGGATCTCCCGGTGGAGCTGCTGGAGCTCCGCGCGCATCTGCACCCGGAGCTTGGCGTCGAGGTTGCTCAGCGGCTCGTCGAGCAGGAAGATCTTCGGGTCCCTCACGATGCTGCGGCCGAGGGCGACGCGCTGTTGCTGGCCGCCGGAGAGTTCGCCCGGCGTCTGGTCCAGGTGCTCGCGGATACCCAGCATCTCGGCGGTCTCCTCGACGCGCTGGCTGATCTCCTCGCTCGACATGGAGGTACTCTCCAGCGCGAAGGACATGTTCTTGCGCGCGGTCATGTGCGGATACAGTGCGTAGTCCTGGAAGACGAACGCCGTCCCGCGCTCCTCGGGACTCGCGTAGGTCATGTCGTCGTCGCCGATACGGATCGTGCCAGACGTCGGCGTCTCGAGGCCGGCGACACACCGCAGCGTCGTCGTCTTGCCACACCCCGAGGGGCCGACGAACGTCACGAACTCGCCGTCTTCGATCGTCATCGATACGTCGTCGACCGCCACGAGGTCGCCGAACTCCTTTCTGAGATTCTCTATCTGTAGTTTCATGTCACTTGAGGTTAAGACCGGCCATCCCTTTGATGAACTGTTCGGAGAACAGCGCGAAGGCGATCATCAGCGGGAGCGTCGCCAGCGTGCTCATCGCGAACAGTTGGTTGTACACGACGGTCCCGCGCAGCCCCTGGAACTGCTGGAGGCCGACGCTGATGGTATAGAGGTCCTCGGTCTGCAGGAAGGTCAGCGCGAAGAGGAACTCGTTCCAGGTGAACACGAACACGAAGATGGCCGCGGTCGCGATCCCGGGTTTGGCCATCGGCAGGATGACCCGCAGGAACGTTCGCCACTCGGGGACGCCGCCGATACGGGCCGCGTCCTCGACGTTGTCGGGCAGGTTGGTGAAGAAACTGTGCAACAGGAAGACGACGAACCCGAGGAAGAAGGCGCTGTAGGCGACGATGAGACCGAGTCGGGTGTTGATCAGGCCGTACCGCGAAAACAGGGTGTACATCGGGATCAGGAGGATCTGTGCGGGGATCATCAGGATACCGATGAACAAGACGTAGATGGGCTTGCGTGCCGGGAACTCCCGCCGTCCCAGCACGTACGCCGCCGGCGTGGCGATGGCCAGTACGAACACGGTCGACCCGCCGCTGATGATGACGGTGTTGAGGAACCACTGTACCCACGGGCCCGTCTGCAACGCGTTGATGTAGGGGTCGATCGTCGGCGTCGGCGGCACGATGTACGGCGGGAACACGCCGATCTGCACCGAGGTCTTGAGCGAGGTGGCGACCATCCAGTACAGCGGGATGGCCACCAGTATCGTCGCGACGGACAGCGCCAGGAGCGTGCCGACACGCGTGACCGTGCGCACGTCGCTGTCGCCCGAGACCACGTCCCGGACACGGGTGGCGACGCTCATATCTCACTCCCTCCCGAGAGGCGGATTACCAGGAGCGACAGCGTGAGGGCGATGGCGAAGAGGATGAACCCGTAGGCCGCGCCCTTGCCGAACTGGAAGAAGCGGAACGCGACCTTGTAGAAGTAGGTCGCGAGGATCTCGCTGGAGTGAGAGGGGCCGCCGCCGGTCATGACGTAGACGTGGGCGAAGGCCTTGACCGAGTCGATGATGCCGATGATGACCGTCACGAGGATCGCCGGTTTCAGGAGTGGGAGCGTGATGTGGCGGAACGTCTCCCAGCGGCTCTTGCCGGCGATCTTGGCGGCCTCGTAGACGTTGTCGGGGATCCCCTGGAGTCCGGCGAGCAGGATGACCAGGTAGTAACCGGTGCGCTTCCAGATCACCATCAGGAGGACGCTCGGGAGCGACCACGTCGTGGAGTTGAGGAATCGCATCGGTTCCTCGATGACCCCGACGGTCACGAGGACGTGGTTGAGCAGACCGTTGGTGCCGAGGATCCACCCGAAGACGATGCCGGCGACGACCAGCGGGACGATCACGGGCACGAAGATGAGCGAGCGGAACGTGCTCGTCCCGGAGACGCCCGTGTCGATGAGGATCGCGAGCACGAGTCCCAGCACCAGCGGGATGAACACCATACCGATGCTGAAGATGACCGTGTTGAAACTGGCCCGCCAGAAGATGGGGTCGGTGAGGATGGCCTCGTAGTTCTGGAGACCGACCCAGCGGCGCTCGCCGCCGAGCGTGGTGACCCGCTGGAAGCTCAGAATGAACGTGTCGATGAACGGGTAGACCAGGACCACCGCGTACACCACGAGCGCGGGGAGCAGGTACAGGTAGGGCGTCTTGTCGATACCCCCGTCGGCAGTGAGACTGGACGCGATCCGGTCCGGCAGGTATCGGCCGGCCGTGTCCGCCCAGGTCGTGCGTGAACTCATTGGATTCTAGTACAGTGAAACGGCCGCCCGCTCAGGACTGGAGGACGCCGTTGATCGACTCGGCGGCCTGCGTGAGCGCCGGCTGGGGGTCCTGGTTCCCGAGCAGCACGCGTTCGATGGCGTTGTTGAGCGGCCCCTGCATCTCGAGGTACCGCGGGTGCATCGGCGGGGCGTGGCCCTGCTCCATCCCCTGCCGGAACGCCCCGAAGATGTCCTGACGCTCCTGGACGTAGTCGGTGTCGAACCCTGACTGGCGCGCCGGGAGGTAGCCCAGATCCTCGACGGTGACTTTCATGCCTTCCTCGCTGTTGACCCAGTCGATGAACTCGAGTGCCGCCTCGCGCTTTTCGTCGCTCGCCTGCGTCGACACGGAGATGCTGTCCCCGCCGAGGAAACTCGAGCGGGTCCCGCCTTCTGGCTTGGGGAACATCGCCGTGCCCATGTTCTCGAACAGCTCCTCGTTCTGACTCTTGACGGCACCGACGCCGGTACCACCGCCGTACATCATCGACGTCTCCTCGGCAGCGAAGGCGCCGTAGGTGAAACTCTCCGTCGACGTCTGGTCCGTGGAATAGCCGTTCTCCTGGAGTTCGAGGAAGAAGTTCAGCGCGTCGACCGCCGGTTGCTCGTCGATGAGACACTCGGTCTGGTCCTCGTTGAGGAACTCGCCGCCGCCGGCCCAGACGTGGGGCAGGTAGAAGAAACTCTCCAGTCCGACGAACCCGAGCGTGTTCGACAGCGGGGTGTCGTAGCCCGCCTGCTGGAGCGCTTCACAGGCGTCGAGAAACTCCTGGAAGGTCTCGGGCGGGTTCTCCGGGTCGAGTCCGGCCTCCTCGTAGTGGTTCTTGTTGTAGTAGTACGCGCTCAGGTCGATCCAGAACGGCATCGCGTACACGTCCCCGTTCCAGCGGATGAAGTCTTCCCGGAGCGGCTGGAAGATCTCGTCGGTGTAGTCCCGGCTGTCGTAGAAGTCGTTTATCGTGTCCAGCGCACCGAGCTGTGCGAACCGCGGCAGGTACACGACGTCGAGGCCGAGCACCTCGGGCGCGTTCCCCGCACTGATCTGTGCGATGAGCGCCCGGTACTTCTCCTCGACGGGCTTCATGCTCGGGTTGATCTGGATCGAATCCTGTGACTCGTTGTATACGTCGGCGTAGATCGACGGGTCGCTCCCGCCCGATCGGTCGCGGTAGGTGATCTCGACCGGGTCTGAACCCGGCGTCGGCGTCGATCCGCCGTCACCGCCGTCCGAACCGCCGTCGCCACCGTCGCCACCGTCGCCACCGTCGCCACCGTCGCCACCGCCGGTACACCCGGCGAGTCCGGCCGCTCCCGTTGCACCGATCACTCTGAGTAGCTGCCGCCTGTCAATATCTCGCATCACAGTCGAAAACCAATCCAAGGTATTTAATCATTTCTGAATATTAATAACATATACGAGGGCCGTATGCCGACTCCCGAACGGCCACTCCCGAGCAGTGTTCGGGCGGGCTCGGCCAGTCGTGACGACCCCGTGACGGGAGGGGGACCGCCGACCCCGCTCGTGGCGGCCACGGAAGAATACTTATCCGTTCAGCAGCCGGTTTCAGATCACGATGAAACCAGCACGAGACGTCCTTGGTCGGCTCGACTCGACAGACGTCACGATCGACGACGCCTTCTGGAACCCGCGGCTCGAGGCCAACCGCGAGGTCGTGCTGGAGTACCAGTACGAACAGCTCGAGGAGAGCGGTGCCCTCGAGAACTTCCGTGTCGCGGCCGACGACCGTGACGGCGACTTCCAAGGGATGCGGTTCGCGGATTCGGACGCGTACAAGTGGCTCGAAGCGACGAGTTACACGTACGAGAACGACCCAGACCCGGCGCTCGAGGAGCGGATGGACGAGGTGATCGACCTGATCGCGGCCGCCCAGGAACCGGACGGCTACCTCAACACCTATTTCACTATCGAGGAACCCGGCGCGAGATGGACGAACCTCGGGGAGATGCACGAACTATACTGTGCCGGACACCTGTTCGAGGCGGCAGTCGCTCACCACCGCGCGACCGGGAGCGACCGCCTGCTGTCGGTCGCACTGGACTTCGCGGACCACGTCGACGAGACGTTCGGACCGGACGCCAGGCGCGGCTACCCCGGCCACGAGGAGATCGAGACGGGCCTCGTCAGGCTCTACCGCGTCACCGGCGAAACCCGCTATCTGGACCTCGCGCAGTACTTCCTCGACGAACGAGGACAGGAACCATCGGTGTTCGAACGGGAACTGGCGACGTTCGAGGCGGACGACCGGGCCGGCAACCCGAAGTGGTACCGGTACCTCTTCGAGGACAAAGCGGGCGAGTACGACGGGAGTTACGCCCAGGACCACACGCCGATCCGCGAGCAGGAGACCGTCGAGGGACACGCCGTCCGGGCGACGTATCTGTACATGGGGATGGCCGACGTCGCGATGGAGACCGACGACGAGAGTCTCTACGAGACCCTCGAGACCCTCTGGCAGAACATGACCCGAAAGCGCATGTACGTCACGGGCGGGATCGGGTCCTCACACGACGGAGAACGGTTCACCGACGACTACGACCTCCCCAACGATACCGCCTACGCCGAGACGTGTGCGGCAGTCGGCAGTGTCTTCTGGAACGAACGCATGCAACGGATCACCCGGGAGGCGCGCTTCGCCGACGAACTCGAACGGGCGCTGTACAACGGGTTCCTGGCGGGCGTCTCCCTGGATGGCACGGAGTTTTTCTACGTCAATCCGCTCGAGAGCGACGGCGACCACCACCGCAAGGGCTGGTTCACCTGCGCCTGTTGCCCGCCCAACGTCGCCCGACTCCTCGCCTCCCTCGACGAGTACGTCTACACGGTCACACAGGACGAGCGCGAGCTGTTCGTGAACCTCTATCTCGGCAGTACGGGGACGATCCGACCCGACGGGACCGAGGTGACGGTCACCCAGCAGACCGACTACCCCTGGGACGGAGCAGTCAGTCTCGAAGTATCGACGCCCGAACCCGTGACCTTCGACCTCCATCTGCGGGTGCCGGAGTGGTGTCGGAACCTGACACTGACGGTCGACGGTGAGGACCGTTCGGTCGACCCCGACGCGGGCTACGTGACCGTCGGCCGGTCCTGGGAAGACGGTGATGCGGTCTCGGTCGAGTTCGAGATGGACGTCGAATGTCTCCGGGCCCACCCGAACGTCACCAACGATACCGGACGTGTCGCCCTGCAGCGAGGACCGGTCGTGTTCTGTCTCGAAGAGACCGACAACCGTGCGCCACTCTCCAACGTCGTGGTCGACGAGGAGTCCATCGAGGCGACCGAGTCGGACGTACTGGAGGGCGTCACCGTTCTGGAGGGATCGGGTCGGTACACGCCGCCCGACGTGTGGGAGAACCGGCTCTATCAGCGCGAGGAGGGCATCACGTCGGAGCCAGTCGACGTCACTGCGATCCCGTACTACGCCTGGGACAACCGGGAGCCCGGCGAGATGCTCGTCTGGCTCCGGACGGACTGATATCGGTCGAGGATGGTCGGCGAAACGCCACCGGTTCTATCGGTTCGCGTCGCGCGACCGCTTCTCGTCCGGGGGAGAAACACCAGCCGGTGAGCCAGCAGCGACCGACCACCACCGGCACAGCGACCGACCACGCCCGTCAGAATGTATATGCGGACGGACGCTGTTGTCTGTCATCGTGAAGCCATCCAGAAATCGCCCGGTCAAGACGACACAGACCTCGCTCGAACTCCTCGAGGTGATCAAAGACCTCGAGGGAGCGACGATCAGTGACCTGACCGGGACGACGGGACTGGCCCGGAGCACCGTTCACAACCACCTCCAGACGTTACTGGAGATGGGGTACATCGTCAGGGAGAACAACACGTACTACGTCGGCCTCTGGCTGTTCCACCTCGGCGAACACAGTCGCACCCGGAAGGGAGCGTACGACTACGGGGAACGCGCGGTACAGCGACTCGCGGACGCTACCGACAAGGTGGCGGCCTTCGGCGTCGAAGAGAACGGTCGCCTGATCACTCTCTTCCACGAGAGCGGCAACGCCAGCGACCCGGGGAGTGAGCTCGGGGGGTGCTCGCATCTACACTGTACTGCGGCCGGGAAGGCGATACTGGCGGCACTTCCGGAGGAACGCCGGGACCATATTATCGACGCACACGGGCTGCCCGGCCGGACCGAGGAGACGATCACCGACCGCCAGCGTCTCGGGACGGCACTGGAAACCGTTCGCGAACGCGGATACGCGATGGAGGAGGCCGAACGCGCTCCCGGATACAAGGCGGTCGGAACAGCGCTCCAGTACCCCGACGGGCGCGTGTTCGGGGGACTGGCGGTCGGTGGCCCGACAGACCTCCTCGACCGCCAGCGCGCCGAGAAAGAGCGACAGCGACGGGCTATCGGTGGAGACGCGTACACGCTCGAAGACGACTTCGACGAGGAGACACTGTCACTCCTGCTCGAGGTCGCCGAGGACGTCGAAGCGAACCTCGCGAACGACGTCTCGAACTCGTAAACCGGGTCTATCTGCGACGGTCTCTCGTAGCGATGTACCGGTACGCGCCGGCCTCTATTTAAATACGTTCGCTCTTCGTAGACATCTCGTATTCCACACGAACAAATATCGGAGAATTGATTACATCCATATTACTGTAATATATGCCACCTGACCACCAGGGATATCTACGATGTGTGGACATGAAGAGTCCGTCGTCGAAGTTCACCGGTGCCCGGAGACATCCTCCCGTGTGGGGTCGGGGGAGATCTACAGTGCGTCCAACATATTTCGCCCCAGTACTGTCGTGGAACGTATTCTTGAACGTGAAACTGGGGGTCGGTCCCGTCGTTCGACGGCGATCGGTGCCGTGAGAGACACGGCGGTATCACCGCACCCGGTCGAGAGGTGACTGAGTCGTCGCGCGGAGTGTGGCCGCGTCCACGAGAACAGCGTCTCGAAACGAAATTCTGGCGCGTCTGAGTACTGCTGTGGACAGAACGTGGTGATATCTGAGTTCCCGTCGATGGACGTCCCCGGACCCATCTGGATAGTCCTCCTCCGTCACTACCAGGAGGGACGTCTGTCAGGTGGGACCGGAGCCGACAGCCGGTACTCGGTCACGCCCCCGTTACTATCGTATTCTCATACTGTATATTTTCTCGATGTATTCGGGCCCACCGCGTTCGGTCTACTGTCGATACGGGTTCAGGATGGACCTGTAGCCCGGCACCGGGGAAGTCGCCGCCCACGTCGTGGTCGAAGAACCGTGATCAGGGCCAGCGGACGGGAGAACTGGCTGGACGCGCTGGCACTGACTCGGGCCGATTGCGACACGCGAGCGTCGGGTGTGAGTCGTCGCTGTCACAGAGGCGAGTTTCTGCGGACTCGCCTAGTTCACGTCGGCTATGCCGGATTGCACGACGACGGACCCGAATCGGTCGCTCTCGCGTGGGCGGCGGAGTTGACGACCTCCGGGGCTACCAGCGGCGTCGGATCCCGGTCTACACCGTCCGGACGAGTCGGTCGAGCAACGCCGTCGCAGTCGGGTGCTCGCCGTACGTGTTCCGCACGCGGAACGTACAGGCACACAGGTATCCGTCGCCGCGCTCGCGGACGACGAGCGGACTCGACCAGTCGGTGACCCACCCGGCCACCGAACCGGCGTGGAGGGTGTCCTCCGCCCGGGGGTCGGCGACGAGGTCGTAGGGGAACAGGTCCTCGAAGGCCCAGCCGACGCGGGCGTCGGTCGCGAGGCCGTCGAAGAGGTCGCTGTCCTGGTAGAGCAGCGACGCCACGAGGTTCCAGCTCGCACCGTCGGGGAGGTTCCGGTACTCGAAGCCGTCGTCGCCGGCCATCCGCCCCTCCGCTTCGGGAACGACGACGGCTCGGCCACCGTCCTCGACGAACGCCGAGACGTCGTCGGCCACCTCGGTGACGACCGCGACGTCCGCGTCTGCGACCGAGTCGACCACTGTGTGGCGCTCCCCGAGCGCGTGGGCCAGGGGGTCGTCGGCGTAGACCGTGCGGTCACCGGTGGGTTCCTCGGCGACGACGAACACCGGTTCGGTCCCCGTGACCGCGCGCTCGCCGGCGTCGAAGGTCACCGCGAGTTCGGTCGGTTCGGTGTCCGCATCGGCCGCCGGCACGACGGTCGCGACCGCCTCGAACGTGGTCGTGCCGAAGCCCTCGACCGACACCTCCTCGGTGCCCCCGGTGCCGGGGCCCTCCCAGCGAAGTTCGCCGTCGAGGGGAGCGCCGGTGTCGTTGACCACGTGGACGTCCACCGGGACCGACTCGCCGGGCGCGACGACGTGGCTGGCGGGGTCGACCGAGACGAGCAGGTCGCTGTTGAGTCGGGCGAACTCGTCGGCGAAGGACTTGCGTTCGCGCAGGTAGTCGAGGATCCCGTTGAACTCCCACTCGATGTCGGAGAACTCGGTGATGACGTAGCCCGCGACGTCGTCGCGGGTGCGCATCTCCTCGATCACACCCCGCAGGGAGACGGACTCGCGTTCCTGCCAGACGTCGGCGAGCGCGTCGTAGTCGCCGAAGACGTCCGACAGGTCGGTCGACTCGAAGCGGTCGTCGACGCCCTCGGGGCGCTTGAGCGGGACGTCGAGGAAGTCGTGGCTGAACCAGTGGGGGTCGCCGCCGTAGTGTTCGCGGAGCGCGGGGAGGTCGGGAAAGCCCCAGGTGCCGAACTCCGAGACGAGGACCGGCGCCTCCTCGGCAGGGGTGTTCTCGACGCCGTAGTTCTCGCCGGGGTTGGCGAGGATGTGGTCGATCCCCTCCTCCCAGGCCCGGTGGCGGTCGGGACTGACGTAGTACTCGTGGTAGTCGTTGAGGTCGGTCGCGACGTGGGCCCAGCCCGAATTATCGCAGACAAGCCGGGTCGTGTCCCACTCGCGAGCCTCGTGGTACAGCTCTGTGAGGTACTCCTGTTTCTCGGGGTCGTTCCAGAGGCGGTCGGGGTGGTCCGATTCGGTGCGATTGTCGAGCGAGAGTCCGATGCCCCACTCCTCGTTGTAGAGACTCCAGACGACGACGCTGGGGCTGTTGTAGTCGCGGTCGATCATGGCCCGCAGTTGCTCGCGGACCTCGCGTCTCGAGCGGCCCGTGTAGACGGTCGGGTTCGCGGGCTCCTGCCAGACGAGCATCCCCATGCGGTCGGCCGCCTCGACGAAGTCGGGGTGGGCCGGCTTGATGTGCTTGCGCAACAGGTTGAATCCCAGCTCTTTCGCCGTCGCGATCTCGTACTCGAAGAGGGTCGCGTACTCCTCGCCCGCGTCGCCGTCGAGTCGCTCGACGTCGAACGGGTTGTAGAGCCTGTCGGGGTAGTACGCCTGGTCGAGCGCGCCGCGGACGTACAGGGGCTCGCCGTTGAGATACAGCGTGTCGGCGTCGGCGCTCACCGAGCGCATCCCGAAGTACTCGGTTTCGCGGTCGACCGCCTCACCGTCCGACCGGAGCGTGACGACCAGGTCGTAGAGCGCCGGCCGGTCGGGCGTCCAGTAGTCGGGGTCGGGCACCGAGAGCGTGCAGGTCCCGGACCCGTCGGCCACGTCGCAGGTGCCGGCGACGACGTCTCGGCCCTCGCGTTCGACCGTGACGTCGGCGGCGAGCGCGTCCGGTGTGTCCTGTGTGCTCTCCGGCCCCTCGACTGCTTCACCGTCCACCGCCGACCTGTCGCCCCCACTCTCGACGGCCGGACCCTCGACCGTCACCTCGACGGTGACGGTGTCGTCGTCCAAGTCGGGCGTCGCTCGCACGTCGCTCACGAAGGTCCGGGGGCGTCGCTCCAGGGAGACCGACCCCCAGATCCCGCTGACGCGGGTGTACCAGGGGTCGCCCTGCTTGCCGTGAGGGATCTCCGAGAGGTCCGTCGGGTCGGTCACCTCGACGGCGACCACGCTCTCTCCGGGCGAGAGGGCGTCGGTCACCTCGACCTCGAAGGGAGTGTAACCGCCGCGGTGGGTCCCGACCTCGCGGCCGTCGACGTAGACGGTCGCCTCGTAGTCGATGGCGTCGAACGCGAGGAACGCGCGGTCCCCGGGGTCGGAATCGGCGACCGAGAGGGTGCGACGGTACCACGCCGAGCCCGTGTACTCGCAGTGCTCGTCGTGTTCCTGCCAGGCGCCCGGGACCGCCACCGTCTCGGCGTCGTCGGGCCAGTCGGCGTCGGGACGGTGGAGTCCCCGGTCGTGGCCGTCGCTCGACGGGTCAGTGACGAACTGCCAGGCGCCGTCGAGCGAGCGGGTCGAACGCGGGTCGGGCGGGGTCATTGGCCCGGCTTGTCGGCCCCGGCGCAAAGAGGTTCGGCCAGCGGAAATCGAGACGGCGACCGGGTGCGGGTCGCGCAGGGACGGCGACCGGGCGCGGGTCGCGCAGGGACGGCAACCGGGCGCGGGTCGCGCAGGAATGGCGACCGGTGGGGAACCGTTACTCGACGGTGATCCCGGCGACCGTCCCCGGTTCGAGGTCGACCGAGAGCGTCCCGTCGGTGTCGACACCGACGTCGAGGTCGTCGGCCGCGAAGTCGGCGGCGTTGTCGGCGTCGACGACCGCGTCCGGGTCGTGGTCGGCGAACAGGACCGCGGCGTCGGTGACGGTCGGCGACCCCTCGTGGCCGACGAGGTCGACCTCGACGGTGTGGCTCCCACGGGTGTCGCGGTTCGTGAGCGTGAGGTAGGTTTCGTCGGCGCCCAGCGAGGCCGACCCGCCGACGAGCGGGAGGTCGCCGTGTTCGGTCTCGCGGACGGGTGCGTCGACCGACGTCTGGACGGCGTCGTTACCCTGGTGGGGGGCGTAGAGGTCGAAGACGCGATAGGTGGGGCGGACCCAGGCGTCGTCGCCGTCGGTCTCGAGGAGACACTGGAGGACGTTCACGGTCTGGGCGATGTTGCCCATCGTCATCACGTCGGCGTGGTGGTTGAAGATGTCGAGGACGACGCCCGCGGAGAGCCCGTCGAGGGGCGTGCCGGGCTGTTCGAGGCCTCCCTCGGGGACGGCCTCGGTGTGCCAGGTCCCCCACTCGTCGATGATGACGCCGATATCGCGGGTCGTCGCCGTCGCGTCGATGGTGGCGGCGATGCGCGAGACGTGGTCGTCCATCTCCAGGGCCTCGACGAGCATCTGGTCGTAGCTCTCCGGGCCGTCCTCGACGACGGACATCGTCCGGCCGTAGTAGTGGTGCAGGGTGAGATGGTCGAGCGGGAAGGAAGCCCCCCAGGCGGACTTGCTGACCTCCTCCATGAAGCGGCGGTTCCACTCGTGGTCGGAGAAGCCACAGGCGATGAGTTCGAGGTCGTGGTCGAGCAGGTGACTCGACGTGGTACCGACGTAGGTGGCGAAGCGACGGTACTCCCGGGCGTAGCTCTCGGGGGACATCCGCCCGCCACAGCCCCAGTTCTCGTTGCCCAGGCCCCAGTACTGCACCTCGGACGGTTCCTCGCGGCCGTTGGCACGTCGGCGGTCGGCGAGTTCGGTGTCGCCGCCGTAGTTACAGTACTCGACCCAGTCGGTGGCCTCCTGTGGGTCGCCCGACCCGACGTTGGCGGCGAGGTACGGTTCGGCCCCGACCCGCTCACAGAGGTCGAGGAACTCGTGAGTACCGAAGGTGTTGGGTTCCTCGGGCACCTCCTCGCGGCCCTGTGCCCAGAAGAGGTTCCGGCGGCGCGGGCGGTCGTCGCCGACGCCGTCCTCCCAGTGGTAGTCGTCGGCGAAACAGCCGCCGGGCCACCGGAGGACCGGCATCTCGAGGTCTGCGAGGGCGGAGACGACGTCCTCGCGGTAGCCCTCGCCGTCGGCGCTCTCGTCGTGGTAGACCCCGTCGTAGATACACCGACCGAGGTGCTCGGCGAAGTGCCCGTGGAGCGCGGGCTCGATGCGGTCGACAGGCGACTCTCCGTGAACCGTCACGTCTGCGTCGGCCATACAGCCACCGCGCAGGGACGATACAAAAAACCCGGCCCTCTATGGGGGGTCGCGATCCGGCCGGTACTGCCGGACGATACGAGGGGTTCAGAGCTGTTCGACGGGGTTCTCCAGCGTGCCGATGGACTCGATCTCGATAGAGACGTCGTCGCCGTCGCGCAGCGTGACGTCGGTCGGCGGGATGATCGAGGTGCCGGTCAGCAGGACGCTCCTGTCGGGGACCTCGTTGTAGCGGGTGTAGAACTCGGCCAGTTCTTCGCAGGTGCGAACCATCTCGCTGGTCGAGGTGCCCTCGGTGAAGACTGTCTCGCCGTCACGCTCGATAGTGAGGTCCATCTCGAGGTCGAGGGGGTCGCCGACGGTCTCCTCGGTGGCGATGCAGGGACCGATGGCGCAGTTCTTGGCGTAGATCTTCGACTGCGGGAGATAGAGGAGGTTCTCTCGTTCGATCGACCGCGAGCAGACGTCGTTGCCGACGGTGTAGCCGACGATCTCGTCGCGGTACATGACGAGCGTCATCTCGGGTTCGGCCGCGTCCCAGTCCGAATCGCCGCGGATCCCCACCGCCTCGCCCGGCCCCACGGTCCGACTCGGAGTGGCCTTGAAGTACACCTCGGGGCGCTCGCCCTCGTAGGCGTTCAGGTAGGCTTCGGCGAGGCCGCCCTCCTCCTCGCGGGCCTCCTGGCTGATGGCGTAGGTGACGCCGGCCGCCCAGACCTCCTCGGGGTCTATCGGTCGGACGAGGTGTTTGCGTACCTCGGCGAGGTCGACCGTCGGGGCCTCGTCCAGGAGGCCGCGAGCGACGTCGTCGACGCTGCCGTCGGTCAGCGAGGCCGCCGCCGCGAGGTCGTAGAACGACGTGGGCGCGGCGTCGGTCGAAGTGAGGTCGTGGGCCGCCGATCCGTCGGAGGCGACGAGCGCGTGGCTGTCGCCCCGCTCGATGCGGTAGTAGCGCATACTCCACCGATCGACCCCCGGTGACAAAACGATTTCCGTCCTGTCCCCGGCCCCTCCTCGTCCTGTCCCCTGCCGCGACTACCCCCACGTCGGACCGAAGTCCGGCGCGAACTGTGGTCGGCGAGGCGAACGCGGTCCGCCACGACCGGACCAGCGTCGGTCACCGGTGCTGGAGGTTGACCTCGACGATGTTGGCGGTCCGGAGTACCTCGACGGGGATCGTCTCCTCGAAGCGTTCGTCGTCCATCCGGCGGCGGGGTGCGGAGATACTCAGGGCGCCGACGACCCCGTCGTCGGTGGCGATCGACGCGGCGACACAGCGGATCCCCGGGAGACGCTCCTCGTTGTCGATGGCGTAGCCGCGCTCGCGGATCCGGTCGAGTTCCTCCAGCAACGCCGTCCGGTCGGTGACAGTGTTCTCGGTGACCGCCGGCAGGCCGTGTTCGTCGATGATCGCGTCGCGTCGTTCCGGCGAGAGGTCGGCGAGGATCGCCTTGCCCATCGCGGTCGTGTGGAGAAACACCTCCATCCCCTCGTAGGTGTCGAGAGTCACCGACTCGTCACCCTTGACCTTGTAGAGGAACACCCCCTTGCCGTTCTCCTCGACCATGAGGTTCGCGTGCTCGCCGGTCTCCTGTGCGAGTTCGCGGACCTCCGATTCGGCGACCTCGAAGACCGGAGACCGCGAGCGGACCTGCCCACCGAGGTTGAGAAAGCGGAGGCTGAGCCGGTAACGGCCGTCCTCGTTCACGAGATACCCCAGCCGAGTGAGCGTGTTCAGGTGGTCGTGGACGGTGCTCTTTGGCCTGTCGAACTCGTCGACGATCTCCGGGAGCGTCGCCTCCCCCAGGTCGTGGACCGCCTCCAGGAGGTCGAAACTGAAGGCCGTCGACTGGATCGGGAGGTCGCTGTCCGCGTGCATATCGGCACGCACGCGCGCTGGGCTAATCAATCACCCGGTCCGGTCCGACATTGTCGGAGAGCGAGGCCCGCGGGGACGGCCTTCCCGTTCCGGTGGGATTAATATGTGAGTATGGCGGATCCACAGCTATGTCGGACGTAACGATCACCGACGTCGAGACGTACCTGGTCGCAAATCCCTGGAAGCCCTGGGTGTTCGTGGAGTTGCACACGGACGCGGGCGTGACGGGCCTGGCCGAGGCGACCACGCACGACAAGCCACGGACCGTGGCGGCGGCCATCGAGGAGATGTCCGATTTCTTCGTCGGGCGCGACCCCTTCGACACGGAGTCGCTGTGGCTGGAGATGTACCGCGACGAGTGGTTCTCGAAGAACGTCATCAACACGACGGTCGTCTCGGCGGTCGACATGGCCTGCTGGGACATCAAGGGCAAAGTGCTCGACCAGCCGGTGTACGACCTGCTGGGCGGTCCCGTCCACGGGAAAGAACTGCGCGCGTACGCGAACGGGTGGTACACGGACGCAGACGGGCAGCCCGAGGGGTTCGCCCGGGCCGCCGAGCGCGTCGTCGACGACGGCTACGACGCGATGAAGTTCGACCCCTTCGGGACGGCCTGGCAGTCGATGACCACCGAAGAGAAGAACCACGCCGTCGACATCGTCCGTGCGGTCCGTGAGGCCGTCGGGCCCGACGTGGACCTCCTCATCGAGTGTCACGGCCGCTTCTCGGCCGCGCAGGCCGTCGACATCGCGAAGAAACTCGACCAGTTCGACCCGGCGTGGTACGAGGAGCCGTGCCCGCCGGACTCCATAAACAGCCTCGCCGAAGTCGCCCGGAAGTCGCCGATCCCGGTCGTGACCGGCGAGCGCCACATGACGAAGTTCGACTTCTTCGAACTGGTCACGCGCACCGACATCGACGTCTTCCAGCCCGACCTGATGAACACCGGCGGGATCACCGAGGGCAAGAAGATCGCAGGACTGGCCGAGGCCGACCACGTCGACATCGCCCCGCACAACCCGCAGGGCCCCGTCGCGGGCGCCATCTACTCGCACTTCTGTACCTCTATCCCGAACTTCCGCATCCAGGAGATGTTCCAGACCTACGACGAACCGTGGGTCGACGACCTCCTCGAAGACCCCCTCGTCGTCGAGGACGGCTACGTCCAGGTCCCCGAAGGGCCCGGCTACGGCATCGAACTCGACCACGACGTCGTCGACGCCCACGAGTACACCGAGGACGCCGTCCACACGATCGACCTCTGGGAGGAAGACTGGGAGAAACGCGCCGACGAACTGCGGTAGGGCCACACCGGGGTGACCCCCTGTCCGAAAAAACCGGACGAGAATGGGTCCAGTTCACGCGCTCAGTACGCCGGCTGACAGACCCGGAGCGACCGCCCGTACTGTCTCTACCACCCGAGCGATGCCTACAGTGCCCCCGTCCGCCCGTTCGCTATCGTCGGACAGACGCCCGAACGGCAATCAAATTACAGCTATATGATCGTAATCAGATCGGTCGAATGGGTTCACCACGCGAACCGACAGTAAGGAGACAGAGCGGGTCCCGAGATACAGCGGGGAGACGGAGCGGGACCCCGGACGACTCTCGAGGCAGTCGCGTTGGAGCGGCCGGAACGAGCAGTATACTGGCCGAGGGAGCCGCTGCAGAGAACGGGCCCACGGCAACGAGGGTCTGGAACGGATCCACACTGATTACAATTATATTTCTGTAAGTACCGACGAGGTCGAGAGGCCAACGGTCCCCCTGCGGTCGGCCGGGACCGCCACGCCGCAGCACCGATGCAGTATTTTTATATCCCAGAAGTGACGAACGGTGGGTATGGGCGCATCTGAAGCTGTTGCAGAGACAGTCGATATCGCCGTCGAGAACATCGGGGGAATAGACGAGACGAACGTCACGTTCTCGGGGGGCGTGACGGTGCTGACGGGCCGAAACGCGACGAACAGGACGTCACTCTTACAGGCGATCATGGCGGGGTTGGGGAGTGACGACGTCTCGCTGAAGGGGGACGCCGACGAGGGACGCGTGGAACTGACGGTCGGTGAGAAGACCTACACGCGGACGCTCCGGCGGCAGAACGGGACGATCCAGACGGGCGGCGACCCGTACCTCGAGGACCCGACACTGGCGGATCTGTTCGTGTTCCTCCTGGAGTCCAACGAGGCGCGTCGCGCCGTCGAACTCGGGGGAGACCTCCGGGAACTCATCATGCGGCCGGTCGACACGGACGCGATCGAGGCGGAGATACGCGACCTCCAGGACGAGCGCGACACGGTCGAGGAGCGCCTGGAGGACCTCCGGTCGCTCCAGCGCCAGTTACCGGACCTGGAACAGCGCAAGACCGAACTCGAGTCGGCGATCGAGGAGACCGAGGCGGAACTCGAGGCGGTCAGGGAGGAGATCGCAGCGGCCGACCAGGAGGTCCCGACGACCCGCGAACAGGAGGCGGAACTCGAGGACGCGCTGGAGTCGTTTCGCGAGGCACGGTCGGAACTGGAGGACGTCCGCTACAACGTCGAGAGCGAACGCGAGAGCATCGCGGCCCTCGGCGACGAGATCGAGGACCTCGAGGGCGAACTCTCGGAGTTGCCGGAGGCACCGATGGCCGAGGTCGACGACGTGGACCGGCGTATCGAGGAGTTACGCGAGCGCCGGGACGGGCTGGACGGGACGGTGACCGACCTGCAGAAGGTCATCGAGTTCAACGAGGAGATGCTGGAGGGGACGAGTTCCGAGATCGCCGCGGCGCTGCGAGACGACGACGGTCCCGTCACGGACCGGCTGGTCGACGACCAGGTGGTCTGCTGGACCTGCGGGAGCGAGGTCGAGGGCGCGTCGATCGAGGCGACGCTCGACCGGTTGCGCGAGTTGCGCCAGTCGAAACTCGCCGACCGCCGCGACCTCCAGTCCGAGATAGACGACTGCAAGACCGAGAAGGCGACCTACGAGGAGCAGCGACGCCAGCGCTCACAGATCGAGCGTCGACTCGACGCCGCGACCGAGGAACGCGAGCGCCGGCAGGATCGACTCGCTGACCTCGAGGACGAGCGCGACCGACTCGAAGCCGAGATCGAGGGCCTCGAAGACGAGGTCGAACGACTCCAGGACGAGACCCAGAACGAACTGCTCGACCTGCACACGGAGGCGAACGAACTGGAGTTCGAACTCGAGCAACTCCGGAGCGAACTCTCGGAGGTCGAGAGCGAGCGCGAGCGCATCGAGGCGGAACTCGACGAGCGCGGGGAGCTCAGCGACCGCCGGTCGGCCATCGGCGACGAGATCGCGGACCTGCGCACCCGGATCGACCGGATCGAGGCCGAAGCCATCGAGCAGTTCAACGAGCACATGGAGTCGGTCCTGTCGATCCTCGACTACGAGAACCTGGAACGGATCTGGATCGAGCGCAAACAGGAGACCGTTCCGGACGGCCGCGGGACGACCGAGCAGACGGTCTTCGACCTGCACGTCGTGCGCAGCACCGCCGACGGGACGACCTACGAGGACTCGGTCGACCACCTCAGCGAGTCCGAACGCGAGGTCACCGGCCTCGTGTTCGCCCTCGCGGGCTATCTCACCCACGACATCCACGAGGTCTGCCCGTTCCTCCTGCTCGACTCCGTCGAGGCTATCGACTCCAGCAGGATCGCCAGCCTCGTCGACTACGTCGCCGACTTCCCCGACCACGTCGTCGTCGCGCTCCTCCCCGAGGACGCCCAGGCGCTGAACGACGACTACCAGCGCGTCACCGACATCTGACCCGACCACGCGCGTTCCTCCCACTGTTCACCCCGACCACGCCTATCCTCTCACCCGTCGTCTCGACACGAGTATTTACTCGCAATCGAAAGAATATATTCACAACGAGAACGTCGAAAGATCTGTCAGAAGCGGATTACACATACAGCTATGACAGCACGAGAGTACCCGAGGAGGGACTGAAAGCTCGGGCTTCTCATTCGGCGGCCACGACGACAGAAACGAAGTATGCGGAGTTTTCTACCCGAGTATTGCACACACAACACACGGAATGCGGGCCGAAACTGGACGGTGTTGTGTCTGCCCACCCAGTAGTCGAGTGAAGACGACGGGACAGTGCCCATTCATATACGAACTAGACGATATAGAGATATCTGATACGTATGCTCACTGTCTGCCTCGGCAGAGTCGGACGACCCGTCGACGGAGACCGAACCCGGCCCAGCGGAGTTCGAACGCGACCCAGGCGCTGGCGGTGGCGGTTCCGACGGCGGCGAAGACGACGTCGTGGAACCGCAGCCAGGAGGGACCGGCGAAGAGGATACCGTTGACCGGGAGGCTCGGGACCACTCGCTTGAGGAGGACCCAGACGAAGTCGACGGGCCCCTCGTCGGGTGGGACCACCACGCGGGTGGCGTCACCGCCGGTGACGGGAGCGACGACAGACAGGGGTGACTCCCGGCGCGTGGCGTCGGTCTCCCGGACGGCGGGGATACTCGCGCCCCCGGCGCTCTCGTCGCCGGTCCCGAGTCGTTCGGCCTCGTAGGGCATGCCGACGGTGACGGACCAGACGACGCTCCCGTTGGGAGCGACCTGTGCGACGCGGTCGCCGTGGGTGTCGGTCACGAGCGTGGTGCCGTCGGGGAGGCGGTCGGCGTCGCGGGGCCACTGGACGCGACCATCGCGCCAGCCCCAGGTCCGGCGCCAGACCCCGTCCGGCCCGGTCGTCGGCGTGCCCGTCTCGGGGTCGACCCGGCGATATTCGAGGACGCGCCCGTTCTCGGAGTCGGCGACCACGACGGCGGGCCCGCCCCGACTCGCGGGGATGTAGTCGGGATTGTGCTGTTCGTACAGGATCCCGTAGTCGTCCTCGGCACCGAGGGTCCACCCGTCCTCGACGCCCTCGCCGGGGTCGACGAACACCACCTGGTCCATGTTGCGGACGCTGACCATGAACCGACCGTCCTCGAGGACCTGGACGTCGTTTATATGTGTCCAGTCACCGGCCTGTCCCCCCACCGAACGGTCGAACGTCTCGTTCGCGCGCCACTCCCAGGTGGTCTCGCCCGTCCGCGTGTCGACGACCCGAACGCTGTCGCGGACGATGTCGGCGATGGCGAGGTGAGTGTCGTTGACGCGGTCGACGTCGTGCCAGCGGCCGGAGACGACCTGTGGCGTCACCTCGCCGTAGACCTCCCGGTCGACGCCGGTCGTGAGGTTCACTCGCCGGACGACGTTGTAGGTACAGCGGTCGGTGCGCACCGACGCGCAGTCCGCGCTGTCGAGGTGGCGCGAGGCGACGTACTCGACGGTGTGTTCGCTCCCGGGGACGGGGTCGACGTCGAAGTAGACGCGATAGGTGTCGTCGTAGTAGAGCACCTCGCCACTCTCGGAGAGGGCGACGAGTTCGGCCTGTTCGTCCGAGACGTAGAACCCCTGCGTGGCGACGACGGTGACGTTCCCGACGTCGTCACCGGGGTCGAGTCGCGTCCGGTTGGCGCGTGCCTGGAGGTCGGGTGTCCGGTCGGGACTCGCGGTGGTCGGGCCGGCCGTCGATTCCGAACTGCCCTCGGAGTCGGCGACCGACTCGGAGCCAGGGTCCGGGTCGGCCGTCGGGACCGGCCCGGGGTCGGCGGCGGCCGAGCCCTGGGTCCGGGCGATGTTGGGCTGAGCCGTCGCGTAACTGGTCGCGACGACACCCGCCGAACAGAGGAGGACAACGGCGAAGACTGCGCGCAGGGACCGTTTCGAGAGGGCCATCGTCTCTCCGTTGCGAGAGGCTCCGACAAGAGTCTTTAGGTCGGTGAAACGCGGGTCGAACCGACGGGCGCGACAGTGTGGGCGGGTACCAGGGACGCGTCGGTCAGCGCTCGGACGTGGTCGTCGCGCTCGCGAGCGGGTCGGGTTCGAGTCGGTTCGCGACCAGTTCCATGAGGGTCCGCATGTTGACGGTGTCGTCGCGGTTGTACGAGACGAGCGTCTCGAGTGCCCTCTCGTCGCCGCGCTGGTACTCCCGCCAGAGCCGAACGGCGTCTTCCCCCGAGAGGTCGGGTCGGTCGCGGTCGATACCCACCTCCCGCTCGATGGTCTTGAGTCCGCCCGTCAGCCCGAGTTTTCGACAGGGGTACATGAGGTCGACGTGGGGCGCGTCGACGGAGACGTCGAAGGACGTCTCGAGGAAGGGGACGTCGAAGCGCTTGCCGTTGAACGTCACGAGCAGGTTCGCCGCGTCGAGTTCGCGCTGGAGGCGGTCGGCCGAGAGATCGCGGTCGGCGACGAGCGTCGTCGTCTCGCCGCCGCGGTGACAGCTCACGACGGTCACGTCGTCGCGGCGCTGGTCGAGACCGGTAGTCTCGATGTCGAGAAAGCAGGTCTCGCCGCGGAAGTCCTCGTAACAGCGCCAGTGGGTGCCCGAGGGGAAGGTGTCGCGGAAGTAGCGAGCGTCGACCGCCCGGAGACGGTCGCGGGCGGTGTCGACGAACTCGAAGATCCGGTCGGCTTTCCGGTCGCTCACGACGTCGCCGTCGAAGTCGTCCCAGGTGGTGACGCCGGCCTCCCAGAGGCGTCGCTCGGTCGTCTCGCCGACCCCCTCCACCGGGATGAAGCTGTTCTCGATTCGCACAGCGACTCGTCCGGGCGGCGCGACCAAGACTCTTGCTGTCGAGCGGACCCGCCGTGTGGTAGCTGTCGGCGAGGGCGCGGGGACGGGACTTATTAGCGCGTCGACCCTATGACCGGCGATGGGAGGGCACGGACGGAACGTGCGTGTCGGCGCGGCGGTAGTCGCCGTGCTGGTCGTGCTGGCAGGGTGCAACGGACTGGTTCCGGGGTCGGCCGACGACGCGGTGGAGACCCCCCAGCGGACGCTGACGCCGGTGCCGTTCGAGACGGCCGCCGAGACGACGACGGCGACGCCGCGCCCGGCGACGTTCGACTGGCTCGCCGACGGCGGGACGCCCGACCTCACCGCGCTCTTCGAGCGACACACCGCGACGCTGGGGAACCGCTCGTTCACGTTCCACCAGCGCCGGCGGACCAGCGGCGCCACGGGTACGATCGCCGTCGAGTACGACTACCGGGTAGCCGTCGCCAACGACACCACCTACACGCGCCGGGACACGACGAGCGCGAGCGACCAGGTCGTGTCGACGTTCATCGACCCGAGCGGCGTCTACCGGCGCGTCGAGTCCCCGAACGGGTCGGCACAGACGATGGCATCACGGGGTGGGGCCGCCAACGCGCGCCAGCGCTTCGCCGTCCTCACGGGGTCGATTATCGGGCTTCTGTTCGTCACCGAAGACGCCCGGGTGGACACGACCGAGCGCGGCGGCGTCAGGTACGCCCGCCTGTTCTCGCGAACGCCCCCGGAGTATCTGGTCTCCATCTACGACGACTACAACATGACCGACTTCTCGGCGACCGTCTGGGTCCACCCCGACGGCTACGTCCGGACGTTCCACTACGAGTTCACGCTCGTCAGGGGCTCCCAGCGAATCGACGTCGACGAGCGCTACTTCTACACCGACGTCGGCAACACCACCGTCGAACGGCCGTCCTGGGCCGACCCGCTCGACCCCAGTGAACCCGGCGGCCAGTCGACACCCACCCCGACACCGGTGAACGCGACGACCACCGTCGACGGCGAGTCGATCGCGACCCCGGACGGGAACGGGACCGCGACTCCGGACAGGACCGCGACGGCGACTCCGGCGAGCGCGCCCTGATCACCACTCGGCGACGCTGCCGTCGTCGTGGCGCCAGACCGGGTTGTGCCAGTCGACGTCGCCCGCACGCTCGCGGACCACGGACTCGTCGATCTCGACGCCGAGTCCCGGTTCGTCGGGCAGGTCGACGTAGCCCTCGTCGTACTCGAAGACGGAGGGGTCTTCGAGATAGTCGAGTTCGTCCGTGCCCTCGTTGTAGTGGATGTCGAGGCTCTGCTCCTGGATGAGGGCGTTGCCGGCGACGGCGTCGACCTGCACACAGGCGGCGAGTGCGAGCGGTCCGAGTGGGCAGTGGGGCGCCAGCGCCACGTCGTAGGCCTCGGCCATCGCCGCGATGCGTTTCACCTCGCTGATCCCGCCGGCGTGGGAGAGGTCGGGCTGGATGATGTCGACGGCGCCGTCCTCGAAGATCCCCCTGTAGTCCCACCGCGAGTAGAGTCGCTCGCCGGTCGCGATCGGGGTCGAAGTGTGGGTGGCGATCTCGGGCAGCGCGTCCTCGTGGCCCGGGGGGACCGGTTCCTCGACGAAGAACGGGTCGTGGACTTCGAGTTCGGCGGCGAGTTTCTTGGCCTGAGATTTGGCGACGCGGCCGTGGAAGTCGACGCCGATGTCGACCTCGTCGCCGACGGCCTCGCGCACCGCCCCGAGACGGTCGACCGCTCGCTGGACGGCCGCGGGGTTGTCGACGCGGCGCATCTCGGGCGTCGCGTTCATCTTCAGCGCGGTGAACCCGGCATCGACCTGTGCTTCGGCCTGTGCGGCGACGTCCGCAGGTCTGTCGCCGCCGATCCACTGGTAGACCCGGATACGTTCGCGCGCGGGGCCACCGAGCAGCTCGTAGACGGGGACGTCCAGCGCCGTGCCCTTGATGTCCCAGAGCGCCTGGTCGACGCCGGCGATGGCCGACATCAGGACCGGGCCGCCACGGTAGAAGCCGCCGCGGTACATCGTCTGCCAGTGGTCCTCGATCCGTCTGGGGTCCTCGCCGAGCAGATACGTGTCGAACAGTTCCTCGACGGCCGTCTCGACGGTGCGCGCCCGGCCCTCGACGACCGGTTCGCCCCAGCCGACGATCCCGGTGTCCGTCTCGACGCGCAGGAAGAGCCACCGCGGCGGCACCTGAAACAGGTCGTAGTCGACTATCTCCATACCGCGAAGGGAACACGCGACGAGACAAAGATGAACCGGTCTCCCGTGGCTTCGGAGTCGGTCTGCCAGCCCGCCGACCGCTCGCCCTGCACGGCGAGTATTGACGACCTATGGAACTTCTTTTTCGCCGGCGAGTTAATTTCTCCACTATTAGCATGAAAAGAACTTTGTCGCGGCGCAGGAAACGGCCGGGTAGAGAAATGGTACACGTGGGCGTCAACGGCTACGGGACGATCGGGAAACGGGTCGCAGACGCGGTGCGGGCCCAGCCGGACATGACGGTCGCGGGCGTCGCGAAGACGAGTCCGAACTTCGAGGCGCGGGTCGCAACCGACCGGGGCTATCCGCTCCACGCGCCCACCGAGCGGGTCGAGGCGTTCCGGGAGGCTGGCTTTTCAGTCGCCGGCGACGTGGACGACCTGGTCGAGCGAAGCGACGTCGTCGTGGACGCGACGCCGGGCGGGGTGGGTGCACAGAACCGGCCCCGATACGAGCGCCACGACACCCCCGCCCTGTTCCAGGGGGGCGAGGACGCCGACGTGGCGGAGGCGAGTTTCACCGCCCGCGCCAGTTACGAGGCCGCCCGCGGCGCCGACTACGTGCGCGTCGTCTCCTGTAACACGACGGGACTCGCCCGGGTGTTCGCGCCGCTAGAGGAAGCTTACGGCATCGACCGCGCTCGCGTGACGCTCGTCCGGCGTGGCGGCGACCCCGGCCAGACCGACCGCGGCCCCATCAACGACACCGTCCCGAACCCCGTCTCAGTGCCCTCCCACCACGGACCCGACGTCCAGACGGTCCTTCCGGACGTGCAGGTCGACACGATGGGGATGAAGGTCCCGACGACGCTGATGCACACCCACGCGGTCAACGTCACCCTCGAGAGCGAACCCGACACCGCAGAGGTCCGGGACCTGCTGGAGGGAGAGACGCGGCTGTTCGTCCTCCCGGCGGGACTGGGCGTCGACGGCGCGGGCAAGCTCAAGGAACTCGCGATGGACACGGGGCGGCCACGCGGCGACTGCTGGGAGAACTGCATCTGGGAGGAATCGCTCACGATGGAGGGGTCGGAGCTGTACCTGTTCCAGGCCATCCACCAGGAGGCCGACGTCGTCCCCGAGAACGTCGACGCCCTGCGCGCGGTGGCCGACCTCGCCGACCGAGAGGAGAGCGTGGAGACCACCGACGAGACGCTCGGCATCGACGGCCAGCTCGGCCGGACACTCCGCGAGTCACGACGCGCCCAGCCCGCCGTCGCCGACGGTGGGACAGGTGACGACTGATTTCGCTCCCGAACTGTTTGCGGACGGTTCGTGACTTCCGAAGATTGGTTGGAGACAGTCTGTGGAAATTCGTTGGAGACAGCCTGTGTATCAACTGCGGTGGCGCGCGCTGTCGCGGGTCTCGTCCCGCGACAGCACCGTGCGAGGTCTTCGTGAGCGGAGCGAACGAAGGCTTGGAAGACGAACAGAGTGAGTCTTCCAGTGGATGAGTAACGCAGGGGGCGGGCGGGGCGCGACTGGAAGGAGCGCCCCGAT
>Ga0207770_100334_pt1 | contig 27949 bp, 24 predicted proteins | sample A23E2SouthBayCA_FD_187729 | JGI IMG/M metagenome (GOLD analysis project Ga0207770, IMG submission 187729) | Aerobic enrichment media microbial communities from Eden Landing Ponds, California, USA - A23 E2 (SPAdes) | ecosystem: Environmental > Aquatic > Marine > Unclassified | place: Emeryville... | reverse complement strand
CACGCAGATGCTGAAATCCAGCAGGAGACGCGTGGAACGTATGCGTCTTGAAACCGACAGGCCGCACCGCTGGGCCTGAAATCCCGTGGTGGGATTCCACCGCGTTCACGCGGAGAAGGAGGTCAATTCCAATCTTGTGGATTGGGGAATTTCCCTTGAGGGATCTTAGATGTCAGTGACGCGTTGGTAGGTATCGTCGAGCGTTTCGGCGTCTTCTTCGAGGAGCGCGACGATCAGATATTCGGCGTGTTGGTCGAAGTATTCGACGAGGTCAGCGATCCTGGGTGCGTCGATCGCTTCGACTGAGTCGAGGAGCATGAACGGAACCACCTCGTGGACGTCGTGTACGAGATAGCCTGCCAGTGCGAACACGAACCCAGTCACTTCGCGCTCACTCTCTGAGAGATGGTCGACGGTATCTTCGTATACCGTTCCCGAGTCCGTGCTCCGGACTACGTGGAGGTCGAACCGTCCTTCGGTGACGGTCTGTCGACCCTTCCGAACCTGTTCCTCGGTGCGTTCGATCCAGATACGTTCGAGATTCTCGTAGCCGAGGATATCCAGCACGGATTCCATGTGGTCGTTGAATCGTGCGACGGCGTCTTCCTCGAGCCGTTCGACCCGTGTCCGGAGATCCTCGAGTTCAGTCTGGATATCTTCCCGACGGGCCTGCAGGTCCTCGCGGTTGTCGACACGGGATTCCATCTCCTCGATTTCCTCGTCAAGTGAGTCGAGATCTGACTCCAGTCGCTCGATCTCGACCTCGAGCCGGTTGGCCTCCTTGTGTAGGTCGAGCAGTTCGTCCTGGTCGTCGTCGGTCTGGAGGGCTTCGACCTCAGCTTCGAGGGTTTCGACCTCGTCGGAGAGATTGCTACGCCGCTCTGTGAGTTCTTCGACTCTCGTCTCGCGTTCTTCTATCTCGTGCTCGACTGTCTCGAGCTGACTTTCGAGCTGGGTACGTTGGCGTTGTTTCTCTTCGAGCGTGTGTCGCTCCTCCGTGAGGTCGTCGATCTGGTCTTTCAGGTCCCGCCGTTGCTCGACGTACTGGTCACGCAAGGCCTGGAGGTCGTCGAGCATCGACTCTATCTGGCTGGTGTCGGTTTCGCTCCCACAGGTCCAGCAGACGAGATCGTCACCGTCCTCTAGCAACTGCTCTGTCACAGCGGTGTCCTCGTCCTCGGATAGGTCGGCGAAGATATCCAGGTCCCCCTCGAGCAGGTTCTGATTGAACTGGACGACGGTCTGGAGTTCGTCCACTGTCCCGTCGACGTCGGATTTCTGGTCCCGGAGACGCTGAATCTCGGATTTGACCCCGTCGATACGCCCGTCCGGGATTTCGTCGAAACCATCCAGTTCGCTGCGAAGTTGTTCCCGTTCTTCGCGAAGCGCCTCGAGACTGTCTTTTTGACTGTCTCTCTGTCTCCGGACGGACTCGAGCTCGCTCCGGACGCTGTTCAATTCGTCGATTTTCTCCTCAAACTCTTCTTTCTCTTCTTTCCTCTCGTCAATATCTTGGTCTATGTCCGATATTTCTCCTTCTATCTCCGATAAATCTTCTCTTCTTTCGGCTATTTCTTCCTCTAATTCGACTCTATTTCCTTCGACTTCCGGAAGTCGCTGGCTAATTTGATCCAATTCTTCTATCTGGCTATCGATATCGTCTCGACGTGATCGAAGGCGGTCGATTTCACGTTCGATCTCATCCGTATCGACCGGACGCATGATGACGTCTCGGAGGTCGGCGCCACCAGTTAAGGCTTGCCTGGCGTCGTTGGTTTCCAGCAGAAACGCGAAGAGATCCGCGAGCGTCGCATCTTCGAGATACGGGTTGCCCCCGGTCACGATCGACCCATTCTCGCGATGGAGCGTTCTCGTATAGGTGGTCTCGCCAACCGTTAGTTCAATGCGCCCCTGGTCTGCATCGCCCTTGAGCGACGCGTGTTCGCTTCCGAGGACGGCCATGATAGCCTGAATGAGCGATGTCCGGTTCGTCGCATTACGCCCGGTCAGAATGGTAACGCCGGGCGAAAACTCGACAGTTGTCTCGTCTATTCCTCCGATGTTTTCTACTTCCAGCTCGACCGTCTCACCGGGAGCGACTTGTTGTGACATAATAAAATGCTGTGGCCGGCCAATCATAAATCCTCTCTTCTCACCTCTTCGTAACAACCTTATGTTTGTTAGGGCGTCGACGAAGGGTCGAACGAACACACGCTACTCGTTGCACTCACAGCCACGGTTAGTGAGTAAGGTAGATACTGGTTGTTGTGTCCCACAGCTGGCGCAGTGGACGCGGATGTTCACAATGACGTCGAATTCCCCGAGTGTGATGACTGACGCGGCAGCGAGTTCGCTGAGGGATTGTTCGGTGACATCTGTGAGACGTGTTCCAAGTCGCTGGATAGTTGATCGCTTGCGCTCGATGCGGTCCTCGGGGTCACTACCGGTACTCGGCGCACTGGCGTCGCGGTGACTCTTCAGGTACGTTCGTATCGACTGATACGTGACGAAGTCCTTCTCCAGTTTCGCTGGATCGATGCCCTTCTGATCGAGTTGGTTGCGAGCCTGCTGTCGGACACCACTGGTCACGTCGTCGTCAGTGAGCAGTCGATAGAAGTTCTCGACCTCGCCGTCGAGGAGATCCGAACCGGATTCGGTGAGTGCAGCCCTGAGCAACTCCTTGTTGAAGTATTCTGCCAGATCCCGCAAACTCGACCGGTCCTCCGTTCGTGTCCAGCGTGTTTCGAGTTCAGTACCGATTCCGTCCAAGTCGTACTCGTCGATCAGGCGGGAGACCTTCGATCGTGAGGGGTCTGTACTGCCGTTCATAGTGTATCTGATACAGGGTGAGGTACCAGAGCAGATAATTGTTTACACTCACCGATACGTCTGAGGGCCTGAGGATGTCTGGACCCGTATTCTATAGCTAACCCAACTTCCGAGGTGCCATAACAATATTATGCTTGTTATGGAATTCTCGAAGTCGGAATTCCAGCTGTTCCAGCAGTATTGGATGTAGGCCAGATTAGATCTCGTGATAGTCACCCAACGGCACCTCATTTAATAGTAAACTTATAGCTCTCCTTTCGAAGTTCCTTTTCGACGATCGCGCACAATGTGCGAGGGCCCTCTGAAACTAGATCTGGTTTGTAGGCACTTGCAAACTCTAAAATCGGGGTTTGTATTCTATAATACTTTGAAACCTCTGTGCGACAATACAGGACAACATTTATCACCCTACAGACGTATGTGATACTATGGCAAACAAAGACAATCACATCGGTTCGGTCGCCACGACGTTTCGAATACTCGAAACTGTCAAAGAGAAGGAAGCTACTGGTGTGACAGAAATCGCAAATGCACTCGATGTTCCCAAGAGCACTGTCTTCAGCCATCTCAATACGCTCACCGAGGAGGGATATCTCGCCGTCGAAGACGGACAATACAGTCTCTCGCTTCGGTTTCTCGACCTCGGTCACCGCTCCCGGTCGAATTCAGACTTGTACACCGTCGGGACACCGAAAATAGACGACCTGGCGGAAGAAACCGGGGAACTCGTCAACCTCATGGCCGAGGAAGACGGTGAGGGGATCTATCTCTACATCGAACTCGGGGAAAACGCGGTCAAGTTCGACACGTATCCCGGTCTGCGTAGTCCGCTGTATTGTATCGCCCTCGGGAAAGCTATCCTTGCCCACATGTCCGAGGAGCGTCGGGAAGAGTACATCCGGACGACTGAACTTGTCCCTGTCTCAGAAAACACAATCACAGACCCCGAAGTACTTCGCGAAGAGCTCGACCGGATTCGAGACCGGGGATATGCTCTCGACCGGCAGGAGCGCTCTCAGGGTATTCGGTGCGTGGCCGCTCCGATTACCGATGGTGAACGGTGTCTCGGTGCTCTCAGTGTGTCCGGTCCGGTTGTCCGAATGCAAGAAGAGCGGTTTACTTCGGAACTACCGGACCAGGTCATCCAGAAGGCCAGCGAGATCGAGCTCAACCTTCGATATCCCTGACAACATGTGCGGTATCGTCGCATAGTTCTCTCGCATAGACCGGCTATCCGCGTTCTTGTGCGGCAATGTCGCACGAACGCCAGACAAACGTTCACACACCACACATCCCGTTGAGTCGGGCCCATCTTGTCCACCGACTCGTTCGCTCTCTTGTAGGGTGACCAGTACGTTTATACGACTGGCAACGACAGCAGAGTTCGTGTCGAAAGCAATAGTCACCGGTGGACTCGGTGGTGCCGCGAGCTGGATCGTCGATTCGCTGGCCGAGGACGGGTGGATGGTTCGATGTATCGATCTCGAAACCCCGGGTCCAGAAGCGGGTCCAGAAACCGTCGACTTCCGAGCGGCTGACCTGACGGACCAGGGGACAGCGTGGGAACTGGTAAGCGAGTTCGATCCGGACGTCGTCGTTCACTTCGCGGCGTACCCAAACCCGTTGAACCACGCAGGTGCGCAGGTGTACGAGAACAACACGCTCAGTACGTACAACGTGCTGACTGCTGCAGGGAACAGCGGTGCAGACGTCGTGTGGGCGTCCAGTGAAACGGTCTACGGAACCGTCTTTGCCGACCCGTCGTTTCTCCCGGATTACTTCCCGATAGACGTTGACCACCCGCTCCGGCCGGAAGACCCGTATGGGACGTCGAAAGTGACTGGCGAGGAGATCACGAAGATGGTCACGCGACGCTATGGTGTCTCCGTCACGTCGATCCGTCCGTCGTGGATAAACTACCCTGGACGGTACCAGACGGCTACGATACGCGAGCACTTCGACCTCGAGACGGCCGATTTCCGGGACCACTTCGGCGTGACCGGCCACAATGCGGCCGGGAATTTCTTCTCGTACGTCGATATCCGCGACGTGGTCTCACAGGTTGAACGTGCGATCGAAGTCGAAATCGACGGTCACGAGCGGTTCATGGCTGTGGCCGCTGACAATTATCTCGATGTCGACACCCTGGACGCTGTCGAGGCGTGTTATGGCGCGCTTCCGGAGCAATGTGATATCGCCGGCGACGAGTCGGCGATCTCGCACCGACGGGCCGCCGAGGTACTGGACTGGTCTCCCTCCCATTCATGGCGAGACGCGGAAACGGACTCAGTTGAGGGCCCGAGTTTCGTCTGATACGACCGGTTGTATCCCATATCCAGAATTCGTCTGACCGCCCTAATAATCACCGCTAAATCGTCGGAACCGACCGTATGAGGTCGATCCCACACGAGGAAATTGTTAGTATACACTAGCTAATCAGTAGTGCTGATGTTCCAGCTGGATGACGTTGGCTGTCCGCTGCAGTTCGTCCAAGAGATCGCTGGCAGTGTCCTCGTCGGCAACTCGATGCTTCGGTCCCGATATGGAGACGGCACTCAGTATCGGCGTGTCGCGGTCGTTCGAGATCGGGATGCCGAACGCCTGGATGCCCTCGTGGTTCTCTTCGTCTTCGATGGAGTACCCGCGGTCACGTACCATCTCTATGTCCTCCCAGAGGTCGTCTGGATCGGTTATGGTTTGGTCCGTCGCAGGTGGGAGCCCCTCTTCGGATACGAGTTCCTCGATCCGGTCGTCCGAAAGTTGTGCGAGAAGCGCTTTGCCCAGGGCGGTCCAGTGCAACCGCGTAAATCGGCCGGTCGGGGAGTTGTCGAATACCCCCTGCGGTGGTTCGGCCGTGTACAGGAGGACGCGCCGTCCATCCTCTTCGACACCGAGATTAGCTACTTCTCCCGTTCGGGTCGAGAGTTCGTCGATCTGTTGGCGGGCGGAGTGAAAAATATCGAGCTGGTGGCGGAGGTGCCCGCCGACTTCGAGGAACCTGAGACTGATCCGGTACTGGCCGTCCCGTTTCGTGAGATACCCGATATCTTCGAGTGTAGAAAGGTACACGTATGCAGTGCTTGTGGGAACGTCGATGACTGTCGCTATTTCCGAGACTCCGGCGGGGCCTCGGTCCCGCAATACGTCGACGATTTCGAACGCAGTGTCGAGTGCCTGGATCCTGTGAGTCCCGGAACTAGAGTCGCCAACTGTCGGCATCGTTCGGGAATCGAGAGCCGAGTTCAAAAACGTTGTCCAGAACGACACCGGAGGGAAGTCCCGCGGCCGGACCGTCCCGTGTCGCTGCATCCGCGACCTCCGGTGAGATCGGGCTTGGGTCGTTGACGCTGCCAGTTTCGTCCACTGGCCTCCGGTTCCGGTCACGTACGTTTCCAATATTATTGCAAACCCCACGATACCATGATCGATCTGGTATTCGACCTCGTCCGCTCGCGACGGGAGTCGTTCTCGGGATGGCATTCGCAGGGGTTGATCACGGTGGGGGTCGACTGGGACAAGAACCCGAACCTGCGGCGGGCATAAATTATTAGTCACGTCCCCGGGAACTCCGCCTATGGGTAAGCTACACCCAGATTTCGGAGAGGAGACTGTCGTCGTCACTGGTGCCACTTCGGGTATCGGTCGCGAGATCGCACTCCGATTCGCCGACGCAGGTGCGACGGTGCTGATCGGAGACATCGAAGCGGAACCGAAGGACGCGGAGGTTCCGACGCACGAAGCGATCGAGGACGACGGCGGTACCGCCGAGTTCGTTCGGACGGACGTAACCGAACCCGACCAGACGCGGGAACTGGTGTCCCGTGCTCGGGAGTACGGCGGTGTCGACGTCATGGTCAACAACGCGGGCCTGTTCATCGGTGGGTCCGTCCTCGAACTCGAACCGGAAGACTTCGAGCAGATCCATCAGGTCAACGCTAAGGGGGTGTATTACGGTATTCAGGCCGCAGCAAACGACATGATCGACCGAGGCGTGTCCGGTTCGATAGTGAATACGGCGTCGATCAGTTCCAGCTACGCCCAGTTCGACCAGGTACAGTACGACTCGACCAAGGGCGCAGTCCGGATGATCACGCGGGGGTCGGCACTGGAACTCGCCGAACACGGGATCCGGGTCAACGCAGTCGCACCGGGACAGATCGCGACGGAGTTCATCGAGGGCTGGACCGAAGAGGCCAAAGAGTCCGTCCAGTCCGGCGACCTGATCAAAGACGTGCCCCTCGGTCGGGCCGGCACACCCGAGGACGTCGCTGGCGCGTATCTGTTCCTCGCCAGCGAAGCGGCGAAATACATCACCGGCGACCTGGTGTTCGTCGACGGGGGCTGGCAGGTCTTCTGAATGTCTCGTCGGGATCGATGGTTCCGTCCCCGTAACACGGTGGCTATTCCCTAGTCTGGATGACTAGTTGGGGCTGCGTTGCGGATCTGGACTATTCCCTCACGAGGACGTAAGGTCATCAGATATCGACAAAGATTTAAGTCGATTCTATTCGTCCATGCCAGTGAACGTATGACACTAGAAGAGAAAACGATCGCGATACTCGTCAGCCACGAGTTCGAGGATATCGAGATGGAGTACTGTATTCTGAACCTGTCCCACAAGGGGGCAGATATCCAGTTAGTGCCGGTCAACGTGGGGTTCAACGCTCACGAGGGTTCGGACGAGGAACCCGTCCGGGGCCGCTTCGGGACGCCCGCACCTCCCATCGTGATGGGCGAAGGAGTCCACTACACGGTCACCGATTTCGACGACCTCGACCTCGATGAATTGGACTGTGTCCTGTATCCCGGTGGGTTCTCTCCGGACCACCTCCGGACTGTTCCCGAGATCGTCGAATTCACTGAGGAGGCCTACGAGACTGGGAAACTGGTCGCCGCGATCTGTCACGGGCCGTGGATGCTGGCGGAGGCCGACATCATCGACGGCAAGGAGGTCTGTGCCTGGCAGGCGGTCCACACCGACCTCGAGAACGCGGGAGCGACGGTCGAGGACGTCGGCGCACTTCAGGACGGGAACATCGTGACCGGCCGGTGCCCGGACGACCTCCCGGTGTTCTGTGACGCCGTCGCCGAAGCGTTGGCGACTGAGGAGGTTGCGCAGGCGGCCGACGACTGAAACGGACCGTCCGGACCGTTTCCTGAGACGACTGCACGACTGTCTACTGTCCATCTCGATCTATTCGATGGCTATCCATACGGTAGGAACCCACTCTTCGGTCTGAGGAGTTTCCACGAACTGTGATATCCTTTCACCGTCCACCCGGAAACAGCGAGGCGGATTGATCCGGAGCATCGTTACTATATTCCTCGAGACACCCGAACTGTGGCCGCTGAAGGCTCGATGCGTTCACTGTGTCCCACCGCAGCAGTGCGGAACTACGATCGTTCGGACGAGAAAAAAGTCGGGTTCACGATCGTCCGGCGAGCGTTCACCTTCGAACGAGCGTTTCGTCAGTCGGTTTCGGTCGGCTCAACGTCGGCGTCGGTCAGTTCGAATCCGGCCTCGAGTTGGCTGCCGACGCCGCCGTCGACATCTTCGTCGTAGAGGATACAGCGGGCGTCTTGGTCTTCCGCTACGTCGTACATTCGCGGCTCTTCTTCCCGACACTCCGGTCTGACCTCGGGACAGCGGGGGCCGAACCGGCATCCCGGCGGGAGATCGACCGGATCGGGAACCTCGCCTTCGATCTGGATGGGCTGGCGTTCGGCATCGGGGTTGATGACCGGAGTGGAGGAGACGAGGGCCTTCGTGTACGGGTGTTTCGGCTGGTTTATGACCTTTTTCGCCGGTCCCTCCTCGACGACCTTTCCGAGGTACATGATGACGATCCGGTCACAGACGTGCTTCAACAGAGAGAGGTCGTGACTGACGTACATGATCGAGAGTCCGAGGTCTTCCTGGAGGCTATCGAGGAGGTCGAGAACGCTCGCTCTGACGCTGACGTCCAGCATACTGACCGGCTCGTCGGCCAGGAGGAACGACGGTTCGAGGACGATAGCGCGGGCGATACTGACACGCTGGCGCTCGCCCCCGCTCAGTTCCGAGGGGTACTCGCTGGCGTAGGCCTCGGCGGGCCGGAGTCCGGCCCGCTCGATATAGTTCATCACGCGGGTTTCACGTTCCTCGGGAGTGCCGATGTCGTGGACGTCGAGCGGTTCCTTGACCCAGTCGAAGACGGTAAACCGGGGGTTGAGCGACTGGAACGGGTTCTGGTGGATGATCTGTGCCTCTGTTCGGAAATCAGTCTCGCCGATGTCGTAGGAGTCGGTGATATCGTGGCCGTCGAATCGGATGGTTCCGCCGTTGGACTCCAGCAGTTTGAGGAGCGTCTTGCCGAGCGTCGTCTTGCCACACCCGCTCTCGCCCGCGACACCGACCGCCTCGCCCTCTTTGACCGCGAGGTCGACGCCGTCGACTGCCTTGACCTGCTTCGGTTCGCCCCAGCCGAATAGCCGGGCGAAGAGGTCGTCGTCGGCCGTGTAGTACTTTTTGAGACCGTCCGCTTCGATCTTCGGTTCAGTCATCGGTTCCCACCGTCGGTGAATCGTACTGGGAGTCGATCGAGTCAGTGGTTTCCTTCCACGTCTCCCTGTTTTCGGCCTCTTCACGGAGGGTCTCTGCCTCATCGGCGCGGTGACACTCCACGATGTGGCCCTCCTCGAACTCCTCGGGTTCAGGGTTCTCATTCCAGCACTCTTCGACGGCGAACGGACAACGGGGCGCAAAGTTACACCCCGCTTCGGGTTCGACGAGATCTGGTGGTTCGCCGGGGATCGAGACGAGGTCCTGCGTGTCTTTGCTGATGTCCGGGAACGCGTTTCGCATCCCCATCGTGTACGGGTGCCGAGGGTTTTTGATGACTGTCCCCGTGTCCGCGTATTCGACTATCCGACCCGCGTACATCACTGCGATCGTATCACAGGTCTCCGAGACGACCGACATGTCGTGGGTGATCATGATCATCGCCATCTCGAAGTCCTCCTGGAGGTCGTTTATCAACCGAAGGATGCGGTCCTGAATCATCACGTCGAGCGCCGTCGTCGGTTCGTCCGCGAGAATGACCGACGGGCTCAGCGCGAGCGCGAGGGCGATCATCGCTCGCTGGGCCATCCCACCCGAGAACTGGTGCGGGTAGTCCGTGACCCGGTCGGGTTCGAGACCGAGCGTCTCGAAGAGGTCTCTGGCACGCCGTCGAGCTTCGTCCTTCGAGACGTCCTCGTGAGTCCGGATCGCCTGGACTATCTGGGCCCCAACTGTCTTCACCGGGTCCAGGGCGTTCATCGACGTCTGGGGGATTATCGATATCTCCGCCCAGCGGATCTGCCGTCGCAGTTGCTTCTCGGTGAGCGACGTGACCTCCGTGTCGTTGAGCGTTATGGTCCCGCCGGTCACCTCGCCGTTCCTCGGCAGCAGGTCGATGATCGACTTCGCCAGTGTCGTCTTGCCACATCCGGACTCGCCGACGAGTCCAAGCGTCTCCTGTTCGTCGATGGTCAACGAGACGCCGTCGACGGCGTGCACGTCGCCCTCGTCTGTCCGATACCGCATCTGTAGGTCGTCTATTTCCATCATCGTTAGTGTCTCAGCTCCCGGTTGGTTATCTCCTCGAGGCTACGACCGACGAAAAACACCGACGAGACCAGCAACATGATACAGATCCCGGCGGGGAAGACCCACCACCAGGCGAATCGGATGGCGCCCGACTGGTAGGCCTGGAAGAGCATCTGGCCCCACGAGTACACCTCCGGGTCACCGTATCCGAGGAACGCGAGGCTCGCCTCGTAGATGACCGCGTAGGCCACGGCGAAGGCCATGTATAGCCCCGCCAGCGGGAGGACGTTCGGGAAGATGTGTTTGTAGAGGATCCGCAGGTCGCTGGCCCCGACGGCTTTGGCGGATTCGACGTACGGTCGCTGTTTCTGCGTCAGCACTTCCGAGCGTATCACCCTCGCTGAGTCCCGCCAGAGGATCAGCGCGATGACGAGGATGATGTTCTGTATGTTCGTCCCGAAAATGAACACGAGTACGATGACGAACGGCAAGAACGGGAGTCCGTACGCGATGTCCACGAGGCGCATGAGGATGTCGTCGGCCCACCCGCCGTAGTACCCGCTGATCAGCGCGGCGTTCGTTCCGATGAAGACAGCTATCAGTGCGGCGAACAGTCCAACGCCGACGGACACTCGTGCGGAGACGATGACCTGCGAGAGGACGTCCTCACCGTGGTTCGTCGTTCCGAGGGGGTGTTCAGCGCTCGGCGCCGTCGAGCGGAGGACCTCACCGTCCTCCCGGTGGACTTCCCCTGGTGGGTAGGGGGCGAGGAACTGACCGAACAGCGATAGGAAAATGAACACCGCCAGGATAACCAGGCCGAACCGCGCGAGCCAGTCGCTCAGAACGATCTTCCTGATCCCACGGAGATCCCCGCGGTAGCGTTTGAGGCGTCGCCTGTTGAGGAACTTGCTCCCCGGCAGGGTGCTCATACGATTCATCAGTTGGTCGGTCAACGAGGTGCTCATTCGTATTTCACCCTTGGGTCGAGGTACACGTATCCGAGATCCGCCACGAAGTTCATGAAGATAACCACGCTCCCCATCAGGAAGAAGATCGCCTGGGCGACCGCGTAGTCGTTGAACTGCACCGACTGAACCATCTCACGGCCCATTCCGGGCCAGCTGAACACGGTCTCGATGACCAGCGACCCGCCCAGCGAGAGCCCGATGACCAGCGCGACGACCGTCGTGATCGGGAGGATCGAGTTCCGCGCCGCGTGCTTGTACATGATCACGTATTCCGGGAGCCCCTCTGCCTTTTTGATCTCGATGAAGTCCTCGTCGAGGACCTGTATCATGCTGCTGCGCATGAGCAAGGCCGGAGTGGCCATATAGAAGATCACCCCCGTCAACATCGGTAACACCAGATGGCGCAGGAAGTCGACGGCGAGATAGCGGTCCCAGAATGACTCTGCGATGAATCCGGGTGACCGCATGCCGCTGGTGGGGAACCAGTTGAGCGAGAACGCAAACACGCCCAGCATGAGGATCCCGATCCAGAACTCGGGCGAAGAGCGAGCCACCAGCGTCAGGACGACCCCTGCACGCTCTTTCGCAGTGCCACGAACCCAGCCCATGAACGCCCCGACGGCGACGCCGATAGTGTAGGCGATGAGGAACGTCGGCCCCATCAGGAAGATCGTGTTCCAGAACTTCGTGATCACGATATCTGCGACGGGCGCGCTGTACCGGTAGGACTGCCCCAGATCCAGGGTAATCGTCTGTCTCAAAAATTCCAGGTACTGCTCGTGCATCGGTCTGTTCAGCCCGAGTTCGGTCAGAAGCTCTTCGCGTGCCTCGGGCGTCATCCCCTCGAGTAGGTACATCGACGTCGGATCCCCGGGCGCGAGCCGGAAGATGATGAACAGCAGCGTGAGAAAGGCGAAATACGTGACCACCAGTTGTCCTATACGCCGCGCGACGTACTTTTGGAGGTTCTGACTCATAAAGCGTTAACAATAGTACTGGACCAAACGGAGAGACTTAAACTTACTGCCGGTAGGGGATATAGCCGGGAAAGCGTCGGGGACTGCAGCCACAGAGGGCTGGGACTGCGATGAGGTTTCCATCTTGACGGTGTGGTAAACCGGAAATTCCGCTGGTTGTGGCGCCGCGCTGGACTGGTCAACCGGATGTCTCCGGTCACTGCAGGTATTTTACATCTATATCTATCATCAAATAATGTGTGGGTTATATATGGGTGAAACTGCTCTTAGGGAATGGATAGCATATGACAGGCGATTCTAACGCCCCCGAGACAGACAGATCGTTCCCGATAGCCGAGAGAAAACAGTCGCGACGACGATTGTTGAAAGCGCTCGGTGTCGGCGGAACCACACTACTCGCAGGTTGCGGTGGTAATGGCGGTGACGGCGGTGACGGCGGCGACGGTGGCGACGGTGGCGACGGTGGCGATGGCGGTGGTGGTGACGGCGGCGACGGTGGCGACGGTGGTGGTAACGGTGGCGACGGTGGCGACGGTGGTGGTGACGGTGGCGACGGCGGCGGTGGTGGACTATCAGGAATCCCCGACGAGTACGTCGAGGAGAATCCTGCCGGCGATCCCGTAGAGGAACTCGTCTACGAGAACCTGAATGCCGATTTCTCGGCCAGGTTCTATTACGGCGAGGTACACGCGGAGATCCTTCGCGAAATCGGGTTCGACGTCGAGTACAACGTCCGCGAATTACAGGCTCACCTCGACCAGACGTTCACGGGCCGGAACCACGACCTCATGAACCTGCGGTGGCTCGACGGGTTCGACCCGGACCGACCCATTCGGGACGCCGCTGGGGAAACGAATCTCGCGCCTGGTGGCGGGAACGTCGCAAACCACTGGAACCCGGACTACCAGGACCTCCTGTCTCAGCAGGTCCAGGCGACCGACCAGGACGAACGTCAGGAACTCGTCTTCCAGTGTCAGGAGTACTTGGTGGAGGAGGAATTCGTCACGGTGCCGATCATGGTCCAGGAGCGGGCCATGCCGTACAACAAGAACGTCGTCAGCAACGTCGAACCGTTCCTGGAGAACGGGCTCGCGGCGACCCGGAACATGGTCAATATGGAGACCGACGACGACGAGGTCATCACGATCTCCCAGGAACAGCTCACGACGCTGGACCCGATGTCGGCCCAGCGGGGCCGCGTCGACCGCGACCACGTGCGCCTGATGTTCGACCGGCTCGCCTGGCCGAATCCCGACGAGGGGTACCTGCCGACCCCGTGGGCCGCCGAGTCCATCGAGTTCACCGACAACACGACCGTCGAGGTGACGCTTCAGGAGGGACTGACGTTCCACGACGGCGAACCCGTCACCGCCGAAGACATCGTGTTCACGTACACGTACGGTGCCGAACAGAACCCGGGGTTCGCAGGTGTGCTCCAGAACCTCGACGAGGTGGTCGCCGAGTCGGAACTCGACGTGACGTTCAACCTGAGTAATCCCGACGCGACGTTCCTGACGCGGGCCCTCGCCGGTCGGAACTCGGGCATCCTCCCGAAGCACATCCTCGAGGGTGTCGACGACCCCTCGGGCTGGGACCAGCCCGGCAGCGACCCACCGCTGATCGGCAGCGGCCCCTTCCAGTTCAGGGACTGGGCCGTGGGTGAACAGCTCGTACTGGAGTCATTCGACGACCACCATCAGGCACCGAATATCAACCGGCTCGTCCGGTTGCAGGCATCCGACTCGTCGTCGGCCGCTGCGGCCGTCGAGGCCAGGGAAGCAGACATGGTCCCGTACAACCTCCCGCCGGACCAGCTCACTCGGCTGCGCGAAATGAGCCACATCGAGTTGCTGAACAACCTGATGACGTCCATCCACTACGGGACGTTCAACATGGACCCGGGGGAGGACAACCCGTTCAAGTACCGCGAACTCCGGGAAGCCATCGCACACACCTACGACCGCGAGGACTGGCTCGAGGTCGGCGGCGGCGGGTTCGGACAGGTGCTGACGACGATGTTCACGCCCGGTCTCGAGTTCTGGGTCGCGCCCACCGACCGCGTCTCGCCCTTCGAGTTCGACCCGGACCAGGCAGTCGAAGTCCTCGGCGGATACGGCTTCCGCTGGGACCCCGACGGGAACATCCACTACCCGGAGAACCCCGACGAGGAACTGACGACGCTGGAAGTCCACTGGGAGGACGCGGAACTGCCCGGCGTCTACGGCGACTGGCGGTGAAATCGTTCGATCGCGTGTAACCGTCTATCGCGAAAAGCGGCACTCTACGGCATCACTCGTCGTTCGTCTTTGCTTGACCGCGTTGGTTCGACTGATAGGTGAGAATTTTTCCACAAGAATGGACCAGGTTCTGATTCATCGCCCCGTGACTGAAGTGAAACCATACGTACGAAACAGTTATTAGATAACGTGTGTCATGTTCTGTGTGGCGAACATCGAATCAGAGTGGCGCTTCGACCCATCGTCGCTCTACTCCCTTTCCGACGAGGTCGCAATCGTGACAGGTGCAGCTTCAGGTCTCGGTAGAGCGATCGCGTACGGCCTGGCCGAGTGCGGCGCATCGGTCGTCGTCGCCGATATCGATTCGGACGGTGCGGACGATGTCGCTGATCTCATCGGGGACAGCGCCGTTTCGAAACGTGTCGACGTCACTAAACCCGAATCCGTCGAATCGCTTCGAGAGTTCACGCTCGACCGGTATGGAGATTACAGCATCGTCTTCAATATTCCCGGAACAAACGTCCGCAAGAGCGTGTTCGAATTGAGCCTCGAGGACTGGAACCGCGTCCTCGAAGTAAATCTCACTGGCATGTTCGTCTGTGCGAAGGTGCTCGGTCGACATCTCGTCGACCGCGAGGACGGATCGGTTATCAACATGGCTTCCGGGAGAGCGTCCAACACTGGCCCGGAACAGTCGGCGTATTCCGCGAGCAAAGCGGGCGTCGTCCAGCTCACCAAAGTGCTGGCTGCGGAGTGGGCGCCTGACGTTCGAGTGAACGCGATGTCTCCCGGATACACCAAAACGAGACTCGTTCGAGAAGCCATGGAAGACGAAGAGTGGTACGAGGAGATGCGCAAACAGCACCTCCTGGGGCGGTTCGCCGAACCGAGAGAAATTGTCGGCGGGGCGGTCTTCCTCGCATCTGAGGCGAGTACGTACGCAACTGGTTCAGTGCTAACCATCGACGGCGGCTGGAGCGCCTGACCGCTAATACCACCACACACCGTGACCGATTCAGAAAAGACACCAGTACAGTAGAACATGGAGACACTGAATGACTGACATTCGTAACAGCCTCCGAGGGATGACGACGCCGGTCGTCACCCCCTTCGACGGCCACGAGATCGACTGGGAATCGTACGACCGACTGCTCGCGCATCTCGTCGAGGGCGGTGTCGACGGAGTGTTCCCCTGTGGGACGACCGGCGAGTTCGCGAGTCTCACCGCCGACGAACGCAGTCGTCTCGTGAGTCGAACAGTCGACGTGACGCCATCCGACGTGTCGGTCGTCGTCGGCGGAACCGGGACGGCTATCGAGGAGGCCACGGCGTGGATCGAGACTGCGGCCGATATCGGCGCCGACGCGGCCGCGGTGACAGCCCCCTATTTTCACACTTCGAACGACCCTGAGGGACTCCGACGGTTTTTCCAGCGAGTCGCCGACGATAGCCCGGTCCCCGTCGTGCTCTACAACAACCCCGCCTACGTCGGCGAACCGATACCGTCGAGGACAGTCGGCGAACTGGCGACTCACGAGTCGGTCGTCGGACTCAAAGACGCCAGCGGCGACCTCACGTACGCGTCCCGCGTCGAAGACCGGGTTCCGGAGGAGTTCCTCCTGCTACAGGGGTTCGACTCGCTCTTGCTCGCTTCGATGCGTATGGGGTTCGACGGCGGTATGAACATGCTGTCGAACGTGATGCCCGGCGCCTTTGTCGAGATCCTCGACGCGCCGGAATCGGACCGAGCAAACGACATCCACCGGGACGCTATCGTTCCGCTCTTCGAACGGGGTCGAGCGGAAGGGTTCGCGCCGGTGACGAAGACGGTACTCGCCGAGCACGGGATCATCTCGTCCAACGACGTTCGTCCGTCTCTCGTCCCGGTCGAAGCCGATCTGGTAGAGACAGCGATGGCCCGTGCGGATTCGGTGCTGTCGTAGCTCGCGCGTTTCCCGCGACGATACGGAGACACGCCGTGGCAACTCGCGATGTTACGCCGGTTCGAAGACGGGGAGGGGCCAGTCCCGTTCGTGTTCGAGCCCGGAGTCGGGGAGGTTCCCCGCGGCACGGACGGTCCACCGGACGGGCATCCTGATCTCCGTCTCGTCGTACGGGGTCTCCAGACGGCCGGTCAGTTTCGCACCGGTATCGAGTTCGACGACCGCGACGGTAAACGGCGCTTCGTCCGCGAACTGCGAGGCGGGACGGGCGACTTCGGTGTAGGAGTACACCGTACCGTCTTTCGGTTGTGGTTCGATCTCGAGGTCTCGACTGCCACAGGAGTAACACGCCGGTCGTGGCGGAACCAGTCGCGTCTCACAGTCGAGACAGCGGGCACCGAGGAGGCGGCCCTCCGTGAGAGCAGTGAAAAAGCCCGGAATCGTATAGGGACTCTCCGCCGTTACCGCGTCCGGCGAGCGAGGCGGGTGGCTGTCGTCAGTGTCGGTTGGGCTGGTATCGTTGGCATCACTCATTGTAGATCTCTCACGTTGTCAGTACGTGTGCGACGGTTACGGCGTCCGCTACACCGCCCTCGTTTACCAGGAGACCGGTTCGAGCGTCCGTGACCTGGCGTTCGGGCGTCGCCGTTTCGGTCAGTTGTTCGTACACCTCGACAGCCTGCGCTAGTCCGGTCGCACCGATCGGGTGACCGCGAGCTTTCAGCCCCCCACTCGTACTGAGCCTGACGTCGGTCCACCCTGTCGACCGCTCGGACGGATGCAGTGCGCTCTCGAATCCGCTGCCGCGAGGGGCGAAGCCGACGGCCTCGGCCAGCAGCGGTTCACAGACGGTGAAGGCGTCGTGAACCTCGGCGACGTCGATGTCCTCCGGGGAGAGGTCGGCCTGGTCGTACGCCCGATTCGCTGCGACGTTTGCGCCTTCGATGAACGTCAGGTCGCGCTCAGCGACAGAGATATTGTTCGATGCGGCGCCGACGCCCGATACCTGCACCTGTTCGTCGCTCGAACCGAGCGTCGACGCGACTTCCTCGTTCGTGACCAGTACTGCCGCCGCACCGTCGCTGACGGGCGCACAGTCGAACAGTTTCAACGGTCTGGCGACGTAGTCCGATTCCAGGACTGTTTCCACGTCGATTTCGCTCTGAAACTGTGCGCGTGGGTTTCTCGACGCGTTTTCGTGGTTCTTGACGGCGACCTTCGCGAGATCCTCCTCGGTGGCGTCCGTGTCGTGCAGATATCGCTGTGCCAGGAGGGCGTACTGGCTCGGTGCGGTGACACCTGCCCGCTGTTCGAGCGGCCGGTCGAAGGCGGCCGACAGCGATTCGGTCGCCAGCTCGGACCCGCCTGCGGTCATCTTCTCGATACCACATGCGAGGACGGCGTCGTGGGTCCCGGTACGGACGTCCCTCACTGCGTGGCGGAGCGCGAGCGCACCAGCCGCCGCGCATCCCTCGACTCGCTCCGCAGGAGTGAACCGCAGTCCACACCACTCCGCGACGATCGTCCCGTACATGATCTGGTGTTCGTACAGTTCGGACTGGTTGCCGACGTACACCGCGTCGACGACATCCGCTGGCGGTGGCAATCCTTCGAACGCCTCGGTCAGAGCGGCTGTAAACAGGTCTCGTCCGGTGAGATCGGTCGAACCGATCGGTGACAGTCCGACGGCGCTGATATACGGATCGGGCACACCCGTCATTTCGCAGTAGCTCCGTTTAATTCTGCCGCAACGAGTAATCTATCCGTCACTCCTGCGATAGCAGTGTCCGCCCGAAGCGCGGGGACAACAACTATGTCACAGAGTACCAAATCACCGAACGACATGCACCAGCCGATGCTCACGCTGGATTTCCTGGACCGTGCAGTGGACCTCTACGGCGACCAGGTGGGAGTGGTCGCTCACGACGGGACCGGGTACACCTACGAGGAGTTCGGCAATCGCGTCGACCGACTCTCGAACGCGCTGTCCGACCTCGGTCTCGAACGCGGTGAGCGCGTCGCGATTCTCTCGCCGAATACCCACTGGTTCCTGGAATCGATGTTTGCGATAAACCAGCTCGGTATGGTGACGGTTCCGCTTAACTATCGGCTGATCCCGGAGGACTACGAGTACATCCTCGCCGACTGTGACGCGTCGGCGGTCATCGTGGACCACGAGTACGCCGAGAAACTCGAACCGATCCGCGATTCCGTCCCCGCGCGGCACTGGATCGTTCACGGGGACACCGACCTCGGAGATGACTGGCGACCGTACGAACGCCTGCTCGCTTCTTCCCGATCAGCAACACCAGAGCGCCCCGATATCGCGGAAGACGACCCCGCCACGATCAATTACACGAGCGGGACGACGGGCGAACCGAAAGGTGTCGTCCGCACGCATCGGACCGAACACTGGCACGCGCTCGTCACCACACACCACACGGAGATCGAAGACGACGACGTGTATCTGTGGACGCTCCCGATGTTCCACGTCAACGGCTGGGGCTACCCGTACGTAGTCACTGGTGTCGGCGGGATCCACGTCTGCCAGCGGACGTTCGAACCGGAAGGTGCCTTCAGACGCATCAACTCGCAGGACGTGACCTACTTCTGTGCAGCACCGGTCGTTCTGGACCGACTCGTCGAACATTACGAGACACACGACGTCACCTCCGAAGGGGACGCACCAGTCAGAGTCGCCACAGCGGCGAGTCCACCGCCGGAATCGGTGATCCGGACCGTCGAAGACGAACTGGGGTGGCGCATCCTCCACGTCTACGGGTTGACCGAGACCGGTCCGCTGATCACGACGAGCAATTCGCCGCGGCTGATCGACAGCGAGGGGCGATTCGCGGTCAAGACTCGACAGGGGTCGGCGATGCTCGGGACCCGTCTGCGAGTCGTCGACGAGACAGGAGGCGACGTTCCTCGCGACGACGAGACGATGGGCGAGATCGTCGTCCAGGGGAATCAGGTCATGGACCGGTACTGGAACAAACCCGACCAGACCGAGGCGGCGTTTCACGACCGCGTCGATGGCTGGTTCCACACGGGGGACATCGCGACTATCGACGAGCACGGGATGGTCAAGATAAAGGACCGAAAGAAAGACATCATCATCAGTGGCGGTGAGAACATCTCGAGCGTCGAGGTAGAGGACGTCCTCCATGAACACCCGGACGTGGCGAGCGTCGCCGTGATCGGCGTCCCACACGAAAAGTGGGGCGAGACGCCCAAGGCTATCGTCGTATCGACCGAATCGGCGTCACTCACCTCGGACGAGATAACGGAATTCGCACGCGAGCACCTCGCTAACTACAAGTGTCCGACCGAAGTCGAGTTCGTCGACAGCCTCCCGGAGACGGCGACGGGGAAGATCCGGAAAGTGGCGCTCCGGGACGAACACGGCTGAACCGGCTGCCTGGTGTCTGAGCGAGCACGGAAACACCTAAATACGTACCGTCGACCATATGAGACGATGCAATTCGTCAGATACAGTGCTGGTGGCCCGAGCTGCTGGGGTCTCCTCGCCGACGGAACCGTGTATTCACTCGCCGACGTCCCGGTCGGCTCACCGTCCCTGACGGCGTTCACGAACGAGAGCTATCGTCGGTATCTCGGTCGACTCGTGGCCGAGGGTTCGTTACCGCCGCTTTCGGTGGCGGACGTCCAACTACACGCACCGGTCCCTGACCCCGGGAAGATCGTCTGTATCGGGCTGAATTACCGGGACCACGCCGAAGAAGTCGAGGAAGACCTCCCTGAAGAACCGCTCTTGTTCGGCAAGGCACCGACCGCCGTGACTGACCCGGGTGCTCCGATACGGATCCCGCCGGGTATCGAGGAGGTAGATTACGAGGTCGAACTCGGAATCGTCATCGGGCGGACAGCCCACCGGGTGGAGGCTGCCAGTGCCGGAGAGTACGTCGCGGGATACACCGTATTCAACGACGTCAGCGGTCGCGACGCCCAGTTCGCGGACGGTCAGTGGTTCCGGGGCAAGGGCTTCGACACGTTCGCCCCGATGGGCCCGGCGCTCGCGACCGGTGAGGAGTTCGACCCGAACGCGACTGACGTGCGACTGCGGGTCAACGGCGAGACGAAACAGGACTCGAACACCGACCAGTTCATCTTCGACGTGCCGGAACTGGTCGAATACGTCAGTCACGCGATGACGCTCGAGCCCGGTGACGTCATTCCGACCGGTACCCCCGCCGGTGTCGGGATCTCCCGGGAACCCGCGGAACTCCTGTCGGCCGGTGATACTGTCGAAGCCGAGATCGAAGGTATCGGAACGCTCGAGAACCCAGTCGTCGACGGGGTCTGACTGTCGTTCATCGTTCGGAGTGACACCCTCCTGATTGAGGAGACGAACCACAGCCCGAACATCTAAGCGCGAGGGCTCGCATCTCTGCCTCATGTCTTCGCCGCACGTCGAATCCGTCGAGACGATTGCGCTCCGGTCGCCGCTCGACGAACCGTTCGGGTACTCCCAGGCGTGGGTCGACGAGCGGACCGCGCTCCTGGTCCGCATCGAGGCGACCGACGGTACCGTCGGCTGGGGCGAGTGCTGGGGCCCGATCGCGGGGTCGCGAGAGACCGTCGAGGACTTCCTCGGACCGATCGTCGAGGGTCGCAATCCGACCGCGGTCGAACGCATCCACCGGGACCTCTGTGACCGGAGCCGTGCGGCCTACCAGTCAGTCGTCCCGTTTCCCGCGATCAGTGGTGTCGACGTAGCACTGTGGGACCTCCGAGGAAAGCTCCGCGAGGAACCGGTTTCGGCCCTGCTCGGTGGTCGGTGCCGCGACGCGGTACGCGGGTACGCGACCGGTCACTACTTCAAATACGACGCGGTCCTCTCCGAACAGTACGACCGTATCGCCGCCGAGGCCGAACGGAACGCGGACCGTTTCGACGCGGTCAAGGCCAAGATCGGTCTGGCGCTGCTGGGACACGGACCCGAGGCGGATATCGAACTCGTCCGCCGCATCAGGGAGGCTATCGGAGACGCGACGCTGATGGTCGACGCGAACTACGCGTACGACGCCGGAACTGCGCGCGGCGTCGGTCGCGCTCTCGAAGACCACGACGTCTACTGGTTCGAGGAACCGGTTCCCCCAGCGGACGTCGATGGGTACAGACAGCTCCGACGTGCTCTCGACCTCCGAATCGCCGGTGGGGAGTGTCACACGCCGACCGAGTTCGACGATCTGTTCGAGGCCGGGGCCATCGACGTCGCACAACCGGACGTGTGCAACGTCGGGGGACTCACAGCTGCCCGTCGAGTCGCCGACCGCGCAGCCGCCCGGAACGTCCCCGTCGTCCCGCACGTCTGGGGGACGCCTGTCGCGATCGCTGCGAGTCTCCAGTTGCTCGCGACGGTGCCCGGTCGTCCCTGGCTGGAGTTCGACAACTCGGCCAACCCGCTCCGGGAAGAACTCACCTCATCAGGATTCGACGTTCGCGCGGACGGGACCGTCGCCGTGCCGGACGGACCAGGGCTGGGTATCGACCTTCAGGAAGACGCCATCGAACGCTTCCAGTGCTGACTGCGCGGGACGGGTCGGTCTACAGGGTGGCGATCCGATTACGTGTCGATACTGCCGACGGAACCACCGTCGACCCGGTAGTTCGCACCCGTCACGAACGAGGCGTCGTCGCTCGCGAGGAACCTGATGACTGCCGCGACCTCCTCTGGTTCGGACGTTCGTTCGAGGACGATATTCGAGCGGTCCTCGGCGAGCCACTCCGATTTGGCCTGTTCGAATCCGACTCCTTTCTCGTCGGCGATATCCTGGAGTAGTCCCTCGAGCATGGGAGTCAGTGTCGCGGCAGGCGAGACGGCGTTGACACGTATCCCGTCCTCACCGTAGGCCTTCGAGAGCGTCTTGGTCATGTTGATCAACGCGGCCTTCGTCGCGTTGTAGTGTGCTATTATCGGGTCGGGCTGGACACCGGATTCGGAAGCGACGTTGACGATCGCGCCCGAGTCCTGGTCTCGCATATGGGGTACGACAGCCCGGGTCAGCCTGACGACACCGTAGACGTTGACGTCGAACGTCCGGTGCCACTCTTCGACGGTGACGTCGTGGAACGCTTCGACGGGGCCGACCCGTCCCGCGTTGTTCACGAGCACGTCGATCCGGCCCAGTTCGTCGATGGTGGTCGACACCAGTCTATCGACGTCGCCGTCGTCGGTTACGTCGGCTGGAACGACGAGTACGTCGTCCGCCCCGATCTCGTCCCGTGCTGTCTCCAGACGGTCCCGGTCGCGTGACGTGGCGACGACCCGATAGCCGTCGGAGAGAAACCGTTCGGCGGTTGCTTTCCCGATGCCTGTGCTCGCGCCTGTGACGAGTGCGACTGGGCGCTCTGACGACTGGGTACCGGACATACTCTCGTATCGTCGGAGAGGACGATGAACCTTCCCCCGCGGACTCGATGACCCGTCGTTTCTGTGCGTCGTGTCCCCCTGCTACCGTAGGACTCGGGGTTGTACGGTAGATCTCGTCCACCGCGACGCAGGTCCGGGTCGATACGGTACAAGTTTTATCTCTGGAGGGTCCTTGGGGAGACCATGAGCACGAACGCAGTACAGGAGTTTCGAAAATCCCTGTCGGCGGCGGATGTGGAGTCGACGGTGGTCACGTGCGACGGCGTCGACGACGCACTGCTGGCAGCTATCGAGCGACCAGCAGTCGGCGCACCGTTGCCATTCGACGACCATTCTCTGTCCGGGCTGCCGGTAACAGTCGACCCTTCGCCGTCGGACGTCCGCGACGCGGTGACAGGCGTGACCGGTTCCAGGCTCGGCATCTCCTCGCTGGGAACCGTCGCAGTCGAGTCACGATCCGGAGGTGACGAGTTCGTCTCGCTCTATCCCGAACGACACGTGGTCGTCCTGCGAGAACGGGACATTGAACCGGACCTCTCGTCCGCATTCGATTGGCTCAGTACTGAGTTCGAGGCGGGACGGGAATCGCTGGTCTTCGCCACTGGTCCCAGTGCGACGGGCGATATGGGCGCGCTCGTGCAGGGCGTCCACGGGCCGGAAACCGTCCACGTCGTCGTGGTTACCGACGATGAGTGAACCAGACCGGCCGAAAGCCGACCGGATCCGGTGGTTGCTCGACAGCGAGGGCGCCCAGATAAAGAAGAACACGCGTCTGTTCAACGCCCAGCGGTACGACGCGGTAGAAGCTGCCGGTCCGGAGCAGTATCAGGCCTACCGGTCGCAAGCGCGGGGGATCAAAGAAGACGCCATCGAACGGCTTCCGACGCTGGTCGAGCGAACGAAACGCGCGGTCGAGGCCAACGGCGGCACGGTGTACGTTGCGGACGACGCCGAGGACGCGCGTCAGTACGTCGCGACTGTGGCGGCCGACTGCGAGGCGGAGACCGTCGTGAAATCGAAGTCGATGACCACCGAGGAGATCGACCTGAACGACCGCCTGGAAGCCGACGGCCGCCAGGTCTGGGAGACGGATCTCGGTGAGTTCGTCATCCAGGTCGCCGACGAGACACCGTCTCACATCGTCGGGCCGTCGCTTCACAGGTCCCGTGAGGAAATAACCGAGCTCTTCGAGACGCACTTCGACCCCGAGGAATCGCTCGATTCGGCGGAGAAACTCACCGCCTTCGCGCGGAGTTTCCTCGGCGAACGCATCGACGACGCCGACGTCGGTATCACGGGTGCCAACTTCGTCCTCGCGGACAGCGGGTCGATCGCGCTCGTGACCAACGAGGGCAACGCACGCAAGTGCGCGTCGCTCCCCGATACGCACGTCGCGGTTGCGGGCATCGAGAAGATAATCCCGGACGTCGAATCCCTCCATCCGTTCGCCGAACTCATCTCGCGGGCCGCCACCGGGCAGGCGATCCCGCAGTATCTCTCCGTGTTGACCCCCCCAGTCGACACTCCCGCGATCGATTTCGACGCTCCCGACATTTCGGGTTTTGGCGACAGCGACGCCGAGCGTGACTTCCATCTCGTGTTGCTGGACAACGGGCGTCGGGAGATGCGCGACGACGACGAGTTACGCGAGACGCTGTACTGTATTCGCTGTGGTGCCTGCGCAAACTCGTGTGCGAACTTTCAGTCGGTCGGCGGACACGCCTTCGGCGGCGAGACCTACACCGGGGGCATCGCGACCGGCTGGGAAGCCGGTATCGAGGGACTGGACACCGCCGCCGAATTCAACGACCTCTGTACGGGCTGTTCGCGATGTGTCAACGCCTGTCCCGTGGAGATCGACATTCCGTGGATAAACACCGTCGTCCGTGACCGGATCAACCGGGGAGAGGATCCCGGCTTCGAGGACGTCCTCGTCGACGGACTCGTTCCCGACGACGAACCGCGCGGGACGCCGCTGCAAAAGCGTTTTTTCGGGAACTTCGAGACGCTCGCCAGGCTGGGAAGCGCGACCGCACCCGTCTCGAACACGGTCGCCTCGTTCGCTCCGGTCCGGACGCTGATGGAGTCCGTCCTGGGTGTCGACGCCAGGCGGGACCTGCCGACCTTCGAACGGACCACGTTCCGCGACTGGGCCGACGCTCGCGACTCCGGCAGTAACTCGGACGTGAATCAGGGCCCGGATCCGAAATCCGGCCTGAACCGTCGTGTGGTCGTCTATCCCGACGTGTATACGAACTACGTACAGACGGGGCGTGGGAAAGCTACAGTCCGGGTCCTCGAAGCACTCGGCTGCGAGGTCGTCGTCCCGGCGGTCGGTGGGTCCGGTCGCGCGCCGCTCTCTCAGGGGATGATCGCCACGGCCCGGGACCGGGCCGAGAGCGTCTCGGAAACGCTCGCTCCCTACGTCGCCGAGGGCTACGATGTCGTGGTCGTCGAGCCGAGCGATATCGCGATGTTCCGGCGGGAGTACGAGAAACTCCTCTCGCCAGCCGATTACGGCCGACTCGCCGAGGAGAGTTACGAGGTACTGGAATACGTTTACGGTCTGCTCGAACACGGCGCACCGGCGGACGCACTCTCCGCGGGTCACGGCGAAGGCGTGGCGTACCACAGCCACTGCCAGCAGCGGACGCTCGGGCTCGAACGCCACACCGAGGCGGTTCTGGCTGAACTCGGGTACGACGTGACCACGTCCGATGTCGAGTGCTGCGGGATGGCCGGGAGTTTCGGGTACAAGTCCGATTACTACGACCTCAGCGTAGACGTCGGTGACTCCCTCGCCGAACAGTTCGCCGGGGCGTCCACAGTCGTCGCCAGCGGGACCTCGTGTATAGAGCAACTCGACGCGCTCCTCTCACCCGAGACCCGGCATCCTGTCGAATTACTCGACCCGGTTGAGGGTGTCTCCGGATGATCAACCCGGTCGTCTCCGGACGGCAGTAACCGTCGGCCAGGCCGTCAGAAGATCTGCCAGCCCCCGTCGACGTCGAGGATCGCGCCGGTCACGTACGCGGCGTCGTCGCTCGCGAGGAACACTGCTGGACCGGCGATGTCCTCGGGACGTCCTTCACGGCCGATAGGCGGCTGTTTGACGAGTTCACCGTTCTCCAGGGCCTCGCCTGCTTCCGTCGACCAGCCGTCCATTATTTCGGTCGCGATGATCCCGGGGGCGACGGCGTTGACGCGGATCCCGTACTCTGCCAGTTCGAGTGCTGCACCGCGGGTAATCATCTGGACTGCGCCCTTGGTCGAGTCGTAGTGTACCTGGTCGGGCTGTGCGACGTTGGAACTGATCGACGCCGTGTTGACGATACATCCGGACACGCCGCGGTCGATCATGTCGTTGGCCGCCAGTTGGCTCCCGAAAAACAGCCCCCTCGCGTTCACTTCGTGGAGTCTATCGAACGTCTCCGGTGTGACCTCTCTGAAGGGAGCATCTTCGAAGATACCGGCGTTGTTGACCATGACGTCGACACCGCCGAACTCTCGGGCCGTCTCGATCGCGACCGCGATGTCGTCCGGGTCGGTCACGTCCGTCCGGACGAACGTTGCCGTGCCGCCGTCGGCTTCGATCGCCTCGTCAGTCGGACGGTCGGCGCCGAGGTCTTTCGGGTCTCTATCGATGTCCGCGTTGACGACCGTCGCGCCCGCCTGACCGAACCGCAGTGCGATCGCTCGTCCGATACCCGAGGTACCGCCAGTGACCATGACGACTTCGTCTGAGAAGTCGTAGGCTGTCGTCCCCATGTAAACACGCGCACCTGCAGACGACATAAATATGATGGCGCCTCGTCGACTTCGACGGTTACACCGTGTGGCTCGCCGTGTGATTTATCATCTCGATCTGCGATTGTCCGCTGAATGCCACCGACTATCACGAAAGTCGAGACTATCGAGTTCCAGTTCCCCCTCGAAGACGTCGGCTATTCGTCGTACGGGTTCGACCCGGTCTACGAACCAGGCACGACGACCCAGCGGAAGCTGTTCGCGGTGCGAGTGCACACGGACGAGGGTATCACCGGGGAGTACGTGGGGGGGAACTCGCCGGGCGCGGCCCAGATAAACATGTTCGCGGATTACCTAGTGGGGCGAAACGCGCTGGCGCGCGAGCGCCACTGGTCGGAGCTCAAACGCGCGCTTCGCAAGTACGACCGGATGGGGATCGGCCCTATCGACATCGCACTGTGGGATTTCGCCGGCAAGTACCACGACGCGTCTATCCACGAACTCCTCGGGACCTATCGCACGCGCCTCCCCGCCTACGCCTCCACGTATCCCGGGGACGACGCTGGTGGACTGGATTCGCCGGAAGCGTTCGCGGACTTCGCCGAGGAGTGTCTGGAGATGGGCTATCCCGGCTTCAAAATCCACGTCTGGCCGGACGAGTTGCGTAGTACGTCGAAGATGATAGAGACGGTCCACGCCGTGGGCGACCAGGTCGGCGACGAGATGGACCTCATGCTCGACCCCGCCTGTCACCTCGATACGTACGGAGACACGCTGAAAGTGGGGCGAGCCTGCGACGAGCAGGACTTCTACTGGTACGAGGACCCCGCCAAAGACGCCGGCCTCTCTCAGCACATGCACAGAAAGGTACGCCAGCAACTGGACACGCCGATTTTGCAGACGGAACACGTTCGGGGGTTAGAACCACACACGGACTTCATCGCCAACGAAGCGACGGACTTCGTGCGGGCCGACCCCGAGTACGACGCCGGTATCACCGGAGCGATGAAAGTCGCCCGCGTCGCCGAGGGTTTCGGTCTCGACGTCGAGTACCACGCCCCCGGTCCCGCACAGCGTCACTGCATCGCCGCCACCAGAAACGCGAACTATTACGAACTCGCTCTGGTCCATCCCGACGTTCGGAATCCGGTGCCGCCGGTGTATCAGGGTGAGTACTCGGATTACATCGACACGATCGACGACGATGGCTACGTCGATGTTCCCGACGGACCGGGCCTGGGCGTCGACTACGACTGGGAGTTCATCGAGGACAACGCC
>Ga0207770_100330_pt1 | contig 28140 bp, 33 predicted proteins | sample A23E2SouthBayCA_FD_187729 | JGI IMG/M metagenome (GOLD analysis project Ga0207770, IMG submission 187729) | Aerobic enrichment media microbial communities from Eden Landing Ponds, California, USA - A23 E2 (SPAdes) | ecosystem: Environmental > Aquatic > Marine > Unclassified | place: Emeryville... | reverse complement strand
AGGTCCTCGCGAGTGGAACGAGCGAGGGCACGAGAGAGCTTGCTCTCTCGGAGGACGAGTGACTGAGCGATAGCGAAGGAACGAGTCGGCTGGGGAGGTGTGTGGGCTGTGCTGTCGGGTGTTCTCGTGAACGAAGTGAACGAGAGCCAGCGAGACGCGAAGCGTCTCGCGTGGGACTGAAAGGGGCTGCCCGGTCGACGAGCGAGACGATGCAAGCACCGTGGTTCGAGAGACGCCGGCGGCGTCTCTCGTCATCACGAGAGAGCTTCGCTCTCTCGAACGACAGCGAAGCGGGGAGCGCAGCGAGTCGCAGCCGTCGAGCGGGCAGGGGCTTTCACGGTGTTGCTGTTCTCTGTTCCGTAGTAGCGGTTCCAAGAACCACAATCGAACAACCCCACCGATACCACGAAGCTATACCCCACTACAACCCCCACACCCACACAGAAGATGCTCCGGCTCGCCGTCGCAACCCAACAGGAGACGTTCGAGCGCATCCGCGACCCCCTCGCTGTGCGCGACATCGAGGTCGTCCCCGTCCGCGCCAGCGAGCGCACGCTCTCGCTCTCCTCGCCCGACCTCCCGAGCGTCGACGCGGGGCTGGTCTTCCCCTCGCGCCTGATGGAGGGCGGCGCCGTCTCCGCGGCGCTCGACGTCCCGTGGGTGAACGACCGCGAGGCGATCCTCACCTCCCGCAACAAGGCGGAGGTGCTCGCCGCGCTCTCGACGGCCGGCGTTCCGACACCCGAAACCACGCTCGTCTCCAACCCCGTCGACGACGATAGCGTCGCTGCCGCGGCCGAGACGCTCCAGACGCGGACTGACACCGCGGAGCTCGTGATTAAGCCCAACTCCACCACTCGCGGGACGGGTGTCGCCCGCGTCGCGGACCCGGACTCGCTGCTCGGCGTGACCGACTACCTCGATCTCGTCCACGACTTCCGGGCGACCGGCGATCGCTCGTTCCTGCTACAGGAGTACCTCCCCGACGCCCGGGACTACCGTGCGATGATCGTCGACGGCGAGTACGCCGGCGCCGTCAAGCGCCGACTACCCGAGGCGGAGACGGCGGCCGGGAAGTGGAAGCACAACGTCCACCGCGGCGCCGTCGCCGAGGGCGTCGCGCTCTCGGAAGCTGCTCGCGAACTCGCAGAGAGAACGGCCGACGTGCTGGGGATCGACTACCTCGGCGTGGATCTGCTCGAAACCGACGACCGGCTCGTGGTCAACGAGACCAACGCGCGCCCGACCGTCGACGACGCGACGAAGTACGAGCCGGGGTTTTACGACCGGCTGGCGGCGCTGATACGGAAGACGGCCGAGAGCCGCTAGGAGAGGTCGATGTCGGCGGCGTCGTCGAGCTTCTCGAAGCTGACTTCGAGCACGCCGTTGTTGAACGTCGCCTCTGCGGAGTGTTCGTCGACTCGGGTCGGGAGCCGCACGCGCTCGCGGTACTCGCCAGCGGCGATCGTCAGCGTCTCGCCGTCACACTGTAGCGAGATCTCCTCTTTCTCCGCGCCGGGGAGGTCCGCGACGAGCCGGAGCTGGTCGCCCTCGTCGAAGGCGTCGACGTGCGCGTCGGCGCCGTCGTCCTCCGGGCCACCACCCATCATCCGCTCGATCTCGTCGAAGATGTCGCCGAACGGGTCTTCGCGGTCGTCCCTACGCATGGGCGTCCGTACATCAGGGCCGGGCAAAAGCCTTCTGTCGGCGGGGGTCGCCGCTCGTTCGCGTGGTTTCCCCACCCCGGACGCCGAAACCGTTCGGTTTGAAGTGTCCCAACAACGAATCGCGCGACGATGGGTTCTTTCGCGACGCTCGACGCGTTCGACGAGCGGTTCTCCGAGGCGCGGGTACTGGTCCGACTCGACCTCAACTCCCCGATCGAGGACGGCACCGTCCGGGACAACCGCCGGTTCGAGCGCCACGCCCGAACCGTCGCCGAGCTGGCCGACGCCGGCCACCGGGTGATCTGTCTGGCCCACCAGGGCCGCCCCGGCCGCGACGACTTCACGCATCTCGACCAGCACGCCGGCGTGCTCGCCGACCACCTCGCTCGCGACGTGCAGTTCGTCGACGACATCTGCGGGCCGACCGCGATCGACGCGATCGAGGCCGCCGCCCCCGGCGACGTGCTGCTGCTCGACAACGTCCGGATGGACGACGACGAGCTCGCCGACCGCGAGCCCGCGGAGCACGCCCAGTCGCGGCTCGTCACCCGCCTCGCCGACGCCGCGGACGCCTACGTCAACGACGCCTACTCCGCGGCCCACCGCGGTCACGCCTCCCTCGTCGGCTTCCCGTACGCGCTCCCTGCCTACGCCGGCCGAGTGATGGAGACGGAGTACGACGCCAACTCCGCCATCGCGACCCGCGAGTTCGACGGGCAGGTGACGATGGTCGTCGGCGGCACGAAAGCGACCGACGTGATCCAGGTGATGGATGCCATCGGCGACAAAGTCGACGCGTTCTGTCTGGGCGGTATTGCGGGCGAACTGTTCCTCCGTGCGGCCGGCCACTCCGTCGGCTACGACATCGGCGACTCGAACCGCTACGACCAGCAGTGGGCCGAGAACGAGGAGACGATCCGTTCGGTGCTCGACGAGCGCGGCGACCAGATCCACCTCCCGCTGGATCTGGCCTACGAGAACGAGTACGGCGGCCGCGCCGAGATCGCGCTCTGGCAGGTCGACGAGAAGAGCACCTCCTTCCTCGACATCGGGTCGGCGTCGATCGACACCTTCCAGGAGATCGTCGCCGACAGCGAGGCGGTGTTCGTGAAGGGCGCGCTGGGCGTGTTCGAGGACGAGCGCTTCGCCGACGGCACCGTCGAGGTGCTCGAACAGATCGCCGCAACCGACTGTTTCTCCGTCGTCGGCGGCGGCGACACCTCCCGCGCGATCGGGATGTACGGGCTCGACGAGGCGCAGTTCTCCCACGTCTCGATCGCCGGCGGCGCGTACATCCGCGCGCTGACGGGCGAGCCGCTGGTCGCCGTCGAGGCGCTGGAAGCGAACCGCCCGGACGCCTAGGGGAGAAATCTACGTCCGTGGATAGCTGGAGGACAACACCGTCTCGCCGTCCGCGTCGCGGAGGGTGATCGTGTCTTCGGCGTCCCAGACCGACTGTTCCGCGCCCCAGTAGAGATCGGTCTCGGTTCGCTGGCCGTCGCCGGTGTGGACCCGGACGCTCTCGCCCGCGCCGAGCGTGAACTCGGCGGGGAAGCGGAACTCCCGGCCGTCCTCGTCGGCGAGCGTCCAGTCGCCCATCGCGATTTCGGCGTCGGCGTCGTTCGTGAGTTCGACGTACTCGTCGGCGAGATCGCCGCTCTCGGGGTCGACGGTGCGGTCCGAGACGACGAGGCCGACGCTCCGGTCGTCGGTGTTGTCGAAGCCGCCCGGCCGGACCTCGTCGCGCCCGCGGACGTACGTCCGATCGCCGGCTTTCCCGACGAGGTAGCCGTACGCCGAGTCGAGCGTAAAGTTCGCGGCCGTGATGGTGTACTCCAGATACAGCGTCCCACCCTGCCGGAAGTACGTCTGGGGCTGGGCGCCGTTGCCGCCGGCGAGGTAGGACCGCGCCCCGAAGTTGAGCGAGTAGTTGCCCGGGTCGAGGTCGGCCGGGGAGACCCACTCGCCGTCGGCCCCTTCGGGCGGTTCGTTCACGGCGACGACGATCCGGTCGTTCGAGTAGGGATCGAACTCGTTGGGATCCTCGTCGGGCATGATCTCGACGTTCGCCCGCTTCACCGTCCGATCGCCGGCCGGTCGGAGCTGTACCGGTTTTTCGGTCGAGAGCCCGTAGCGGTCGAGGTCGTCGACGCTCCCCGAGAGGAACCGCCAGGAGCTGACGCCGTGGAGCTCCTTCGGCGTGACCTTGATCGTGTAGTCGTCCCGGTCAAGCGGCCCCCAGAAGGCGCCGCCGTCGGTGTCGCCGGCGCCCCAGCCCCAGTTCACGACCGCGTTGCCGCCCTCCCACGGCCCGAAGTCGTCGTCGATGTCGGTCGGGTCGTCCCGGACGGCCCACTCGCCCTGATCCCGACTCAGCCCGGAGAAGGAGAACCGCGCGGCGCCGCCGTGTTCGGCGTCCGGGCTGCCGTGGAGGAAGACGAGCGACGAGTCGACCGGTCCCTCGTAGACGAACATCCGCGAGGCGTACTGCCGGTCGACGAGCGACGCCGGCGGATCGGCGTTTGCGGTGTCGGCGTCGTAGCCGTAGAACTCCTCGATCGTCGTCTCACCGTCGCCCAGCGCCGACACCTCGTAGCGGAGCTTGCCCTGCCTGAGGAGGTACGTTGCCGAGCCGTCGTCCGCCCGGTTCAACAGCGTCATCCCGCCGACACCCAGCGCGCCCGCGCCGACGATCCCCCCGAGGAGCCCCCGTCGCGAGAACGACGGGAGCCCCTCCAAACCGCGGTTCGAAGCCATATCGGTCCTACTGGGTTCGGTCGGAAAACGGCACCGGCCGTTCACTCACTCGACATGAAGGGTAACTCCCCGCTCGGCCCGTTTTCGGTTGTGGGCGCGCCTATCGCTCGAACGTCCGGCCCAGCCCCATCCCGAGCGTCTCGTTGGTGGTCGCGATGCTCTCGGCCTTGCTCGCCGAGTCCGTGATCGCCCGGATCGCGTCGACGTTCTCGGGCACCACGTCTGACTCCTGGTGGATCGCTTGGAACAGGTAGAGGTCGTTCCCCCGCACGGCGATCGACTCGCCCCAGATGCAGTTCTCCCAGATGTCGCCGCGGGAGCGCCCGGCGTCCAGCGCGAACTGCTTGAGCTTGCCCGCGCCGTCGATACCCGCGTACTCGGGGATCAGGAACAGCCGGGACTCCTCGGCCAGTAGCTCCCGGATCTCTTCGGCGTCAGCGTCGTCTTCGAGCGTGACGTTCACCGAGTGCATGTGCATTAGCGTCGCCGGCACCTTCAGCCCGAGCGTGTCGATGTCGAGGTCGGGGAAGATCGTCTTCACGTCCGGCCCGTGGTGGCTCGGCAGCGAGACGGGATCGGGGAGGATGTCGTCGATCGGGCCGCGGCCGGTCTGCCCGGGATCGCCGCCGCGCCGGACGAGCGTCACGCGGGACTTCTCGACGCCGTACTCCTCCCGCAGCGGCGCGAGCAGCCGGGAGAGCCCCGTCGTGTTACAGGAGACCACGCGGACGTGGTCGGCGCCGATCGCGTCCTCGTAGTTCGCGCGGGCGTTGAACGACGTGTCCGCCACGTCGGCGTCCTCGCCGCCTTGGTAGATCGCGGGGGTGCCGCGGGTCTCGTACACCTCGCGGTTCTGGGCGCCGATGCCGCTGGGCGTGGCGTCGACGATCACGTCAGCGGCGCGTACGAGGTCGTCGAGGTCGCCCGTGACGGGGATCCCCGCCTCGTCGAACAGCTCGCGGCGTTCCTCGACGGCCGCGTAGAGGTCGAACCCCTTCGAGACCGCGGCCTCGGCCTCGAAGTTGGGCGACGTTTTCGCGACGCCGATGATCTCCATGTCGCGCTGTGCGACGACCGCGTCGGCGACGCGTTTCCCGATCGTGCCGTAGCCGACCACACCGACTTGGATCATGGTTCGAGATGGGACGCTAGCCGATAAGTAGCCGGCGGTTCACCCGCGGCTGCCGTCCGTCGCAAGACCTATTCTGCCCTCGGGCGAACTCGGGCCGTGACCGATCTTCGCACCGCCGCCGAGACGGCGATCCACCAGTGTCTCGATCTCGGAGCCGAGGAGTCGATCGCGATCGTGACCGACGACGAGCGCCGCCCCATCGCGGAGGCGCTGTACGAGGTAGCCGCCGAGACGACCGACGACGCGACGTACCTCCAGTACCCCCCGGGTGACCAGCACGGGCAGGAGCCGCCCGAGCCGGTCGCGGCGGCGATGCAGGCCGCCGACGCCTTCCTCGCGCCGACGACGCGCAGCCTCTCGCACACCCGCGCCCGCTCGGCCGCCTGTGAGGCGGGCGCCCGCGGCGCGACGCTGCCCGGGATCACCGAGCGCGTGATGGTCGAAGGATTGGACGCCGACTACGAGGCCATCGCCGAGCACTGTGCGGCCGTGCTCGAACAGGTCGAGAACGCCGACGAGATCCGCGTCACCAGCCCCGCCGGCACCGACATCACGTTCGCGGTCGCCGACCGCGGCTGGCACGAGGATACGGGGATGATCCGCGACGCGGGGAGCTTCTCGAACCTCCCTGCGGGCGAGGTGTTCGTCGCGCCCGAGAGCGCCGACGGGACGTTCGTCGTCGACGGGACCATGATGCCCCACGGACTGCTCGACGAGGGGCAGGCGCTCCGGTTCGAGGTGGAGAACGGCCACGTCACTCACATCTCCGACGACGCGGTTCAGGAGGACGTGGACGCGGCCCGCGAGGAAGTCGGTGACGCCGCGACCAACGTCGCCGAACTCGGTATCGGCACTAACGTCGGCGTCGACGAGCTCGTGGGTTCGGTGCTGCTCGACGAGAAAGCCGCCGGCACGGTCCACATCGCGATCGGCGACAACGCCTCGATCGGCGGCAACACCGAGGCGCCGATCCACCTCGACGGGATCCTCCGCGCACCGACGGTGTACGCCGACGGCGAAGAAATCAGTCTGCCCGAGTAGATCGCGCGGCGGTCACTCGCTGTTTTGGTTCTACACAGTCACGGCATAGGCTCCGTGGTCGCGGCACAGAGGCCGCGACAGGTCACGCGCCGTCACCAGAAATCGAAGATTTCTGGTTGGCTAACGGGAGTGCTACGAGAGGCGCGTTGCGCCTCTCGGCATGACGAGAGAGCGAAGCTCTCTCGAACTACTTCGCTCCCGTGAACGCGACTGGTTCTACTCCATACGAGGTCGGCGTTCGCTCGTTGTCGACGACCAGCGTCGTCGACGCTCGCGTGCCGACCGCTACTCCACGTACTCGTACAGCCGCTCGTTCATCCGGCCGCGGCCGGCGAACACGAACTCGCCGTCGGGGGTCGTGAACTCCTCGACGTCGACGGTCATGTCGTGGTTGTGGACGTCGTGGATCTGCTCGTACTCCTCGAAGTCGAGGTCGTAGCGTGCTTCGAGCTGTTCGTCGATGTTCAGCTTCTCGATCTCGTCGAGCCAGCCGTCGGCGACGGTCTCGGCGTGGATCTCCGCCTGCGCGCCCGAGCCGTAGGAGCCGACGAGCAGCTTCTCGCCGGCGAGGTCGCGGCCCTGCTCGGCGGCGGTCTTGAGCGCGCTCGCGCGGGCGACGTGGACGGAGCCGGTGTACCAGTTCCCGACCTCCCGGGAGATGGAGAGGGTCGGATCGATGGTGTCGGCGTACCACGACTGGTAGCGGTCGGTCCGCTTCAGCTCGTCCATGTAGTCGCGGATCGCTTCCTCGTACGCTTCGCGGTCGTCGTACTCGCCCTCGCGTGGCTGGCGGCCGATCTCGCCGGCGAGATCGTCCTCGATCTCGGTGTCGCGGATCATGTGCCGGTAGCCCAGCAGGCCGGCCTTTCGGACCATCCCCGGGAACGGGGTGTGGAACGGGATGTACGCGAAGTCGTCGGGGTGCATATCCCACGCGACGGACTCGAAGTCCTCGACGGCCTCGCGCATCCGGGCGAGGTACACCTGCATCGAGCGCTTGCCGTCGACGCTCGGGAACTGCTGGTTCGGCTTGAGGAAGTCGGTCTCGTCGGCGCTGCCGTACCCCTGCTCCGTCGAGAGTTCGACGAGGCTGGGGTCCTCGGTGATCAGCATCGCGACCGCGCCGGCACCCTGGGTCGCCTCGCCGCTGGAGCCGCGGGCGTAGAGGGCGGTGTCGGTCGCGACGACGATCGCCGAGCGGCCGCGGTTCCGGCCCGCCTTGATCCAGTTGTAGGCGTCGTCGATCGACTGCGTCCCGGCGATACAGGCGAACTTCCGCTCGCCCTTGTTGGCGTGGTGGAAGTCGCCGTCGTACACCTCCTCCAGACAGCCGGCGATGTAGGTGGAGACGGGCTTGGAGTTGTCGAACGCGGACTCGGTCGCCACGTCGATGCGGCCGATATCGTCCGGCTCCAGGCCCTTGCGGTCCATCAGGCGCTTGGCCGCGTTGGCGCCCATCGTGACGATGTCCTCGTAGACGTCCGGGAACGAGGAGTTCTCGAGGCCGAGGCCTTTGCGGTACTTGTCGGGGTCCTCGTCCTTCTCGGGTGCGAACGTGCCCGGGAGGTCGAGTTTACACTTGCCCGCCCAGATCTCGACGGCGTCGATGCCGACCGTAGTCATGGTGCCGAATGAGTCGGTTGGCTATTTGGGTTTGTCGATGAGGGTTACGTCGGGTGTCGAAAACTCAGTAGTTCTCGTCGACGTACTCGCTGCAGGGTTGGCCGTTGATCGTTGCTCCTTTGGCGCACTGAATGTCTTCGGCGCCAGCGACGTTCACGTCTCCCTCGACCGTTGAATCCTTCTTCAGCGTAACGGTAGCTTCGCTCGTCACGTCGCCTTCAATTGTTGACTCCTTCTTCAATTCCACGTCACCGCTAGCGGTGATGTTCCCGCTGACGCTCGTCTCCTTGTTCAACTCCACATCACTCTCGGAGTTGATATCGCCACCCACCGTGGTCTCCTTCTTCAACTCCACTTTGCCCGAGCTGTCTATATCCCCACTCACCGTCGTTTCCTTCTTCAACTCCACATCACCCTCGGCGTTGATATCGCCACCCACCGTGGTCTCCTTCTTCAACTCTACTCCATCTTGTGCGTCGATACTCCCGGTAACCGTGCTCTCCTTCTTCAGCGTCACGCTGCCACTGGCGGTCACGTTACCGCTCACAGTACCGCCTTTACTCAGCGTCGCGTCCCCGTCGACGTACACGTCGCCATCACTACCGTCGATGTCGTCACCGTCGGACAGCCGTACGGTGAACGTCGCCGTGTCGGTTCCGGAACCGTCAGAGCGGCTGAACTCTACGGAGTGTTTGGCTGAGTAGTCCTCGGCCGTCTCGACGCCCGTGATAGTGAGTGAGACGGTCTCGCCAGAGGCGATGTCCTGCTCGGCGGTGAACGTGACCACGGCGGTTTCGGTCCCGGTGGTCGTGAACGCGGCGTTCGACCTGTCGACGCTGGCGTCGCGGTAGTCGACACCCTCGGCCTGCGCGTCGCTCAGGTCGATCGTGATCTCCTCTCCGGCTGTCAGATCGCCGACGACGCTGAACGACAGGGTCTGCTCCTGTCCACTTTCGCCGGAGAGTAGGTCAGTCACGGACAGTGCCGTCAGCCCGCTCTGGCTGATGGTGAACGTTCCGTCACTGGTGTCGTTCGCGGTGTTGCCCACCCCGTCGGTGGCGGTAACCCGGATCAACACCTCGTCGCTGTCCACGTTCGGAACGGCCCAGTCGTAGCTTCCGGTGTCGTCGAGGTCGGTCGCGACCGTGTTCCACGACGCGCCGTCGTCGGCGGAGTACTCGACGTCGACGTGACCGACGCCGGACTCCGCGTCGCTGGCCGACCACTCGATCGTCGCGGTCTCGCCGCTGACGAACGTCTCGCCGCCGTTCGGTGACTCGACGGTCACCGTCGGGGGCGTGGTGTCCGGCTCCGGCGTCGGGGTGGGTGTCGGCGCGGGAGTCGAGGTGGGTGTCGGTGTGGGTTCCGGCGTCGATGTCGCAGTTTCGGTCGGTGTGTTCGTCTCGGTTAGCGTCTCCGTCGCCGTCCTCTCTTCGCCGACGCTCCACTCGTCGCTGAACTTCCGACTCTCGCTGGGGACGTGGAACACCGTCACCCCGGCGACCGACTCGCTGGAGATGTCCGCGTACTCCGAGACGTTCACTCGCCACCGGTCACCGGGCTCGAACTCTCTGTCCAACGTCGTGGCGTTCTCTCGAGACCCGTTGACACTGAGTACGAGGCGGAGTTCACCGGCGGGAACGAGGTTGCCGCCCGTGTGCGTGATCGTCACGTTCGGGCGTGAGAAATCGCCGTCGACGGAGAACCACGGCTCGTCGGCGGTGCTGTCGATCGACGAGAGGTAGAACATCCCCGTCGTCGAGACCACGACGACGACGACTCCTGTGAGCAGAATGACCCCGATCGTCTGGGACTGTGAGCGGGCGTCGTCGGGGAAAAGTTCGAGATTATTCATCGGTTCAGGTCACGGGAGATTGGTAATTGAATCAGTGTAGGGTGGACGCCCTCTCCGTTTCAGCTATTGACGTTCGTCACTTGTAGGTACGCTTGGAACTGTGTGCCGTCCTGGAAGTAGAACGTGACGACCACGTCGGCTTTGCTCTGTGAGTCGACGAGGTCGTACGTCCACTCGACGTTTCCACCGTCGAGACCCCCCATATCGACGCTTAGCACGGCACCGTCCGAGAACACTGCATTCGTGTCGAGTGTGTACTTCGTTCCGTCGAGTTTGATGTTCTTATTGAGGCTGCCGGACTGGTTCACACCGTTCGTGTTCGAGGCGGTGAAACGAGCTTCTTCGCCGCTCTTTCGCTTGAGCTGCTTAGCGCCTTGGACGTTGCTGTTCTGGTTGCCCGGGGCCGTGATCTTGAGGCTCGTCACGGTTTTGGTCGTCCCTGAAGGGACCTGGATATCGAACTGTAGTGCCGACGATCCGCCAGCCGGCGTCGTCCCATCGACTGTCGAAACCTCGGATGCTGGCGGGGCCGGTGGCGGGTCACATTCGAGAGCCACATCGACCCGTCCGATCATCTGGTCAGTCTGCCAGACGACTGGCTGCGCGTCTTCGAGGGAACGTATTCGCTGGACGTAGTCTGAGAACGAGCCCGAGCCCGTATTCGGATCATCATAGTTCGAGAGATCTAATATATCTGTCACTCCGTTCTCGTATATGCGCGCGGCAGCCGCAGCCTCGAGAGTTGCGCTGTCGCTGTTATAATCCTCGTCGTAGATTACTACTTGCCTAGTGTTCCAAGAGCCATCCGTCGCCCGAGCGAGTCTAACATCGATAGTGTAGCTTTCGCCTGTACTGTCGTTTAACGAGGCAGTAAGCTGAATAACCTTGCCCGCAAGATCATCTCCATTCGGCTTATTAGCCGGCCGACCGTTCGACACAAGCAACTGATCGGTACACGTGATGTCTACCCACAGACCGTTTGCACTAGAGAACGTATCATTAGTTGTCCCCGCGGAGTAGTTCGAAACCGAGCCGCTGCCGGTACCCCCACCACCACTGGAACCAGCACTTCGAGAGACATTCACGTTCACCGTCTCCCACGTCTCGCCCCCGTCATTGATCGACAGTTCGACCGTCTCGGAGTTACCAGAGAACTCGCTCCCGTCCAGCGAGAACGTCGCTCGTCCGTCTTCGTCCGTCCGCCTTGTGCTCAGCCCGCTGTCCGGTGTCACCTCGGCATCGCTGACTGGGTTGTTGAACCGATCCCGCACCTCGACGGTGAACTCCTCGCCCGGGGCGACCGGCCCGTCGCCGACGACGGTGATGTAGCCGTTTGATTCGTCCGCGGGCGTCGTATCGGAGCCGACGCCGATCTGCGAGAGTCTGAGCGAGACGTTCCCGGACGTGAGTTCGATCCGGATCGCGCTCTCGTTGTCCAGCGCCGTCACGTTCGCGTCCGTCTCGATCTCGCGCGCCCACTCCTGGGCCAGCTTCTCGCGCTTCTCTGCGCCGTCGACGGTCGTCGGCAGCACGAGTACGATCGGCCCACCGTTCTCCTCGACGCTGACGCTCCGCGCGTTCCGCGAGAGCACTTCTGTGTCGATCCCGCGGGTGCCGACACCCGACTCCGTGAGGTTCCCGTCGATCAGCGTCAGCGACAGCGCGTCGTTCTCGACGGCGGTCTGGCCAGTGCGGGCGAGCACCGACCGATCGAACTCCGCGGCGACCAGCGAGTGCTCGTACACCAGTTCCGGCGGGTTGTCGTACTCGTTGTACCGGGGGGTGTACCGGATCGACTGCGTGCTGAAGTTGAGATCGTGTGCGTTCCAGAACGCCTCGACGTTGCCACCGCCGCTGACAGTCGCGTTCTCGATCCGCAGTGTCCGATCGCTGCTCGTCGAGACGGTCCCGGTCGCTGGCGGTGGGTTGACGAAGAACGTCCGCTGGGGGTACCGTGTGCCGAGCGTCAGAGCTGTCGACTGTGGGTTCCCCGTCCGGGCTGCGGTGAGTACCGAACTCCGCAGATCGATGAACTCGCCTTCGACCTGCTGGGCGTGTTCGAACTCCACCGCCGCGTTCGAGGAGGAGACGACCTGGGCCTGGTAGGTGGCCATCGCGATGATCACAATGGCGAACAGCAGTATCGCCCCCACCTGGACGGACTGCCCCCGGTCGTCACCCCAGAACTCCATTATACACTACCCACACGCCCGGGCGGGAAAAAGCTGCTCCGTCAGTCCTCCTCTTCGACGGTCTCCGGCGATGCCAGCGCGTTCTGCAGGGACTCCAGCCCGTTGACCCACTCCGCGACCAGCCCGTACTCCATCTCGTCGGCCAGCGCGGGGTCGATCTCCTCGCCGTCGACCACGCGGGTCCCGGCCTGAACCATGTAGCCGACCGCGGTGTCGATGTCCTCCTCGGCCTCGGCGTCGGCGGCGGCGTCGATGTACTCCTCGACGCTCGCCTCCTCGGCCGCCCCCGCGGCGATGAACTCCTGGGCGGCGTAGAACACGACTTCGAGGCTCATCTGGACGCTCTCGATCAGCATCGCCTTCTCCTCGTTTTCCAGCGGCGCCTCCGCCAGCACGATCTCCTGCATCTCCGAGAGCTCGTCGTGGGCGCGCTCCTCGTCGATCTCCCCCTCCTCGTAGGACTCGATCACCTTCGCGACCGCGATGGCGGTGTCCTCTTGGAGGTTCATCAGGAGGCGCGCGGAGTCTTCGTCTTCGAGGTCCAGATCCTCCTCCCGGAGGCGGTCGATCCAGTTCTGCCAGCGCTCCTCGGTGTAGAACGTCTCCACGGGCTCGTCTTCGTCGGTCATGCCCCCATGTGCACCCCCACGACGCAAAGGGTTTTCCTATCGGCTACACCGAGCGAGACACCACATAGCACGGTCGAGCGGCTTACTCCTCCCGATCGAACGTCGCGACGGTGTCGATCCCGTACACGGCTTTCGGCGTCTCGACGTGGGCGCGCGCCACCGCGTCGCCGTGCCCCTCTCCCAGTAGCCACCGAACGCGCCGCGGGACGGTTTTCGGCCCCAGCACCGCGCCCGGCCGGTCCGGATCGTCGACGAAGTCCGTCTCCATCAGGAACGGTTCGCCCGTTTCCGCAGCCGTGCGCAGCCGATCTTTCTCGCTCATCACGCTCGGTGTCGGGCCCGCGAGCTTACCGCCGGCGTAGTGTTTGACGACCATCTCGGCGGGGAGCCCGCGTGCCTCGGCCCACTCGGCCACCTCGGTCAGATCGTCGGTCCCCTCGGTGTGGAGTTGGACCGCGCAGTCGTGTTCGGCGCCCAGTTCGAGCCCGTGTTGCAGTACTGCGTTCGAGGCGTCCCACACGGCGTCGCTCACCTCGTAGTGGGGGCGCCCGGTCTTGAGCGCCAGTGCGGCGCCGTCCGCGACGTACTCCGCGGCGAGGTCGAGCCCGGACTGCATCAGATCCTTGGCCCCCTCGGGCTCGTACCCGTCGTCGACGAGGTGGCTGATCAAGCCCGGATGCACGCCCAGCACGGGCCACGCCTTACCGGGGAGGATCTCGTTCGCGTCGGCGACCGCGTCGATCGTCGCCTCGAACGCCCGTCGGAAGTCGGCCTGCTCGCTCGGCACCGGGCCGAGGTGCCACGACGGCTTGTTCACAACGAGCAGGTGGGTGCCGCCGAGGCGCTCGAAGTCCCGGACCGCGTCCATCCCCTGTCCGTGCTCGGGATCGAGGTGGAGGTGGTTGTCCAGCACCGGCGTGTCGAGTTCGTCCATACCCTAGGGGCGGGCGAGCGACCCTTGAACGCTGTCCTGTCGCGCCAGCGTCCCCGCGGGCTGTGGGCCGTCGCCGCGGCCGACACAAACGCTATACCTGTGTGTGACTCACTCCCACGCGTGCCATCGACGCTGGTCCACGTCGCCGTCGGCGGCCTCGTCGGCGCCGCGCTGCTGGGCGACCGGTTCACACCGAAAGCCATCGCGGTGGTGCTGGTGGCCGCCGCAGTCCCCGATCTGGACTCCTTCCTCGCCCCGCTGATCGCGGGCGCCCACCGCTCGGCGCTGCACACGCTCGTTCTGCCCGCGCTTCTCGGCGCCATGGTGTACGCCGACGCGCGGCGCAACCGCTCGTGGCTTCGGGACCGCTGGGGCGCGAACGCGCCCTACGTCGCTGGCGTCGCGGTCGTCGCGCTGCTCGCCGGGGGCATCCTGCCGGACATGGTCACCAACGGCGTCAACGCGCTCTGGCCCGTTCACGACCAGTTCTACACGGTCGACGGCGAACTGAAGCTCTCGACGACGGAGGGGATTGTTCAGACGTTCGTGGATCTCTCGCCGACGCCCGAGGAGACCTCGCGGCCGTCGACGACCGACAACACGCGGTACAGCACCGGCGCGGACCCGACGCCGTGGCAGGAGGACGACGGGCCGGTCGAGCGCGTGTTTCCGTTGGTGACCGCGGGCTGGCAGCTCATGCTCGTCGGGCTCTCGGCGGCGACGGTGAGCGTCCGCTCGTGGCAGAGCCGCGGGCGTTGAGGGGAACGACAGGCTCAACAGCCGCCGCGAGTCACTCGGTCCATGGAGATCCGCCCGTACGAACCCGACGACGCCGAGGGGCTGTGGGACTGCAAGCGCGCCTTCGAACTCGGCCTCGGCAGCGGCACCGGCGGCGACGAGAAGCAGGCGAAGTACGAGGGGAAACTCGACCGCGAGTACCGCGAGCAGTGGTTCGAGTGGGTCGAGCGCTGTGTCGACGCCGATCCGCGGTGTGTCACCGTCGCAGTCGACGAGGGCGAGGTCGTCGGCTACGTGTTCGTCCTCCCCGAGAGCCACCGATTCATCTGGGACGCCGCCGTGCTGAACGAGATCTTCGTCGCGGCCGACCACCGGGGGACCGGCGTCGCCGACGACCTGATGGACGCCGCCGTCTCGCTCGCTCGTGAGCAGGACTTGCCGCTGGATCGGCTCGTCCTCGACGTGGACCGTGAGAACGATCGGGCCGGAGCGTTCTACGAGCGCCACGGCTTCGAGCACTGGGGCGAGATGGTCGCCCGGGAGCTCTGAGGGCGTCTACCGGAACTCGACGGCGGTTTCGGCGCCGTCGGCTTCGCGCCACTCCTGTTGGCTCACCGAGTACTCGATCGTATCGTGCACGGTGCCGTCGGCGTCGGTGAGCCGGTTCCGGAACCGCCCCGCACGCCGACCCCCGTGCCGTTCGACGTACTTCGTGATCGCGCGCTCGGAGTTCTCGTTCCCCGGAAGGTGGGAGACGCCGACCAGTTCGAGGTCGAGGCGCTCGAACGCCAGCGCCAGCATCGCGTCCGCGCGCTCGCCGGAGTAGCCTCGCCCCCAGAACGGCTTCCGGAGCCAGATTCCGAGTTCGCCCCGGTCCCGGTCCCAGTCCAGACCGAGCCCGGTCGTGCCGGCGAACGCACCCGCCCCCGGCTCGCCCTCGCGGGGTCGGACGACGTACGTCGCGCCCTCGCCGGCCGCCCACGACTCGGCGGCGTTCTCGAGGAACTCGACGCCCGCGGCCGGCGTCCGGTTCGGGCTCCAGGAGACGTACTCCGTGGTCTCCTCGATGTCGGGCGCTTCCTCCCGGGTGTGCTCGTAGAACGTCGACGGGTCGGGGTTCGCCGGCCCCAACTGCTCCAGCCGCAGGCGGTCGGTCAGCACCGTCTCGGGGAGCAGGTCGCTCACGGCCACGCTTCCTCGTCCTCGTCGTAGAACGCGACCTCCTGTACCGGGTCGGCGTCGCGGTACTCCGACTGCGTGGCGCTGTAGCGCACGGCGTCGACGGGGCCGTCGCCGTCGCTGTGGAAGTTCCGGAGGGTGCCCTCGCGGCGGCCGCCCATGCGGTCGATGTACTTCTCGATCGCCCGTTCGGACTTCTCGTTGTCGGCGTCGTGGGTCACCGTCACCAGTTCGAGATCGAGGTGTTCGAACGCCAACTCCGCCAGCGCCACCGCGCGCTCGCCCGAGTAGCCCCGCCCCCAGAACGGCTTGCGGAGCCACGCCCCGAACTCGGCGCTGTCGGTGTCCCAGTCGATCGTGAGGCCGCCGAAGCCGGCGATCTCGCCGGCGCCGTCCTCGCCCTCACGCGGCCGGATCACGTAGTCGGCGCCCTCGTGCTCTTCGCGCATCGACACGCCACGTTCGAGGAAGTCGGCCGTCTCCTTCGGGTGGGGGTGGGGCTCCCACGGCAGGTACTCGGTTATTTCGTCGATGTGGGGGTGGTCCGCCCTGCAGTAGTCGTACAGTTCGAGCACGTCGACGTACGCCGGCGTCCGGGGCTCCAGTCTGAGCCGTTCCGTCTCGATGATCGCGGGGAACATACTCGGGAAGATGGAGGGGAACTGAAAAAGTTTGCCTCGGCTGTGGGGTGGGGTCGCACACGGCGTGGAACGATTCATGCGACAGCCGTCGAACCGCTGGTACTTCCGGTCAATTCCCCATCTGAGCAGAGATATCGGCCCCCGACTACTGGTAACATACAGTTATTATGGGAACTTCTTTTGATACGGGGAATATTTTTGAATCTGCCCACCTAACGGGCGAGTATGTCGGACGTGACGCTTGACGACCGAGGACGCCTAACGATCCCGAAGGAGATGCGGGAGCGCTACGGCGACCGCTACCGGGTCGTTGAACTCCACGACGGAATCAAACTCGTGCCGATCGCCGATGATCCGCTTTCAGCGCTCAGGGCGGAGTTCGCCGAAGTCGAGAAGTCTGCCGAGGAACTCCGAAACGAGGCACGCGAGGCGGCGATCGAAGAGGCGGGTCGCTGAATGTACGCGGAGACGGATTTCCTGCTCGCACTTCTCAAGGACGAGGATTGGCTCGGCGATGCGGCAGAAACCGTGTACCTGGAGCATCGGAGCGAACTCTGGACCTCACAGTTTACGCTCATCGAACTACTCCTCGTGGCGTATCGGGAGGAACGAGACACAACGCGGGTAGTGACAAACGCCGCCGAACTCGTTGAGGTTCGCGGCGACGTGGATACGGTCGTTGCGGCGGCGACGTACGTCGAGGACCACGGCTTCACCCCGTTCGACGCGCTCCACCTCGTCGAATCGGACGGCGATACTGTTGTCTCCAGCGACGGGGCGTACGATGGTTTCGCACCGCGGCTTGATCTGACTGAAGTCGATGAGGACTGACGCTCCGGAACCACTAAACGCGAAAGCGCCCTGTCCCCGATAATGGCTGACTGGACCGAGTTCTAACTCAATTCATACACATAATATACACACTATTCCAATTCATTCCGGTCGATATAGTCCTCCACTGCGAGTTTCACGAAATTAGTCATGTTACTTGACCGTGGTTCGTTCTCTTGAGCTTCTTCCCATCGTTTCTTTTGGTCGTCGTCTACACGTATCGTGATTTTTGCCATCGCTTGAGGGTGCAGTAGTAGTTTAAAAAGATTTGTGACCCATTCTGTACGTCCTATGTAAGACATAGGCCAGCATAAAGCCATATATACGCTTCAGGTCGTTGTCTTGATTGAGGAGTTTTGGTAAGATGCCTGATTCAGAAACCACTGACGACAGTATCGAAGAACAGGTTGATGAGTTGGAATCGAAGGTAGAGAGGCTGGAAGAGCGGAATCAGGGGAAGAATCAGTTGGAGATCAAGGCGTATGATATCCGCATCAAGGGTTCATCTGAAGAAACGGACATGAGCGAATTGCTGGAGTTGTTCTCTGACCAGATGGATGATCTCCTCAAACAGGCTCTGATCGGAGAATATCAGCAGATCGAGCGGGAAGATCTCTTCTCGCAGTTGATGGGTGATGACTGAGATGTCTAAGCCTGACTGTTTCCTCAATTACAACGACGGTGTAGATTGCTATCAGAACATAGCACACAGTGCGGGCGTGCATTTGGAGCCGTTGCGTACTCAGTCTCGGTCGGAGATTCAAGAGCAGTTGGATAGGATCGAGGAAGCGAAATCCAACATCAACGACCCGAATCGAGTCCAGAAGATGAATCGACTCAAGAACTACCTGCTGGAGTGTATGGAGGAGGTGGAGGATGCTTAGTCTGTTCAGCTCGGGTGATGACGACGACGCCGAGGATGCTATTGAGGAGTTGTCTAAGGAGGTTCTGACTCCTGATACCAGAGATTACTACGAGGATCTGTATGAGATCGTGCGGGAAACGTGTATGGAGATCAACGGCGAGGTTAAGCCCAATATTCGAGGTGTTAATGTCGCCTCTGCCGGTCATACGGTTTCAGATTTGCAGGAGATGCAGGAGGATCTTGAGAGAGTGCAGGACGAGATTGCGGATCTCGTGGGTAAGCAGATTGGGTACAACTACATCATCAAATGCATCTATACTCGCAACCAGATTCAGACTCTGATCGAGATTCTGGAGGTGTCTGAGGATGCATAGACGAGACTACCTCAAAGGTCTCCTTGCGGTGCCGGTCACTCCGTCTATTCCGCATACTATCCCTGAACTTGGTAAGAACGAGTCGAGGAATGAACGTCAGTGGAATGTTAGGGGTGTATGGGGACGTAGGGACGGTACGGGACATTTAGCCGTTCAAGATACTCAGGCTGAGATTGAGACCTATGACGACTGGCACTCTGCTGTAATCCAGAATCTATGGGATGAAGATGGAGAGCACATCTCTTACTTGTTTGATTTCCGTCTCATTTCCATCTATAACGGCTCTTCGTGCCGTTCTCATTTCACTCACGATGAAGCAGATTTGGAGGTGACTATTCGCAGGAATCCCGGTGAAGAAGTCGATTATTCCGCTTTGGTCCGGGGCGTCGATGAGACGTTGGATGAGAGCCGTATCTACCATTCTCGGTTCCTCCACCGACTCAAATCGAAGATCGCACGAGAAAGAGAGGAATACCTTTAGACTGTCAAACTGTTAACATTACTATGGAACGAAGAAATTTCCTTGGTTCGGTTGTATCGCTTCCAGCTATTTCCGTCCCTTCGCTCGGGATTGGTAAGAATGAATTCTATAGTGACGCTCGAACCCCTGATGAAGAGGAGTATTGGGAGATCGAGTCGTCGTGGAAAGGGGATTGGGGTGAATTAGTCTTGGTAAAAAACGGCGAGAGAGAACACGAGTTTAGGTATGAGACTTACACAGAATGGGAGAAAGTTACCCTATTGAACGCTCAGTTCGTTAACGATCAGGCTGAAAGCTCCACCAACTACGTTGCCGATATTTTTGACCTGAACATTCACTCTCTGTATATCGATCCTCCGTACTTCCACAGCGTTTTCCGAGGAGAACAGGGTGAAGTGCGGGTTCGACAGGGGAAATATTCTGATACTGACTATCGCTACTACATTCGAACCGCTGAGAAGGAGCGGGAATACGGGTCGAACGACTTCGAGAATATGATCACAGACATTCGGCGGAAACTGAGTGACGATGGATAGGCGTAGTTTCCTTTATACTATTGCCTCGTCGCCTGCTATTTCTCTACTTGATACGACCAAAAGGAGTAAGCACTGGTTTGTTAGTGGTTATAAAGAAGATCTCTCTATTGAATACAAATACGAAGATGGATCTGAGACAGATCACTTCCGAACAGAATTTGAGTGGATTCTACAGGGTCAGGAATTGTGCCCTGTATTGGACAGGATGTTTTGCCTCCCTCGGTTGGATCTAACTTATTTCTCTTATGGAGACCCAGATGGGGTAAAGTTGGTTTATAAGTCAGAGAATGATTTTAACGTTATTTTACAAACTGGGCATTCGGGAGATAAGAAGTACTATATGTACTACTATGAAGAAGGCGTTAGAGACTCAAAAACCACCTACGCAGATACTCATATGGAGATTATTCATAAATTAGCGGATGAGGGTGCGATTTTCTGATACTCACTCTTCGTCTTCCTCGCACATTTCATCTACTGCATCGCCGTCTATGAGATCGTCCATATGGTCATCCAGATCGACGCCATCGATTACATCCTCTTCCTCTTCGTCGTCTTCAACATCGTCTATGAGATTGTCTATTTCTTCTTTCATTGGAACGTCGTCCAACATCGCTTTGATATCAGCTCCCTCCGATTCATTCAATCGTTCTCGGAGCTCTTCGAGCGTCATACGGGAATCTTCGTCTAACTTTTCAATCCGTTCTTCAAGAGAATCACCATTCGCCATTTCAATATCATCAATAGCAGATTCAATTTCCTTTTGACTCGGAATATCGTCTAAATCATCGTTCTCAGCGTCAAGCTCTGACACTGGTTCATCAGCATTGATAGGATCATCTACTTCGTCAATGGGAACCCAATCTTCTCCCTCCTCACCCTCGGTCACTTCTTCTGCTCGCTCGTCCCACTCTTCCTTTACCTCATCAGAAACAGTCCATTCCTTCGAATCCGATTCAAAAAATTCTTCCAGCGTTAGTTCAGCGTACTCCTCGCAGTCGTGTTTTTCACTCATGTACTCCATCCCTTCGGGCACCCACCAGTCACAATCCTCGTTAGAACAGTGATATTGCCCGTTCTCGTAGTGAAAATCCTCTTCATTCATGTATACCAAACAATAGGAGGAACGAAGGCAAAGGTCTTCTCCTACTACCGCTTTTGGTAGTGTTCGTAAATCCGCTCCGTAGTCGCAATTGAACGGTGTCGGAGTCGATTTCTCACGTCGATTAGGCGAGTTTCATCGTCTTGGAGCATATACGAAGCGAGAGAGTGACGAAGCATATGAGGATGAGCTTCTGAAGGGTCTGCTGGCTCTCCATCACTACGTCGAGGGGAAACATCGGCTTCCACGGCGAGCTGTTCTATGACGTTCCTGATGCTCTCTGTCGTCATCTGTTCGGACTGGCGACTGGGGAATACGTAGTCGCCTTCCTGATTCTGCCACCAGTCGCTATTGAAGTACCTCTTGAGGAGTCGTTTAGTTCCAAAGATCCCGTATGGGTCGATCTCCATCGTGACTGAGGTTGGAGATTGCTGAGTCGGGTAGTCTTTCTGAACGTCAGCTGGGAGCAGTAGATTGTTCTCGTCAAGTCGGAAGTGACTCCGCTTCAGCTGATTCAGTTCTCCGACTCTTAATCCGAAATCCGCCAGTATGACGACCAGTACTTCATTCCGGTCGGCTAAGTTGCCACCAATATCGTGGGAAGCGTCTCTCATCTGGTCGATTTGATCGACTGTGACTCGTCGGTGGATTGTTTGTTCACTCATCGTCATCACTGCCTTGATAGGCAAGACAAACACTTCCGAGTCGGTCGTAGAGTTCGAAGAACCCCATCTCTCCATCAATATGAGATTCTTCGTAGCCGTCCACAACCAGAACCATCTTTCCATCAACCTCAAACTGAGCAACTTCTAACTCGGAATACGGGTCGTCTCCAGAGGGTTCTGGTTCCAGTTCTACCCGTTCAACGATCTCTTCGAGCAGTTCTTCTGTGCTGTGCGGTGTGAGACTCATCGCTGATCACCAGCCTGTCGGCTCTCGTTGTCGTCAGATCGATCTATATCGACCGACTCAGACAGCATTTTCTCAGCTGTGTCTCGATCTACACCGAACACGTCCATAACACGCCCAATTTCTCCATTTTCTGCATCGATTTCATAGACAGTAGTTGAGTCGTTTACTGGATCAATTTCGTATAGGAGGGTTCGTTCAGGTCGAAGATATTCATACAATTCGAGTGCTCCAACTACTACTGCGTAGAGTAGTATTGGCACTAAACCTGCGAGTAGGATCCCGAGTGCCACGCCGACTGCAATTGTGAGTTCAATCATCGCTGATCACCAGCCTTCCGACTCTCGTTGTCGTCGTCGCTATCTACGAATTCTACGTCTTCTTTCATCTCATTTTCTTCAGCAGGAACCCCACAGTGTTCCTGTACAAGATAATCAAACTTCTCTTCCGACATTTCCACCTGTATATTTCCTATACCACTGAACTTTGATTCGTGTATGACATAGGCGAAACTGTTTGTCTTTGAATCATACTCATTTGTTGCTCCCATTTGACCGGGCTCAACTACCATTCCTCCTGTGTTGTAACTATCAGGATCAGGAGAACAAAGCATCATATACACCGAAGCGTCTTCGATTCGGTCTGCGTTATCTCCTACGAATACTTCATCACGTACAACCTGCGTATCTTCGACTTTGACCTTCTCTACCTTTGTCTCAGTTTTCGTGATGACTTTCGGAACTTCGACTTTCTCAACTTCTGTGACTGTCTCGGTCTCCGTGACTACTCGTGGCTCGTGGAGCTGATATCCTCCTATGAAACTCACACTGCATAGGGCAACGACAAGACCTACGATGAGAATTCGATCTCTCATTCTGCATCACCTCCTTCCAGCTCAATCGCTCGATTTGCACGATGTGTCTTTCCAGAGCCTTTGCTACCTGAAATAGTCAAGGTCGAGATCTCGTCAAATTCTACGGTATCTGGCTCGTCAGAAGTCTGTATTCCTTGTATTCTCTCGATTCTATTCTTCAGCCAGTAGTTTCCACCGTGGAACTCTATGAATCGCTGGTGAGCTTTCCTATACTGCTCTTCCAGTTCTGCGAAATGTTTGTTCGCTATTTGATACGCTTCTTCTCGATCTTCGGCTTCTGCTATAGATTTCCTAACCTTTTTCCTATCTAACATAACAATTATTTAATGTATTTTATATGGTAAAAAGGTTATGCGAGTTTTGGAGTTTGCATTTTTTACTGATTTCGGGGTGGTTTGGGGTGGGGTTCGACCTCCAAATTTGGGGTTGAGTTTTGGATTCTGTTAGTAGACTCCCAAACTCACGAACACCTTTGGGGAGAAGTCATAATTATACTGACGTATGCTAACGAGCGCATCCTCGAAGTCGATCCATCAAATACTGGACGGGAACGTCCCAGCCGAGATCGAACAAGACTTGAATCAATTGAATGAGAATCACGGAATCAACGACCCTCAAAACAGCGTTCACCTCAAATGCTTATTCGATAAACATCCAATCCAAACAGAGAATGAGCTTGTAGAGGCTATCAACTCCCACAAAGACGGGGGTTGTGATGTAGACGGGTGCTGGACGGAGACGACTAATGATCCGCTTCAATGTGGACGACAGCTCCACGAGGCTCAGGCAGAGGAGTGGGATGAATACAGATACGACGAAGAAATCTGCCTCAGCTGGTCCTACAATCTATTCATCAATCGTATGCTCGACGGCGAATCGAAGGAACGTGAAGCAATTAGACGACTCCGGGAGGCTGATCCAGAGTTTGAGTTTGAACTGGCTGACTCGAAGACAGATAGTGAGCAAGCGGTGGATATCGAGGTACTATATGGAGGTACGGTCTTCTGTGGAATTCAGGTCAAGCCAGAGTCCTACAACGATACGTCAGGACTCACTAAGTTCCAAAACCTCCAGAAGAACGATACCTACGACCATCCTGTCTTCTATTTGTTCTACGACGATGACAGCGACATGGAGAATATAGACGAAGTAGTCGCTCAGATCAATAGCCTCCTCCTCGACTTACTCAATTAGATATCGAAATTCCAGATTTCAGGTGCTTTCTCAGCCAATTCTTTGGTGCGGTCGTCTATCTTTTCAGTAGACCAGTGATCGATGTTGGTGATCTCCCGAGTCATCACAAACTCGGATGCTTCGTATTCTCTCTTTTTCTGGTCGAAGGGCTTGTCCTGTGCCCTTGCGTTCATCCGCTCGTTTAGCAAGGTGAGGTTGCCAATCTTGTTGCAGTACTCCTCAAACGTCTCTTTCCCACAGTCCATGTAGTCTCCCCAAGCGACGTATTTGTCCGCAGTGAACGACTTTCGAGGGGCGATGTGTTCGATCTCGATGGTAGTGGAATCGATCACTTTGCTGTGGTCCTTGGAGTAGCCGTCCATCTCGATCTTACTGAGAATATATCGAGTCCGTTCGTTCCTCGGGAATTCGTTCGTCATAATCGCCACACGAACCTCCGAATCCGAGGGAGCCTTCGACTCTAACTCATCGACCAGTTCACCAATTGGGTCAGGTTCGTCAAAGATATCAGAGCATAGCTTGGCGTGGATTTCGTCCACGTCCGTACCCGTTGTTTGGTTTGTAACTCTCCAGCGGAAGATGAACGACTCTATGGCACTTAACCCACGGATTAGGTCGTTGGAGTTGTCGATATTACTGAACAGACCAAGCAGGAGAGTTCGTTCCTGAGTTGCTCCCAAGATGTTCAGGTTCTCCAGATAGCGGTTGATCTTCTCATTCGCACGCCTGTTGAACTCCTCAGTATCTGCATTGACGATATCCACGTAGAGGTACGCCTTGTCCTTCATATCCCGAATATACTCTTGGACAGTCGTGTTGCTCCCCTCGATCTCCTCGTCTACTAACTCGCAGAAGCGGTCATAGAGCATATAGGAGGATATAGCTTCAGAGATATCTGGCTCCTCGGCGGACATCATATAGTGGCGGAAGAATCGAGCGGGTTTGGTCAGCTCTGGTTTGATGAGTCGAATCATCTCCTCCCAGTCCGACTTCACTTGCTCGTAGTTCAGTATGTGCTGTGGAGATTGAGTTGCGACAGAGAATAGGTGGTTCTTCATCAAGTCCACCGCAGTAAGATCGAGCCCTCGGTCATTCAGAGTCTCGAATAGCTTGAATGCAGACTCCTCGCTATTACACCGAATAGTCACAAGAGTCATCGAATTCACGAGGTGCTTGCGCATCTCCTCAACTTCCTCGTGATCTACTTCAGATAGCTTCTCAGTGTAGTATTCAACCGCTTCGGTGAGTTGGCTCTCTTCGTCGCTTGGTTGACGATTATTCAGTACATCTTGGTAGTCATCGTCATCGAACGTGGAGAGAGTCATATTCGGATGACTACGCATTTCCTCGTCTTTCTTGTACAGATAGTCCGTCTCGATCTCCTCAGCCCGTGCTTGCGGGTCTAAGCTCTTGTCCCAGTCGTCTTCATTGATCTCCTGTAGCTTGTCTCGAATAAGGCACAGCAACAAGGAGATAGTGACCAGCCGTTGCTGACCGTCCACTACCTCCATAATGTTCAGATCGCCCATCCGAGTCTCCTCCTGAACGACTACGACAGAGCCTAAGAAGTGGGAGCTCTCCGATTCCGTTAGCTCCTGCAAGTCATTCCACATATCCTCCCACTGTGGCTCCTCCCACGCATACTGGCGCTGGTACTCTGGAACCCTAAAGCGGTATGAGCCTCGGGTGAGGACGGATTTGATAGTATCTTCGTTCGCTTGGATGTTTAGCTCAGAGGACATAGTTAGGGTTTCCCGACCTTCTGTAGCTGGTCGTCGCCGTGAACCGTGATCTCGTATTCGTTGTTGTGTTCGTCGTTCTTCTCTCGGTCAATTAGACGACGTTCGAAGAGGTCGTGGAGAGCGCCGAACATCGAGCCTCGCTTCACTTCACCATCCAGATTACTGTTCATCCATTCCTCGATCCTCGATGCTTCCACTGGAGCTTCTGAGTCTAATCGCTGTATCGCATACAGGACTTTTTGATGAGTTGTTCCAGAACTAATCTCGCCAAGGTAGCGTTCAGTTTCGTCCTCTTTCTCCTCTTGCTCTTCCTCCGATTCCGCTTCCTCTTCTCCCTCTTCAGGTTCTGACTCTACTTCGTCCTTGCTCTCACTCTCTGTGTCTTCCTCGTCTTCGTCCTTGTCGTCGCTTGGAGCATCCTCGTATGACTCCTCGATTTCGATCTTGATGTTATCCACAACTCCAGACTCATACATCTCTAAAATAGTCTTAGCCCGCTCCGTCGCCCTTGGACCGCTGAATTCGTGGGAGGTTTTACCTCGACTCATCTGATATACAGGTTAAGTAATCCCTGCCTCTTATTTCTACCGAGCAAGTCGGCAAGTCGCCTCCAAATTCAAGAAATGATCTTCACTTGCGCTTGGCGAACCGTATCAAGAGCAGATTACCATTTTTAACCAGACGTTCAGACTGTGGGAAGGTGTTAAATGTGAGAGTGAATAACTCACGTCTATGCCACTGTGTCCCGATTGTCGTGGAGATGCAGATACCAACACCGAACAGAAACAGTACCGTACCTGTGATCGCTGTGGCAAAGAGTTCTAATGGCGCTCTGCGACGAGTGTAGGAAAGAAGCAGATACTACATGGGAAGCGTTGGGAGATAGCGAAAGGTACAGTGATGATGAGTGTCAACGGTGCGGTAAGAAACTCTAATGCCACTCTGTAAATCCTGCAAAAAGAAAGGGAAGACTCATTTCACAGCGAATGACGACAAAACCCGATGTGATCGTTGCGGGTCTATAATAAATGGCTGACAAGAGTGAGGAAGGTGAAGAGAATGATCCAAACAATTTCTCTGGTATTGAAGAAACACTCGTAGAAGCTCGTCGTCGTTTCGACAACGAAGAATCCCGAAGAGACAGCATCAAACAAAGTATAGGTATTATCGTTACAGCAGATGCATTATTAATCTCACTCGGGACACTGTTTCTGGACGATGGAAGTCAGACTCAATCACTGGTTTCCTTAGCGCCAGCACTGATTTCTGCACTCATCGGATTATTTGTCATTAAGCCGAAATATTACTTGAATCCACTTGAAGAAGCCGATGAATACTACAATTATGTTAGACAAGAGCCAGAATATCTCTACGACACATTCCTGATATCCTATATAAATTCTATTCGATATAACAGGAGTTTGAATAATTTACAAATATCATTCCTACACCTTTGTACTTCTCTCACCGTCTTAACGGTCGTTCTACTGGTATTCACTCAATCTGTCTCTGACAGCCAGATTCTAATACTCGTCGTGTTTCTAATACCACATATCATAAGTGGGAATATAGTTAATCAATTAAGTATACTTACCGTGAGTTTCTCTCAGATCTTCTAACCCACCCTACCCCCTACCCAATTGCGCTCGTGTACGTGTGCGTGAGGAGATCGAGAACTTCAGACTACTCTTCTACCAGAAAACCCGATTTGAAGGGGTCGAAATAGTGTCGATATAGAGGGTGTTTTACCCCGTATTTCCTGAAACCCCACCCATAGTCCATAGAGAAAGCCTCTACCTACAGAATCAGGGTATATTTGGTTAGAAAATAGCCGTCAAACCCTGAAACCCCATCCAAAACGCATCATCATACGCTCTACTCAAGAAATCCACATTCAGACACGGGTATTTGGTAAGAGAAATCGGCTAAATCGCTGAGACCCTATCTATCATTCATTCTCAAACGCTCTACCTCCAATATCAGGGGTTCAATTGGTAAGAAATCACTCTCAAACCCTGAAACCCCATCCAGAGTCCATAGAAAAACCTTCTACCTTCAAAATCTGGGTCAAAATAGATAGTTCGAGGGTGAAAATCAGTCTAACCCTCCGACGCCTGCTGATCTTCGTCTTCTTCCTTCTCTTCTCGTTGGGCGAGGGTTCGAAGGAATTCCACCATTTTGTCCTCGTTCTCAGCGACTCTTTCAGCTTGATCTGTGTCGTTGTGAATGGCGCAGAAGCCGTGTGAGTTGAGTCCGTTCTCATTCCCGCATCGTTCGCCATTCTCCTTCTCGAAGAGGCACTGACCCCAGAATTCGTCCCAATTAATCTCTTCATCGTCGCTGTCGAGGTCCCATTCCCAGTTGGATTCTTCCAGAGTATCGTATTCCCAATCCGTCTGAGGGATCTGCGAGAGAGTTTTCTTTGGATCTTCTGATCCAGTTCCTTCGTAGATTTTCGCCGTCTTCTGCGACTCTTTGTAGATGATATCGGATAGTACTCGAACGTCTTTGTGTACGTCCCGTGCGTCCTCTCTGTGGGAAATTAAGAGGAGATACCCGTCGTGCTTCCGAATCATCCTCGTAGTCCGCTTGAACTGCTTCTCTACGTCGTGCTGGTTAGTCCCAGCCGAGAAGTTGGAGGAAGCCTCGTCGATTAGCACCAGCTGTTTCTTGTCTTCCTGTAGGCGCTCGACCAGCTCCTGTTGAGATTCAACCTCGTAGACCTGAGGACAACTCGTAATGTTCGATATAACCTCAATTTCGTCCTCATCGTAGTCTTCAACAACAATCCAGTGATGAACCCAAACTTGGGCAAAGAGAAGCGCCATATCAGTCTTTCCGGTC
>Ga0207770_100327_pt1 | contig 28178 bp, 23 predicted proteins | sample A23E2SouthBayCA_FD_187729 | JGI IMG/M metagenome (GOLD analysis project Ga0207770, IMG submission 187729) | Aerobic enrichment media microbial communities from Eden Landing Ponds, California, USA - A23 E2 (SPAdes) | ecosystem: Environmental > Aquatic > Marine > Unclassified | place: Emeryville... | reverse complement strand
CGCCGTCGTGGGGGCCGTCGGTCCCGCACTGGCACAGACAGCTACCGACAGCGGACCAGTCACCTACGAGTACACCGGCTCCCCAACGACGCTGATTGTTGATACCAGCAATCTCGACGGTGGCTCGGAGTTCACCGTCGAGTACACCACGCAGGGCGGCCCATCCACTTGGACGACCGTCTTAGCCCGTGAGACGTACAACACCGCGAACCTCAAAGAAGACCAGCTCCTGTTCTTCAACGACGGCGCGTATGAATCCGTGAACGTCACGGTGTCGGACTACTCCGGTGGCGAACCGACGTTCGACTCCAAGAGCGGGCTTCTCGGCGGTGTGAACCTCGTTCGGACCGTCGTCGGGACGACCGGCGGCGACTCTGATTTGAATTGCGATACTTCGGATAGAATCGGTAACATGGTTTCCGGCGTCGAGAATCTGGACTGTACGGCACAGCCCGGCAGTACAACCGTCAACACGACGGGAACGGACGCCGCACAGACCAAACTCGACATCTACCAGTCTGCTCAGAACAGCAAGGCGCAGGCTGACAACTACCAGACCACGCTGGAGAATTATCTGTCGGATACAAAGACTCAGGCCCGAATTATCGGCAAGAACGCCTATATCAAGTCCTTGAACAAAGGCAGTAGCAAGTCCGCGGCGAAAACTGCGTCAAAACAGGCCGTAGCGGACTACTACGCCAAAAAGCAGGTCAACCTAATGAACGAGTATGCGGTGCTAGCACAGAACTACGACTACCTCCATGGTATCGCTAACAACGAAAGCAGCATTTCATCGACTCTAGACAGCAATCAGGACACGTTCGTGGGGACGTACCACACCCACCCGTACGGCGACGGCGGTCAGATTGAGTATCAGGGCCTCAATTCGGTGAGCTATACCCTCACGAACGGCAGTAGCCACACGTACCAGGCCCCAAAGGTGTTCGTCGATGCTGGTTACGATAGCGGAGATAACATCAACCCAACACTGACGGCCCACACAGCACCGAACAATGTCGAATCGTCTGCTGGTTCTGGACGATCCAGCGTCCACCTCGAATCGCTGATTATTCGTGCCCCGAACGACAACTATCAGAACCTCAAAGTCGTCCAATGGCAGGAGTTCAACACCCTGAACTCCGAGATTCAGAGCCAGAACAGCCAAGTCCAATCCGACATGGACACGCTGGCAGAGAATACCTACAGCGCCTATCAGGCCGGCGAAATCAACAATAGCGACCTCGTCGATCCCTACGTACTGGCAAACCAGCAGTCCGCCGGCGACGACTTCCAGGGTTGGACTGCCGCACAACTCACCCTGATGGGACAGAACTCCCCGGAGAACTTCGACCAAATCGGGAGCTTCAACATCACCACCGAATCCGGCACGCAGTACGAAGGCGTGCTGTTCTCTCAAGAGAACCCTGCCAGCGGACAGTTCGAGGCGAACAACACGTACAACCCGAACCAGATTGGTGGCACGCAGTACGTCGTCACCAGTGACCGCATCGTGGAACTGGAGAGTAACTTCACGGTGGACGATATCACCACAACGGACGGCCAAACCGTCCAGAACGTCACTATCCAGAAAACCACCTACGAAACCTCGAACGTCACCGAACTCAAGCAACAGTACGAGGATCTGGCATACAAGCGTGCACAAATCGAAGCCCGCGAAAAGGCGCTGAAGCAGTCTGCCGGCGGTGGCTTGCTCGGTGGCGGCAGCGTTCCGCCCGTCGTTGCATTGGCCGTCATCGGCACGCTACTGACTATCGTCGTTCTCCAGAACTAACCCACCCATGCGTTCCATTTTCTTCGTCGCGCTGCTCGTGGTCAGCCTTGGCTGCGTCAGCGCTCCGACCGCCGCACAGTCCGCGGGAAACCTCCCTGCTGAAACATCCGGCCCACAGCCCACAGCCAACGCTACTGATACCACGCGCATCGACGGACAGACCGAGATCGTCGGCTCAGAGTACCTGCCAGACGAAGGAATCGCCCGAATCACCCTCCGGTCAAGCGCAGTCCAGACCGTGACGATCTCCGACGCCGGCCGCTTCCAAGAAGGCGGGAAGATCCCCGTCCGCACGGTTGCCATGCGCTCGGACGACACCGCCACCATCGAGATTCCCGTCACCGAGAAAGACGGCTACGTCGGCGTGGCGATTTCCACGGCAAACACACCACTGTACGCCGAAATCGTCCAACGACCCTCCGGTGGCGGGCTCGATATCCTCCGTGCGCTCTCATCGTTGCAGGCGTGGCTCGCCGGGGCAACTGTCGCGTTCATCTGGATGATCGTAGCTGGCTACAACGTTATCCGCGGCGAGAACGGCCGTCCGGAGGTAGCATGAAGCCCGCACCGACCTTCCAGAACAACCGCGACCGGCTTGTCTACCTGCTTGCCGAGTACAAGCTACTGATAGGCGGAATGCTCGCCGGTGCGGCCGTGCTGTTCGCCTACTACCAGCCACAACTGCCGACCTTGCCGACGTGGATTCCCGCCATCGCCGTCGGGTGGCTTGTGCTGGCGGTTCCCTGCTATCTTGTCGGTGCGAAGATCGCCCGCTGGCTCCGTCGACGCAACTGGGTCGAAGTTCACCACGTCAACGCCGTCGAGGACACGACCGAGAAGTACTATGTCCCGCCGGAACTCTGGCGCAAGAAAGAGATCGACGGCCCCGATCCATACCCCGTCAACGGTGGCAGTGCGTGGGCCGTCCGCGAGTACGAGTACCTGGAAGACATCGGCCAGCTCCGCGTCGAGGGCGTCTGGCTTGAAGGCTGTCAGGACACCCAGCTGATGACCAGCAAGAAGCAGATGCAGGACATTCACGGCTGGCTCATCGACCGTGCTGAAGAACTTGCCGCCATTCGCGGCCGGTGGAGTCGTGGCAGTGTCGAACTGCAAAAGAAGCTCGTCACCGCCGACGCCGAAGCCAACGAGCGCGGCCAGATGATCCAGAAGACAGCGGCGAAGGAGACCTTCGGCGACCTCATCGAAGACGGCGAAAACCCCGAAGACGCACCCACTATCCACGATCTCACCGACGCGCCCGATCCCACGGCAGACGCCGCTGTGGGCTATGGGCAGGACGAACCGACTGATCAGCAACCACAGGAACCACGCTTGAACGATGACTGACGACAGCGACCTCTATACACCTGCACAGTTCCGCGAGTATCAGGACGGCTACGGCCAGCGAGAATCCGACGTGCATCAGCACGCGGGCATCGTCCGCGACGAGGAGCTATCCCGCTACCTCTCGATCCTCGAAACTCACTACGACCCGCGACACTGTGACCGTCCCGAAAAGATGCCAGGACAGGCCAAGGACCTGTCTCACGTTCGGGAAATCGTCCGCATCGAGGGAACCGAGACAGCCCGGAAAGCCATGGCGAACGGAGATATGCAGTCACTCAAGCACTTCACCGGAGACGCCGGCCAGAGGGCGGATATCTCCGGTATCAAGGCCATCGACCAGCTCCGGGCACAGATGACCGGCCCCGCGCCGATGTTCTACGAGTGGGCCGAGCCCGGTACAGGGAAATCGAACTTCGCCTGTCTGCTCGGACAGCTCTGGAAGGAACAGCAGCCCTCGGACGCACTTGTCGCATCGAACATCCGGACGCTCGAAGAGACCGACGAGTGGACCGACTCTGACGGGGATCGTCGTGACGGGTGGCTGGCAAACTACGGCGAGCTGAACGAATGGCTGAAGCAGGACGGTGATCCCATGCACAACGAGCAGGTCCCGAAGCTGTTCATCTTCGACGAGGCCAGCAGTAACGCCGGCGGGAGTGGGTCGGACGGCTACGAGACGAAGACGAAACTCGGCCCGCTCACGTACAAGATCCGGAAATACGGCGGCTCACTCATCATCATCGGCCACGACGGCCGGGACGTCCACCCGCTCGTCCGGGAACTCGGCGTCTGTGTCCACAAGGAGGGGCTGAAAGAAGCGACCTTCTACGAAGACGTGCGGAACCGGAAGGGCGTCAACCCGATCTTCTCCGTGTCGGGTATCCCCGAAACAGACTGGCGCTACGATGACAAGGAACCGACTACGTGGTCTTGGTCGTGCGGGGAAGATGATGGCGACGAAGTGGACCCGGAAGACCTCTCTCGGAAACTCGCAATCTACACGGTCATCACGGCAAAGGAATCTGAACCGGACAGACCAAACCACGAGATCGCCGATTTCGTCCCGTACAGCGCCGAATGGGTCCGACAGCGCTGGAACGAGTATCAGGACGACGAAAAGCACCGAAACGTAGTTGGTGAGGTGACGGAGCTAACCGCATGACAACGGCAGGATTCGAGCAACCCAACAACAACCAACCCCCCGGCGTAGCCCTGTTGTTGGCCCATGGCGTGCGCTCGCGGTGCGAGCACGCGCGAGCCATGGGCAACGGCCGTGAACAGCCCGGAGGAGTATCTATATATGACGCGCGCGAGGTGCGCGAATGAGTCGGAGTCACAAGGCGAATCACTATGGCACGCTCGTCGAGCGGAAAGCCGCTGAGCGATATGACCTCAATCTCGATAGGTGCAGCTGGCACGACGCGAAGCGGCTCGATGGAACGCCTGTTGAAATCAAGGCCGCAATGCACCGGCATTCTGACGGTCAGCCGGGGACGTTCAAGCTATACGATCAGTACCACGAGAAGCTACGCGCCGCGAACGGGTGGTATGTGTTCGGTGTGTATCGCGTTCGTGGTCGAGGCGTAGAGATACTGGAGTGGGAGATGCGACACTCCTCACGTTTGCCAACTCTCGACTGGCACGGAGGGGGGAGGCATAGGGATGCATTTCAAGCGAAATTAGCTCTCAGAGAGCTATTCTGACGGCGACCGTTTATGTGCTTGTGAATTTCAATTTGTTATATGTACAGTCCAAGTATAGCACAGATACAGTATGATCTGGTGATTGGTCTAATAGCAGGGTTTGCAGGAGGTTATGCCAGTTCGCTCTCTGCAACGATCACAGTAAGGATAAGCGATCGGTTGCGCTCTCTGATCAGATCTACGAATTCTGTTCAAAAGGTCGGACTATTCATTGGTGCTATTGGGGTTGTTACCACACTCAGCTTGATTCTCCCCATAATGATGGATGTATTGATAAATATGCGCGACCCGATTGTTGAAATAAGAAAATCGGTACAAGATAATTTTCTTATAAATGCAGTAGCCATTCTGAGTCTGTGGGTTGGGTACCAGCTGTATAGTGAGTTCGGCAGTCGCGACTGAGACCGTGCGGTGTATTTTGATGAAGTGGCCTTAGCCACACCTCTAAACGGAATCACAACCCCCCGGGTTTGATTCCGTTCGGGCGACGGCCGAGCTATGGGCTCGGTCAAGCCTCGATCACGCCGGCGGCCATGCCGGTCAGGGAGAAAATCGGCAAAACAAGCGGTGTTTTCGGGGTGCTGGACAGTGATGCCTCTCAACAGGCGGGCCGCTACTCGGTAGCCAGCCAGCGCCAGGCCGTCCCTCGCGAGCCGTCCGCGAGCTGGACCTGGGCCTGCCGGTAGCGTTCTTCGGGCATTCCCGCGTCTTTCCACACCCGGAAGCCTTCGCGAATCGCTTTCCCGTGCTTCTCGATCTCCCCGAACCGCAGGGTCATCTGTGCCTCGTGAGCGTCGTTCACGTCAACACCGTGGCGAGCTGCCCATGCGATGAACGCGCTCATCGTATTCTCCAGCCCACGTTCGGCAGCTTCCGCGGCCTTCGCCGCGGTATCGACAGCACGGCGAGTGGCTTCGCGCGCCTCGTCAACGGCGGCGTGAACCATCTCCGCGACGTACTCCGACCGGAGCGACACGTCGGCATAGTCCGATATCACCAAGTCTTCCATCTCTCGAAGCGCTCGACGGACACTCTCGACATGACGGCCGTACTCGTCGGCGATATCCGCCGGAGCAACCTGCCCGCCGTCTGCTACCAACATCTCTAGGGCTTCCCACTGCACCGGCGAGAGCCCGTCTGAGAGATGGCGCACGACGACACTCTCCTGCTTCTGCTCGACTCGCGTCAGATCCAAGCCCACCGGTTCGGGGCCGGAGTGGTCTACCTCCGGCTCGAAGTACGAATCTTCGACAAATGGGCCGGAACCAGATGGTGCGATGTCGATACCCGCATCGGCTAGTACAGACAACACAGTCTGATCTAACTCCCGTTCCAGCGTCTCCAAGTCGCGCCACCGGACAGTTTCGTCATCATCCAGCAGCGAGGCCTGCAGAGACGAGCCGACTTTCGGGTGGGATAGCGGATGGTCGTCGGGCACAGACAGCGCCTCGCGGGCGTAGTAGTGCTTCACCTCCTTGGGGAGGTGGTGGTCGGGGAACGCCTCTCGAATCCGCTTCGGGCCGAGTGTGGCTGTGTGGTAGTATCCTGGCAGGTTCCGCCCCCGCTCGTCGTCATCGTTCTGGACGATCTTCCGATAACCGCGGCGGTCAGATTCCAGTAGGTGGCCCATCGCCGCAATCGGCCCATCGCGAGCATGGACCGGTCCACTGGCGTCGCGATGAATCCGGGCGTACTTCTCTGCGTCCTGAACGTTGCTGTAGGGGTGTGGCTCCTCGAAGTACCGACCGGTGACCCCGATCTCGATGGCTGCCCGCTGCAGTAGCTCGGGATATCGATGGAACTCGATATTCGAGCCCTTCACGCGGACATTTACACCTTCGCCGAAGCCGTCCGGAACGGGAATCTCGATACGGCTGCCGTCGTCACGCTCGCCCTGCATCGCGGGCCAGCGTGGGGCAACATGGGCTACGAAATCCTGCTGACCGACCGAATCCTCTTCGGGATGACGAGCGACCTTCAGCCGGTACTCGCGCATATTCTGCAGCTGCCAGTCCGTTCCCTGTGGTGTCCGCTCGCCGGGGTGAACGATATTGCTGTCCTGGTAGGAGAGACGAACGACCCACCGCTCGCCGTCCTGCAGGAACTCGCCGCTCTTTGACCCCTCACCAGCCTTGACCTCACTGTCCAGTGCGAAAAACGGCGCAAGGCCGTCGCTATTGAACAGGAGATTGGCGTGGAGTTCGTGAGGGGCCAGCCCTATCGTTCGCATCGCCCCCCGTCAGTCTTGACGGCGGCCACCGCCCGCTCGACCTCGGCTTGACTCTCCGCAAGCGGTTGGAGATTCGTCCAGTCGAACTGAAGGGGTTCGCCTGCTTCTACGTCATATAATTCCGAAGCACGAACGAACCCAGTCACGCCGGAACCCCCTCCAGTTTCTCGCGAGCACGGCCAAGGAGGTTGCCCACAGTACCGGGTGAACGGCCAGTCTTCCGGGCGTACTCCCGTGGCCCATACTGGCCCATGCCCACAGCCTCGTATACCTCTCGCTCGGCGTCAGTCAGTGGCGACAGGTCCGGTTCGTAATCGAACAGCGAAGACTGCGGAGTCACAGACTCTCACCCCCGTCAGTCCGGGCTTCCACTCGACCGCCCTGATTCCGCTGTGGCTGGTCTTCTGGGTCGGGGTAGTCGAGTTCCTTCCCAGCCGCAGTGCCCCGCGAGATACGGGGCATACAGTCACACGCCGGACAGCGGTGAGCGATATCATCGCCGTCGCCGAACGTCCGCCGGAAGTCACGCGAAACGTGTGCCCCGCAGTGCTGGCAGTTCGACTTCTCGATAGTTGCGTTCTCGACAAGTCGGTTACTCAAGAGAAACCACCCCCGCTCGGGAAGCGGCCAAATCCTTCGCAAAATCGCAAGACTGCACCCCAAATGATTCGTAACCGTTCGTGGTTCGATTTGGTTTCGAGTTTATACGCAGAAGGACCTGCGAGTAAGATTCAGATAGAAGGGCGTAGGCGACGCTTTTCGGGATAGTTCGCCAGAACGAAGTAACGCTATGGACTCGCCGGGATTTGAACCCGGGGCCTCTTCCTTGCGAAGGAAGCGATCTGCCACTGATCTACGAGCCCGCGTGGTCTGCCACTCGAACGCGGAGTTATAAAAACCCTGCGCGTGAGAGCGGCCTTCGATAGCGATTCACACTGTCCCGGCCAGCGGTTCGGACGGGTGGCACACCGACGCTGTCGCGAAGCGACAGCCCCCGGGGATCAGTCCTCGAGGACGATCTCGATGGAGACGTCGTTGGGAACCTGGATGCGCATCAGCTGGCGCAGTGCCCGTTCGTCGGCGTCGATATCGATGAGCCGCTTGTGGACGCGCATCTCCCAGTGTTCCCACGTCGCAGTCCCCTCACCGTCAGGGGACTTGCGGCTGGGAACCTCCAGCGTCTTGGTTGGGAGCGGAACCGGACCGGAGAGTTCGACGCCGGTCTTGTTCGCGATCTCCCGCACGTCCGCGCAGATGTCGTCGAGGTCCTCGGGGCTTGTGCCCGCGAGCCGAACGCGTGCCTGCTGGGACATACGTTATCGCTCGTTGACGCCGAGGACTTTGCCGGCGGCGATGGTCTGACCCATGTCGCGGATAGCGAACGAGCCGAGTTCCGGAATCTCGGAGGACGGCTCGATGCTGAGTGGCTTCTGTGGGCGGACCGTCACGACGGCAGCGTCCCCGTTCTGGATGAAGTCAGGGTTCTCCTCGGCGACCTCGCCGGAGGACGGGTCGATCTTCTTGTCGATGGACTCGACGGTACAGGCGACCTGTGCCGTGTGAGCGTGGAAGACCGGCGTGTAACCCTCGGTGATGACGGACGGGTGCTGCATCACGACAATCTGGGCCTGGAAGGTCTCGGCGACCGATGGCGGGTCGTCGGCCGGACCACAGACGTCACCGCGTCGGATGTCGTCCTTGCCGACGCCACGGACGTTGAACCCGACGTTGTCACCGGGCTCGGCCTTCGGGACTTCCTCGTGGTGCATCTCGACGGTCTTCACTTCACCGGAGACGTCAGACGGCTGGAAGCTGACGTTGTCGCCCGTGTTCAGGATACCCGTCTCGACACGGCCAACCGGGACCGTACCGATACCGGAGATGGTGTAGACGTCCTGAATCGGCAGTCGGAGCGGCGCGTCCGTCGGCGGCTCCGGAGCCGGCAGGTTGTTGAGTGCTTCCAGCAGGATTTCGCCGTCGTACCAGTCCGTGTTCTCGGACTCCTCAGCGACATTGTCGCCTTCGAACGCCGAGAGCGGGATGAACTTGGCGTTGTCAGGGTCGAAGCGGACCTGAGTGAGGAGGTCCTTGACCTCCTCGACGACCTGCTTGTACTCGGACTCGCCGTAGTCGACGAGGTCCATCTTGTTGACACCGACGACGAGCTCGCCGATGCCCAGGGTGCGGGCTAGGAACACGTGCTCCTGGGTCTGCGGCTGGACACCGTCGTCGGCGGCGACGACCAGGACGGCGTTGTCGGCCTGGGACGCGCCGGTAATCATGTTCTTCACGAAGTCGCGGTGACCAGGACAGTCCACGATGGTGAAATCGTAGGTGTCGGTGCTGAACTCCTGGTGGGCGATGTCGATGGTGACACCACGCTCACGCTCTTCGGCGAGGTTGTCCATGACGTAGGCGAACTCGAAGCCGCCCTTGCCCTTCTCCTCGGCTTCTTCCTTGTGCTGTTCGATGACGTGCTCTGGTACCGATCCTGTCTCGTACAGGAGTCGGCCGACGAGCGTGCTCTTCCCGTGGTCGACGTGGCCGATAATGGCCAGGTTCTGGTGTTGTTCGTCGCTCATTGTTATCTCTCACGCGCAGAGGCGCTGTATCGGGTTTATTAGCTGGTGGTTCATAAAACGATTTCGAAAGCGTGTAAGCGTCAGGCCGTCGCTTTCTTGCGATTCGGCACGCCATGGCATGGTAGTGTGGCACCCGGAGCGTGTGTTTCGACAACTGACCGGTAGCGCCAGTGTCAGCCGTGTCCAGAGACTCTCAGGTACAGACATCGGACTGGTGAGACAGTCGTTCGACGGTAGCAAAAGAGACGGCGGCCGCTTAAATCGATTCTTCGAGCGAGTGCGCCATGTCGGCGAAGACCGGAGCCTCGAACAGGTCACCGGAGAAGGCTTTGTACGCCATGAACACGAGGCCGACGAAGATGGCGAGGTTAAATACCATCATGAACGGCGCGACCAGCAGAGACACGAACCCTGGCATCATGCCAAAGACGAAGTTGAGGGCAAAACGGAACAGGTACAGTCCGAGGGTGTAGGCAACACTCTGTGCTGCGTTGTACCTGACGAACTCGTTGTCGTCCTCGATGAGGAGAAAGATGATACCGAACGGCAGGAGGTAGGCGACTGCCGCAGCGATGGTTGCCGAGAGACCGAACACGACATCGTCGGCCTCCGCACCCACATTCGTTACCGTCGCTTAACTTGTCATATAGTTCAATATAATAGAGTGTGCAATAATACTGTCTGTCCTCGTAAATAAGGCTGATTCAAAGGCGTTTCTGGTAGATAACGCCACTAAAAACGGAACTGTTCGGCTCGGCGCTACAGTCGGCCGATATCGGCGAGCACCGCGCTCGCCGTCTCCGGGCCGCCGGCACCACGACCGGAGATGTTGAGCTGGCCGGCGTGTTCGGTCTCTAGCTGCGCAATGTTCCGGGTCCCGGAGACAGCGAGCGGCGCGTTGTCCGGCACGAGTCGCGGGCCGACGCGGACGGAGCCCTCGACGACCTCGGCGATGAGCCGGACCGTTCGGCCGTCCGCCCGCGCGAGTTCGAGCGCGCTACCGGATATCTCCTGAATCCCTGTCACTTCAGCGTCGTCAAGTGTGTACTCCGTCTCGTCATCGGACAGGACGTTCGCGATGATGACGCCTTTCAGCGCCGCGTCGGTGCCGTCCACGTCGAAGGTCGGGTCAGCCTCAGCGACGCCGAGGTCCTGCGCTTCCGCGAGGACGTGCTCGTAATCGAGGCCCTCAGTCGCCATCCGTGAGAGGATAAAGTTCGCCGTGCCGTTGAGTACCCCACGGACGGCCGTGATATGGCTCGGGTCGAAGTCGTCGATGGTCGAGAGAATCGGCATCGCACCACCGACAGTCGCCTCGAACAGCACGGACCCCTCGCTTTCGCGCTCCAGCGCGCGAACGTCTGCGTACCGCTCGGCGACCGGGCCTTTGTTCGCCAGCACGGCGTGTCGGTCCCGTTCAAGCGCGGCCTGAATATGTCCGAAGCCGGGTTCGGCGTCGCCGAGCGTCGTCGGCGTTGCCTCGACAAGCACGTCGTACTCAGCCGAAAGCGCGTCTTCGGGTGCACCGCCCCCGACGACGCCGTCGGTTCGTTTCCGGTCGAGAACCGCAGCAGTGTCGACACCGGCGCTATCGATGACGGCGCTACTGGAGTCAGCGAATGCAGTAACTGAATGGCCGTGGTCGCTCGCCAGTTCGACGACGGAGGAGCCGACGGCGCCGGCACCGATAACGGCGAGTCTCATGCTTCACCCCCCGCCGCAAGCGGTTCGATGACGTGGAGTCCCTTCTCGTCAGCAACGGTACGAATGGCGGACATCGTCTCGTCGACTGCCCCTTCCTCTGTCGCCAGGCGAATGCGCGCGCTGGAGGCATCGTCCGTGCCCTCCGGGGCCGACAGCGAGAGGTCGGTCACGGTCGCGTCCGTCGATTCGTGAATCCGCGAGAGTGTATCGGAGAGGTCAGTGTTGACGAGGTGGCCGGTGAGGATGATCGTCAGCGCCTCGCTGTACTGCTCGGCTCCGGCCTGAATGACGTTGATACCTGCGTCCCGGAGTGCGTCGACGATCCCGTCGAACCGCTCGGGGGTCGCCTCCAAGTCGACCTCCACGGGGATGTGCCCCCGCGGGGTCACGTTCCCCCGCTCGTGGAAGATAGAGAGGAGGTTCCCGCCGTTCGTGGCGATGGGCTCGAGCGCCCGCAGCAGTTCGCCCGGTTCGTCGACCAGTTCCAGCCGAACTGTGTAGGACCGTACCTCGTCGGTCGAGTCGCTCATCGCCCGCTCACCTCCTGAGTATCTCGGCTCATTGTGGATGACTCAGCAGGGGCACGTATAAGAAACCGTTCGTTTGGTCTCAGGGCAGAAACCGGTCATACAGGTCATCGATCCACTCGTTGTACGCCTCGCCGCGAGGCGACCCCCAGGGGTTACGTGAGAAGTAGTACATCGCCGCGAACATCCCCGCAAGCGTCAGCGCCAGCCCCGTCGGCAGAACGAAACTCCAGATGAACGTCGACGTGCCGGCGATGACAGCAGCCACGAGAAGGTCCACAATCTGATGCAGGCGGTCGCTCATACCGCTCTGTTCAACGCCGGTGGACCTAAACGTGGGGCAAACCATGCTCGTGCCGGATGCAGGCAGGTGAACGCTACGTTTTTTTGACTCAGGGCAGAGGGAGTTGTATGTGTACGCCCTCCAAGCTACATCAGTGTCGACAGGCGCAGCGTTGCTCGTCTTCGGGCTGTTCGCTGTCGTCGGAGCAGGCATCGGCGGGATCGGAAGCACGGTCGTACAGCGCCTCTCGAACCCCGTCGTCAGATACCGGCAGTTGTTGCTCGGCATCGTTCTCCCGTTCACGCTGCTGTCGTACGTCGTCTTTCTGTTACTTGGACTCGGCCACTTAATTGCCGGCGGACAGACCGGAGTCGTCGGAGCGGTGCTAGCGACGTTCGCCGAACTGCTCGCAGCTGGTCTCGTCGGGCTGGCCGCCTACGCGCCAGCTGTCCCGGGCATCCGCAGCGTTCGGGACATCAAACTATCGACCAGTCAGGCGGTCATCCGGATGGGTCGGTACATCCTCGGAATCACCGTGCTGGTGACTGTCGTCGTCGCACCGCTTGAGGCCGGACTGTCGTCAGTCGCGGTGTTAGCACTTCTTGCCGCTTTCGGCATCGGCGTACAGGTCATTGCCCCGTGGTTTATCCCACTAGTGCGGTCGGTAGATACGCCGGACGACCAGACGACGGAAACACTGAACCGACTCCGGGAGCGCGCAGGACTGACCGTCCGCGACGTTCGGGTGCTTGACACCGAACAGGAAGGAACCGCGAACGTGATTGTCCGTGGAGCCCCGGGCTACCGTCGCCTGTTCGTGACGAGCACGTTCCTCGACGTGTTTGACGACGAGATGGCAACGGCCCTGCTCGCAGTTCAGGCTGGCCGTCAGGAGGTCCGCGTGCGTGCTCGACTTATCGGTGGCCTGCTCATCGCGCTGGTCCCGGTGTTCGCGGCACTGGTTGACATCGGCCCGCTGTGGCCCCTTGTCGGCGCGAGTCTCGGACTGCTCGTCGTCACCCTGTGGGTCACTCGCCGCGGCGTCCGGGCAGCCGACGACTACGCGGCCGAGGGCGTTGGCCCGGATGCCGTCGCGGACGCCCTCGAACGGTACGCCGACGTCCACGACATGGAGCCGCCCCGACGACGACTCGCGAACCCGTTCTCGAAATCGCCGCCGCTGGGGAACCGAATCGATCGATTGCGGGCGCAAGCAGAAGGGGAGTAGCGGAAAACATGTCCGAGTGCAGTCAATAAGACAGAGCGGAGCGGAACGGACACGCATACCGCGCGCCGTCGGCGCGCGGTTTCACTCCGAGCGCGCTCGCAGAGCGCGACTCGGAGGTCGTTTTTAGCGTAGATTTTTGCGAGGAGTGGTTCCCGCAGCGCCGCCGTTGGCGGCGCGAGGAAACCCGACGAAGTAAAAAGGTACTTAGAAGTAGTCGATGGCCGGGTTCAGTTCCTGCTTCATCCCCTTGCGCTCGCGGATCTCGCTGATCTTGTCGGGCTGGAGATTGTCGGCAAGGACCTGGAAGCCGGCGTTCTCGGTGTTCCAGGAGGCACGGCCCTCGGTCGCGGAGCGGATGTCGGAGGAGAAGCCGATCATCTCGTCAACCGGGGCGACGCCTTCGACGACCATCAGGTCGCCTTCCTGGTACATGTCGTCGACGCGGCCACGGCGACCCTGAATCTCGCCGCTCGCAGCGCCCATGTGGTCGTTGGGCACGTCGATGCGGACCTGCTGAATCGGCTCCAGCAGCTTGATGCTGGCGTCAATGAGGGAGTTGTGCACAGCCTCGCGGACGGCCGGGATAACCTGGGCCGGACCGCGGTGGATAGCGTCCTCGTGGAGGCGGGCGTCGTGGAGACGGATGAGCGACCCCTGGACCGGCTCGGACGCGAGCGGACCGTCGTCGAGAGCCTCTTCGAGACCTTCGATGACGAGCTCCATCGTCTCGTTGAGGTGCTGGATACCCTTCGTCTCATCAAGCAGGATGTTGGTCCCGTGGATGTGCTCGATGTTCTGGGAGTCGTCCTTGTCCATACCGGCCTCCTGCAGCGCTTCACGGCGCTCCAGTTCCGGCATGTCCATCGACGCCTCGCCCATCTTGATCGTCTCAACGATGTCCTCGCCGAGCGGCTCGATGCTGATGTAGAAGCGGTTGTGGTTGTTTGGCGACCGACCTTCGACTTCGCGGCTGTCTTCCTGCGGGGCCTCGCGGTAGACAACAATCGGCTCACCGGTGTTGATCGGGATGCCCTGATTGCGCTCGATACGCTGACCGATGACTTCTAGGTGGAGTTCACCCTGCCCGGAGATGAGGTGCTCGCCGGTGTCCTCGTTAATTTCGACCTGAATGGTCGGGTCTTCCTTAGCGACCTGCTGGAGCGTCTCGATGAGCTTCGGCAGGTCGTCCATGTTCTGTGCCTCGACGGACTTCGTGATGACCGGCTCCGAGATGTGCTCGATGGACTCGAACGGCGTCATCTCCTCGCTTGAGACGGTGGAGCCAGCGATGGCGTCCTTGAGGCCCGTGACGGCGGCGATATTTCCGGCGGGGACGCGGTCGACTTCCTCGCGCTCGCCACCCATGTAGATGCCGACGCTCTGGATGCGGTTCTTGCCCGCAGTCCCGGAGACGTACAGCTCTTGCCCCTTCTCCAGCGTGCCGGAGAAGACACGCCCGGCGGCGATTTCGCCGGCGTGAGGGTCGACACCGATGTCAGTAACCATCAGGACGACTTCGCCGTCCTCGTTGACCAGCCGCATGTCGTCGGCGAGCTGGGATTCGGCGTCACCACGCCAGATACGCGGAACGCGCATCGGCTGGGCGTCGACAGGGTTGGGGAAGTGCTCACACACCATGTCGAGCACCACGTCGGACAGCGGCGTGCGCTCGTGGAGTTCCTGGCGGTTGTCCGCACGTTCGAGCTCCATGATTTCGCCGAAGTCCATGCCGGTCCGCTGCATCGACGGCATCGAGACACCCCACTTGTACAGCGCGGAGCCGAAGCCGACGGTCCCTTCCTCGACGGAGACCGTCCAGTCTTCGATGTCGTCCATCTCCTCGGTCATGCCGCGGATGAGGTCGTTGACGTCCTGGATGACCGCGAGCAGGCGCTTCTGCATCTCTTCAGGGCCTTCCTGAAGTTCGGAGATGAGGCGGTCGACCTTGTTGATGAACAGCGTCGGCTTGACGCCCTCGCGGAGCGCCTGCCGGAGCACCGTCTCGGTCTGGGGCATCGCGCCCTCGACGGCGTCGACGACCACCAGCGCGCCGTCGACGGCACGCATCGCACGGGTCACGTCGCCACCGAAGTCGACGTGGCCGGGGGTGTCGATGAGGTTGATGAGGTGGTTCTGGTCCTCGTATTCGTGGGTCATCGAAACGTTAGCCGCGTCGATGGTAATCCCACGTTCCTGTTCGTCTTCCTCAGTGTCCATCGCCAGCTGTTCGCCGGCGGTGTCGTCGGAAATCATGCCGGCACCGGCCAGCAGATTGTCTGTCAGCGTCGTTTTTCCGTGATCGACGTGAGCAGCGATGGCGATGTTCCGGATGTGCTCCGGATCGTCCATCAGTGTCTCACATTCTTGGACGATTTTCTTACGTCGGCCCATTATACAGCTTTCTATCAACAGCAGGGTCAAAAGGATAGTGTTTCACTACGGCCGTGACCGCTCGAAATCCGGCCGTTCGCGTGGCATGGTCTGGCATTCCGACCGACCGGTGTTATCGGCGTATGCTCAGCGATTATAATTATTTGCAGTCGGATGAGTAATGATTGCAAAGGTATTAGCGCCAGCCAGCAGACGGGAGCGTATGACTCGACATCCACACCTCGATACAATCGCAGTCGATACTGAGACGACGTCAGCAGCAGGGGATGTCACTCTCCCGATACATCTCTCCTCGACCTACGAACTGGCCGGGCTCGACACGGACCTGTCTCTAGAAGACATCAACCCCGGGGACGGGGAGTTTCTCTACTCGCGGCTGTCGAACCCGACACGACACGGCCTCGAACAGGAGTTAGCCGCGCTCGAAGGCGGCGAGCGGGCCTATGCGTTCAGTTCGGGGACGGCAGCCGTTGCAACAGCGGTGCTCTCACTGGTCGAGCCGGGCGACCATGTCGTTGCGTTTGATGACCTGTACGCGGGCACGCGCCGGATGTTCGAAACGCTGTTCCGGGACCAGCTTGGTGTCGACGTGGAGTTCGTCGATGCGACTGATGCCGACGCTGTAGCGGCCGCGATGACGCCGGCAACAGAGCTAGTCTGGGTCGAGACACCAACGAACCCACGCATCAAACTGTGTGATATCGATGCGATTGCGGCCGTCGCCGCCGACTACGACGCGACGGTCGGGGTCGACAACACCTTCGCGAGTCCGTACTTCCAACAGCCGCTGTCGCTCGGTGCCGACCTGGTGGTCCACAGCACAACGAAGTACCTCAACGGCCACAGCGATGCTGTTGGCGGCGCATTGATTACCGACGACCCCGAGGTCGCCGAGCGGGTAGAGTTCCGCCAGCAAATCGCCCTCGGGAATATGCTCGCCCCGTTCGACAGCTATCTCATCTCGCGGGGCATCAAAACGCTGGGCGTTCGGATGACTCGCCACGAGAACAACGCCATGGCCCTTGCGCAGTACCTCGACGACCACGAGCACGTCGAAACGGTCCACTACCCAGGGTTAGAGAGCCACCCGCAGCACGACCTCGCTCGCGAGCAGATGCAGGGCTTTGGCGGCGTGCTCTCGTTCGAACTGGCCGGAGACATGGCCGACGCAAAACAATTTCTCGAAGCTCTAGAGACGGTGACGCTGGCAGTCAGCCTTGGCGGCGTCGAAAGTCTGGCGGAGCTTCCGGCGGCGATGACGCACGAACCGCTCTCACCGGCGGCGCGGGACGAACTCGGTATCTCTGATACGCTCATCCGCCTTTCAGTCGGTATCGAGGATGTCGAGGACCTCCGGGCGGATCTGGAGCGCGGTTTCGCGGCGCTTGAGTCCTGAGCGCTGCGTGCGAACGCTGCCCCCACCCGTGGATTAATAGCTCTGTGGCCCATGAGAAAGTGACACATGGACGTGCACGTGCAGGGTGGGCCGGCCGAACCGTTTCTCGGAGCGAGGGACCTCTTCTCGACGGAACACGACCTGAAACGACCAGTGACAGTCCGGGTCCGGGAAGACCCTGATGAACGTACCCGCGTCAGCCACAGCGACGACGCCCACCGGCTGACAATCTCCCGTCAGGCCGCGACGAGCGCGATGGCCCGCGAGCTGGCGTTACACGAGTACGCACACATGCACCACCACGAATGCGGGCATCCATCGCACACACAATCGACGCGAGAAGCCATCTACCTCGCTCTGGCGGGGCGTTCGGTCGAACAGCGAAAGCTCACGCACTGTTACCAGATCGCCAACCACATGAAAGACGTCTACGCCGACGATATCTGGATGCCAGTGGTGCCCGGCGACAAACTGGTGCCGTTTCTGGAAGCCAGCCTCGCGGCTGCCGTCGCGGACCGGCCCGGCGACCCACCGACGTGGGACCGCTCGACATCGTCAACCCGGGTGCGACAGCCAAGCGAACCGGCCGCGCGGCTGACGCCCGCTGCAGACCCAGATATCACGGCCGTCAACGCAGCGTTCGCCCTTGCGCTGTGTGAACGCCACGACCTGGTCGAGACAGACCACCGGCTGTACGACCTCGCCCATGCCGCGGCCCAGGACGCCGAATCAGTCGATCTGACGGAGTTCAAGCGCCACTTCGCAGCACTCTCGCCCGAGCCAGATGAGTCCGAGTTCCGGAAGGCGCTCGTCGACGTGACTCGCGCATACGCTGGCGGCGGCAGCCGCGCAGCAGACTGAAGCCGAATATTCCTGTCCTATCGGGTCGCTGACGGTCCGTTGTTGTCACACACAGGTGACGCTCTCGTCATCATTGACTGCAGGCTTCGCTCACGCGCAAACGTAGAGTAACGGGCAGAACTGTTTTTGCGTGGACTTGTGAACTAGTTGACTATGACCGAGGCGCTTCGTGGTCGGCATCTCGGCGGGGGAACCGATGTTGTCGGCGACCGAATTCGGGTACTACACATCGATGACGACCCCGACTTCGTGGCTGTCGCAGCGGATTCTCTAGAGGCCGCGGACGACCGAATCTCCGTTGAAACCGCGACTAGCGCACGAGACGGGCTCGACCGGCTCGCCCAGAACGGGTTCGATGCTGTCGTCTCCGACTACGATATGCCCAAGATGAACGGCGTCGAACTGCTCGATGCGATTCGGGAGACAAACCCGGATCTACCGTTCATTCTGTTCACCGGCAAAGGGAGCGAAGAGGTAGCCAGCGAAGCCATCTCGGTGGGCGTAACCGACTATTTGCAGAAGTCGTTTGGTGTCGAGGTGTACGAACTGCTGGCGAACCGCATCGAAAACGCGGTCTCCGAGTATCGCGCGAAGCAACAGGCCGCCAAGTCAGAGCGCCGCGTCCGCGAACTCACGGAAGCGACCAACGATATCCTCTGGGAGTTCACAGCCGACCTGAGCGAGGTTCTTGTCATCAACTCCGCCTACGAGGACATCTGGGGACGGTCAGTCGCCAAGCTCCGGGAGAACCCCCACGACTTCCTGAACGGTATCCATCCCGAGGACCGCGAACTAATGAAAGACACGATGCAGAGCCTCATGGACGGCGAGTCGGTTGACGTCGAGTGCCGTGTCAACGCAACAGAGGAGTATCAACGGTGGGTCTGGATACAGGGCGAGCCGATCACGAACGACGCCGGCGAGGTCGTTCGCGTGGCCGGGTTCGCCCGTGACATCACCGAGCGGCGGAACCGCGAGCGCGAACTCGAAGCCACCAAGAACCAGCTCACTGAGCACAACCAGACGCTCCGGAAGCTCTACGAGATCAGCGCCGACCCCGACGCCTCGTTTGAAGAGAAGATACAGGCGGTTTTGGACCTTGGTCGGGAGCGCCTTGGGACCGCTGGCGCGTTCCTGTCCGCGAACGATACTGACCGCGACGAGTTCGCCGTCCGCTATGCGAGCGGGAGCGACGAACGGCTCAAGCCAGGAACCGTCACACCGCTGTCGGAGGCGTACTGCCGGAAGATGATTGACACAGGGAGCGTCATGGCAATCGCGGAAGCGTCCGAAGAGGGGTGGGCCTCGGACCCGGCATACGACCGCTGGGAATACGAGACGTACATCAGCGCCGAGGTCCGTGTCTGTGACGCGCATTCAGGGAGCCTCTGTTTCGTCGACCGGGAGGCCCGCAAGACCCCCTTCACCGAGGACGAGAAGACGTTCGTCCATCTCGCAGCGCAGTGGGTGAGCTACGAACTCGAACGCCAGCAGCGCGAGCAGCGCCTCGAACGATACAAGGAGTACACCGACGAGATGCTGGATGCCATCGACGACGTGTTCTACGTCCTCGACAGCGACGGCCGCTTCCGGCGCTGGAACGAGAGTCTGCTAAACGTGACCGGTTACTCAGCCGCGGAAGTAGCCGGGACTCACGGTGCCGAGTTCTTCCCAGAGGAGTATCGAGACCTCGTTTCGGCCGCTATCGAATCGGTGTTTGAGGGCGGGACCACCCGCGTGGAAGTGCCGTTTATAACGAAATCGGGGGACCAGATCCCGCACGAGTTCACGGCGACCCGTGTCGAGGACCCCGACGGGAATCCGATGCTCGCCGGCATCGGCCGAGACATCACTGAACGGCAGGCACGCGAACAGGAACTTACGCGGACGAAGGAACTTCTCGGCCAGGCTCAGCGAATCGCAAGCGTCGGCGGTTGGGAGGTAGACGTGACGAGCGACCCCCCCGAAATGACGGTAACAAGCGAGTTTTACCGGATACACGGGCTGACGCCGGACGACGAACTGAGCATCGACTCTATCATCGATCTGTACCACCCCGACGACAGGGAAACTGTCAGGACTGAGTTCCATCGGGCGATAGAAACGGCCGAGGGGTACGACATGGAGGTGCGTATCGGCGACGGCGACCACTGCCGATGGGTTCGCGCGCTGTGTAAACCGGTCACCGAGAACGGCGACGTTGTCAAACTCCGGGGCTCTATCCAGGACATCACCGACCGAAAGCTCCGGGAGCGCGAACTTGAGGGCGCGCGCGAACGAATGGAGATCGCGCTAGAGACGACCAAGACGGTCGTCTGGGACCGTGAGTTCGAGTCCAGCGACCTGGCGTACTACCCCGGGTCCGAGACGCTGTATGGCACTGACATCGAGTCGCTGGACGAGTTTTTACCGCTGGTCCATCCCGAGGATCAGGCGGAGGTGGCGACCCGCATCGAATCGGCGGCCGAGACCGGAATGTACGAAGCCGAGTTCCGGATCATCCGTGACGGCGAGGTTCGCTGGATGGAGGCGAAAGGGCGCGTCGAATCCGATAGCGACGGGACACCGGTTCGGGCACTCGGTATCGACCGTGACATCACCGAGCGCAAGCGCCGCGAACAGGAACTGGAGGAGACCAACGAGCGCCTCGAAGAGTTCACCAGCATCGTCAGCCACGACCTCAGGAACCCGCTATCTGTCGCCGAGGGACGCATCGAACTGGCCCAGCAGGAATACGACAGTGAGCACCTCGACAGCGCCAGCGACGCACTCGCGCGGATGCGGACGCTCATCGACGACCTGCTCGCGGCTGCACGCGACGAGCAGTCGGCGGTTGACACCGGCGTGGTGGCGCTCTCGGATGCGGCCGAGCAGTGCTGGCACAACGTCGAAACCAACGACGCCGAACTCACTGTCGAGACGGACGCCATCGTTCGTGCCGACAGGAGCCGATTAGAACAACTGCTCGAGAACCTGTTTAGCAACAGTGTGGAGCATGGCTCCACAAGCAGTCGGCCTGGGGCCGACGACAGCGTGGAACACGGCGGCAACGACGTGACCGTCACGCTCGGCGATCTTGACGACGGCTTCTACGTCGAGGACAACGGCGAGGGTATCGACGAGGAAGACCGGTCGCGCGCGTTCGAGACCGGATACTCGACGTCGGACGCCGGAACTGGATTCGGGCTCTGGATCGTCGCGGAGATCGCCGACGCCCACGACTGGACGGTGACCATCGACGAGAGTAGCGAGGGCGGCGCACGGTTCGAAATTACCGGTGTCGATATCGTCGAGTGAGAGAGTGTCGAACAGCTACATCGGAATGAGCGGCGACGCCGCCAGCGCGATGCCGACGGCGAGCACCGGGTAGTCGCGTCGGTCAAAGGCAAGCGGCGGAAGTGTCGGGTTCCACGCGAAACAGCGAGCCCGCAGGGCGACAGAGAGCCGGTCCGAGCGGTCGAGCGTCCGTTCTAGCGACCGGACGGCGAGCAGCCGAGCGCGGTCCCGTAGCGGGCGAGCCTCGCCACCACGGGCGTGGATCGCGTCGCGCACCTCGCGAACGTCAGCGAGCACCAGCGGAAACAATCGGACGACGAGCGCCATCCCAATGCCGAGAATCTGGCCGGGTTTTCCGGGTATCAGACGCTGGACCGCCGCCCGCGTGTCCCGAACCGGCGTCGACGTGAGGTAGGCAGCGCTGACAAGCAACACCGGGAGGATGCGCCCGACGTGCAACGCCGAGCGCAGCGCCGGGTCGACTCGAAACCACGGTGGGCCAAGCGCTACGCCGGCGACGAACGGGGCCAGCGCCAGCACAGCAAGGACAACCCGATAGGAGCGCAGGACGGCCAGCGGCGAGAGTCGCGCCGCCACGAGCGTGCCCAGCGCAAACGCGGTCGTCCCGATAAGCCACAGGAGCGTGGGGTGTGCGACCGCGGCAATAGCGAGCCCGAACTGGACCAGCAGCTTCGACCGCGGGTCCAGCCGATGCGCGAACGTCGAACCGGGCCGGTAGCTCAACATCGCGGGTCTCGGATGCCGAGGTCCGGGAGGGCATCGAGCGCTTCGGCTGGCGACGCGTCGAGAACGACTTCCCCCGCGTGCAGCGCGACGAGACGGTCGGCCCGCTCGTGGAGGTCCCGGAGGTCGTGGGTGACGACGATGACGCCCGTGCCATCAGCGACCAGCGCATCGAGGTGGTCGAGTACTGACTTCCGTGCCGGCCAGTCGAGCCCGACAAGCGGTTCATCGAGCACGAGGTAGTCCGGCTCCATGGCGAGTGCCCCGGCAATGGCGACGCGGGCCTGCTCGCCGCCGGAGAGGGCGTCAATACGGCTCTCGGCGGCATCACCGAGGTCGACAGCGTCAAGCGCCGTTTCGACTCGGCGGTCGATCTCTGCCCTGTCGAGCCCAAGATTCTCCGGGCCGAAGGCCACGTCAGCCGCCACGGTCGCAGCAACGAACTGGTCGCGTGGGTGCTGGAACACCATCCCGATACGTGTCCGGGCGACGACGGGGTCGTCCGTCACGTCCGTCCCGTCGACGGTGACCGTTCCGGCGTCGGGGGTCAGCAGGGCGTTGAGATGCCGGACGAGCGTCGTCTTGCCGCTCCCGTTCGGGCCGACGAGCAGACAGTACTGGCCATCAGGTATCGACAGCGTGACCCCGTCAAGAACATCGACATCGCCGTACCGATAGCGCAGGTCGCTGACCTCGATCATCGACCGGCGAGATACCCACCCTGCACGATGGCGATCGCGATACCGAGCTTCAGGAGGTCAAGCGGAATGTACGGAGCCATGACGGCCGCGGCGCGAGCGAGCGGCAGTCCGGTGACCACTGCCAGCCACGGGATGCCGATAGCGTACACGACGGCGATTGCTGCGGCGAACGCGACGACCTGCACCGGAACAGAGAGGTCAGCGACCGGTTTCGGCGTTAGGCTCCGGTGTGCGATAGCGCCAGCGACGACCGCACCGACGAGGAAGCCGACGAGGAAGCCACCGGTCCCCTGCCCGGCGATGACGTAGCCCAGGCCCGCGTTCGCGTTCGAGAACACCGGCGCGCCGGCGATACCGACAAGGACGTACAACAGCAGGGCAACGCCGCCCCACAGCGGCCCCAGTAGCAGGCCGGCGAAGAACATCCCGAAGGGCTGCAGCGAGAACGGCGGCAGCGTCCCCGGGAGCGGGATAGATATCTGTGCGAGCGCCGCGGTCAGCGCCGCGAGCAGCACCGCCTTCGTGAACAAGCCCACAGTGTCGTCATCAACAAGGTCGACGGATTGCTCTGTTGCCATGGGTCTCTCTCTCTCGTCAACCGAAATATAGCCAGTGGTTCACGGAGCGCGTTTCCGCTGGGCGCGCGCGTCGCTCACTCGGCCGGGGAGACGCGGGCGAGCACGTCGTCGTGCTCCCGCGGGAAGCCGTCGCCAGCCCGCCCGTCGCGGTTCGACGTAACGAGATACAGCCCGCCGTCTGGCCCCTGCTCAACGTGGCGAATCCGACCGATTTCGTCGGCCAGCAGGGAGTGGGTCGTCACGGTGTAGGCGTCGTCGGTCCAGTCCGCGTCATACACCTCGGCGTCGGCACCCGGTGGCAGGTCCGCACCGGCCGGTGTTAGCGTCGTCACGAGGAGTGTCTGCCCATTCAGGCCGCCGGTGAGCAGTCGGTTCCGGAGCGAGGGCACGGCATCGCCAGTGTAAAACAGCGAGCCAGAGGGTGCCCACCCACCAGTGTTGCCCGTGTTGGCGAGCGGCCGGCGGACCTCGGGGTCAGCATCGAGGTACTCCGCGTGCTTGCGAGTGTCGGGCCAGCCGTAGTAGCCCCCAGCTTCGAGGCGGTTGAGTTCGTCCCGCCCGGTCGGGCCGTGCTCGGAGGCGACGAGCGTTCCGTCGAGGAGCCAGGCCAGTCCCTGTGGGTTCCGGTGGCCGTAGGTGAACACCCGCGGGTCCCCGCCGAGGTCCGGGTTCCCGGGAGCGGGGTCCCCCGCAGGCGTCACGCGGAGGACCTTCCCGCCGAGCGAGTCGGTGTCGGCAGACAGTTCGCCGTCGCCCGCGTCTCCCGTCGTAATCCAGAGGTAGTTCTCGGGGCCGAACGTGAGCCGCCCGCCGTTGTGTATCTTGCTCCCGGGAATGTTGTCGACGAGGACGGACTCCGTGGCAGCCGGGTCCTCGGCCGACACGTCCATTGCGACGACCCGATTGACCCGCTCGTCGTCGTCAGTCATCGTCGTGTAGTAGACGTACACCACCGGCGGATCGGGATACGTTGGATGTGCGGCAACGCCGAGCGTGCCGCCCTCACCGCCGGTGACCCACCAGCCGTCGTCGCTCGACTCCGCGTCGATGACTGCCGCCGGTTCGGTGACTGTTCGGACGCTGCCGTCCACAAACGAGAGAACGCGACCGACCCGCTCAGTGAGAAATAGCGTGCCGTCAGCGGCAAATGAGAGGTCCCACGGGATCTCCAAATCCTCGATGAGTGGTTCGGTGGCGAGCGGCGTGTCCGTTGGCGACGTGGTCGGGGCCGTCCAGTCGGTGTCGGATAACTGGCTACGCTCGTGGCTAAGGGATACGTCGTAGCGATCTAGCGCCCGCGTCGGGCCTGCCGCCGTTGTGGTTGTTGGCGTCGGATCCGGAGGCTCCGTCTGTGTCCCGGACTCACCGCGACAACCGGCCAGTGCGGTCGCCCCGATACCGCCAAGCGCGGCGAGATACTGGCGGCGGGAGCGGGCGTCACGGCAGGGGTTTCGCATAGATTTCTCTGCCGAGTATGGAAGAATAAAGATGTCGGAGACAGCCGAGTTAGCGAGCGGCAGCCGCGACGCGTTCTTTCTCTTCTTTCTGGTTGACCGCGTAGGTCTGGACGTCGTCGTTGGCAGCACCGATGAGCTGCTGTGCGAGCGCCTCGGCGGCGGTCGTGGTGGTCTTGAACGAGCCACCGTAGACGCCCTCAGCGAGGAACTTCAGGGCCTGGTCAACGCGGCGCTGTGGCGCGACGTCGACGGCCTTCGGGACCGAGATACCACCGTATTTCAGGCGGACGGTCTCCTCTCGGGGGGCGCTGTTCTCGACAGCACTGACGAGCACCTGAATCGGGTTCTCGTCGGTGCGCTCGTGAACGAGTTCGAACGCCTCAGTGACGATGGAGGTCGCAAGCTGTTTCTTGCCCGTGTTCTCGTCGGTCTGCATCAGGCGGTTGATCAGCCGCTCAACGATGCTGATCTCGCTTTTCTTGAACTGCTTGTCCGCGTGGCGCCCCATCGTGTGGGCGATCGGCGTGACAGTGATGTAGCGCTCGGTCGAGGGGTCGGAGTACTCGATGTCCGTGATCTCCCACTCGCCGAACAGCTTCGCACGGGCCGTCTCCGGCTCGCTTTCCTCAGCCGCGTCAGCGTCAGCCTCGGGTGTGTCTTCTGCACTCATGGTTATCGGACCGGTTTCTCCGCGTTCCCGCGAACGAGTTCGATGAGAGAGACACCGTTGACCTTCTCGACCTTGTAGTTGACACCGGAGAGGTCGCCCATCGCGCGGCCCTTCGCCCCGCCGATACCTGCGATCGTGACCTCGTCGTGCTCGTCAATGAAAGAGATAGCGCCGTCACCGGGACAGAACGCGGTGACCTGCTTACCGTTCTTGATGAGCTGGACGCGGACACACTTCCGGATAGCGGAGTTAGGCTGCTTGGCCTCGATTCCGACTTTCTCCAGTACAATACCTCGTCCCTGGGGCGCACCCTCGAGCGGGTCGGACTTCTTGCCCAGGCCGCGTTCGCGACGCGCGTAGTCAGTGTCGGACCACCGGTGCTTCTGGCGGTCCTTCTTGAGCTTGCGCGCGGCGTACTTGCCGTTCGCCATAGTAGGCACTGGTACCTTTCGGAGGTACTTAAGACTCCTCTTTCGGACTCAGCCGGTAGCGCCGGTGTGTGTGGCGTTCTATGCCATAGACAGGTGAAAAGTGCGGCAGATAACCTGAGGGGAGTGCCACGACAACGGGAAAGAAGCGGTCAGCACGGTTTTTCAGTCAGGTGTGAGGCGCAGTGCGGCACTTCCACTGTTCGTCGGGAACCCACGCACCACGACTTCGACCGCACGCCGGAGTCGGCTGACACTATCGGCGGTGACTGGTTCGATGGATGTGTCAGCCTGAATTGACAAGCCCCTTCGCAGCCGTACAGCCGACAGTCTGTGTCTCAGAAGCCACAGGTCCCGGTGCCACAACCCGTTAACAGGGCGATAGCGCGCGTGCACGGAATCAGGTGTGATAACTGGGCAGATGGTTTCTAGTAGCGGCACTTGAGTTATTCAGACAGACCTGCCGTAGTAGCTATGAAACTTGAACAACGTCTCCCAGATGTCGTCCGGCAAACGTATCTCCGGAAGTTGGCGCTTATCATTCTCTGTATCGCCCTGCTCGTTGCGGGTGTGAGCGTCACCGCGGAGCGGACGGTTGCAGACGAACTGACAGAACAGCGCGAGAACGAACTGCAGACCGGGGCCGTCCAGACAGCCACGACAACGGCAGACTGGGTTCGGAGCCAGCGAAACGCCGCACGAACCCTCTCGACGCTGTCCGACGTCCAGGATGGAAGCCCGACGATGATCCGTGGCGCGTTACAGCGGCAAGCGTTCTACCAGCCGGAGTCGGTGTACGCCATCCACTACGTCAATGAAGAGACTCTAGAAATCAAGGAGTCGTCGCTGAGCGACCGACGCCAGACATCGCTCCGGACGGACGACTTCGAGTGGGAGGGCGGGGTCCTCTCGGTCACCGGGTCGAACTCGGTCGATATGTCGACAGTGTACACCTACGACGGAGGGAAATACATCGCCTTCGCGAGCCCGGTCGCCCGGAGCGACAAACTGGTCGTTGTGGTCCACAACGTGACCGCGCGGACGGCCCAGTTCCGCAACTCCATCGACGGCGGTGAAACGCGGATTGTCCGACAGGACGGGACGGTCCAGTTCGCCGAGGACGCCTCGACCATCGGCACGCAGTACAACGTCTCCGCCAACCTGAGCGCACTTACAACGGGAGACAGCGGCGTGGCCCGGAGCGGGCCGTACCTGGTCGCCGCGGAGTCTGTCGATGACACGCCGTGGATCGTCGTCAAGCAGGCCCCGAAATCGACCGCCTTCGCGCTCCGTGACAGCATTCAGGGGAGCTTCGTCGCCATCATCGGCATTTCGCTGGCCGGATTCGCACTTATTGGCGTTCTCGTCGGTCGTGGCATCATGCAGTCGCTCAGACGGCTCTCGACGCAGGCAGAAGCCCTTGCAGTAGGGAACTTCGACACTGATATCGAACAATCTGACCGCCTCGACGAGGTCGGCGACGTCCAGAACGCCTTCTACGAGATGAAGACCTATCTCGACACCGTCGCCGCACAGGCCGACGCACTCTCCAGACAGGCGTTCGACGACCCGGCGCTCGACAAGGACGTGCCCGGTCAACTCGGCGCGTCGCTATCGAGTATGCACGGGAACCTTGAATCGTTCATCAGCGACCTCGAACAGGCCCAGCAGGAGGCCGAAGAGTCCAAAGCAGAGGCAGAAGAGATAGCAGGAACGCTCGAACAGCAGGCCGAGGAGTTCTCGACCGTCATGCGGCAGGCAGCCGACGGCGACCTCACCCAGCGACTCGACACCGACACGGACAACGACGCGATGGCCGACATCGCCGCTGCGTTCAACGATATGCTCGCCCAGCTCGGCCAGACGGTCATGCGAATCCGGGAGTTCGCCGACGACGTCGACGGCTCCGCCGACCAGATAACCGCAAGCGCTACTGAGGTCCGTGGCGCCAGCGAGGAGGTCAGTGAATCCGTCCAAGAGATCGCCGACGGCGCGGAGACGCAGTACGAGAACATCGAGGAGACGGTCGACGAGATGTCCGGCCTCTCCGCGACGGTCGAGGAGGTCGCGGCACAGGCCGACGAAGTCGCGACCACGTCGAACGAAGCCGCCGAAATCGGTGAAACCGGCAGCGAGCGCGCATCAGAGGCTATCGAAGTGATGAACGACATCGAGACGCGAGCCGACGAGACAATCGACCGCGTCGAGTCGCTCGACGACGAGATGGAGCAGATAGGCGACATCGTCGACCTCATCGACGACATCGCCGAGCAGACC